>ERZ827524.43-NODE-43-length-166145-cov-6.350208_pt1 | contig 166145 bp, 144 predicted proteins | sample MGYA00519702_ERZ827524 | MGnify/ENA primary metagenome ERZ827524 (study PRJEB31778, sample SAMEA3449341) | human gut metagenome | biome: human gut; feature: human-associated habitat; material: faeces | place: United Kingdom | collected 2010/2012 ...
TTTCTCCGATGTACCGGGTGGTGGAAGCTGCTGACGGTAAGGAGGGGGCAAGCAAGGCTTTGAAGTACCTGCCGGATATTATCATCAGTGATGTGATGATGCCTGAAAAAGACGGTATCGAAATGACGCGTGAACTGCGTGCGGATATGACGACCAGCCATATACCTATCATTTTGCTTACTGCCAAAACTACGATTGAAAGCAAACTGGAGGGATTGGAATATGGTGCGGATGATTATATAACGAAGCCTTTCAGTGCTACCTATCTGCAAGCACGTGTGGAAAATCTGTTGATGCAGCGTAAGAAACTGCAAAGTTTCTACCGGGATAGTCTGATGCATATCAATATTTCTACCGGTCAGGAGGAAGTGCCTGTGGCTACGGATATGCCGTCTGCTGAAGAAGATGTGTCCGAAACTCCACCTACAACTCTCGAAATGTCTCCCAACGACCGTAAGTTTATGGATAAATTGGTTGGATTGATGGAGCAGAACATGGATAATGGAGAACTGGTGGTAGATGATTTGGTTCGGGAACTGGCTGTCAGCCGTTCTGTCTTCTTCAAGAAGCTGAAAACACTTACCGGATTGGCTCCGATTGAATTTATCAAAGAAATGCGTATCAAGCGGGCTACACAATTAATAGAAACCGGAGAATTTAATATGACCCAGATTTCGTATATGGTCGGCATTAATGATCCGCGTTATTTCAGTAAATGCTTTAAAGCACAGGTTGGAATGACGCCTACAGAGTATCGGGATAGAGTGGGGAGATAATAATAGGAAAGGAAAGAAATAGAAAGGGGGATGTTCAAAGCTCCCCTTTTATCGAAATCACCCTCACTACAACTATCTGTGGCGAGGGTGATTTTTTGTTTATGAGAGTTCCGATACATTTACCCTCATCTTGGTTATCCGAAATTATTTTTTAGGGTATAGATGATTCACAAGGCTGTTCATATACATTTCCAGGTTTGTATATTCCGGGCTTAATGTATATTTGGCTCCGTCTGAAGGATCATTGGGATTAAGGTTGTGTTTCTTTTCCCATTCATCGGGAATACCATCACCATCTGTATCAACAAGTGCTGTTTCTGATTTATATTCCGGCCATCCTCCTACATCAGACGGTTGGTCAATCATTCCATTCGTGCTTCCGTGAGAACCTTCGTAAGTATAAGTGCCTTTGAGAGTTTCATCTACGATGCGTTGGTCTATGGCGTCACGGCGATATGAAGCACCGGCAAACTCGAGAACATCTTTGTAGGCTTTCTTGGCAGGTTGCAAAGAAGTATGTTCGGCTATGTCAAATGCTTTTTTAGACAGTACTTCCTTTTCTGTGGCAAAGTCCTTTTTGATAACCAGTCCGTAAGAGTTATCCATATTCACTTTATAAAGAGCCTCTTTCTGCTTATCGGTCAGTTTGGGACAGGTAGGATCCATATAGTTACCTTTGAAATAGAATACACCATGAACACCTGCTTTATTGTTGTTTTTGCCATCATCGGCATACGCTGTAAACAAGCGTTTGAAAGAACCGAAAATGCGAGAAGAATCAGTTTTTTTCATTGTTGCGGCAATAATTATGATTGTTGCTGCCCTTGCCGTTTTCGGACTCACCATTAACGGCAAAACTTACGTCAAAAGTGTCCATAATATCAGATTCGGTATTGATATAAAGGGCGGCGTAAGCGCTACATTTAAGCCGGCTGACGAAAATGTTAAGCCTACTGCCGAGCAGCTTGAAGCTGCAAAGGCCATTATAGAGACAAGACTCGACGGCAAAAATATTCTTGACAGAAATGTAACCGTCGATAACGGAAGCGGAGATATTCTCGTTGAATTCCCGTGGTCTGCGGATGAAAAAGACTATGACCCGGCAGCCGCAATTAAAGAACTCGGCGAAACTGCTGAGCTTTCATTTTGGTTTGTAACTGTTGATCAAACCGATCCTAATAAGGTGACCAAAAACGGCGATGAGCCTATACTTACAGGTGCCAGAGTCAAAAATAGTGAAGCAGGATATGCAAACGGAGAATATCTTGTAGTGCTGGAGTTTGACAGCGACGGTACAAAGCTATTTGCTGACGCTACAAAAAATAATGTCGGCAAAACAATCGGCATATACATGGATGAAACGCTCATAAATTATGCTAATGTTCAGGAGGCAATAACTGACGGCAATGCACAGATAAGCGGCGGATTTACGGCAACAGAAGCACGCGAACTCGCCAACAAAATTCAGGCGGGCGCTCTCCCATTCAGTCTTACATCAACAAATTATAGCTCTATAAGCGCAACGCTGGGCGAAGGTGCGCTGAATATTATGATAGATGCAGGCATTATCGCAGCAATTCTCATTTGCCTGTTTATGCTGCTCTATTATAAGTTGCCCGGATTTGTAGGATGCATTAACCTTATATTGGAAATATCCGGTCAGCTTCTCATATTCTCAATGCTCGGACTTACAATGACTTTGCCGGGTATCGCCGGTATCATTCTTGCAATAGGTATGAGCGTTGACTCTAATATAATCATTGCCGAAACAATAAAAGATGAATTGAGAAACAATAAAACTATCAAGGGTGCTGTCGCAGGCGGGTTCAACAGAGCGTTTTCTGCAGTTCTTGATTGTAATATCACAACTGGTATAGTCGCAATATTGCTTTTGATATTCGGTACAGGTTCTATACTGTCATTCGGATATACTCTGTTAATAGGTATCGTTATGAACTTCTGTTTCGGAATTATAACAACAAAGCTTATGCTTACGTCTCTCAGCTTCTTTGAAGGACTGTCAAAGCCGTGGCTTTACGGCATCAAGAAAGTGAAAGGCGGTGCTACTGCAAAATGATTAAGTTCTATAAAAACAGAAAATGGTTTTATATTATTTCAATCTGCCTTATGCTTATCGGCGTTGTCTCCCTATTTATACGCGGCATCGAGCTCGATATCCAGTTTAGCGGCGGTACAAAACTATCATACAGCTACACGGGCGACATTCAAATTTCGGATGTTGAAACCATTGTAACTAATATTTTAGGTAAAAAGGCAACCGCTCAAACTCAAACTGCCGTCAGTGATGACAGCAACCGTAAAACTGTCGTTATAAGCGTCGGCGGCACATCAAGCCTTGCGACAGAACAGCTTGATAAAATAACAAATGAAATTACATCAAAATTTTCTGCTAATGATATTGAGCTTTATGAAACACAAAGCGTTGAGCCGTATATAGGAAAAAGATTTTTTACAAACGGTATAAAAGCTATGCTGATTGCCATGGTGCTGATTGTTATTTATGTTACATTGAGATTCAAGATTATTTCCGGTTTTTCGGCAGCGCTCACAGCGCTTCTTGCGCTTTTGCATGATCTTCTTTTGATTTTCTTCACATTTGTTATTTTTGGAATTCCGATTAATGACGGTTTTATTGCGGTTATACTGACGATTCTCGGTTATTCGGTAAATGATACCATTGTTATTTACGATAAAATACGTTATAACAAACGTCTGTACGCAGGCAAAATGTCTATTGAGGAAATTGCGGATACGAGTATTAACCAGTGCCTGACAAGAACCATAAATACTTCCCTAATGTCATGTCTTGCAATTGCACTTGTATTTATCTTTTCTCTTATCAGCGGTCTTACATCTGTTTCACACTTTGCATTGCCTTTAATGGTGGGTATTATCTCAGGATGCTACTCTTCAATTACACTTCCCGGCACACTCTGGGTATCGTGGCAAAAGCACGGTGAAAAGAAAAAAGCAAAAGCAAAATAAATTTAATAAACAGCGCAGCAAAGCTGCGCTGTTTAATTTAAGGGTTAAACAAATATGAATAATGCACAAATTTTACAAATTGCACTTAACCAATCAGCAGCGGACAGCAACTGTCTTGCTGAAGATTTTATTAGCGGTAATCCAAAAACCGTAATTTCTCAAAAAAATAATGACGCGAGAAAATATCTGAAATTGCCCTTTTTATGCGATCTTACATCATATGGAAGTAATGTAGTAGCATCAGTCTCACCAGATCTATATGAAATAGTTGCGGAATATATAAACAGCTACCCGCCAGAACACTGCTTCGAAACACCTAATCTTCATGTGCTTATGGAGCAGCTAAGACAATTCGGGTTAGATATCTGTTTTATGGCACAATACTTTTTGCCGGACATAAATTCATTGAAAATATGCAGATGCGGATTTGAAACAAGAATTATCACAAAAAATCAGTTTCAAAGCTTATATCTTCCCCAATGGTCAAACGCACTTTGCAAAGAGCGCAGCGAACTGGACAAAATTGCGATCGGAGCGTATGACAACGGCACTCTTATCGGTCTTGCCGGCGCTTCAGCTGACTGCAAAGATATGTGGCAAATCGGCATAGACGTTTTACCTAAATACAGAAAGCAAGGTATCGCCTGTACACTTACAACAATTCTTGCGCATGAGATTTTAAAGCTTAATAAAGTACCGTTCTACTGCTGTGCCTGGTCTAATGTCGCCTCAGCGCGCAATGCTGTTAAAAGCGGTTTCAGACCCGCCTGGGTACAGATGACAGCACAAAAGAAAGAATTTATAGACAATATGAATAAAAGCCACCGTGAATAACCACGGTGGCTTTTTGAGTTACTTATCGGCGCTTGATTTCGGTATGGTTACACCGACAACATTTACATTAACATAGGAAACATTATAATTGGTCATGTCGGAAATAGCACGTATAACTTGATTCTGAACGTTGAGAGCAACATCCTGAATTTTATAATTATATTTTACTATCATATTAACGGTAACTGCAACATCACCGTTATCAGAAACTTCGACAACAATGCCCTTTGACGTATTTTTTTTCGAAAGCAAGTCTTTAATGTTTGACGAAAGTAGCGTACTGAGAGCCGAAACACCGTCTACTTCCAAAGCTGCAACGCTTGCTATCGTAGAAATAACGTCATTTGAAATCTGAATATTTGAAATATCGTTTGCTGACATTTTTACATCTCCTTTTTGCATTTGTTTCAAACACTAAAGATATTATACCATATATTTGCAAAAAATAAATACTTTTTTGTTATTTGACTTCAACTATTTTAATTTTTGAAGCCGGCATCTTAGTATGACTTGATACAAGTTCATTAATTTGTGCAGCCTGTTCTGCGGTAAGTCCGTCACTGTTTACAACGACGTTTACTACATCCGAGCTTATAAATACCACACAGTCTTTAAAGCCTTTTGCTTTTATAAGATTTTCGATTGTGCCCTCAAGCTCGGTATCCTCTGCAATAGCAACTATTTCCGCATTTGCTTTTTCAACCGATTCTGCACTGGATGCCTCATTGCTTACAACTGCCTGCAAAAGTTCAAGCGCTTCGTCTTTAGACTGCTGTCTGGTTAATCGTGAACTTGTGAAGTACTCTTCTACACTCGTTCCGGCAGATGATACGTATTGCGCTTCACCGAGAGTTTTTTTATTTTCGCTATTTTCATTATTTTCCTCTTCCTTGTTCTCTGCTGCATCACCTGAAGTTTCGGTGGTGTTCGTAACGTCGCCTGTCGTCGATGTCTCGGTTACGTTGTTGTATTCTCCGCCCTGCAAAAATCTCCAGTTAAGATATACCGCCACGCAAACGATTAAAGAAAGTGTCAGCATTACAATTTGTTTTTTATTGATTTTCATAGCCTTCTCCTTAAATATTTAATTTGCTTTTGCAATTACGCACACCTTATTTGCACCGATATTTAAAACGGTACAGACGGCATTGATTACCGATGCCTTTACCGACGCATCTGCCCCGCCGTCACAAACAACAGTAACACCGCCTATCTGCGGCATAATCTGTTTGGTCACAAGAGCGTATTCATTTCCGTTGCTGTCAGTCATCGTCAGCACGCTGTCTTCTGTTTCGCTCTTGCTTTTTTCACTGCTGCTGTCATAGGATTTTTTATTTTCCTTTACATAAACCGATTCAGTCGTTGAAATTATATTAATAACGACCCGGCTCTCACCAGCGCCCTTAATTGTTGACACCATTTCACCAATACGTTTTTCAAGATTATCTATGTATATTTTTTCATCAAACACATCTGACTCTTTTTTATCATCTGTTTTTTGAAACAAACCGCTTGCCGTTATCAACAAAATACCTATAAGGGCTAAAACTATAAGCACTACCGTCTTATTAGATTTAATAAGCTCCGTTACTTTTTTTACAACTTCTTCCATTGAATTAAACTCCGTCAATAATTATATATGCGAGTCCGATTTTAAAATAACCTGCAATTAAATTTTTAGCTGCCTGTGAATCTGCGCCGCTAATTTCAATGCTTTTTATTTCTATATTTTCATAATCGGTTTCAAGCATAACATCAATTTTATCAATCAAAAGTCCGTTTTGACTACATACGTTTATCATCTGTTTTTCAAGCTGGCTTTCCACATTATTTAGTGTACGTTCCCAAACTCCCGATTTCTCTACGGTATAATTTTCAGGCAAAAATATATTTTCACTTTTAAAATCAATATTTAAAATAAAGCTTAGAGTCACAATTATTATCATAACCGCCGTACAGGAACGCACAAGTCCGCCGTTTTTCATATTTTCGGTAAGCGTACCAACAAGCGATGCTATTATCATCAAAACACATATATTGACTGAAAACTTCAATAATTCATTCATAATCAACCGATATTAATACATATTAACAAAAATGATATTATTACCATATAAACACATGCGCCGCACAGTCCAGCCAATATATAAAACGTATCCGCTACGATACCGAGAGTTTTTTCCGCCTTAGGCACTTTTAAAAACGATGCGAGTGCCTTTGCAAAGCTCAGTGCCAGACCATAACACGCATTGCCGATTACCGGCGGCAAAAAGATAAAAGCAATTATTACGATACCTAAAATAGAAAACGAGGTTTTAGAATTTGCAGCAAGTGTAAACATACTGTCCACACCTCCGGACAGCGTATTCCCGACAACAGGTATAAAGCTGCCTACCGCTGTCCGTATTCCCCTTTTCACAAGCGTATCTGAGGAGTGGGAAAGAAAACTTTGAAGCGATAACGAAAATGTGAAAATTCCCGCAAAAATACCTATTGTCCATTTTATAAACCTTTTTATGTACCCGTCTGCAGAAATTATATTATATCTATCGGAGATATTTCCGACTATTCCGAAAGACAAATATAAAATGATTAGCGGAAGAAGTACATTTTGAGTTACAAATTCAAATATCGATGAGCTGAGTGATACCGCCGTCGAAAACATTGCTGCAGAAAAGGATTCACCGCTTGAAATACACAGTGTACCTATAACCGGTACTGCTGCTGTCGTAAATACTTTCATGGATTCTACCGACTCTTTTATGACATCAATATTACTCTTTATAGTTGCAAAGCAAATAGAAAGTACGGTAACAGAAATAATAGACGCCGCAATATTTCTGAGTGATTTCACGGTGTTAAAGTCAAAACTGTCAAGAACCGCAAACAGTAAAACGATTACAGATACCGTGACAAACAAACCTATGCAATTTTTAAGCTGTGTTTTCAGTAATTGAAAAATATCTGCTAATATTCCCTCAAAATTGATTTTTTCATAAAGGTTTGAATAATCCGACAGTTCATCTTCGGAAAATTCAAATTGCTGCGGTGCATTTTCAAGATATTGCTCCAAAAGTTCACTCTCATCTGTAGTGGCAAAACACTTTACACACATTATGGCGAGAATGATAACTAATAAAGCAATGTTTTTTATACATTTTCCCATAATTTTAATATCAGATTAAATATATCTATATACATCGGAAGTGCAATCACAATAATGCTGCATTTACAAACTATTTCGCTGTTGTTAGCAAGCGTATTTTCACCGCAGTCGCGGCAAATACCGGCAGCAAAATCTCCTAAAAAGCAAACACCGATACATTTCAATATTATACCGATATACTGCTCATCGATACCCGCTTTAGATGCAAGAGTATTGATAAAATCAATTACGCTTCCAAGCTGAGTACATACAAAGACAAACACTGCCGCTGTCACGAATATAAGCAAAAATACCGACACACCGCTTTTTACGGACTTTAGAATTGTAACAAGCATAAGTGAACAGATAATAAGCAGCATTATTTTAATTACGGCGCCAGTCATATGTTAAACAGCTTCTCAAGAGCCGAAAAGAGTTCTTTGATTTCATCCATAATCATAATAACGACAATAATGATACCTGTTAGCGTTGTAAGCATAACATATTCATCCCGTCCTGCCTTAGAAAGGATAATATTTAAAATAGCTATTATAAGTCCAACTCCGGCAATCTTAAAAATAATATCTATATTCATCTGTATTCCTTACAGCAGCATTATAGCAAGCCAAGCCCCGCATATCGCGCCAAGTTTTAAAGACAGCGGTCCCTGCTTTTTAAATTCTGCCATAGCCTCCTGTTTTTTTGCCTCAAGCGTTTCCAGTGTTTTTTCACACAGCGTAACCTCAGATAACAAGCTTCCCTTACCGCTTTCCGAAAAAAAATATCTAAGCACAGCCTTGTCGTCATCGGTAAAGTTCATTAAAGCAAATTTGCTGTTATCATCCATATATGCATCCAACTTGCTTCTAACATCAATCATCGAAACCGCCTCTTTCAAATATAAATCATAGCCCTTGCAGTGAAAACCACCGGCGATTTCATCAAAAGATTTTCTGCTCCATTTAAGTTCAAGCCTGTAAGCTGAAATCAGCTTAATAAACAGATCCAAATCAAGCGGTCGCGATTTATATTTTTCGTAGCGTACAAAGCCTATTAGCAATATGCTAACCGCAATCATCGCTGTTCCAGCTATCCTCATCATATCTGTTCACCGTAATAACCTTTCTTACTACACCCGGATTTGAATTTCCCTGTAAAAAGAATATTTTGTCTATTGCGCCGTAGTCTACAAGGCGCTCAATCTGCGGACGACCGAGTAAATCGTCTTCGTTAGATGCGTGTGCCGTTGCGATTACAGGTACGCCTGCGTTCATTGCCTCCAGCATTGCATCTGCATCACTGCGCGAGCCTATTTCATCACATATTATCAGCTGCGGAGACAGACAGCGCAGAGCCGTCATCATTCCATCACCCTTGCTGTAACCGTTCAGCACATCTGTAAGACAGCCTATGTCTTTTTGCGGCACCCCTTCGTAAACAGAGCATATTTCTCCGCGCTCGTCCACTACAGCACACCTTTTACCGAGATTTGAAACAAGACGTGCCAGGTCGCTTAAAATAGTCGTTTTACCTCCGCACGGTTCACTCACGATAAGAGCAGAATAAATTTTATCATCATTTATAATGTTGCCGATTATCTCACGGGCAGCATTCTTAATTTGCCGTGATATGCGAAAGGTAATAGATGTAATATCCTTTAAAGTTACCAGTTTATCGCCTTCATAAATAGCTGTTCCGCAAAAGCCGACGCGATGTCCTCCTTGTATCGTTATGTACCCGTTTTTTATTTGATTTTCAAACTGATAAACAGTACCGTTGCAAAGTCTTGTAAATATTTCTGAACTTTCTGAAAGAGTAAGACTCAGCGGCGCATTATTTTCATCATATACGATAGTATTTTTATTTCCTACCGTTACGCTTATCGCACCGTTTGCCCTTAACCTGATTTCGCTTATGTTACACAGAGTAGAGGTCGGTAGCTTTTCAATGTACTTTGAAATTTTCTGACCAAGATAAGGGTATATTTCATTCTGCCATTTAAGTCCGTCAATCATATTGTTTTACACTCCCAACAAGTTGTCCTTTGCTAAATACTATTTGTCCGAAAGCATTTTTAGAACAAAAAAAGACGAAAGGCAATGCCTTTCGTCCTGTAAAAAATTTTTATTCAGATTTTATATGTTTATTAGCTGCAACTATTCTGCCGTAAATCAAAGGAACAAGAATAACTGCCGCCGCAAGCTCTATAACGCCGTTTATAGAAACTATCGTCATAATTATAGTTTTAAAAGTTTCGTATACTCCTGCCGTAACGCTGCCGCCGAATAGATTATACATTGTAAGCACAAGAACAGTGTTTGTAAGTGTTCCTGCTGCAGCGGCAATACCGGCACTGACATATTTATTTAAGTGTAATTTTATAAATCCTGCAAAAACAAGTGCTGCAACAAGTCCGACAATAATACGCGGAACAAGAGAAATAAGCGGATTTAGAAAATCATACCATAGCGGATTTGTAGCAGCCCTTAAAATACAGGATACTCCCCATACTCCACCTAAAACAGCCGCATACTTCCAGCCCAAACATATCGAACCCAAAATAACAACAATATGAAGCGTTGTTATTTCCAGACTGGCAGGGGCATACATAATATAGCCCATGTACGGAATGAACGTCATTGCGATTATCAGTGCACTGAAAACCGCAGCAAGCACAAGCTTGCGTGTCTGCATCTTACTTTTCATATTTAATTTACCTCCGATACTGCTCCGTCAAACGGATGCAATTCATTGCTATAATTATATCACTTGAACTTTTACATTTCAAGTATTAATTATAAAAAAGAGCATACCGCTGTATGCTCTTTTTTATTTACGCTTTTTCTATACCGATAGATACGCTCTCCCCGTTGATGTTCCAGCTTTTAACATATCCATAAGGCTCGGCACAGACAAGACTGTCAGCCAGTGTATCAATTGTGATATATTCACTCATTTTTTGTGCTGTATCGGTAACCTTAATACTTCCGGATATAGTTATATTGATATGATCAGTGACATTAAAGTTTGCTTCCTTACGCATTGTCTGTACTTTTGAAACAATCTCACGTGCAAACCCCTCTTCAATAAGCGCAGGAGTAAGCTCTGTACTCAAAGCCACGGTAATCCCTCTGTCGCTCATTGTGTAAAATCCTTCTCTTTGCTCCGTCTCAATAAGCAAATCACCTGCTTCCAACACAACATCACCGCTTGCAAGAGAAAGTGTAATACTGCCGTTTTTATCAAGCTCGGCTTTAGCAGCATTACCGTCCAATGCAGTTAGTGCGTTTCTTATTTCACCAAGCTGTTTACCGTACTTGGGACCTACCGTTTTAAGCTGAGGCTTAAACTTATAAGAAACAAAACTGTCGGTTTCATCGGTAAATTCAACGCTTTTTATATTAAGCTCGTCCTCAATAATATCTATATAAGCGCTTTCAAGTGCTTTTTCTGTTTTAACATACATAACAGACAGCGGCTGACGATTTTTAATATTAGAACCGTTTCTTGCGGCACGCCCGAGAACGACAATTTCCAAAACCTTTTCCATGCTATATTCAAGCTCTTTGTCTATATACTCCGCATTTACCTCGGGAAAAGTACAAAGATGTATGCTTTCAGGAGCAGTTTTATCAACAGTACGAACAATATTTTGATATATATCCTCAGTCATAAACGGTATCATCGGGGCTGCCGCTTTTGATATAGTCACAAGAGCCGTAAACAACGTCATATATGCCGCTGTCTTATCTTCGGTCTCGCCCTGCACCCAATAGCGTTCGCGTCCGCGGCGCACATACCAGTTTGAAAGATCGTCGACAAAATCCTGAAGCGCACGCGCTGCCTCCGGAATTTTATATCCTGAAAGGCATTCGTCAACGCACTGTACGCTGCTGTAAAGGCGCGAAAGTATCCAGCGATCCATTACGCTAAGTCTGCACTCAGAAAGCTTATGCTTTGTCGGATCAAACTTATCAATATTAGCATATAAAACATAAAAAGCATAAGTATTCCACAGCGTGCCCATAAATTTACGCTGACCCTCAACAACGGCCTTTCCGTGAAATCTGTTTGGCAGCCAAGGTGCGGAATTGGTATAAAAATACCAGCGAATAGCATCAGCACCGTAGGTTTCAAGCGCTTCAAACGGGTCGACTGCGTTTCCTTTGGATTTTGACATTTTCTGGCCGTTTTCGTCCTGGACATGCCCCAAAACTATGCAGTTTTTAAAAGGAGCCTTGTTGAATATGAGAGTCGAAACTGCAAGAAGAGAATAGAACCATCCGCGCGTCTGATCAACAGCCTCAGATATAAAATCTGCCGGGAACTGAGATTCAAACAGCTCCTTGTTTTCAAAAGGATAATGATGCTGGGCAAACGGCATGGAACCGGAATCAAACCAGCAGTCTATAACCTCCGGTACGCGCTTCATCTGCTTTTGGCAGTGAGGACACTTAATTGTAACAGCATCTATAAAGGGACGATGCAATTCTATATCATCAGGGCAGTTATCGGACATGGATTTGAGCTCCTCAATGCTGCCTATCGAACAAATATGACCGCACTCACATTCCCAAATGTTAAGCGGAGTACCCCAATATCTGTTTCGCGACACTCCCCAGTCCTGCACATTCTCAAGCCAATCTCCGAAACGTCGTTTTCCGATACTCTCGGGAATCCAGTTTATGGTATTGTTATTTTTTATAAGCTCATCGCGCACAGCCGTCATTTTTATAAACCAGGATTCTCTTGCATAATAGATGAGCGGCGTGTCGCAGCGCCAGCAAAACGGATAATCATGCTCGAATTTGGGGGCACTGAATAACAGCCCGGATTTATCAAGGTCACTCAGTATCAGAGGATCGGCGTCTTTAACAAATACTCCTGCATATGGCGTCTGTTCTGTAAGTTCTCCTTTGCCGTCAACAAATTGAACAAACGGCAGGTCGTATTTACGCCCGACATTTGCGTCGTCTTCACCGAAAGCGGGTGCAATGTGCACAATTCCCGTGCCGTCACCCGTCGTAACATAAGTATCACAGGTTATATAGTGACCTTTTTTCCCTTGTTTCTCACAAACTGATTTTACAAACGGGAAAAGCGGCTCATATTGTCTGTGCTCAAGCTCTGAACCTTTAAGCTTTTCAATAACTTCATATGCCGGTTTATCTTCAGACGCAAGAGAACCGAGCACGCTGTCAAGCAGTGCCTGCGCTAAATAATATGTTTTTCCGTCAGCTGCTTGTACCTTGCAATAATCAACGTCGGGATTCACGCAAAGAGCGACATTGCTCGGTAAAGTCCATGGCGTCGTAGTCCACGCAAGAAAATATGCATCTTCATCAACTGCTTTAAAACGAACAATGGCAGAACGCTCCTTGACATTTTTATAGCCCTGCGCTACCTCATGAGATGAAAGCGGAGTACCGCAGCGCGGGCAGTAAGGAACTATTTTAAAACCTTTATAAAGCAGTTTCTTATCAAATATTTTTTTGAGTGCCCACCACTCTGATTCAATAAAAGAATTATGGTATGTGACATAAGGATTTTCCATATCAGCCCAAAACCCGACTGTTCGAGAAAAATCCTCCCACATTCCTTTGTATTTCCAAACGCTCTCCTTACAGTGAGCGATAAACGGCTCAAGTCCGTACTTTTCTATCTGTTCCTTTCCGTCAAGCCCGAGCATTTTCTCAACCTCAAGTTCAACAGGTAAACCGTGAGTATCCCAGCCCGCCTTACGCGGTACCATGCGTCCTTTCATTGTTTGATAACGCGGAATCATATCCTTTATAACCCTGGTGAGAACATGTCCTATATGAGGTTTTCCGTTTGCCGTAGGCGGACCGTCATAAAAGACATACGGCGTCCCCTTTGCACGGCTCTCAACACTCTTTTCAAATATTTTATTATCCTGCCAAAACTTTTCCGTCTTTTTCTCTCGTTCAACAAAATTCAAATTTGTAGGCACTTCATTATACATATAACTGCTCCTTTAATAAAATAGAAAAGGCTTTCGCCCATAACAGGACGAAAGCCTCATGCTCACAAAACCACCTATTACAGCACACCGACATGCACGATTCGTATAACGGCGAATACCCGGCGGGATTTACTGTCATTTCAATCCGCAACTTAGGAGTGATTTTCAGAACTGCCATACTATTACAGGGCTCACACTGTCCCCTGCTCGCTTATAATTTCCGACAGACCTACTCTCTCCGTCACAGTCTTTAAACTATTTGCTTTATTTTAACACATGTTTTTAAATAATGCAATAGCCTTCAAGGTATTTAAAAAACTTTTTGAAAAATATTGACAAAAAGCCTCTTATTTGCTATCATAATTAAGTCATTTATACGCGGGTGTAGCTCATCTGGTAGAGCGCAACCTTGCCAAGGTTGAGGTAGCGAGTTCGAGCCTCGTCACCCGCTCCAAGCCGCCGCAGACATGAGTCTGCGGCGGCTATTTTTAATTTTGTTTTTACACAATCACTCTTCAAGCTGAGGCATCTTCTTAATAATTACTTCTCGAACAAGCTTTTCATCGGTTGAAACTATCTCAAATTCGAATTGCCCGTGCTCAAAAGTCTCTCCTAAAGGCGGTATAGCACCTAATTTTTCAACAATCCAGCCGTTTAAGGTAGCGGCATCGCTCTCAAAATCACATTTCAGCTCACGTTCCACCTTATAAAGCTCTGTACTGCCCCAAATTTTATATGTGTTTTCATCCACCTGTATGATTTCATCAGATGAACTTTCCAACTCTCCGATAAGCTGTTCTATCAGGTCATTAATCGTAATAATACCGTCTGTACCGCCGAATTCATCCACAACCACAGCAAAACGAATTTTACTCTCTTTCATCATTCTGAAAAGCTCATCCGCTTTAGTATGAGCTGAAACAAAAAATGGCTTTAGAACCGATTTTTTCATGATATTTTCTTTGTCAAACTCATTTAAGCGGAAAAATTTTCGTGCGTCAAGCACACCTATTATTTGGTCTGCATTTTTATCATACACAGGATAGTACATATGGTTACTTTCAAATATGGTTTTATGCCATTCCTCTACACTGTCCTCTTTTCTGAGTCCTGTAACCTCGGTTCTGTGAGTCATAATTTCACCCACGGAAATATCGTCAAATTCAAAGACGTTTTGTATTATATTATTTTCCTGTTCATCAATAATTCCGCTTTCGGTGCCCGCCTCTGCCAGCATACGTATTTCTTCTTCACTTACTTCGCTGTCGTCCGCGTCTGGATCTATACCCATCATTTTCAAAATGAGATTAGTTGATGCGGTGAGTAACCATACAAGCGGTGCAAAAACTACCGATATAAAACTCACGATACCTGAAAGTCCGAGAGCCATTTTCTCCGTCTTGCGCATAGCAAGTCGCTTCGGTACAAGTTCACCGAATACAAGTGTCACAAACGAAAGAATAATCGTTATGACAACAACGGCAATGGTGTTAAGCGTTGCTTCCGGAACCGGCACACCTGCATTTTTAAGGGCAGCGACAATAGGATCAGAAAAATTATCTGCCGCAAATGCGCTGCCTAAAAAGCCGGAAAGAGTGATAGCAACCTGTATAGTTGCAAGAAAGCGCGCAGGCTGACAAGTCAGCTTGCTAAGTCTTTTTGCACTCTTATTACCACCTTCGGCTAACTTGGCAAGCTTGTTTTCATTCATAGATAAAACGGCTATCTCAGCGCAGGCAAAGACAGCGTTTAATAATATAAGTATAACTTGAAGTATTATTTGCGCTATTATTTTATTCAAAATTAATTCCTCCGTAATACGTTTTAATTAATACTAAATAAAACACGTATTTACAGAAGCATATGTAATACAGCGCAACACATATTTCGGTCAGGATTATCCGAACTGTCAGAATCCATATTAATACTTTCCTCCGTTTCTTTTATTTTGTTAAGTTTAACAGATATTTATAATAATGTCAAGCGGCTAACGCAAGATTATATTTCTATTGCTAATTTATAGCTATTATGCTATAATAGCTGCAAAAAACAGGAAAAAGAGAGTTATTCATGAGGGAACACACTTTCAAAACAGCATTTAAGGATTCTATACCGGTTATGGCGGGCTATATTGTACTCGGCACCGCTTTCGGCGTATTGTTGGCGGATAAGGGATACGGCTTTATATGGGCATTTGTAATGAGCTTTACCATATATGCAGGTTCAATGCAGTTTGTCGCCATCAATCTTTTGACAAGCTGTGCTTCACTTATTTCAGCAGCCATAATGACACTGCTTGTTAACGCAAGACATATAATTTACGGGATATCAATGATAGAAAAATACAGAGACACCGGGAAAGTAAAGCCGTATCTTATTTTTTCATTGACCGATGAAACGTATGCACTGGTTTGCCGGGGTAATCCAGAGAATACCGATTCCAAAAAATATTATTTATATATTTCTGCTCTAGATCAATGCTATTGGATTGCAGGCAGTATCATCGGTACGCTGATAGGCTCCGCTGTCACCTTCGATACTGCCGGAATAGATTTTGCCATGACAGCACTTTTTACCGTAATTTTTGTTGATCAGTTGCTGCATTCAAAAAATGTTATCCCGGCAATTATCGGAATTGTCTGCTCCGTTATATGCCTTATTATATTTAAAGCACAGAACTTTCTTATTCCGTCAATGCTTATAATAACCCTATCATTATTTATTTACGGATATTTTTTTGAAAAGGAAAGCGGTACAAATGAATAAACTTACTCACGATATGCTGATTGTCGCAATAGTGGCAGTAGTTACTATGCTGACGCGCTTTATACCTTTTCTTCTATTTCCCGGGAATAAAAAAATACCGAAGCCAATAGCGTTTTTAAGCAGAGTTCTCCCCTGCTCTGTAATGGGTATGCTTGTAATCTACTGCTTAAAAGATATATCTTTATTTTCACCACCTCACGGTATACCGGAATTTTTATCTGTCGCACTTGTAGCAGGTACATACATTTGGAAAAGAAACACACTTTTAAGCATTCTTTTGGGTACGGCTTGCTACATGCTGCTTATACAGTTTGTATTTGTTGTTTAATTTATATTTTTATCTTCGCGTGCATATATTTTAAAAAAAGCTGCGGAGGTAATACAAATGCCGCTAAAAATTGCATTAATCGGTAACCCTAACAGCGGAAAAACCACGCTGTTCAATATACTGACAGGAGCAAATCAAACAGTCGGGAACTGGCCGGGAGTCACCGTGGAAAAAAAGCAAGGCAGGCTTGTCTGTGACAGGTCTGTTTTTATTTGCGATCTTCCCGGAGTATACTCGCTCTCCCCGTATACCGCAGAGGAAAATATAGTTAAAGAATATCTTGAAAACGAGCCGCCCGATTTAATTGTAAATATAATCGACGCTTCAAATTTAGAACGAAACTTATATCTCACAACACAGATGCTTGAACTAAATATCCCCACCGTGCTTGCTCTTAACATGATGGATGTCGTAAAAAAACAAAACACAAAAATTGATATTGCACAGCTCGAAAACATTCTCGGTTGTAAAGCCGTCGAAATCTCCGCCTCACACAATAAAGGAATTGACCGACTGATAGATACGGTGATAAACTGCGTTGATTTACATAAAAAAAATTTATCAAAGCTCAGATTTGATGACAGAACAGAAAAATCACTGTCGCAAATATCTGATATTACAGGTCTCAATAATTGCCGTCACACGATTATAAAACTGTTTGAGCGTGACGAAAATACATTTAAAATTTTAAAAATCGATAAAACATTCCGAATAAATATAGAGAAGGTCATATCTAAAGCCGAACATATGTTCGGCGACAAAAGCGAGAATATAATTGCCGAACAAAGGTACATTCAGATTGACAAAATCTGTCGGCAATGCAAAAAGTCCGCAAAGATACGCAAAGCAAGCATAAGCAACAAAATTGATGATATTGTTACAAATAAATACTTTGCCTTTCCTATATTTATTATTGTAATGACTCTGATATATTCCCTGTCAATGGGAAGTTTCAGTCGCAAGGCATCCGAACTTATTTCAGACGGTATTTTTGGAGAGGGCTGGCATCTATTCGGCATAGGAGCGCCTGAATACAGCCAAGCGCTTGAAGAATATAATGTTGCTGACACTATAATATCTGAATTTAAAAAGGACGGTATATCCCACAGTAAAATAATATATGTAAATAAGGGAAACAATGCTCTTCAAAAATTAGCCGTAACATATGTTGATTATAAAAATGCGCTAAAAGTTCAACGCCCCTACCCACAGAACTTCGGAATCTGGGTACCGGGCTTACAGACCTTGATTCCTTCAGTATTATCGCGCATAAAATGCTCCCAAACGATAATAAGTCTTATATGTGACGGAATTTTAGCCGGAGTCGGTTCCGTACTGGGATTCATACCGCAGATGCTTATATTATTTTTATGCCTATCACTGCTGGAAAGCTGCGGATATATGTCGAGGATCGCATTCATTACCGATAAAATACTAAGCAGTTTTGGTCTCTCAGGAAAATCGTTTATTCCGATTATTATGGGTACAGGCTGCGGTGTACCTGGAGTTATGGCAGCACGCACGATAGAAAGCCACAGTGATAAAATTATAACCATAACAACCACAACTTTTATGCCTTGCAGCGCAAAACTTCCGCTTATCGCCCTAATAACATCGTCATTTTTTAACAATGCCATGTGGGTAGCCCCATTTGTTTATATAATAAGTATTCTGTCAATTTTCATTTCCGGAATCATACTAAAAAAAATCAAACGCTTTTCCGGAGAACCGAGTCCATTCATTATGGAAATGCCGCCTTACAGATGGCCCAAAATTTCAGTTATATATAAAACCGTAAAGAATCAAATTTTATCATTTATCAAAAGAGCCGGTACCGTTATTGTCTTAGCGTCAATCGGAGTATGGATTCTATCAAATTACGGTTTATCGGGTGCACAAATTATTAAATGCGAAATTAAGGACAGTTTTCTCGCCGAGCTCGGCAGACTTTCCGCTCCTGTGTTTGCCCCGCTTGGCTGGAGCAGCTGGGAGCTTTCGGTATCAACTTTATCAGGAATAATTGCAAAGGAAAATATTGTAAGCTCTCTAAGTATTTTGCTTGACAAATCCAATATTAACGCAAGCATGTCTGATCTCATCAGCTGCAAAGCAGCGCTTTCCTTTCTTATATTCAATATTCTGTGCGCTCCGTGTCTTGCTGCAATATCGGCAATTTTTCGTGAAATGCACAGCGTAAAGCGCGCAGTATTTGCTATAATATATCAGTGCGTTTTTGCTTATGCAGTGGCGTTTTTCGCATATCATACTTCAATATTTATATTTCCGCTTTTGATAATGATTTTATTTGCAGCAGTTCATTTAACGCAAAAAAATAAAAAGTACCTCGCGTAGGTACTTTTTATTTTATTATCAGTTACCGCATTCGATGCTTATACTGTTAAAAATTTCAAGAACATCTTCAACAGTTGTATGCGCTTTTTCCTTGTCTGCTTTATCCAAAACAACATTACCCTTATCCATCATAACAAGGCGATTTCCGTATTCGACAGCATAGCGTAAGTTATGTGTAACCATAATTACAGTCAACCGTTTTTCACGCACAATATGATCAGTCAACTGCATTATAGTCTCCGCAGTACGCGGATCGAGAGCGGCTGTATGCTCATCAAGTAAAAGCAAATCAATTGGAGTCATTGTGCTCATTAAAAGCGACAGAGCCTGCCGCTGACCTCCCGATAAAAGACCGACCGGAATATCCATTTTATCTTCAAGCCCAAGTCCAAGCTGCTCAACCGCCTCGCAGAACATATTTCTTTTACGGCGGTTTACCGCAAAATCAAGAAGATACGGTTTTCCCTTATTCTCAGCAAGAGATAAATTTTCAACTATTGTCATTCTCGGCACAGTTCCTACGGAAGGGTCTTGGAAAACGCGACCTATACGTCGTGAACGCACATGCTCCGGCTGCTTTGTTATATCACATCCGTCAAGCAGGATTTTACCGTTGCTCACAGGCAGTGTGCCGCTGATAATATTTAGCAAAGTCGTTTTACCGGAACCGTTTGAACCGACAACGGATACAAACTCGCTCTTTTTTACTGAAAAAGAAAAATCATTAAACAGCCGTGATTCATTGACAGTGCCGACATTAAATATCTTATCTATACCGCGAAGTTCAATCATTTTTCCGACACCGTCCTTTTATGCTTAGCTTTTCCCGAAGTAATGTCCGTGATTTTTTCGTTAAAAATAAGTATCACTGCAAACATAACTGCATTAAGCAACTTTAGGTAGATTCCGTCAGAATCAACAAGCACAAGGTAGTTAAGACACAATGAATATATGATAGCGCCGAAAATCACCGCAGTAGTATCGGAAATTATACGAACTTTAGAAAAAACAGTGATACCGATAATAACCGATGCAAGAGCAAGCACAACCTTACCGCTTCCGCTTGTATTATCATACTGCATATATAAATTTGCATACAATGCTCCGGATACTGCGACAAAGCCGTTTGCAAGCGCCAGACCTAAAATTTTATAATTGCCTGAGTTCTTGCCAAGCGAAATCACAAGCTTTTCATTATCCCCGGTCGCCCTAAGCATATATCCGATTTTAGTTTTCATGAATAAATCAATTACTGTTTTAACTATTATTACAAATACGAAAAGTAAAGCTATTATCAAATAATCTTTTATATTATTTCCCAGCGATTTAAATATATCTCCTCCGAACAGACCGTCAATCGATTCGCTGCGGTAGGAAAAAATCGTTGTCGTCTGACCGTTTTTAGTAAGAAGTTTTGTAAGCGCCAGTGTGACAGACAGCAAGCCTGTCATGACTATAATTCCGGACAGCAGTTTGGATATATTGAACTTAACGTGCAAAATACCTGTAAGAGCACCTGCTGCAAGTCCGGCAAAAAAACTGAGTAGCACCGCGGGCAACGCAGGTATACCAAGCTTTAGCATAAATATCGTGCAGCACACACCTCCGAGGGGAAAAGTTCCGTCGACCGACAGATCCGGAAAATCAAGTATCGAATAAGAAATATAAACTCCAAGAGCCAAAACTGCATAACACAGCCCCATCTGAAGTCCGTCAATTGTTGTTGAAAAAAAAAGCATTTATTTAATCCTTAAATCAGAATTTATTCCGCTGTATCGGAAAGCGCGATATCAGACGGTACGGTAAGACCGAGGCTTTCGCATACTTTACTGTTAAAAAAGTTATTTGGTTCGGTTGTTCGTGAAACAGGAATTTCGGATGCCGATTTACCCGAAAGTATCTGAGCTGCCGCTTTACCGGAATCTTTTCCGACATTTACATATTCAATAGATGCGCTCGCTGCACACCCGACCTTAACCTGCTCGATTTCCGAACCGAATACCGGTATTTTCTTTTCGTTTGTAATAGGTAAAATATTAGTTTCCAGCTTGCCTACTACAGTATTGTCAAGTAAATTGACAAAACAGTCGACTCCCCTTTCAATGAGTTCGTTTGTTTTTGTATCAATTGTAGTTATGTCGGCTACCGCGCTATCCAGTATTTCCATACCGCTGTAGGCTTTTGCCGCCTCTTTAAGACTCTCTACCTGAACCGGCGAGCTTGATTCTTCCGTGGAATATAAAACACCGATTTTAAGGTTATCCCTCCCCATAAAGCCGGTAACAACCTCAAGCTGCTTGGAAAAATCGGGAATATCGGAAGAACCTGTTACATTAGTATAGTTTCCCATTACCGACGCGTCGGTAACAGCACAATAAACAACGGGAATTTCCGAGTCCGCCGCAGCATTTGCCGCCGCAACTGCCGAAGGTGTTGCAATCGCTATAATTACAGCTGCGTTTTTATTGACAAGATTATTCGCCTGAGTTTGAGAAACGCTCGCATCGAAATTACTGTTCACATATTCTACATTATAATCATCAAGATTAATACCACTCTCTTTAAGACCCTGTATAACGCCGTCATAGCAATTATTGAGAGAACCGTGAGAGCCGAACTGAATAATACCTATCGTCCTTTTACCGCCGCCTGAACATCCTGTAAGTGACACAATCAATACAGACACAAGCAATACTGCAAAAAATCTGATTTTTCTCATTTCAATTTCTCCTTAAAAACAAAAGTAAAATTAATTAATACAATAACAAATAAAGATTAAAAATCACCATCGTACAGATAAAACAAACATAATAATCTCCTGAAAATAAAAAAAACCTGTCCCAAAACAAGGGACAAGACTTAAATATCCTGCGGTACCACCCAAATTGATGAAAAACATCCACTCTGCCTCATACATACATATGAGCTGTACTATAACGGGTACAAAACCGTCGGTTACTACTCGCAAAACTGCTTTCGACCGCCCTCATAAGTCCATTCACCGAAAATTCCGCTGCCGCGATTACACCGCCCGCGACTCTCTGAAAGCATCCTTAACAGCTACTACTCTTAATCATCGGTTTTAAATTTTCTTTATGTTAACACATGAATATCATAATGTCAATACCTTTTTGAAATTTTATAAGCAGGCGCTGCACAGACCGTAAAGAATAGTCTTATGCTCGTTTATTCTGAAATTATTTTTTACTTTCAGCATTGAACGCACACTGTCAGTAGCCTCATCATCCAAATGTATGATTTTACCGCAGTTTGTACATTTCAAATGCAAATGCCACGCACATTTTTCCCTGTCAATATACTGATAGACAAATTCTCTTCCGTTTTCCTTTGCGTATTTCTGAATAATTCCCTCAAGAAGCATTTTATCTATATTTCTGTAAAGAGCGCTAAGACTGATTCTATCGTGTATGTCTGCAAACCCGGCAATTTCCTTGACAGTAAGCTGTTCGTCACAATGTTGCTTAAAAAAATCTATAAGCAGCTTTCTCTGCCTTGTTGAATACTCTTTCAAGCTATACACCTCCGTCTTTACGCTGTTATGATTATTATAGCCCCAAAACAAAATTATGTCAATGTTAAGGTTGCTTTTTAAATTTCTTAGGTATATAATTTATATGATTTTTTAGGGAGAAAAAGTAATGACGGATTTGCATATACATACGAATAATTCCGACGGCAGCGACAGTGTATCTCAAATACTTGAAAAGGCACAGGCAATGGGTATAAACCTTATATCCATAACGGATCACAATAAAGTCAGCGCTTACCGCGAATTAAAAGATAAAAAAATACGTTCAGGCTTTTCCGGGGAAATAATCAGCGGTACAGAACTTACTACAACATTAGACGGAGAAACCATTGAAATACTCGGATACGGTATTAATACAGACACAATTTCAAAATTTATAAAAGCGAGCTATATGCCCAGAAGCCAGTATCAGAAAATTATGTTTGATAAGACATATAACCATTACAAAAGTCTCGGTCTGAAAATGAGCATAAAGCCGGAAAATTTCAACCCCGAAACCATGTATGCGCGACCGGTAATTTATAAAGATATCGTAAAATTTCCCGAAAATGAAAAATTTTGCAAGTACCATGAGAGCTTTTATAAATATGACTCTTTTCTCCGAAAAGAATATAATTTTCCTGAAAGCCCTCTGTTTTTAAATATTGACGGACTTCTGCCAACTCCGAATGACGTTATTGCAGCCGTTCACAACGCGGGTGGACTCGCTTTTGTAGCACATCTTTTTATATACACCGAAAATATATATAGACAGATTAATAGAATAGCAGCCGAATATAAACCCGACGGCTTTGAATGCTACTATTCAAAGTTTACAGAACAGCAAACAAAATATCTTGAAAATTTTTGCAGAAATAATAAGCTGTATATGAGCGGAGGAAGCGATTATCATGGCAAAAATCGGGCAGGTATCGAGCTTGGTACAGGCACGGGCAGTCTGAACGTAAACGAAAATGAAGTGCGCAAATGGGCAACCGAATTTATATAAAACAAAACCGACAGTATTTATTTCTGTCGGTTTTATTTATTATATTATGCCATTTCCATTGACAGTCTTCTGCCGCCGAGAATGTGAAAATGAAGATGAAATACAGTTTGACCTGCGTATTCATTACAGTTAGACACAACGCGAAACCCCTTTTGAAGCTTTTGCTGCTTTGCTATAACAGAAATTGCTTCAAAAATGTGAGAAATCATATCACTGTTTTCAGAATTTATGTCCATAACATTTGCAACATGTTTTTTCGGAATCACAAGTATGTGAACGGGAGCCATGGGATTAATATCGTTAAATGCATAAACATACTCATCCTCATACACCTTGGACGATGGTATTTCTCCGGATATTATTTTACAAAATATACATTCCTGCATAATATCACCTACTTAACTATAAATTTTTTTACAATATCGGCTGCTGCTGAAAGTGCAGCCTCTATTTTTTCTGTATTTCCTATGCCAGCCGTAGCATTTTCTGATTTACCGCCGCCCTTACCGTCAGTAAGTGCAGCAATTTCACCCACGATTTTACCGGCATGAGCGCCTTTTTTCACTGCTTCATCGGAACATACGACATGTAAAGTAGCCTTTGCACCGTCAACAGCGGCAATAACAGCTGTAAAGTTATTATGCTTTGCACGCATATCATCGCAAATTGCGCGCGCGGTTTTAGAATCGGTATCCATAAGTTTTCCGGATAATACTTTAATTCCGCATATTTCTAGGGAGTTGTCAAACAATGCCGCACTTTTTGCAAGCGCAGCTTTTTCATGCGCAGCTGCAAGCTCAGAACGTACTTTTTTGAGTTCATCATTTAAAGATACACATTTTGGCACAATATCCGAAAAGCCGGTTACTTTTAATGCAGATGCAGCAGATCCGAGTAAATCCGAATACTGGGAAATTAATGACAGAATTCCGTATCCCGTTACGGCCTCAATGCGGCGTACACCTGAAGAAACCGACCCTTCGGAGATTATTTTAAACAGGCCTATTTTGCCTGTGTTTTCAATATGCGTTCCGCCGCATAACTCGTATGAAAAATCACCCACCTTACACACTCTGACACGTGCACCGTACTTTTCGCCGAAAAGAGCCATTGCACCTTTTGCATTTTCAAAATCCGTCTCATAATTCTCAACATTTATACCTTCAAGTATTTTCGCATTAACGATATTCTCAATTTCCTGTAATTCTTCTGAATTTACAGCGCTGAAATGTGTAAAGTCAAAACGCAAGCGCCCTGCATCTACATAAGAGCCTGCCTGATGCACATGATCGCCCAGTACAAGTCGCAGCGCTGCCTGAAGCAAATGCGCACTTGTATGGTTGCGTTTTATTGCATTTCTTCTGTCGGCGTCAATAACGGCTCGGCACTTATCACCTACCTGTATATTTCCGCTTTCGACATGAGCAATATGTAGAAAATGCTTGAGTGAGTCCTTTTTACAGTCGTAAACCTTGACGTCAGCACCCTCAAACACAAGCTTGCCCGTGTCTGCAACCTGACCGCCGCTTTCTGCATAAAACGGTGTTTTATCCAAAACGATTACTACATCATCACCGCAATACGCCTTTTCTGTTATTTCACTGTCCTTTAGTATTGCAACTACCTTGGATTCACATTCGTAACTCTCATATCCTATAAATTCGGAGTTTTTGTTATTAAGATAATCCAGTGCATCATCTTTCCAACCGATAATATTGCTGTCCTGACGTGCTTTTCTTGCCCTTTCCTTCTGTTGCTGCATAAGCTTTTCAAAGCCGGTCTCATCAACGGTCATATTACGTTCGGACGCGATATCAGCGGTAAGATCAACCGGAAAACCATATGTATCATAAAGCTTAAAAGCTACGTCTCCGGGAATAACGGAACTGCTGTTTTTATCCATATATGACTCCAGCATTTCAATACCCTTATCTATGGTTTTGAGAAAAACTTCTTCCTCATTCTTTATGCTTTTAACAATATAATCTTTTTTTGAAACAAGCTCCGGATATGCTTTTTTATTCTCCTCAATAACAGTTTCACAAAGTTCAAACAAAAAAGGATTAACAATTCCCAAAAGTCTGCCGTGTCGTGCCGCGCGCCTAAGGAGGCGCTTCAACACATAACCGCGCCCCTCGTTTGATGGTTTTATACCATCGCAAAGCATAAATGTAACACTGCGGATATGATCGGTTATTACACGGATAGATATGTCGGTTTTTTCATCTTTTTTGTACTCAACACCGGCGATGCGTGCTGCATGCTGCAATATATTCTGCACTGTATCAACCTCAAAAAGATTGTCAACGCCCTGCATAATACATGCAAGCCGTTCCAATCCCATACCGGTATCGATATTCGGGTGCTCCATGGGTGTGTAATGACCCTCACCGTCACTGTCAAACTGTGAAAATACAAGATTCCAGAACTCCACATACCTATCACAGTCACAGCCGGGTGCGCAATCCGGCTTGCCGCATCCGTATTTTTCGCCGCGGTCAAAATAAATTTCACTGCACGGTCCACACGGTCCGCTTCCTATTTCCCAGAAATTGTCATCCTTACCAAGCCTTACAATTCTGTCTTCAGGAACGCCAACCTCCTGCGTCCATATTTTTACAGCTTCATCATCTTCAAAATAAACAGACACATATATTCTGTCAACGGGAATTTCAAGAACGTTGGTGATAAACTCCCATGCCCATGCAGTGGCCTCATGCTTGAAATAGTCTCCAAACGAAAAATTGCCCAGCATTTCAAAATATGTACCGTGACGCGAGGTTTTTCCTACATTTTCAATATCCGGCGTTCTTATACATTTCTGACAGGTCGTAACACGCTTTGAGGGCGGAGTTTCCTTGCCGAGAAAATACTTTTTCATCGGCGCCATGCCGGAATTTATCAAAAGCAAGCTGTCATCATCAATCGGCAAAAGCGGAAAACTTTCCAGGCGATAATGCGCTTTGCTTTCAAAAAAAGAAAGAAACATTTCTCTCAGCTCGTTTAATCCTGTAAACTTCATAATTCCTCCTAAAAAATAAAGCACATTGAGAAAACGGGGACGAAAAATTCCGCGGTACCACCCCGATTGCACAATATGCCTCTTAAATTCTAAAACCTTAACGCTGTTTATACGGCTAAAGCTCCGAAAACAGCCTTTACTTTAACGGATAAGGGACTTTCACCTGAGACCCTCTCTCTGTAAACCGCCGTACAAGCAAAGATTTTCTTCTGCGCTTCAACATAATTATCAATAAGATTATATCACAAAAATTCTGTCTGTCAATAATTTTGAGCTATAAAATCACACATTTCTTTAAAAACGGGAGCGCAAGTTTTTGAGCCGGATTCCCCGTTTGCCGCAAACACAGTAATTACATACTGTGGGTCGTCTGCCGGGTAAAAACCGGTAAAGTACGTATTCAGGATTTCCTTTCCGTCATCTCCTATTTTACCTGTTTGGGCACTCGCCGTTTTTCCGCCTGCAATACCGACCGAAGGCGCTGCCGACTTTCCTGTACCATCGCTGACACAGTACATACACATTTCCTTAAGCAACGCCGCCGTTTCACTGTCGATAATCTTAGATTTATAGCTATATCCGCTCTGATTATCAATCACACCGTCAATATAAGTACCGTAATATAATGTAGGATTGACAAGATAGCCTCCGTTGCACATAACGGCAGTTATACGTGCAATTTCCAGCGGCGACATTATAAGACTTCCTTGACCTATACTTAGATTGGCAACGGCAAGCATTCCGCTTTCCTGAGGAAGAATACCGGAAGAAGACGACATATCCTTTAATATTTTTATACTGCTGTCTGCACCGAAAAGCTGTGCTGTTTCTATTATTTTATCATAGCCGAGCAACTGACCCAACGCTATAAAGTACGCATTGCACGATTGTGCAAATGCCTCTTTCATATCAAGTTTTCCGTGATGCTTTTGATTTTGGCAGGTAAACACTCTGTCCGATACTGATATTCCGCCGTTGCATTCGAATTCAAAATCAGCCAGACCGTTTTCAATGGCGCACGCTGCAATTATCATTTTGAATACAGAGCCTACAGTCTGATTGCTCATTGCATTATTAATAAGCTCACCGTTGTCCGATTCCAAATATTCTGTTATATTTTCTGCATCGAATGTGGGCAAGGATGACATGGCAAGCAAATCCCCGCTGTTACAGTCCATGATGACCGCTGCACCCTTTTCCATATAACGGCTCATACTTTCCTCCAAGGCAATAGAGAGCTTTCTGTCTATGGTGAGAATTATACCGTTTGTAGTATCCTCATTATCACTTTGAGCTTCTATTCCGAGACCGGCAATAACTCCGCGCAATGCGTTTGTTGCATAACGTATATACGTGTTTGATGAAAATGCCGAAAGCTCATCGTCAAAAGCCTTTTCAACGCCTGATAATCCACGTTTTCCCTCTGAGTCAAGATAACCTAATATATGCGACGCTGTCGGCTGCTCCGAATATCTTGTCGTTCCTTCATAAACATAAACGCCATCCATAGGTTTTGGCTCAAAATAACTTCTTAAAACAAACACTGTCTCTTTTTGTAATTTTGAGTTAATAAAATCCTTATCACTACCGGTAAGTTCCGAAACATATTCAATATTCTCTCTGTCAAAGCCGCGCGGGTTAATAACAAGATAATATGCAAATTGATTACCCGCAAGCGCACATAAATTCCTGTCATAAATAACACCCTTAGAACTGTAAAGCTCAAGCGTTGCGCTGCGGCTGCCTGCCACTGCTTTTGTTTTATCGTTTATATCACCAAATGATACGTAGTATATCCTAAACAACAACATTACGAATATTAAAATTAAAATCAAATATGTTATTCCGCTTCGTTTTACCCACATAAATATCATCCGCCTTCTGATGATATTATTGACCGAAATAAGAATATCTTGCATATTTTAAAAACAAAAAACGGGAATGAAAACATTCCCGTTAAAATAAATCGAAACAATTAAACAGATTAACCCTCTGTGGTCTCATCGGCAGCATTTGCAGGCGCGTCCTTCTGAGCAAGTGACAGCTTGCTTGTAAGTAAAAGCTCAAGCTGGTCATTGGTCAGAATCTTATACTCACCGTTAATTTTACCGATAGAAAGAGTTATCTCTTCTTCAACAGTGCCGATGCCGTTATCTTCAATCTCCTGACACATCAATGCAATTATAAGAATCTGGGGGTCATTATTTTCGTCAAGCACCCAATTTTGCGAATCCTCTGAGGAAAGTGCCTGAGAAAGAACAGACATGAAAGTGTTCTGATAAAGAGTATATATATCAGGCATGGTAACGCTCAGCTTTACTTCTTTAGCCGACGCCGACTTTATTGTATACGAAAGCTTGGAATTAGCCAATGCATACAAATCCGAATAATAATTTTCTGTATATATATCGTGCTTATAAGCCGTACCGGTATTGTCGGGAAAATCTTCTATGTATTTGCTCATCTCATTCATATCATATGTAGTGAGAGCCGTCATAAAATTCGTAACAACCTCTTTAGCCGCACCGGAGCCCGATTTACAGGACACAAGAGATACAGAAAGAACTGCAGTCAAAGCAAAAGCAACAAATCTTTTAAATTTCATAAAAAACTCCGTTCTGCCACGTTATGGCTTACATATTAACCCTTACAAGGGAGATTATATGTCAAAAAGCACCGAAAATCGCTTTTAAACATATAGTTTTTATATATTATAACACATAGATTATCAAACTTCAAGTTTTTTTAACCATTTTTTATAAAAAACATATTATGATTATGAGAGCTTAAAAAGCAATAACTTTACAGGAGGAAATTTATGGAAAACGTCAACAATTCAAACATAGCGGACTGCAAATTCAAAGACGAAGTGTGCATAAACGTCCAGCGCATTTATGATACATGTAAAGACAAAGACTGTTTTGCTGATTTAAGAGTTTATCTCAATCCCCAAGACCAAAAAGTAATAGACAACGCAATTAATGTAAGAACACACAAATCCGAGCTTATCTGGACGTCCGTAGACCTTGATCCCGTGCCGTTCAATAAAGGATTTTACTCTGTCAACATCATGTTCTTTTTCCTGCTTGAGTTCGAGGTATACACCGGCGTTGGCAGACCTATAATTGTCGAAGGTCTTGCCTCCTGCAACAAAACGGTAATACTGTTCGGAAGCGAAGGCAACAGCGTTACTTATTCTTCAAGACTCAGCGAGGAAGCTAACGTAAGGCGCACCAAGAGCACAAGAAATCTGCCGATAGCTCAGGTGGATGTAGTGGACCCGATAGTGCTCAACGCAAAGACCGTACCTGCCAACAGCAAAATCTGCTGCTGCGAGACCGATCTTCAGTCGATTCCGGAATGTGTTCTCTGCTGCTTTGACGAAGGTCTTACCTCCAACAGCGAGAGAAATCTAATCGTAACCATTGGAGTATTCAGTATAATCAGAATTGTCAGAGAAGTACAAATGCTTGTTCCGTCCGCTGAGTTCTGTCTGCCGGACAAAGAATGCAGCCCTGTTGACGAGGAAGAACCGTGCAACTATTTTGAAAAGCTCTCATTCCCTACAAATGAATTCTTCCCGCCCGATTACAAGAGCGGCAACTGTAAGTAAAAACACTCATAAAACGCACCCTGATACAGGGTGCGTTTTTATATCTGCGCACTCGAATATGCAGATATGCCGTCCAGCGACTCGTCGTTTTCGACCCAATCGGAAACACTTATTTCACGATAATTGTCTATATCGTCACGCACAACTACCTTTTCGATACCGGCATTTATTATCATTTTCTGGCACATAGTACAGGAGTTTGCGTTTTTTACATATTCGCCTGTTGCCGCCTCTCTGCCAACAAGAAACAGCGTGCTGCCAATCATATCATTTCTTGAAGCAGCTATAATACAGTTGGCCTCTGCATGAACCGAACGGCACAGCTCATATCGTTCACCGCGGCGAAGCTTCAGCTTTTCCCTGATACATTCACCGCAGTCACAGCAGTTTACTCTCCCGCGCGGAGCCCCCGTATATCCGGTTGAAATGATTTGATCATGATTTACAATAATTGCTCCGAAATTACGCCTCAGGCAGGTGCCGCGTGTAATTGCCGCTTCTGCTATGTCCAGATAATAATTATATTTATCTCTCCTCATATTAATCACCATTTTTAGAATACTATATTTTCAACATTATTTCAAGTAAATAATGCAAATTTTGCAGCAAATACTTTCCAAAAATATTTTATAGCTATTGAAATTATCCGATAAACATATTATAATGTGAAAATAATAAAAATTTAGAAGGTGTTTGTTGTGAAAAGAATTAATATTAACGGAAAGTCTGTCGAGACCGACAAAAATACTGTTTTCGACGTTCTTTTCGATACAGATAAAGATCTTGCACGCAGCAGCGTGGCATGTAAAATAAACGGTAAGACATCAGAGCTGACAACCACTGTAAATGACGGAGATATTATCGAACCGCTCGGCACCGATACAGCGGACGGAAGAAAGATTTTTTGGCACACAGCGTCGCATGTTCTTGCACAGGCTGTAAAAAATCTTTATCCCGAAGCAAAGCTTGCAATAGGTCCTGCCATTGATTCGGGATTTTATTATGATTTTGACATTGATACGCCCTTTAACTCCGATGATCTTAAAAAAATAACTGCGGAAATGAAACGTCTTGTAAAAGAACGCTATAAAATGGAACGTATTGAAGTATCGCCGGATAAAGCCCGCGAGATAATGAAGGACGAGCCTTACAAGTTAGAGCTTATTGACGAGCATGCAGGTAAAGGAGAGACTATCACTCTGTACAGACAGGGAAATTTCACTGACCTTTGCGCAGGTCCGCATCTTTTTGATATTTCAAAAATCAAAGCAATAGCTTTGCTGTCTTCAACAGGTGCATATTGGCGCGGTGACAGTAAAAACAAAGCTCTTCAGAGGATATACGGCATTGCTTTTCCTAAAGCCTCTGAGCTTGAGGAGCATCTGCACATGCTGGAAGAGGCAAAAAAACGCGATCATAACAAAATCGGCCGAGAGCTCGAATATTTCACCACTTCCGATGTTATAGGTCAAGGACTGCCCATTTTGCTGCCAAAAGGCGCAAAAGTAATACAAATACTTCAGCGTTTTGTTGAAGACGAGGAATACAAACGCGGATATTTGCTGACAAAAACTCCGCTGATGGCAAAAAGCGATCTTTATAAAATTTCGGGGCACTGGGGTCATTATAAAGAAGGAATGTTTGTTTTGGGCGATGAGGAAAAAGATAAGGAGGTCTTTGCCCTGCGCCCGATGACATGTCCGTTTCAGTATCAGGTATTTTTAAACAGAATGCGCTCATACCGCGATCTGCCGATGCGGTTGGGTGAAACGTCAACGCTGTTCAGAAACGAAGATTCGGGAGAAATGCACGGACTTATCCGTGTGCGCCAATTTACTATATCCGAAGGCCATTTAATCTGTACCCCGGAACAGTTGGAACAGGAGTTTAAGGGTTGTCTCGAACTTGCCCAGTACATGCTCAGATGCGTCGGACTTGCCGACGACATATCATACAGATTTTCACAGTGGGATCCCAATGACCGCGAAAAATATATAGGCACAGAAGAACAATGGAATGAAGCCCAGGGTATGATGTACAATATCCTTGACCATCTCGGAATAAAGTACTCTATCGGTGTAGGGGAAGCTGCTTTTTACGGTCCGAAGCTTGATATTCAAATTAAAAACGTCTACGGTAAAGAGGACACGCTCATCACAATCCAGATTGACCAAATGCTCGCCGCACAATTTGGTATGGAATATGTAGATAAAGACGGAATCAAGAAAACACCGTGTATTATTCACAGAACCGCTATCGGATGCTATGAGCGCACCCTCGCACTCGTTCTCGAAAAATTTGCCGGCGCGCTTCCCACGTGGATGGCACCTGTGCAAGCAACTGTCATGCCGATAAGCGATGCTCAGGCAAACCGGGCAAAAGAGGTCTGTGATAAACTGTTTGCAGCAGGTTTACGCGTAAACGCGGATTACAGAAATGAAAAAATCGGATATAAAATACGTGAAGCACAAATGCAGAAAACACCGTTTATGCTAATTATCGGAGATAAGGAACTTCAAAACGGCACTGTGGCGGTTCGTTCGCGTAAAGACGGTGACTTAGGCTCGATGAGCATTGACGAATTCGTCGCATATATTACAAAAATTATAAATGAGCACAATTAAATTAAAGCGGCAGTAATTTTACTGCCGCTTTATATACAATAGGAGGAATTTATACATATTTTATGAAACAAAAATCAAAAACATTCGGTCGCCTGAATATGATATTATATTTTTTAAAAGGCAGCACGGGATTTTTTGTTATAAGCGTTTTGTCATCGTTTTTACTATCAATTTTTCAGATGATAACGCCGAGAATTGTCAGCGTAACCGTAGACAGCATTATAGGCAGCCGACCGCCGGAATATGCAAAAATTGTATCAATGTTAGGCGGAACACAATTTTTAAAAGAAAACCTATGGATTGTCGCACTGCTAAGCGCAGGAGTCGGCATCGCCTCAACCGTCTTTCGGTATCTCAGTAGCTTTTACAATTCAAAAGGCGCGGAAAGCCTGATAAAAAATATACGCGATCTATTATTTAAAAAAGTACTGCATCTGCCGCTCTCATGGCATATGGAAAACCGTACAGGCGACATTATACAACGCTGCACGACAGATACAGAAACAATACGCAGTTTTATAGCGGATCAGCTAACAAGATTGCTCAACATACTGATATTGATTGCGGTTTCGCTGTTTTGCGTTTTTTCCATACATGCAAAGCTTGCGCTGTTGACACTTTTTACAATACCGATAGTAGTAAGCTATTCATACGTATTCTATAAACGCAGCAGCAAGCTGTTTACGGAATGTGATGAAAGCGAAGGCGTACTTTCATCTATCGCGCAGGAAAATCTCACCGGCTCACGTGTTGTCAAAGCTTTTGGACGTGAGGCATATGAAAAAGCAAAATTTGAAAAACAAAACGACGACTATACATCAAAATGGGTACATTTATGCCGGCTCTTATCCGTGTACTGGGGAACAACTGACTTTGTGGCGGGAGCACAGATAATGCTTGTGCTTGTGCTCGGAACAGTAGCATGTCTTAACGGCTCTCTTACTCCGGGAAATCTTATTTCATTTATATCTTACAATACAATGCTTATTTGGCCTGTGCGCCAGCTTGGACGAATGATTTCGGATATGAGCAAAGCAGGAGTAGCGGTTGACCGTATACGGTACATAATGAATTCCGAGGAGGAGCTTGACACCGGGGCAAAAAAGGCTTTTTCAGCCGGTGACATTGAGTTTAAAAATGTAAGCTTCAGCTACGGAAATTGCAAAGTACTTAACAATATAAGTTTTAAAGTAAAAAAAGGACAGGTACTCGGAATTGTCGGTGCGACGGGCAGCGGCAAGACAACAATAATGCTGCTTCTTACAAGACTTTGCAATGCGCAGAGCGGTAATATTACCATAAACGGAACCGATATTAACGACATAGAGTTGGGCGAACTCAGAAAAAACATCGGTACTGTTATGCAGGAACCATTTTTGTTTTCCGGCACTCTGGCAGAAAATATAGCTATTACAGAAAAAATACCCGACGCTGAAAAAGTCAAGGCTGCCGCCGCGGTTGCATGTCTTGAAAAAACGATAGAAGGATTTAAGGAAAAATATGAAACGGTTGTCGGCGAGCGCGGAATAACTCTTTCCGGGGGGCAGAAGCAGCGCACGGCTATCGCGCGGATGCTTATGCTTAATTCCCCCGTCATGGTTCTTGACGACTCTCTCTCCGCAGTAGATACGGAAACCGATTCAAAAATACGTGCTAATCTAAACGACAGTTTCGGCGAAGCCACCGTACTTTTAATATCTCATCGACTGACATCGCTTATGAAAGCGGATACTGTCATTGTTCTTTCCAACGGGAAAATCACCGAAAGCGGCTCACCTGATAATCTTCTTAAGCAAAACGGACAGTTTGCGGAAATTTACAAAATGCAGATGACGCTGCCTGAAGAGCTTAAACAGACTCATCAGATTAAAAGTAATACGGAGGTGAAAAATGACGATGCAAAAGAAAAAGACCAGTAAAACACAATACCGTTTTTTCGGTATTCCCCTGCTCTTTCCTTACCTTAAACCATATACGCCGAATTTACTCCGACTTTTAATTTTTGCCGCTCTCGGCGGAATATGCGAGATAATTTTTCCGCTTTTTCAGCAATATGCAATAAATAATTTTGTATACGGCGCTAAAACAATAAGCGCCATATCAGGACAGCTCACAAAATTTACCGTCATTTATCTGATAACATTAATTGCATATTCCGTTTTTAATGTAATATCGGCTTATGCAGCATGCGAAATAGAATTATACACCGCGCGCGACTTAAAAAACGCCGCGTTCAGTCACCTTCAGACGCTATCCGCATCGTATTATAACAATCATAACGTAGGTTATATTCATGCCCGTGTCATGAGTGATACGGGCAAAATATCGGTTGTATTGTCATGGGTATTTATAGACTTAATGTGGTGCATAACTTATGTTGTCGGCGCATTGATTTCTATGTTCATGCTTAATGTAAGGCTTGCGCTTTGTGTCGCCGTTATTGTCCCCGTTGCCGTATTCATATCCACATTTTTTAAAAACAAACTGACAGATATATACCATAAGGTACGTGAGGCAAACTCGATTGTAACCGGCAAGCTTAACGAGGGCATAACCGGCGCTAAAACAGCAAAATCCCTTGTTATAGAGGAAATCATGCAGGAAAAGTTCGAAAAATCTTCTCGTAATATGATGAAAACCTCTGTAAGAATGGCGCACTGGCGTTCTCTTTATATTTCCGTGTTTTCTCTGATTTCCTCCACTGCTTTCGCTCTCGTATTGTGGAGAGGCGGGATAATTACTCTGAACGGCGTTATGCTGATAGGTACGCTTTCAGTTTTTCTGTCATATGTGATTGAACTTATTGACAGGCTGAATAATCTTGTTGGCACGATTTCCAACCTTATAAACTCGCAGGTTAATATCGAAAGATTTACACAGCTTATGGATACAAAAACAGAAGTGCATGATTCGCCACAGGTTACGGAACGCTACGGAGATATATTTACACAAAAACGTGAAAACTGGGAGCCGCTGCACGGAGACATTGAATTCGAAAATGTAACTTTCCGATATCCCGACGGGAATGAAAACGTCTTGGAAAACTTCAGTTTGAAAATCCCTCAGGGAACCAACTGCGCCATTGTCGGTGAAACCGGCGCCGGTAAAAGCACTCTCGTAAACCTGGTATGCAGATTTTTTGAGCCGACATCAGGCAGAGTTTTGATTGACGGAAAAGATGCACGTGAGCGTTCATTGTCATGGCTGCACTCTAATATAGGATATGTGCTGCAAAGTCCTCACCTATTTACAGGCAGCATACGAGAAAACTTATTGTACGGAAATCAAAACGCAACCGAAGAACAAATGATAAACGCTGTAAAAAGTGTTTCAGCCGAAGGAATTATTGAACGCATGAGCGGTTACGACGCTAACGTAGGCGAAGGCGGTGATCTGCTTTCAACCGGTGAAAAGCAACTTCTTTCATTCGCACGCGCATTAATTTGCGATCCAAGGATTTTTATTCTGGATGAAGCCACATCTTCTATTGATACAATAACCGAACAAAAAATACAAAACGCAATAACAGTTGCCATGAAAGGCAGAACTTCACTCGTAATAGCTCACCGCCTGTCTACTATAAGACAAGCCGATATTATTTTGGTCGTAAAAGACGGCAAAATAATTGAGCGCGGGACCCATGAGCAGCTTATTGCCGATCACGGTTATTACTTTGAACTTTATCTGCGCCAATTTAAAGACGAAGCCGCAAAACAATCACTGTCATAAAAAAGGAGCAAGCGATATATCGCTTGCTCTGATATGGCTCCCCCTGTTGGACTCGAACCAACGACCCTGCGGTTAACAGCCGCATGCTCTACCAACTGAGCTAAGGAGGAATATTTTCTAATATTATATACCCTTAATATAAAAATATCAATAGTTTTTTACTTATTTTCACGCAAAAATATATAATATTAAACTAAATAACAAAAATGAAGATATACAGATACAATATAGCTGAATATTCACGCTCTGAAATAGAAAGCTTTACGCAGTATTGTGAAAAAAAAACGAACAATAAAAGTGTGCAAAGTATTACAGCGCATTACTTTTTAAAGAAGTTACTGTCCGCACACTACGGAATTTGCATGGATGACATTCATCTAAATTACACAAGTAATGGGAAGCCGTTTTACAAGGACGATCTTAAATTCAGCATAACCCACACTGGCAGCATAGTTTTAATAGCGCTCAGCGATAAAGAAATCGGAATAGATGCTGAAATAATCCGTCCGATAAATAAAAATATACTTCAAAAAACAGCAACAGAAAGAGAAATACGTCTGCTCGAATTTTCAACGGACTTCAGCATTGAATTTTTAAAAATGTGGACCGTGAAAGAGGCTTATTTCAAATGTACGGGCAGCGGTATTACAAACCCTGCCGCCGTATCGGTGCAGGATATACGCAAAAAATATATTGTAAATACAAAAATAAATGATAACTGCATAGTTTCCTCCGTCAGCAATAAGTAATTTTGCTGACGGATTTATTTTTAAGCTCATTCTGTCATTTTTAAAAACTGCTGTTCATCAATTATCTCAACGCCCAATTTCCTCGCCTTTTCAAGCTTACTGCCCGGCTTATCACCAAGTAAAAGATAACTCGTTTTGGACGAAACCGAGGAGGAGGTTTTGCCGCCGAATGTTTCGATTATTTCCTCGGCGCGTGATCTTGTCATAGAATCAAGCCCGCCGCTCAACACAAAAGTTTTACCCTCAAACCTCAAGTCCTCGATGTTTTCTGAAAACTTCATTGCAACGCCGTACTGACGAAGTTTTTCAACAAGCTCAATATTAGTTCTGTCTGCAAAATAATCAGCAACCGACCTTGCGGAGATTTCCCCAAAATCATCAATTTCTGCTATTTCTTCCGTTGATGCCATAATAAGGTTATCTATACTTTTAAAATGCTTTGCTAAAAGCTTTGACGCCTTCTGACCGATATTTCGGATACCGAGCGCAAAAATAACTCGCTCTAATCCCGCTGATTTTGATTTTTCAATAGCACTTACAGTGTTTTTTGCCGACACATCGGCAAAGCCTTCAAGCTGTGTAAGCTGCTCTTGGGTCAGCGTGTATAAATCCGCTACGTCCTTTAAAAGCGAGCTGTCAATAAGCTGCTGAACAATTGCAGGACCGAGCCCTTCAATATCCATCGCGTCCTTTGAGGCAAAATGCACTATTTTTCTGAATATCTGTGCCTCGCACATACGGTTGGGACATCTGACGGCAATACCGCTCTCATCAGTTACTACCAAAGCACCGCATACCGGACACTTATCCGGCATAACAAATTTTCTTTCACTGCCGTTGCGCTTATCTGCATCAACCCGAACAACCTCAGGAATTATTTCACCCGCTTTTTGCACTATCACCGTATCATTTATCATAATTCCCATATCGCGAATAAAATTTTGGTTATGCAATGTGGCCTTCGAGACAGTTGTTCCAGAAAGGCTTACAGGCTCAAGCACTGCATTGGGTGTAAGAACCCCGGTGCGCCCGACGTTTATAACAATATCCGTAAGCTTTGTTGCCTTCTGCTCCGGAGGGTACTTATATGCGGCAGCCCATCGGGGAAACTTAACTGTTTCTCCAAGTCGTTCCCTCAAAGCCAAATCATTAACCTTTACAACGGCGCCGTCGATATCAAAGCCTAAAGTGTTACGTATTTTATCAAAGCGCTCAATTTCCGCAAAGGCCGCGCTGATACTATGAAAAACATTATAAAAAGGACTAACCTTAAAGCCAAGGTATTTCAAAAAATCCAAGCTCTGAGAATGAGATAAAATTACATCACCGCCCGATTCCGTATCAAGTTTCTGTATATTGAAAATAAATATATCAAGGTTACGCTTGGCAGTGACCGAGCTATCCAATTGGCGCAGCGAACCCGCCGCTGCGTTGCGTGGGTTTGCAAACAGCGGCTCTCCTGCGCTTTCCCTTTGCAGATTGAGCTTATCAAAACTATCCCTTGACATGAATACCTCGCCTCTGACAATTATATCTACGGGGCTTGTCAGATTAAGCGGTATACTCTGTATTGTTTTCAAATTAAGAGTGACATCTTCTCCGTCAACACCGTTTCCGCGGGTAGCGCCGCGGTAAAAAATACCTTTTCTGTATTCAAGTGCAACCGACAAACCGTCGATTTTGAGCTCTACGACATATTCGGGATTATTCGTGACCTTTCTGACTCGCGCGTCAAACTCTTCAAGCTCAGCATAAGAAAAAACATCCTGCAGGCTTTTGAGAGGCACCCTATGGTGAACAGATTTAAATTCCGAAAGCGGTTTATCCCCTACCCTTTGCGTCGGAGAATACGGCAATATCAGTTCGGGATAAGCTTCTTCAAGCTCCTTCAATTCCCTCATAAGCATATCATAATCATAATCACTAATCTGAGGAGAATCCTCAACATAATACTTTAAACTGTGGAAATTGAGCTCTTTAACAAGCTCTTCTATTCTGTTTTGCGCGGTTTTTTTATTCATCTGTCAAATCTGTCCTCAGCATTTTATCTATAATATCTGTATTCTTTATTATCTTCTCATATTCACCCACATATTCCATGGGATATTTTACATTTATTATCCTATTTACTCTGCCGCCCTTTATTATTTTACTCGACGCGCCGGCACCGCATGCGATTATGCTGTGCACATCCTCCATCATATATATATTGTATCTGCATTCCTTGTGCGGTTTGCAAAATCCTACATTTTCACCGTTGGAAACACAGTTTTTCTGTCTGTAAATATAATACGGAACATATCCGTAAGACATCACCCTGTCATATGCATAGTCAAGCATATGATTAACATCATTATTTTTAGGATTAAAATTATCTCCGCATCTGCTGAGCATTGCAGCTCTTTTAATTGCAAGTGTGTGCACCGTAATATTATCAACCCCGGTATTGATTACCTCATCAACTGTGCGGCAAAACGAGTAATAATCCTCCCCCGGCAGGCCTGCAATCAAATCTGTATTGACACTGTTAAAACCAAACCCCACGGCTTTGTCCGCAGCCTGAAAATAATCCTGTGATTTATGATTTCTGCCGATTAAATTAAGTATTTTATCGTTTGTTGTCTGAGTATTGATACAAATTCTATGTACATTAAAGCGTTTTAGAATTTGCAATTTTTCATCACTGACAGTTTCGGGTCTGCCCAGTTCAAAACAAATCTCGTCTATTTTACCAAAATCAAAGCAGTCATCAAGCCGGTGCATCAGCACAGAAAGCTGCAGCTCGTTCAGTATTCCGGGTGTACCTCCACCGACATAAAGCGATTTAACACGAAGATTATATTTATTTATCAGCAAAGCCTTTGCCTTTATCTCTTCATGCAAACTGTTCAGATATTGTTCAAGCAAATTATCAGCATTTACCGCGGAAATACTGATAAAAGAACAATAGCTGCATTTTCCGGGACAAAAAGGTATAGATATATATACGCTGACATCGCGAGGCTTTGGACAGCGAAAAGCCGCCTGGCAGTCAAAAATCATGTCAAGCAGCTCAATTTTATCATCAGATAAAAAATATTCGCCTTTCATCACCGCGTGCGGCTCGTCACCCGCTTTTTTATGACGACAGTAAACACTCAGCGGACGTATCCCGGTAAGAATTCCCCACGGCGGCATTATTCCCGTAGCTTTCGAGCAGGCCTTATAAAACGTCTGCTTAACAAGATTTTTCAAATCACAATCAGGCTTAGCCTTTTTTTGACTTGAAAACCAGCGTCCGTTATATTTTATTTTTGTGCAGCTTAACATACTGCCTTTATTAGAATAAAGTCCGGAAATTATATGAGTCGCGTTTGAACTGCGGTTTACATAGTAAACCTTCTCTCCGGGAAAAAACAGCATGGACATTGAAGTAATATCATAAAAATATTCATGTCCGAAAACTTTTATTTCCATATTTACGCTCCGTGTAGATAAGGATTATTACGTCTTTCAAAATCAAGAGTAGTGCTCCGGCCATGCCCCGGATAACAAATATAATCACCGTTTAAAACAAGCAGCTTGTCTTTAATAGATTTAATTTCACGCTCAATGCTGCCGTAAGGCGGAAAATCATTTCCGACCGAGCAGTAAAACAAAGTGTCGCCTGTAAATATAATGTTTCCTGTTTTTATGCACATAGAACCGTTAGTATGCCCCGGAGTTATAATAAATTCAAAGCTGTTGCCGATTAGCTCTGCCTTGCTGTCATTTACGGTTATGATATTTTTGCTGCCGACCGTTATATCGCATCTGAAATTATGCGAAAGATTAAGATGCGGGTCATAAAGCAGTTGCTCATCAGCTTGACTTACTGTTATTGCGCAGTTATAACGTAAAACAAGGGCGTCAACCGCTCCGATATGGTCAAAATGCGCATGAGTAAGCAAAATGTGACGCACGTTAACAGAAAGCGAGTCTGATGCTGCAATTATTTTTTCCGGCTGTGCGCCGGGATCCACAATAACCGCCTCCATACTTTCCGTATTATATGCAATGTAACAACACGTCTGCATAGCGCCGAGCGTTAATGTTTCAACTTTAAGCATTACAAATCCTCACTGTCTATAATGATATTTATCATGTCTCCTCCGATCCCCTGATAAACATTGATACAGTTCTCATAAATTCACCCTAATGACTGGTTCTTGCTATATCAATCACATATTTATTCTTTTTCAGTTTTGCTATAATAAAATTGAGATGCTCAACATTTTTAACATCCATTGCCACACTTATGGTGGCAGTATCGTCACCGTTATCCTTCGCATTAAAGCTGCGTACGCTTACCTTCATATCAGCAAGCGCAGACGCAACCTTAGCCATTACACCGACAGCGTTTCTTGCCTCTATGCTTATTGTTGCAGTAAAATATTTAGACTCGCTGTTCTCCCAGCTTGCCTTTAACCATCTGTCAGGGTCAAGCTCCAGCCCGCGCTTTGCGTTAGGACAATTAATGTTATGAATAGACACACCATAGCCTTTTGTTATATAACCCACGATAAAATCTCCCGGCAAGGGATTACAGCACTTTGCAAATTTAATCAAGCAGTTATCTATTCCTTCAACAGAAACGCCTCCGTCGCTAACCTTCTTTTTATGTTGAGGAACAATACGCAGCTCTTCTGTATTTTTGAGGCGCACAAGAGTATCTCTGACTTTAACTGCTATTTTCTGAGCAGACGCGCCGCCGTAGCCGATTGCGGCATACAGATCGTCAATATCGGAAAAATGCATGTTTTCGCATACATTTAAAAGCTGTTCGTCCGTCTGCGGGTCATCAAGAGACACGCCCAGGCTCTTTAGCTCATACTCAAGCGACGAAACGCCCTCGCTTATATTTTCCTCACGGCGTTCCTTCTTAAACCACTGACGTATTTTACTGCGAGCTTCATTCGTCTTTACCATTTTGAGCCAGTTACGGGACGGACCGTGATTTTGTGAAGACGTGGTAATAATCTCTATTATTTCGCCGTTTGAAAGAGTATAATCAAGATTAACGATTTTTCCGTTAACTTTGGCGCCTATCATCTTATTACCGACAGCGCTGTGAATTGCATATGCAAAATCTATAACATTTGCCCCGGCCGGAAGATTTACAACATCGCCTTTAGGCGTAAACACAAATACTTCATCACTGAAAAGATCAACTTTAAGTGATTTAATAAGATCCTCTGTTTCGGATATATCATCCTGAGTCTCCAAAATATTGCGCACCCATGTCAGCTTTGAATCAAACTCAACATTGCTTTTAGAAATACCATCTTTATACTTCCAGTGCGCTGCGATACCGAATTCCGCCGTCTTGTGCATTTCCCATGTTCGTATCTGAATTTCAAACGGAATTCCATCCTTGCCTATAACCGTTGTATGCAGTGATTGATACATATTTGGTTTAGGAGTTGAAATGTAGTCTTTAAACCTGCCCGGAATGGGATTATACAAATCATGCATAAGACCCAAAATATAATAGCAGTCACTGACATTATCGCATATAATTCGAAAAGCATATATATCATAAAGTTCCTCAAAGGTCTTGTTTTGAGTAAATATTTTCTTGTAAATACTAAAAATATGCTTTATTCTATGCTCCAACTTAAAATTCAGCGAGTACTCATTAAGCCTTTCTGTCATCTGATCACAGATATTATTTATAAACTTGTTTTTATCTATTATTGTATTTTCAAGCTTACGGCGAATCATGTCATATCCGACGGGGTCAAGGTACATCAAAGACGTATCCTCAAGTTCAATCTTCAGCTTACGCATACCGAGTCTGTGAGACAGCGGCGCAAAAATCTCTATTGTTTCAAGCGAAATCCGAAGCTGCTTTTCGTTGTCGCACGCGCCGAGCGTACGCATATTATGAAGTCTGTCGGCAAGCTTTATGACAATTACCCGTATATCGTTTGCCATTGCAAAAAACATCTTGCGAAGATATTCCATTTGCTGTTCCTCTTTAGAGGAATACGCAATTTTTCCGAGCTTTGTAACGCCGTCGACAAGAGATGCGATTTCAGCTCCGAATTTCGCCCTTAAATCATCAAGTGTTACATCTGTATCTTCAACTATATCATGAAGTAGCGAAGCAACAACACTGTCGCTGTCGAAACCGAAACCCACAATTATTTTAGCCACCTCTATCGGGTGGCATATATACGGCTCGCCGGACTGACGGAACTGTCCGACATGATGAAGGCGTGAAAAATCAAAAGCAGAATTAATGAGCTCCTTGTCGTAATCCTTGTCAGATTTATCAATAAGAGCAATAAGCTCATTATATTTCATATCTTCAATTTCCAAATTTAACACCCGCCTTTTCGTAAACACTCATAAGAAGCGCAGAATCGTAAAGCGATACCTTTTTCTCATCAAATATTTCCGATACTTTAAGAACATTATCTTCGATATCGGAAACAACTATTTCAAGATCAGACAATATCTTAACAGAAAAATAGACTTTTTCATAATTGAGTTTTACAAGACTATCCTTACAAATAATGCTTGCAATATTATCAATATTAAATTTTCTTTTTCCATTTGAAAAACATTTCAAAAGATATTTATAAACTACCGCAATATCTGAGCGAGAAGGCAACATAGACGGCAAAATATCATCCGATGTATCGCAAAACGTACGCTTGCTACGATAATTCTCAAGCTGATTTTCACTAAGCCTCAAATCACGCACAACAAGCTGAACACTCTTTATACTTCTGTATTCGTTTTCGCCGAGTTCACAAACAATATCTACAAGGTCTCCTTCGCGGTAATCGAAATCCAATAAATTCACCCCGAAAAAAAAGCCTGTAATAATTTTGTCACCTATATTAAATTTCAGTCTTAAATGACGGCTGCTGGAGGTAGGAAATACACCGGAAATTATAATATTTCTGATGCAAAAAAGCGGCACTTCGTTTAATTTGCCAAATGGCTGAAGAAGAGAAACACCGGAAACCGTTTTAACGGTAAGCATTTTTTCCGTCAGTTCACACTCTATATCAATTTTATTTGATGCAATATTGCTTTCTTCACAACTGTCAAAATAATTGCACAGTCTATCCCTGAACTCATAGAGCTTACTGCTTTCAATGAGCGCACCCGCCGCATATTTATGACCACCGTACTGAATGAGAATATCCTCTAAACTTCCAAACGCTTCGAATATATTAAAGGGTGCAACACTTCTTGCTGAGCCTTTTGAATTTACATCAACCGAAAACAAAACAACCGGTTTATTATATTTATCTTTAAGCTTTGAGGCCACGATTCCAATAACACCGTTATGCCAGCCTTCTTTCCAAAGTACAAGCACACTGTACCTGCTGTCAAGCTGATGATTTTCAATAATCTCTATTGCCTCAGTATAAATTTTATTTTCAATCTGTTGGCGAAGCGCATTAAGTTCACATAAATGCTCGGCAACACTGCCTGCTTCGCTGTCGCTCTCAGTTACAAAAAGCCGAACGGCAGTCTGGGCATTTTCCATGCGACCTGCCGCATTAATTCTCGGTGCAATAGCAAATCCGACATTTCCAGAGGTTATGTTTTGAGATGATAGACACATCTTATTCAACATTTTCAACCCGATATTCGGAGAAGACGACATTTTTTCAAGTCCGGTCTTGACAATACGCCTGTTTTCATCAAGAAGCGGCATTATATCAGCAATTGTCCCGACGGCTACAAGGTCAATATTATCATCGCGGTGGCAGGTATTCATATGTATATCCAGCGCTGAAATCAGTTTATACACAACGCCTACCCCGGCAAGATACCGAAATGGATATACATTATCCGTGCGCTTAGGATTAACGATAGCAAAAGCCTGTGGCATCTGACCCTGGCACTCATGATGATCCGTTATAATCATATCAATGCCAAGCGATTTTGCAGTCACAGCTTCACCGAACGCCGAAATTCCTGTGTCAACGGTAATTATCAATTTGCACCCGCGCGAAGCTATTTGATTTACGGCATCATCATTCATACCGTAACCCTGAGTAAATCTGTCCGGAATATAATATTCAATGTTAGAGGTAAAATTCTTAAGATATAGATACAAAACACTGACCGACGTTATGCCGTCGACATCGTAATCACCGTATATACATATTTTTTCATTATTTATAAAAGCACTTTCAATACGTTCTACCGCCTTGTCCATATCCTCAAGTAAAAACGGATTATAATCCACGCTGCTATCAGGATAGAGAAAACGCTGCGCCTGCTCTTTTGTGACTATATTACGGTTAATTAAAAGGCGAGATACAATATCACTGCAGTCAAGCGCATTTGACAGTGCATTTACGCAATTTATATCCTGTGTTTTTATATTCCAAAATGTATACGACATGACTTCTCCAAAATAAAATTTATATTATATAATTATAGCATTTAATGTGTAATATATCAATATAAAAGATAAATTTTTATCTTAAGCACTTTATATTGTATAAATCAGAAATAAAGAAACCATGCGTCACAGGCATGGTTTCTTTGACAGTAATATTATAAAATTATAAGTTCTTTAGTAGAATGAGTAAGATTTTCACAACCGGTTTCTGTAACAGCGATCATGTCCTCTATACGAACACCAAATTCATTTTGAATGTAAATACCCGGTTCAACGGTCATTACCATTCCCGGCAATAAAACAGTATTGCATCTTGTATTAAACGCAGGATTTTCATGTATTTCCACTCCTACGCTGTGTCCGAGACCGTGACCGAAACAACCGGCAAAACCGCTTTTATCAATATAATTTCTCGCAACAGCGTCAATATCACGGCATATCTTCCCGGGTCCAATAGCATCAAGCGCCATAATCTGAGCTTTAAGTACGGTGTCATAAACAGAGCGCTGTCTCTCGTTTACATACCCCACCGCGACAGTTCTTGTCATATCTGAGCGATAACCGTTAAATACTGCACCGAAATCCATCGTTATAAAGTCGCCTGCGCACACCTTTTTATCTGTGGGCACACCATGAGGAAGTGATGAATTTTGTCCCGATACAACAATAAACTCAAATGCGACCCCCTCACTTTTAAGCTTGCGCATAAAAAACTCCATATCAAGCATAATTTCGCGTTCGCTTCTGCCGGCACTGATACGCCCGAGTATGTAATCAAACGTTTTCTCAGTAATGGCCTGCGCGCATTTAATATTTTCTATTTCCTGCGCGCTTTTGACGCTGCGCAGTTCATTTATAATATCGTCCAGTACACGGCTATCTGAAAGCTTATTACTCAGCATGTTATTGTATGAGCAAAATTCCGACATGCTCATGCACTCTGTCCTAACAAAAATTCGGGTAATATTTTCAGCTGATATTACATCACAAAGCTGCTTTTTTATATCCTCCATAAGAAGAACTTTCAGACCGTAAACCTCTTTTTCGGCTTTTTCAAAATATCTGAAATCAATAATGAGCAAAGCAGTTTTTGCCGTTATAAAAACAACGCCGGCAGAGGATGAAAAGCCAGTCAGATATAATCTATCTGCCGCTCCGGTTATAAGTGCTCCCTCATTTTCATGCAGTTTTGCCTGCAGCTTACCAATTCTGTCTGTCATATCAAAGCTCCTTCAACACTTCCGTAAGATAATTATACATCCGTTCCGTGGATTTTATATCAAGACGCTCATTAGGCGTGTGTATATCAAGAATATCAGGTCCGAAAGATACAGCGTCAAGGTTCTTTATCTTACCGCTCAAAAGTCCGCATTCAAGTCCTGCATGAATAGCACCGATAATAGGTTTTTCCATAAACATTCTTTCAAACACCGATACCATACACTCACGCAGACGGGAATTTTCACGGTATTCCCATGCAGGATATTGACCGTCAACACTCATTTCACCGCCAAAATTATGTGCAATATCCTTAAGATTATTTATAAGTGCTTCCTTTTCATTATTATCCGAGCTTCGAACTGATATTGTGCAGTAAAGTAAATTACTTTTACAATACAAAATACCAAGATTCAGAGACGTCTGTACAAGCCCCGGTATACTGTCACTCATCTTTATAATACCGTTGGGCAAATCAGAGAGAAATTCAATAATTCTATTAGTTGATTCACTGTTAAAGCTACTCTCATATATACATTTACTGACGCTTATCAGGGGTAATTGCTTTAGTGAGAGAGATAATTCAGATATATAGTCTGCACAAACAGAAATAACTTCCTCATGGTTCATATCGGTTACAACCGTCACCGTACATTCACGCGGGATAGCATTATCTTTAAGCCCTCCGGATATATTACATAATTTGAAATCACAATGCTGTTTCAAAGCTTTTAAAAGACCTGCTGCCACGATATCGGCGTTTGGTATTCCCTTGTCTATTTCGACGCCAGAGTGACCGCCCGAAAGACCGTGCACCTTTATTTCAAACACATTTCCGTGACAGAGTTCCGATTCAAAAGGAATGGTAAGATGGCATTTGGCTCCGCCGGCACAGCTCACAGTAAGAACGCCTTCTTCTTCAGAATCAATATTTATAAGAATGTCGGCCTGGATATCCGAAAGATCAATATTTGCAGCTCCTGTCATTCCTGTTTCCTCGTCCGAGGTAAATATTGCGTATACGGTCGGATGAACCGCTGTACTGTCCTCAAGCAAAGCCATAATCATTGCCACTGCAATACCGTCGTCACCGCCCAAAGTTGTACCGTCTGCAAAAATATAATCTCCGTCCGTCAAAAGCCTAATACCTTCGTTCTCAAAATCAATAGCGCAATCAGCTTCCTTTTCGCAAACCATATCAAGATGACCCTGAAGAATAACAGGGGCATGTTTTTCATAGCCGACAGACGCAGGCTTTTTAATAATAACGTTATTGAATTCATCCTGACGAAACCACAGCCCCAGTCGCGCGGCATTTGCGACGCAGTAATCGCTTATCTTTTTGGTATTACCCGACCCATGTGGGATGGCACATATTTCCCGAAAAAATCTAAAAACATTTTCCGGCTTAATATTTTGTAAAGTTTGAGACTTTTCCTGCATGCTCATACAATTCCTCCCAAAGCGCAAGTAAAATTTACCGTTATGTTTATTATAACACAGCATTAAATTATATTCAACTTATTGATAACAGATAACAAAAATGCGCCTGCGAGTATTCGCAGGCGCACCATAATCATTATTACATTTTAATACTGAAACTAAAGTCAATATTTTTTCCTAAAACTCTATACTTTTCCATAAGTTCCGGACCGCAGGAATGTGAACCCAAACCGCTGTTTTTATAGTCGATACGAACATGAGTTGTACCGTTGCTCTTAAGCTCGTTAATATGCTGCGCTTCAAAAAGTGCCTCGCTTGTATATTGAGACACATTGCACTCAAACGGAGTATCGGCAACAAATTTAAGTCCGTTTTCAAGCTCAAGATAACGAACGCCTATATGATTTCCGTGCTCCTGCGGCATAATATATGCAAAATACTCACTCTTTGCATCAGAAGACCACAAACCATAGGTAGCATAATCATTAAGGTCGCAATAGTTTTCACCCGGACCTTTTCCGAAATATGTAAACTTTGAATTTGTTTCAGACACAGTGAACTCATAGCCAAAGCGCGGAATCCAACAGCATCCCTCTCGAGTATCTGCCTTAACGTTAAAGTCAATGCGTCCGTCACTGCCAATAACTATAACGGTTTCATATTTCAAAAACGGTATTCTCGAAACACCGCCTAAAGAGCCTTTAACTACAACAGCACCGTTTTTAATTTCGCAGGAATAAATTTTATTGAACATGGCATCCATATTCTCGGCATAATTTACCTCATTGCGAATCCACATCTTCTTATCATGGCGCTCATTGTCAATAGGCGCTCTGAATGTAGTAATGCGCATTGGAGAAGCAAGCTTTTCCCTGCCGTTTTGCTTTAATGACACAAATGTTCCGTACAGCTTTTCTATTGTATATTCAAAGCTGTCGCCGGAAGCCTTGATATACTTTCCGTCATCTTCTAAAACGGCAACGGTTGAAATGCTTCCTATCGATGTTCTCGCTACATCTAAGTCAACCTGAGATATAGCAACTTCATAGCCTGTTTTATCAAACAGTCTTGCCGTCAGATAACAGCCATATTTACAGGATGCAGGTATGTCACAGGGAATATCGAAATATACGCACGCCTTAGGCTCAACATCAAGAGATGTTTCTTTAGATGCAAGCACGTTACCGTCGCACATAACCTCATATCTAAAAGTATAGTCACGAAGGTTTGTGAAGGACATTCTGTTCCATACCCTGATTTTTCCGTCTTCAACATAAACACGTATCGGCTGATATGCAGTCTTAATTTCGTATGAACCGGCTTTAAACGAACGGTCGCACATAACCATACCGTCACAGCAGAAATTGTTCATGTGCGTAAGTTCTGTTTCCCAGTCGCCGCCGTATTTCGGAACGCCGTCCTGTATTACTGTATGATCCGCCCATTCCCAAATACATCCGCCGACAAACTTCGGCTGGCTGTCTGCAAGAGTCCAGTAATCCCCGATATCTCCGGGACCGTTGCCCATAGCATGAGCGTACTCGCAAAGATAGAGCGGCTGCTTTTTCTCCGGGTTTTCACAATATGCTCGACATCTATCCACGGACATATACATGCGTGAATAAACGTCCGCTACGTATCTTTCGTTATAATATTCAGGATGCTTTGAATCGTCAGCCTTTCTTGAAGCATCTTCACAATGAATAAGGCGGGTATTATCACGAGCTCTCGTCCACTCAATCATAGCCTTATGATTTGCTCCGTGTCCGCTCTCATTTCCCGTTGACCACATGAAAATACAGGCGTGGTTTTTATCGCGTTCAACCGCACGCTGCATACGCTCAACAAACTCCGCTTTCCATTCCGGACGCTGACACGGCCAGTCGTTTGAAGTCATATCATATCCGCATCTCTCCTTCTCATTGCCGTAGCGGCAGTCAAAACCGTGAGTTTCAAGGTCTGTCTCAAGCGTTACATAAAATCCCATTTCATCACACATCTCAAGAAAACGCGGAGTAGGCGGATAGTGTGAGGTTCTGATAGAATTGATATTGAGCTTTTTCATCTGCTTCAGATCATGCAAAAGCTCTTCATCCGTCATAACCCAGCCGTTTACCGGATGAGTATCATGATGGTTTACACCCTGAATTTTAATAGGCGTATCATTTATCAGTATCTCATATTGTTCGGATATTTTTACCGTTCTGAATCCGACCTTTTGAACGATAACCTCGTCCTTATAGATAAATTTCAACTCATAAAGGTACGGATTTTCGGCATTCCACAATGTGGGGCTTTCGACATGGAAAACAGCGCTGCCGTTTGCGCTTTTCTTATCAAGCAGTTTTCCGTTGTCATAAAGCTCTATGTCCGCACTACCGTCGAATTTTACAATAATATCCTCGTTGTTTTCCGTATGTATATCTATATCCACAATATGACCGTGAGGTCTGGAGAGGATATATACATCACGGAAAATACCGTTGAAACGGAAAAAGTCCTGATCTTCAAGATAACTGCCAAGCGTCCATTTGAGCACCTCTACACGTACTGTATTTGTACCCCTTTTAACAAATTCCGTAATATCGAATTCAGCCTGGAGATGATTACCCATTGTAAAACCGACATATTTTCCGTTTATAAAGAGTTTACCGGAAGAAGCTACGCCCTCAAAAACAAAATACGTTTTATTATCGGTATTTTCGATCTCAAACTCACGCTCATAAACACCGCACGGATTTTCGTCGGGTGCATACGGCGGATCGATAGGATACGGATACTCAAAATTACAATAGTTCGGATTTTCATACCCAAGCGACTGCCAGCAGGACGGAACCTCTATCTCATCCCACTGAGTAATATTCTGCTCAACATCTACATCTCTTGTGTAGTAATGAAAACGCCATTTGCCGTTGAGCAAGGTATACGCGCCGTCATTTTCAGGAATATAATAGCTGCGCTGAGGTAATCTGTTTTCGCTGGTTTTTGCTAAATTCTCGTAATATCTCATTAGCTTTCTCCTTTACATAGATTAAACAAATAATAGCACATAATTTTATGATTGACAATATAATTAAATTGCTATTTATATACCATTATTGATTTCCGAGTAAATCCGCAATGAACTGAGCGGCAGTCCTGCCTGATATACCGCCGTGATGCATTTCCCAAATCCGCGCCCTATCCTGTAAAGTCTTTGAATCTATATCAATATTGTTCCTCTGAGCCAGCTTTTCAACTATATCCATATATTCGTCACGACCGGGCTTCGGATAATATATATTAAGTCCGAACCGTGCCGCAAGTGACAGCTTTTCCTCCACGGTATCGCCGCTGTGAATATCGTCTTCAACCGTCATATCACTGCGATCACGCCAAGTCTCACGAACAAGATGCCTGCGATTGGATGTGGCATATATAAGAATGTTTTCAGGTTTATTTTGAACACCGCCGTCGATAACGGCTTTAAGATATTTATACTCAGTTTCGTTTTCTTCAAAGGATAAGTCATCAAGATAAATTATAAAACGATAGTTTTTTCCGGATAGATAAGAAATAAGTCCCGGCAGCTTTTCAAATTGATGCTTGTAAATTTCAATCATGCGAAGACCGCTATCGTAGAATTCGTCTGCTATCGCTTTAATGCTTGTCGATTTTCCCGTACCACTGTCACCGTACAAAAGTACATTATTGGACGGTTTTTTATCTATAAAGGCTTTTGTGTTTGAATACAGTAAATGCTTTTGACTTTCATAACCGACAATATCATCCAATGAAACATTATGCGTATTAAAAATCGGTTCCAGCACGATCTTATCGTCTGCATCATTAAAATGAAAACTCCTGTTAAGTCCGAGGATTCCGTAACCGTAGCATTCATAAAAGGTACAGAGACAATCAAAAAACTCCTCGCTGTCTTTACAAATACGCAGCTTAGGCACAAGCTCATTCAGGCGCTTGGAAATACCGAAAAAGCAAGCCCGACGCGCGTTATCAGCGGCACGATAATTCTTAAGCATAGAAAAGCAGTCTATATTCAGCTTGTTTTCTATTTCCGTAAATTCATAATTAAAAAATTTATATAAAATATCCACATCACGGCGTGCAAAATCGCGCAGCGTGCAGCTGCCTATCCTCTGACGTTCACACGCACGGCAAAACACATTATCGGATGTTACGGCAACAAGCGCGATATAGCTTTGCCAAGCATCTGATGAAAAGCCGTAATCATAAGCCGTTTCAAGAAGCTCACCCGATATTTTATAAGCCGCGTCACGACATTGCGCATTGTCCCGACACTCTTCGGACAGCAGAATAAAATCATTTAAAATCTGACGCCTTGCACCATCGGTATACAGAATAAGCGAAGATAAATTTGTGTTCATACCAGTTCTCCGATTATAAAATTTAATAGACTAATTGTATCACTAAATTTTGATACACACAATAAAAAAATGATTAAAATATTATAATATTGCAAAACGCTAAACATCATGGTAAAATACATGAGAATTTACATAAAGGAGATAATTATGGAGCAAAGAGAAAATTTACGATCGCGGCTTGGTTTCATTCTGCTTTCAGCCGGCTGCGCAATCGGTATCGGCAATGTATGGAAATTTCCATACATAACAGGATTGTATGGAGGCGGCGCCTTTGTGCTCATTTATATTTTCTTTCTCATTATTATGGGAGTACCTATGATGACAGTAGAATTTGCCATCGGGAGAGCAAGCCGGAAAAGTCCTGTTCTTTCATATAAGGTGCTTGAAAAGCCTGGACAAAAGTGGCATCTTCACGGTTATATGGCTCTCGCAGGCAACTACCTGCTGATGATGTTTTATACCACGGTTTCCGGGTGGATGCTTCACTATTTTTACCTTATGGCAAAGGGAACCTTTATAGGCTCCGATGTAGAAAAGGTAGAAAACATTTTCGCAGGAATGCTGTCTCAGCCATGGACTATGGCTTTATGGATGATTCTTGTAGTAATTGTCGGCTTTGGCATCTGTTCGTTCGGCGTTCAGAAAGGAGTCGAAAAGGTTACAAAAGTCATGATGGTAGCGTTGTTTGCACTTATTGTAATACTTGCAGTAAACAGTATGACGCTAAAAGGCGGAATGGAAGGACTGAAATTTTATCTGCTTCCGGATTTTACAAGGATGAAGGAAATCGGAATAGGCACGACAATCGTCGCGGCTATGAATCAGGCGTTTTTCACTCTAAGCCTTGGCATAGGTGCGATGGCGATATTCGGCAGCTACATAGGCAAAGAGCACTCTCTTGCAGGAGAATCGGTTAGAATTGCAGCGCTCGATACATTTGTGGCGCTGTTCTCCGGTCTTATAATTTTTCCCGCCTGTTTTTCGTTCGGAGTTAACCCCGACAGCGGACCGAATTTGATTTTCGTGACTCTGCCGAATATTTTCAACAATATGCCCGGCGGCAGACTATGGGGAAGTCTGTTCTTCATATTCATGGCATTTGCCGCAATGTCAACTGTAATTGCGGTTTTTGAAAATATTATATCCTGTTCAATCGACCTTACGGGCTGCAGCAGGAAAAAGGCTTCGCTTATAAACGGCATAATAATGATTATTCTATCACTCCCCTGTGTGCTTGGCTTCAATCTAATGTCGGGATTTGATCCATTCGGCGGAGGCAGCACTGTTCTGGATCTTGAGGATTTCATTGTCAGCAATATCATACTGCCGGTGGGGTCGCTTATATATCTGCTTTTCTGCGTTTCAAAACACGGCTGGGGATGGGACAATTTTTTAAAAGAAGCCAATGCCGGAAAAGGTCTGAAAATATCTAACGCGCTTCGTATCTATATGAAATACATACTGCCGGTCATTATTACTATTATTTTCATACTCGGAATTAAAGATAAATTTTTTTAATCAATGAAAAGGTGCGGTATTTACCGCACCTTTTTATATTTTAATCAAAATACACCGGCTTCCCTGTCTTGCTCGAGGTATAAATCGCCTCAAGAATTTTTGAAACAACCAATGCCTGTTCGGGAAGAACAACCGGCGGCTTGTCATTAATAACCGCGTCAATCCATCTTGCCGCCTCAGTTTGCGCGGGACTTACTTTCTTTCCGTCGTAGAAAGCTACACCGCCTGCCGAGGTATCAATTTCAGTTGTTGTCTTTCGGTCGTATACAACCTCGTTTACGGTGAGCTTATCATTTATAATCTGAAGGCCGGCTTTTGAACCGCACAGCATGCAGCTGCCCTCTCTTATCTCCTCCGACGTATTGAGCGCCCAGCTTGTTTCAACAAGAATAGTAGCGCCGTTTTTCATAAGAACAAACGCACACGCCGATTCTTCAAGCGATGTTGTGCTGACGCCTTTGTCTCCCCAAGCGTTTGCACTTTCAGGATGCTCCAGTTTTTTATGTGTCCTGCCCACAACCATTTGTGGTTCATAGTTGTTCATAAGATAAAGAGTGAGGTCCAGCGAATGGGTGGCAATGTCAATTACAGGTCCGCCGCCCTGCTCTTCCTCATTAAGAAACACTCCCCAGTTTGGCGTACCGCGTCTGCGCAGTGCGTAACACTTAGCGTAATAAATCTCACCCAGCCTTCCGTCGTCAATAAACTGTTTTGCATAAATGCTTTCCGGTTTATGACGATGCTGATAGCCTATTGTAAGCTTTTTACCGGTTTTCCTTGCAGCCGCAAGCATACGCTCAGCATCCGCAGCTGATTTTGCCATCGGTTTTTCGCACATTACATCTTTACCGGCATAAAGCGCGTCAATACTGATATCAGCATGCTCGCGGTTGGGTGTAAGTACATGTACGACCTCAACATCTTTGAGCTTTAAAAGCTCCTTATAATCTGTAAAAACTTTAGCGCCGGGTGTACCGTACTTTTCTGCCGCAGCCTTTGCACGATCTGAAATTAAATCGCAGAATGCAATCATCTCAACGTTAGGCAGTGACGCAAGCGACGGCATATGCTTTCCGTTTGCAATTCCGCCGCAGCCGATGATACCTATCTTTACCTTTTTTTCCATAGCTTATCTCCGCATTGCTTGAACAAATTTCGGCATTTTGCCGTACAAGATAATAATATCATTTACAAACACGAATTGTTATGATATTATTGTACAAAAACATTAATTATTTGTCATAGGAGAAAATACGATGCAGCTTGAATATCGCGTCGAATCCGATATCAATAACGGGAAACGTCTTGAATACTCTGCTTTTTATCAGCCGTCAAAACCAAATATGATTACAACTGCGCCGCATATACAGGAATCGGTTGAATTTATATATATAAAACACGGGGATTTCAGTGCATTTATAAATCAAAATGAATTTGAACTTCACGAAGGTGATTTACTGTTAATTTTATCAAGGGATATACATAGTCTGCGTGCCAAAGACGGTGAAAAGCACGGTTACTACGTAATGAAAGTAGATCCAGCAGTACTTTACAGCCCTACCGATCAAGCACCTTATCAATATATAATTCCGTTTAAGCTGAACAAAGAAAACAAGCGCTGCATTTGGCGGAAAAGAGAACTTGTAAACAGTCAAATATATAGCGTGCTGAAAAATATCACGAATTCAATAGACAAGAAAGAATATGCACACGATCTGAGTAAAAAAATCAACTGTATGCATTTGCTGTTATGTGTGCTCCAGGATTGGAATACATGCGGTATGTGCAATGATGAAAACAACTCTGACGTTTCAACGCTGGTATATCGCTCTATTGAATATATTAACGGAAATTATATGAACGATATAACTGCTCTGGACTGCGCGCATGAAATAGGGCTTAGCTACAGCTACTTTTCACGTCAATTCTGTAAAGTAACGGGCAAAAGTTTCAGAGAATATTTAAATAGCGTACGCTGCAACAACGCCGAAAAGCTGCTCTTCACAACAGACGAAAGTATTTCTAATATAGCATATGAGTGCGGATACAGCGACCTATGCTATTTTATAAGTGTTTTCAGAAAATCGCGGGGAATATCACCTAATAAATACAGAAAAAAATACTTGCCGTAATAAAATTAAATGTATCATAAAATTAAAAGCCGTTTAGATAAACTAAACGGCTTTTAATCACAATATTAAATATAAACAAATTAATTACTCTTCCTGAACAGAATCCAATGCAACATCGGCGCTCTCTGACGCCGCAATTGCTTCCTCTATAACTGCACGCATTGAAAGACCTATCTTTCTTGTTTCGGTATTTATATCTACTATTTTCACTTCAACCTCATCGCCAACCGAAACAACATCCGACGGTTTATTTACTCTTTTGTCTGAAAGCTGAGAAATATGAATAAGTCCGTCCACCCCTTCAGTAATATTTGCAAATGCACCAAAGGGCATAATACTTACAATCTTAACCTTAATTTTATCGCCTACGCTGTTATTGGCAGCAAAAAGTACAAAAGGATCTGCATCAGGATCTTTGTATCCCAAAGAAATCTTCTTATTTTCGGCATCTATTGCTTTAACATAAACAGAAATTTTATCGCCGACATTTACAACATCACTGGGATGACCGACTTTTTTCCAGGAAAGCTCGGTAATATGCAGAAGACCGTCAACTCCTCCAAGATCTACAAATGCGCCGAAAGTCGTGAGAGATTTAACCGTACCCTCATATCTTTTGCCTACCTCAACTGTTTCCCAAAATGCTTTTCTTGCCGCTTTTCTCTTCTCGCTTTCGATTGCTTTCATCGAACCGATAATCTTTTTGCGACCGCGATTCTGAGAGAATTCTATAATATTAAACTGAACGGTCTGACCTTTTAATGTGTTAAGATCAAATGAAACAGGTCTGCCGGAAAGCGACTTAGGAATAAAAACACGAACATTATTTACGATAACAACAAGACCGCCTTCGGAAACCTCTTTAACTTCTGCTTCAAGAACTGTTTTTTCTTCATATGCTTTTTCGATTGCCTCGTAACCCTTCATGGAATCGACACGCTTTTTGGACAAAGCAATTGTACCTTCGATATCGTTTACACGCAGAGCAACACAATCAATCTCATCACCTATATTAACCGCCGTTGTCAAATCAATGGACGGATCGGCGGAAAAATTATCTTTAGTAATAAATCCGGACTGCTTGGTTCCGAGGTCAACCTTGACTTCAGCAGGATTAACACCGACAACGATGCCCTTTACTCTGTCTCCTGTCGTAATAACTTTTTTTAAGGAATTTTCAAGCATTTCCTCGAAGGTCATATCCTCATTAACCGTTGTGTTGTTTGTCAGTTCAGACATAAATTGTTTTACCTCCTCAATAATGCGGTGCGGTGTAGAAGCACCTGCCGCAATACCAATATTTTTTGAATTATATATAAGTCTTATTGGTATTTCTTTAACGTTTTCAACAAAAAATGTATTTTTGCAGAAACGCTTTGCGACTTCATACAGCTTATTTGTATTTGAACTGTTTTTGCCGCCGACAATAAGCATTGCATCAGATATTTTGGCCAGTTCAATAGTCTGTTTTTGACGCAGTTCTGTCGCATTACATATTGTATCATAAACTTTTGTATTTTTAAATCTTTTTTTTATAATTTTATTGCATTTATCAAATTCCTGCAAATTAAAGGTTGTTTGCCAAACAAATGTGGTAGAAATAGCTAATAATTCCGGCTCGCTTTCCGCCAGCAATTCAAGTTCTGAACTATCGGAAAATACACGGCTGCACACTGCGCGACTTTTTATACCGGCAACCTCAGGATGTATTCCGTTTCCGCCGATAAGAATAACATCTCCCTTTTCACTGCATTTTTTGACAATCTCATGAATTTTTGAGACAAACGGACAGGTTGCATCAATGACACAGACCCCTGCATTTCCAAGCCGTTCTGCTTCCGAAACAGTAGCTCCGTGTGCGCGCACAACAAGCCTGTCTCCGCATACAAGACTGTTCACATCGTTAATAATCCGTACACCGGCCTCCGTAACGTCTTTAATTATATCGGGATTATGTATAATTTCACCGAGAGTATATAAGTTTTCACTGCCTTTTTGTATTTCAGAGTTTAAAAGCTCCAAAGCACGTGAAACTCCAAAACAAAATCCGGCATTTTTAATTACCCTGACCGTCATCATTCACCTAATTTATAAATTTTATCCATTAATTTCTCTGCGGCTTCTTTATATTCGCTGCCGCGACCGCCGACAACGCCCAGTTCCTGTGTTGAAATTGAATTTCCGATATAAATATCGGTTTTTACAAACAATCTGAACTTGCCGCGGCGTGGGCTTATCTTAGCATAAAATACAGGCACCTTTGCCTTATGTGCAATCATGATAACTCCCGGCATAGGATTTGATACTTTACCGTTTAAAATTCTTGTGCCCTCAGGGAAAATACCGAGAACATCGCCTCCGGCAGCTACACCTATGCATCTTTTCACGGCAGCAATATCCGGTTTTTCGGTGTTTATACCAAATGAACCAAGCCATTTAAAAAGAGGCTTTAAAATTATGTTCTGCGCATACTTTTCCTTACCCACAAAATGAATCTGCCTTTTAAATGTCAGCGCCAGAAAAATAACGTCAAGAAAAGAAATATGATTTGCGCAAAGTACAACGCCCGTATTTTCAGGCAATAAATTTCTGTCGCCGTGTACTTTTATCGGAAAAAACAAGGCTCCGACGGGTCTTACAATCTCCCTTGCCACAGTATAAAAGCTCATTTCAGTTTCTCCTTAATTACATCTAAAAGCGCTTTAAGCGATTGCTCAAATGTATTTCCGGTAGTATCCACCACGACGGCACCTTCAGCTATTTTGAGAGGAGCTGTTTTTCTGTTCATATCACGTAAATCACGTTCAATAACATCGTGAAGTACAGTCTCATATTTTACATTCTGTCCCTTTAATATAAGCTCGTCAAAACGACGTTTTGCACGCTCCTGGGCGGAAGCCGTAAGATAAATTTTAAGCTCAGCATGCGGAAGAACAACAGAGCCTATATCCCTGCCGTCCATTATAACATCGTATTTTTCTGCAAGCTCTCTCTCTGTTTTAAGCAAAAATTCACGCACACACGCAAAAGCACTTACCTTTGAAGTATAATCACTGACTTCATGAATGCGTATATCCTCCGAAACATCCTTGCCGTTTAAAAAAACATGCTGATATCCGTCAATAAAGTCAATATTTATTTTAATATCCGAAAGAGCTAAAGCCACTGCAGACTCATTCTCTGCCTGTATCTTATTTCTGTATACATATAAACCTATTGTACGATACAGAGCACCGGTATCAATATACATAAAACCGATTTCCTTAGCTACCGCGCGCGAAAGAGAACTTTTACCCGCGCCGCTCGGACCGTCTATTGCGATATTATAACCCATCATTTACCTCCAACGCAGGATTTACCTGCAAGATAGCCACTCGAAAAAGCAATTTGTAAATTGTATCCGCCGGTATTGGCGCTCACGTCAATAACCTCGCCTGCAAAGTAAACATCCTTTACACATAGAGATTCCATAGTTTTAGGATTAATAACGGAAGTATCAACTCCTCCGGCAGTCACAATTGCCTCATCAAAGCCGGATTTTCTGCTCATATCAAGTTCAAATGACTTTATGGTGTCAACAAGCACACGTCGCTGACTCTTCGATATATTATTTACCTTCTGCCTCATATCTATTCCTGATTTTTCCACTATAACCGGAATTATTTTTCGCGGCAGCAAATCAACTAAAGAATTAATAAAGTCTTTATTGCTGTATTTTTTAAAATCGCGCAAAATACGCGCATCTAACTCATGTTCTGAAAGTGCCGGCTTTAAGTCAATGCACAATTTATATCTATGTTTGGAAAAATCAAGGAAAGATGAGGCTGTCAGAACAACGGGACCTGATACCCCGCTGTGTGTAAAAAGCATTTCTCCGAATTGAGAAAAAATAACTTTAAGTTTCTCATCTAAAAAGCTGACACAAACGTTTTTAAGAGAAAGTCCGGCAAGTCTGGCACATAAATCCTGTGAGCCTATAAGTGGAACAAGCGCAGGTTCAGGTTTAACAAGCTTATGCGAAAGAGCACGCGCAAATTTAAAACCGTCCCCCGTACTGCCCGTATTAGGATACGACAGTCCTCCCGTAGCTATTATTACTGCATCGGCGTTATAACATTGACCGTCCGTAAAAACTCGGAGCGGATCTGCTTTTATAGATACAACCCGCTCATAGACAACATTAACTCCCTCAAATTTCATATAGTCTTCAAGCGCGTTGCGTATATCAACCGCCCGGTCGCTTTGGGGAAAAACGCGGTTGCCGCGTTCCGTTTTCAGCTCAACGCCGAGTTCTTCAAAGAAAGCACAGGCATCATAGCAGCTGAATGAATTTAACGCTCCATACATAAACCGAGGATTTGAGCTTGTAATATTCTCAATAACATTCTCCGTATCGCAAAAATTAGTGACATTGCAACGCCCTTTGCCGGTTAAAAGCAATTTTTTGCCCAATATTCTGTTTTTTTCAAAAAGGCGAACAGTACCTCCGAAACGCGCGGCAGTACCGGCAGCCATCATACCCGCAGGTCCGCCTCCGACAACGATAATTTGTCTATTCATTTTTAAACTGATAGACCTCGTACTCTCTCCATATTTGTTCAAGCTCCTTGAGTGTACCCGGGATATCGTCCTTATTTTTAACGGCAAGTGCTATTATCAGCGAATTTATCAGACTAAGAGGCGCTACAAGCGAATCCACAAACGAAATAACATCGCTTCTTGCAATAAGCGTTATGTCTGCGCCCTCACTTAACGGAGAAATCGGCATATCTGTAATGGCGATCGTAGTTGCATGCTTATCCTTAGCAAACCGCGCCGCCTTTATAGTAACAGTAGAATATCGCGGAAAACCTATCGCAATGAATACATCATTCTTTGAGATTTTGAATATCTGATCAAAAATACCGCTCGAAGAATTACTGTTAACATTACGCACATGCTTAAACATGTAATTCAGATAAAAACACATAAACTGACTGAGTGCAAACGAGCTGCGTGTTCCAAGCACATATATATTCTCGGCACTGGATATAGCTTCAACCGCCCGATTGAATTCGCTACGGTCAACACTGTCAAGCGTTGCTCTGATTTTTGTAATATCGAGATTCATGACACTGCGCAGAATATCGTTATCTTTTATAAGATTATTGGTAATATCCACACGCTGAAGTGTCGTTAGTTTATTCCTTACAATATCCTGAAGCGCCTTCTGAAGCTGAGGATATCCGCTGAAACCAAGATGCATGGCAAATCTGACTACCGTAGCCTCACTCACGCCGACATTTTCCCCGAGAACAGATGCAGTCATAAACGTTGCCTTATCATAATGCTCAAGAATAAAACCGGCAATTTTCTTTTGCCCTTTACTCATTTTATCAAAATCTTTTTTTATTTTTGCAAGCAGATCCACAGATTTCAAATCATTTGTCATTAAAATCACCAAATACTCCGACGAAAATATATTTACTCTCTTTTTCACGGATAATATTTTAATATTTTTAATGTAAAAATGCAAGCATTTTAAAGATAACACTTGATTTTTTTATTTTTTATGTTAGAATAATAAATGTCTTTTGCTACTGTGGCTCAGTCGGTAGAGCAGCTGATTCGTAATCAGCAGGTCGCCGGTTCAAATCCGGCCAGTAGCTCCACGTCGGGGCAAAGTTTTTTTGCTCCGATTTTATTTTTTGAGGTAATACATAATGAACAACAAAATTGATTACACGTCAATAAATGCAGACACTATTGACTCATGGGTAAAAGACGGATGGGAATGGGGAAAGCCCATTTCTCACAGCAGTTTTGCCAAAGCACAAAACGGAAACTGGTCAATGGTTTTGACCCCTACCAAACCGGTACCGAAAGAATGGTTTCCAAACCTTAAAGGAAAAAAAGTCCTCGGACTGGCAGCCGGCGGCGGACAGCAAATGCCGATTTTTGCGGCACTCGGTGCAGATTGTACCGTCCTTGATTACTCTCACGCACAGCTTGAAAGCGAAAGTGAAGTAGCAAAGCGCGAGGGATATAAAATAAATATAGTCCGCGCAGATATGACAAAGAAGTTGCCTTTTGACGACAACTGCTTTGATCTTATCTTCCATCCCGTTTCAAATTGTTATATAGAAGATGTAGCACACGTATGGCAGGAGTGCTACCGTATTTTGAAGTCCGGCGGATATCTTATGTCGGGGCTTGACAACGGGATTAATTACATATTTGACGAAACCGAAACCGTCCTGCGCCACTCCCTGCCCTTTAATCCGCTGAAAGATAAAAAGCTTTTAAACGAAATGCTGAAGCAAAACGAGGGCGTGCAATTTTCCCATACATTGGACGAGCAAATACGCGGACAAATTAAAGCGGGATTTAAGCTTGCGGATCTTTACGAAGACACAAACGGCAGCGGTAAGCTGCATGAATTCGGTATACCTACATTTTGGGCTACTCTTGCTCAAAAAATATAACTGAAAAGAGGTGTAAGTGATGAAAGCATACGAGCAGATAAATCCGATTATATCATCAATTCATTTTATATTCTTAATGCTTATCGTCATGTTTACATCCGATCCTGTAATCAGTCTTACCTCTCTGATTGGAGGAATTCTTTTTTATCTCATTGTCGGACAAGCCCGTATATTGAAAAAAGATTACAAATTATTTTTACTTATATTTATTTTAATTACTTTAACAAATCCTCTGTTTTCGCCTGCCGGAAATACCGTTTTGATTAAAATATACAAGATAACTCTTACTCTTGAATCGCTTGTTTACGGTGCTTCTGCTGCACTTATGCTAATTTCCGTCATGCTTTGGTGCCGTATTCTCGGTTTAACACTTACAGGTGACAAAATCACATATATTTTTAAAGGTCATTTGCCAAAGCTCTCTCTTATAATTTCAATGACACTGCATTATATTCCGATGATGAAAAGGAAATGGAAGCATATATACAACACGCAAAAGACACTTGGAAATTTCTGCTCAGCAAATACAAAATTAAAAATCCGCTCATACCTATATTGCTTTTCATTACTTATTTCATGTTCGCTTGAAGACGCGGCACAAACCGTAAAAAGTATGGAATCCCGAGGCTACGGCAGCACTTCACGTACAAGTTGCTCCAACTATCCTTTCAGACTTTCGGACATTATAATAATCATCACTTATACAGTGCTGTTTTTTACAGTTTCATCAGCAGTTTGTTTAGGATACGCCCACTTTATTTTTTATCCCAAATTGGAAATTATAATAACTAACAATTTGGGATTTACAGCGATTGCTTATTTATGCTTCGGACTGTTGTCATTTTTGCCGTTTTTTATAGAATTAAAGGAGCTTATGCAATGGAATTTCTGCAGGTCAAAAATCTGAGCTTCGAATATCCAAAAAGATCAAAAAAAGCTCTCGACAATATAAGTTTTTCAGTAAAAAAGGGCGAATTTGTTTTGCTGTACGGTGAGTCAGGCTGCGGAAAAACAACACTTTTACAAACTCTGATAACGCAAATTGCCCCCATAGGAAAGCTAAGCGGAAGCATAAGCTTTAATGGTAAAGACATTTCAAATGTCAATGCCGGAAATATCGGTTTTGTAAGTCAGCAGCCCGACGGACAAATCGTAACTGACAGAGTATGGAGCGAGCTTGCATTCGGTCCTGAAAATCTTGGCATAAAACCGGATATAATTAAAGGGCGTATTGCTGAAATGTCAAATTATTTCGGAATACAGGGCTGGTTTCACAAAAGTACATACGAATTGTCAGGCGGTCAAAAACAAATACTGAATCTTGCTTCGGTAATGATAACACAGCCAAAACTTTTAATTCTTGACGAACCGACGGCACAATTAGATCCCGTGGCGGCATCGGAATTTATATCAGTTCTGCGTAAAATCAATAATCAATTTGGTATTACAGTGATACTTTCAGAACACCGTACCGAAGACATTTTGCCGTATACAGACAGAATACTGGTTATGGAAAGCGGCAAGCTGCTGTTTGACGGTACACCGAAAAACGCATGTATTAAACTCAAAAATCAGAGTATATTTACAGGCTTTCCGGCATCCGCAAAAATTTGGAAAGAACTTGGCACACAGCAGCCATGCCCAATTTCGGTAAAGGACGGTAAAAGCTTTTTAGAAAATATTTGTGCCGGAAAAAATACTTGCGGCATTAATAAAAAAAATTTAGTTTTGCAGTCTCACAGAATGAATTGCGCAGCCGCCGTTCAAATCAAAAACATATGGTTTCGGTACAGTAAAGAGGAAAAGGATATTCTTAAAAACACCTCGCTTAATGTAAACTGCGGTGAAATATTTACGCTTTTCGGAGGAAATGCCTCCGGAAAATCCACACTTTTGAATTTAATGTCCGGGCTCAATCGTCCTTACAAAGGAAAAATTAAAATACTCGGCAAAGATATATCGACATATAAAAACAACTCACTGTATCAGCACTGCATATCGTTTCTGCCGCAAGATCCAAAATCCGTATTTACATCGGACACAATTAGAGCAGATTACGAACAAACAAAAGCTTCGGACGAACAAAAAGAAAAAATAATAAAACAGCTTGAAATAAGCAATTTATTAGATAGACATCCGCTTGATTTGAGTGGCGGAGAATTGCAAAAATGTGCTCTGGCAAGGCTTATCCTAAACAATCCGCAGATACTCCTTCTGGACGAACCTACAAAAGGAATGGATGAATTTTATAAAGACAAGCTCGGAAAATACCTGATGGAGCTGAAATCCGAAGAAAAAACAATTATAATCGTCAGCCACGACATTGAATTTGCCGCAAAATATTCGGATCGGTGTGCCATGCTGTTCGACGGTGAAATATCCCTGCCCGCAGACCCTCACACATTCTTTTCCGAAAATTATTTTTACACTACCGCCGCAAGCCGTATCTCCAGAGAGATATTCAAAAATACAATTTTATTTAAGGAGGTTACGGACCTTTGCAAAGAAATTCTCAGCAGATAAATATAAACAACAATTCAACAAAAAAAATCATATCATATTTACTGCTTATACTATTTGTGCCGACACTGATAATCATCGGTAACTACGTATTCGCAAACAAAAGGTACTCTTTTATCAGCATCGGTATCGCTGTTATTGCCTGCGCCGCGTTTTTTATCTCATTCGAATACGGAAAACACAGCAATATAAAGCTGGTACTGACTGCCGCAATGACAGCACTTTCAGTATCGGGTAGATTTTTATTTGCCATGATTCCGGGATTTAAACCAGTTACGGCAATAGTTATAATTACTTCGTTATATTTCGGAGCTCAGACAGGATTTATGACAGGAGCACTCACTGCCCTTATTTCAAATATTTACTTCGGTCAAGGACCGTGGACACCATTTCAAATGCTGGCATGGGGTATAGTCGGGCTGCTCGGAGGACTTTTGTCCAAATATTTAAAGAAAAATAAATGGCTTCTTTTGATTTTCTCTGCAATTGCCGGTATTATTTTCTCTTTGATTATGGATATATGGACTGTTCTATGGCTGGATAACAGTTTCAATCTTCCACGTTATTTGACGGCACTGCTTGGCTCAGCAAAATCAACAATTACATATGCCGTTTCAAATGTCATCTTTATATCCTTACTTATAATTCCCGCAAGCAAAACGTTGGAACGAATAAAGGAAAAATACGGTATCTGAACCTATATTTATAAAATATAAATTGCCGCGACGCGGCAATTTTTTATTGACATCATAGGTCTAACGTGTTAGAATTGATTTGAACTAATACATTAGACCAAGGAGAGAAGCTATGTCTAAAATTTTTGAAAGCGAATACAGATTTTGTCTTATATTATGGGAACACGAACCGATAAACAGTACAAAACTTGCCGCGTTGTGCAAGGATAAGCTCGGTTGGTCGAAAACAACTACATACACGGTAATTAAACGTCTTTCCCAGCGCGGAGTCGTTAAAAACGAAAACGCTACAGTAACCTCGCTTATAAGCAAGGAAAACGCACAGGTTTCAGAGCTTAATGAACTTTTGGAAAAAAAGTTTGAGGGATCACTGCCCGCTTTTATATCTGCATTCGCCAAAAGACAAAAGCTGTCCGATAAAGAAATAGCAGAAATACAAAAAATCATAGAACACGGAGGTAAATAGATGTGGACGCACTGTTTTTAAAGGTATTCAACTTAAGTATTGCAGCCGGCTGGATTGCAATTATCATTATTCTTCTGCATCCGTTTTTAAAAAAAGCTCCGAAAAAAGCCGCATGTTTTATGTGGGCGATTGTTGCCGCAAGGCTGCTTCTTCCCTTCTCCGTTGAAAGTGCATTCAGTTTGATACCGAGCATAAACACAGTACCCGACAGCATTTTATATGATTCTTCTCCCATTATTAACAGTGGTATAGAAATAATAGATAAAGCTGTAAATCCTTCGATCTCCAAGAGCCTTGCTCCTAATCCGGCGGAGAGCATAAATCCTGCGCAAACAGCAGTTTTTATTGCTGTGCTTATTTGGATTGCCGGTGTTGCCGCTATGACGGCATATATGATAATAAGCAGTATAGTATTACAAAGAAAACTCAGAACAGCAACACATCTTTATGACAATGTATACGAAAGTGATCACGCTTTATCACCATTTGTACTGGGTATTTGCCGTCCGCGCATATATCTTCCATACAATTTAAGTGAAAAAGATAAAATCTGTGTATTACTGCATGAAACCGCGCATATTCAACGCCGTGATCATATTATAAAGCCGATTGCTTTTTTACTGTTGTCTGTTTATTGGTTTAATCCCGTTTTATGGCTTTCGTACATTATGTTTTGCCGCGATATTGAGCTTGCCTGTGATGAAAAAGTAATAAAAACCATGAGCAACATCGAACGAAAGAACTATTCATCGGCACTGCTCGAATGCAGCACAAACAAAATGAAAATAAGTGCTTGTCCTTTAGCATTCGGCGAGAGCGGGATAAAGCAGAGGATTAAAAATATAATGAATTATAAAAAGCCGACACTTTGGATAATACTTCTTTCCACCGCAGCATGCGCTGTATTAGCATTATGCTTTTTAACAAGTCCGAAGACCGATGCTTTAGAAGCAGATGGAATTAGAGTATTACAGATTGATACAGGTCACAGTGACGTAAAATTTTCGCTCCAAAAAATATTATATGATGGCAATAATATGGCTTTAAAAGCCACATGGAAAAACAAATCAAGACACATCATTGAATTCGGCGAAAATTTTTCACTTCTGAAATTAAGCGAAGAAGGATTCAAGCAGTGTGAACCGAAAGAAAACACGGCATGGAACAACAGGTTAATCACACTTCTTCCGAAAGGACATGCTGAATATAGTTATAACATCACCAACTATTACATATTGCATTCTCCGGGGAAATACCGTTTTGAAATAAATTATAATTTTGACGACGACAGGAATACAAAATACACAGTTATGGTAGATTTTGAAATAGATTACACGTTATTTTCAGATAAAGATATTAAAAAGGTCTATGTGTACAAAGAATCATCTGATGTAATGCAACCGACTCTTACACTTTATGAAAACAACAGGTTTAAGTTTTTTTACTCGGCAATCAGCAGTTATTTGCCATTTGGTAGTTATATAGAAGAAAACGGTAAACTAATCTGCAAAACCGATGACAATAATTATACATATACCTTCACAATAGACAATGAACGATTAATCTTTAACGAAAAGGAATCGTCAGAAATACCTAAATGGAATTTTTCGTCAGGTGACAAAAACTCGCCGGAACAATGTGTGCCGGACGGCGCTGTATTTTATTGATAAAAAAAGCTGCGGCTGGAAGCCGCAGCTTTTTAATTAAACAGATATTTATCCGCCAAGATATGCTTTTTTAATTTCATCACTCTGTGCAAGCTCGGAACCTGTACCCGACAGCTTTATTCTGCCGGATTCAAGCACATATGCCCTGTCCGCAATGCGCAATGCCATTTCGGCGTTCTGCTCGACAAGCAGAATAGTTGTGCCAGCCTCATGCAAATCCCTGATAATATCAAAAATCTGCTCAACTAAGATAGGCGCCAATCCCATCGACGGTTCATCCATCATTATAAGCTTAGGTCTGCTCATAAGTGCGCGCCCCATAGCAAGCATCTGCTGCTCACCGCCCGACAGAGTACCTGCAATCTGGTTTTTTCTGTGCTTTAAACGCGGAAAGCGCTGAAAGACTTCTTGGATTCCTTCTTTAACATATTTACCGCTCGTATACGCACCAAGCTCAAGATTTTCCTGCACCGTCATCTGTAAAAAAACATGCCGTCCTTCCGGCACATGTGCCATACCCTTCGATACAAGCTTGTACGCTTCGGTATGAGATATATTTTCATCCATAAAATTTATGCTGCCGGTCTTAGAGCGAAGGAGACCTGAAATTGTTCTGAGAGTGGTTGATTTGCCTGCACCGTTAGCTCCGATAAGCGCGACTATTTCGCCCGGACGCACCTCCAAAGAAACGTCCTTGAGTGCATGGATTTTTCCGTAGTATACATTAATATTATCCACCTTAAGCATTATTTATCTGCCTCCTTTTTCTTGCCCAAGTACGCCTCGATAACCTTAGCATTGGACTTGATTTCATCAGGAGAACCTTTTGCAATAACCTTGCCGTGGTCAAGCACGCAGATACCCTCACAGATATTCATAACAAGATTCATATCATGCTCTATAAGCATTACGGCTATATTGAAATTATCCCGTATTCTTCTGATATTCTCCATAAGCTCCGCTGTCTCCGACGGATTCATTCCCGCAGCCGGCTCGTCAAGAAGAATTATTTTCGGATGAGTTGCAAGCGCTCTGACTATTTCAAGTCTGCGCTGAGCACCGTAAGGCAATGACCCCGCTTCGGCTCCGGCAACATCACACATATTGAAAAATTCCAAAAGCTCCATTGCCTCATCTTTTGAAGCCTTTTCGCTTTTTCTGTATCCGAAGCCATGGGTAAAAGCAGAAAATAAATTCTGATTTATAGAATTATGCATACCAATTTTCACGTTGTCCATAACAGACATATTTGCAAACAAACGAATATTCTGAAATGTTCGCGCAATACCCATTTTATTTATCTGTGCAGTGGTTTTACGTGATGTTGATACGCCGTCAAGTATTATATCGCCTCTTGTCGGCTGATAAACATTTGTTAAAAGGTTAAAAACCGTAGTTTTACCGGCACCGTTAGGACCGATAAGACCGGCTATTTCGCTCCTGCCGACTGTTATAGAAAAATCATCAACGGCAGTAAGACCGCCAAAATCAATACCCAAATGATGCGTTTCAAGCACCGGTCTTTTATCTACATCGCGCTCCGGCACAATAGAATTGGATGGATAGGGTACCATTTTATCCATTATGCGCATCCCCCTTCCCTTTCGGCTGATTTTTCGTGCGCGACATCATTTTTCTAAACCATGACATTACTGCGAAAGAAACATTAGCACGAATAATCTTAATTCTGTCATTATTTGTGACAAGCATTACAAGAATGAGAATTATCGCATAAATAAGCATACGGTAATCGGAAAATTCACGTAAAAGTTCAGGAAGCATATATAAAACAACCGTTGAAATAATTGTACCTACAATATTCCCCATACCGCCCAAAACAACAAATACAAGAATAAGTATTGACGTGTTAAAATCAAACTTTTTTGCCGCAATTGTAGAGTAATTCATAGCATATAAAGCACCTGCCATTCCGGCAAGAACGGCTGATGTGATAAACGCAGTCAATTTATACTTTGTTATACTTATTCCAACCGATTCGGCGGCAATCCTGTTATCCCTTATCGCCATAACGGCGCGTCCCGCCTTACTGTTTACAAGATTTAGAATAACAAAAAGTGCAAAAAGAATAAGTATAATGCCGGAAGTAAAACTTGCAATCTGTTCAATTCCGACAGCACCCTGCGGACCGTTCAAAATAACTCTACCGTTTTCCATGCCGAGAGTTTTTACATCTGTCATGCTGAAATGCAATCCCTTTTTATCCACTCCGACATACAGGCAGTTAATAATATTTTTAATTATTTCACCAAACGCGAGAGTAACAATAGCAAGATAATCACCGCGCAGGCGCAAAACGGGAATACCGATCAGCAAGCCCACAATTCCCGCAAAAATTCCGCCGATTATTATGGCAATAACAAGTCTCAGCGGGTCAAGTGTAATCTTATCCTGAAGGCTTGACGCTGCAATAACACCTGTAAAAGCGCCGACACTTACAAAACCGGCATGTCCAAGGCTGAGCTCACCCAAAAATCCGACAGTAAGATTTAACGAAAGTGCCATGACAATATATGTACAAATAGGCACAAGCTGACCGCTGATAGAATGATTTATAAGTCCTAAATTCTGAAGCGGAAATAAAATAACAAACGCAAGCAATATTATCGAATAAGAAGTAATCCCGGTACGGGTGGATTTACTTAATGATCTGATTTTTATCATATTAAACTCCTCCCTACACCTTTTCGGTTACCTTCTTGCCAAGAATACCGGTAGGCCTAACAAGAAGAACGATAATAAGTACCGCAAAAACAATTGCGTCTGAAAGCGACGTTGATATATATGATTTACTGAATATTTCGATTATACCGAGAAGGATACCTCCAAGCATTGCTCCGGGGATAGAACCTATACCGCCGAAAACTGCTGCAGTAAACGCCTTTATTCCGGGCATAGAGCCTGTTGTAGGAACAAGAGTCGGGTATGCCGAACACAATAAGACGCCAGCTACGGCAGCAAGCGCACTGCCTATTGCAAAGGTTGCGGAAATAGTAGTATTGACATTCACGCCCATAAGCTCCGCAGCATCCTTATCTTCCGATACCGCTCTCATCGCCTTGCCAATCTTTGTCTTCTGTGTAAAAAGCGTAAGACCAATCATAATAAGCACACATGCTAAAACCGTTACAATCGATTCAGCCGTTATAATAAGTTTACCGCCAAACAAAGACAAAGGCTCAATATTTATAACAGAAGTAAATATTTTCGGTGTGCTGCCCCATATAAGAAGCGCAGCGTTTTGCAAAAGATAACTAACGCCAATCGCCGTTATAAGAACGGCAAGCGAGCCGGCTCTGCGAAGAGGCTTGTACGCAAATGCTTCAATAGCCACACCTAAAACCGTACACACAACAATAGAAAATAAAATCGAAAGCAGCGGGTGCCAGCCAAGGTAAATCATTGTGCAGTACGATGCATATGCCCCAACCATAATAACATCACCATGAGCAAAATTCAGCATCTTGGCGATGCCGTATACCATAGTATAACCGAGTGCAATTATGGCGTAAACGCTGCCGAGACTTATTCCGTTTATCAAATTTGAAACAAAAGTCATTTGTTTACACCTCAATAATTTTTAGTATAAAACACAGTAAAGAAGCGACCGTTTAACCGCCGCTTCTTTGCTGCAAATTACAAAATTGTACGTTGATTTTTTATTATAAAATTACATACCGACGTATTCGCCGTTTTTGATTACCATACCTTTAGGAGCCTTGGAAACCTCTCCGCTGTCAGACCAAGTCATATTTTCTCCTGTAAGACCGCTGAAGGTAAAATCTGAACTGGAAAACTCAGCAATAAGCTTTTGGCTAATTTCCTCAACGCTCATATCTGCTGTTACACCCTGATTGACACAGGCATTATAAATTGCATAAATACAGTCATACATATCGGCAGCAAACTGATTTGGAATACCGCCGTACTTTTCCTGATACTTTGTTACGAAGTTTTTAGTAAGCTCATCGGTAGCATCAGCGGTAAAAGGAGTAAGCAACATTACACCCTCGGCAAGGGATTTATCAAAATTCTCAAGACTGAGAATACCGTCCATACCGTCAACACCGAAAAACTTGGGTGCATATGACATCTGCTTGGCCTGTGCAAGAATGAGAGATGCAGGAGTATAATATATAGGCAGAAACAGAAGATCCGCGCCTTTGGTCTTTGCGTCGTTGAGCTGAGACGTAAAGTCATTGTCCGAGTCATCTGTAAATGTGTTTACCGAAACAATCTCAAGACCGAGCTTTTCAGCTTCTGCTGAAAACTTCTGATAAATACCGGTTGAATACGCGTCTGAGTTGTTGTAAATAACAGCTATTTTAGTACCGAGGTTCTGCTCCTTAATATACTGTGCGGAAGCTGTTCCCTGGTTGGGGTCAGTAAAGCACATCTGATATATCGTATCCTTACGCTGGATTGTAACATTACCGTCTGCGTCAGGCTGACCTCCTATAACATCAGTTGAAGATGCAGAAGGAGTAAGAGTGAATATTTTGTCGTCATTTGCGACCGTTGATACAGCAATGCAGGGCTGAGTTGTAACAGTACCGCACAGTATCTGCATACCCCAGTCTTTAAGTGTATTATATGCATTTATTGACTTTTCAGGGTCATTCTCATCGTCCTCAAACTTGAGCTCGAACTTAATGCCGTCACCTTTGGCATTGATTTCCTCAATCGCAATTTCAGCAGCATTTTTTACTGCTTGACCGTAAAGCGCCGCCTTACCGGTGGTAGGTCCGATACCGCCGATTTTAATTGCAGCCGCACCGCTGACGCTGTTACCGCCCGTTTCTGAGCCGCCGTTTTTACAGCCGGCAAAGCATGCAAGCGCCATGACAAAAGCAAGCATGACACAAACAATTCTCGTGAATTTTTTCATCTTTCTTCCTCTTTTCTGTATTTAACATTATAAAAGGCTTTGCCTTAAGGCAAAGCCACTTTATCATAACTTTACCAAAAATCTCATATTGGCTTATACCTTACTAAATGTAGGTCAAGCACACCTGTAATCACAATTATAAAATAAGCCAAGGCAAACGATGCCTTGGCAATTATCCCGTTATCAGAAAAAGAGCACGCAAATTCAGCCGGTGAAGTATTTGAACCGGCATGATACATATTCTTTTCGCATAACTGAAATTTCATAATAATTACCTCAAAGCCGACGCTTATACATTAATAAATATGATTCTAAGCGACTATTTTTTATAGTCTAAAGCAATATTCATCTTTTGTCAAGTATTTATTAAAAAATTATTCAAATATTACGCAGCAGCGTATAAACTCATAAAAATTTATTTAAGTTTCTCAGAAAAGAATTCTACGTATTTGTTGATGCGGTCAAAACATTCAAATTTATTTTCACCAACCGTCAAAACGTAAAGCTTTACCTTGGGCTCCGTCCCGGAAGGACGAACCACAACGCTGCAACCGTTTTCCAGCTCATAATAAAGCACATCCGAAACAGGAAGCGTTGTTTGTGAAATTTCTCCCGTGCGAAAATTCCTGATTCGTTTCAGTTTATAATCACGCAGGCATATAATATCCGTACCTGCGACGGCAGAATCATTGCTGTCACGCAGCGATTTCATAATACTGCCCACCTGCTCCATTGGCTGAGAGCCGCTTATGGAAAAGCTAACTGTTTTTTCAGCAAACCAACCGTACTTTTTATACAGCTCATCCATCGCCTGCTTAAGATTCATATGTTTATTTTTATAAAACATAGCCATCTGTGTGATAAGCATGGCTGCAACTACCGAATCTTTATCTCTGGCATATGTACCTTTGAGATAGCCAAAACTCTCCTCAAATCCGAGCAAAAAAGTATAATCGCCCGTCTTTTCAAATTCAGCAATCATCTCACCGATATATTTAAAACCTGTCAGCACTTCAAAATATTTAATATTATTATCGGCGCAGACCTTTTTAATCATAAGTGTAGAAACTATGGTAGAGATAACCGCGGCATTATCAGGCATCCTCCCGTTTGACCTCAGATTTTGAGCAATAAAATCACACAGTAACACTCCTATCTGATTTCCGGACAACAGTTCTACTGTACCGTCCGGCATGATAACGGCAACAGCACAGCGGTCAGCATCGGGATCGGTTGCAATAACAAGATCCGAGCCTATTTTTTCAGCGAGTTCTATGGACATTGAAAGCCCCTCGCGCTCTTCGGGATTGGGAGATTTTAACGTCGGAAAATCCCCGTCCGGGACAGCCTGGTCAGGTTGAATTGTAACATTGGCACCTATTGCTTCAAGGACTTGCGGAACGATTTTATAGCCTGCACCGTGAAAAGGAGAATATACAATGGAAACATTTTTTGCCTCATCGGAAATATCACCGAGTTCTAACTGTTCACCCAAAACACACTTAATATAAGCATCGTCAATCTTCTCGCCTATAATTTTATAAAGTCCGGACTGCACGGCAAAATCTTTATCCGCAAGCTCTACCGCAAGCGGATCGATACCTTTCATATACCCTAAGATTATATCAGCCTGTTCACCGGCAATCTGCGCGCCATCCTCAAAGTATGCCTTGTATCCATTATACTCCTTGGGATTATGCGAGGCCGTTATGTTAATACCGGCGATAGCGTGCAGTTCCCTTATTGCAAATGAAAGCTCGGGTGTCGGACGAAGTGAATCAAACACAAAAACTCGCACACCGAGTTTGCAGAGTGTCAAAGCCGCGTTTTCCGCAAAACGAACGCCGTTATTGCGTGAGTCAAAAGCTATCACAACACCTCTGTCTTTGGCTTGCTCCCCGATAGAGCATATATATTTACCGAAACCGTAAGACGCCTGTCTCACAGTATATATATTCATTCTGTTTGTACCGGCTCCCATAAGCCCGCGCAGACCTGCCGTACCGAAATTAAGCGACGTGTAAAAGCGAGAAAAAATCTCCTCGTCATTGCCATGCATAGATATAAGTTCCGCTTTATTTCTCTCGTCAAGACCTGCAAAGGAAAGCCATCTTTCATATTCTTTCATATAATCCATAAACAAATCCCCTTAAATTATATTTCTCGCCTGTTTTCCATAGCTCTTGCAAGTGTTATACTGTCAGAATATTCCAAACTTCCGCCGACAGGAATACCGAGTGCCAAGCCGGTAACCTTTACATCAAACGGTTTTAACAGCTTTGCTATATACATGGCAGTTGCCTGACCCTCAACATTCGGACTGGTTGCCATAATGACCTCGTTTATATCGTTTTCACTGACACGGACAAGCAATTCGGACAACTTAATATCATCCGGTCCCACGTCGTTCATGGGTGATATAAGTCCATGAAGAACATGATATAGTCCGTTAAAATCGCGGGTACGTTCAATCGCGTCCACATCACTCGGCTTTTCCACAACACAAATAACCGAGCGGTCTCGTTTATCCCCCGAACAAATAGAACACAGTTCTTTATCCGTCAGATTCTGGCAAACAGAACAGCAACGGATTTTCTGCTTAGCTTCCAACAAAGTATCCGCAAATGTTTTTGCAACCGATTTATCGGCGGCAATAATATAATAAGCCATTTTTTGTGCAGACTTTGAACCGACTCCGGGAAGCTTTTCAAACTCCTCAACCAATTTAGAAAAAATAGGAATATACTGCATAAGTCTGTCTTTTTATTAAAGCGTCGGAAAGTTAAGATTTAGTCCGCCCGTTGCGGCGCTCATCTTTTCCTCAAGTGCGGAATCAATCTGCTTTGAAACTTCATTAACAGCAGCAACAATCATATCCTCCAACATCTCGATATCATCCGGATCGACAGCTTCCTTTTCAAGCTTTACGGAAAGCAGTTCCTTTTTTCCGTTCATTTCCACAAGAACCATGCCTCCGCCGGACTTTGCGCTAAAAACGCTTTCCTCAACTTCCTTCTGAGCAGCCGCAACATCTTCCTGCATCTTTTGTACCTTGCGCATCATATCGCTCTGCTTCATATTATAACCTTCCGGTAATCTTGCTTTCATAATTTACTCCTTATACAAAATATCTTCAGCGCTGCTTAAAAGCTCGCTAAACGAATCTATTTCGTCACGACCTTCGACTGCTGCGCTTTCAGGTTCCTTAAAGCGTACTGTCCAGTCACTGCCGGACGCCTTTTTTGCAGCATTTTCAATAATAGATATATTCTCGGCACTGCTGAGAACCGAATACGCAAAATCGCATTTAGAACAAACAATATATAAAATATTAGCGCTTGTTAAAATAGATGATTTAGAAATGAACGGCAGAATAGACCTGCCGCCGAGAGCCGCAAGCTCATGCAGTAAATTCTCGGCAAAATCAGGCGATGCACCGTTTGGTTGCAGATGATTACCGGCGGATTCAGACGTCTTTTTGTCTTTCACACTGTCTACATGCACTGTTTTACGCTCATCTTCAACCCTTTCAGCACTATCTCTGCTTGTCTTTTTCTCAGTATTTTCAATAAGTGAAACAACACCGAATTTTTCAAGCTTTGAAAGCCTGGCGTTCAAATCGTCATAATCTCCGCCGAGATTTGGATTAGTAAGCCTTATCAGCGTGAGCTCAGCCATAATATGCTTGTCTTTGTATCTTGAAACTTCATAGATACCGTTTTGAAGCAAGGATACACAGCGCACTATCTCTGCAAGCTCAAACCTATCGGCAAGTGAAGAAATTTCGTCGAGCCGCTGAGTATCGACAGACAGAAACGTACCGGCGTCCTTTACAAGCTTTACGATTATCATATCTCTAAAGCAGGAACACAGCTCCGAAAACAAAGCCACTGCATCCTTGGAATTTCTTCTGCACCGCGAATAGAATTCAAGCACAGCCGCCGTATCATTATCGGCAATCGCGGTGACTGCTGCCGAAAGCTCATCATACGAACAAATGCCGACAGTATTTTCAACAGTTTCGAGTGTCACTGTGTCACTGCCGTTAATGCATCTGTCCAAAACCGAAAGCGCATCCCGCATAGCACCGTCGGCAAGCTTAGCTATAAGATGCGCGGCACTGTCGGAAAGTTTAATTTTCTCACATTCGGCAACATATTTCAAGCGTTTTGCAATATCCCCGACATTAATTCGTTTAAAATCAAAACGCTGACATCTCGAAAGAATAGTCTGAGGCACCTTATTTATTTCAGTGGTTGCGAAAACAAAAATAATATGCTCCGGCGGTTCTTCAAGCGTTTTCAGCAAGGCATTGAAAGCCTGCGTGCTTAGCATGTGAACCTCATCAATAATATATACTTTATATTTTGCAAGAGCAGGAGTAAAAATAACATCCTCACGAAGTTCACGTATATTATCAACGCCGTTATTTGACGCGGCGTCTATCTCATATACATCCGGTAAACTGCCGTTTAAAATGCCTTTGCACGTATCACATTTATTGCAGGGATTACCGTTGTTCGGATCATCACAATTAACAGCCCGCGCTAAAATTTTAGCACAAGTTGTTTTCCCGGTGCCGCGTGTACCGGTAAACATATATGCGTGTGAAATTTTTTTATTTATAATTTGATTTTTTATCGTTTCAACAACATGCTCCTGACCGACAACGTCTTCAAACGCCTGCGGTCTGTACTTTCTGTATAGAGCCCTGTACACGGATACACCTCCGACTTTGCGGCACAAAATGAAATCACACAGCCCTGTTCGAACGTTTGCAAACACGAGCCTGACATAGGCTTTACTCAAAACAGGCAGCTCGGCGTCACATACCGTAAATTGCTTAATGCTGCTCGGTTCCCCGCCTGACATATTTCACAACGCGATATTGCGCCGAACCTATTTCTCAACGTAAATTCCATGCCGCTTACCGTATCCGCAAACACCCTCATAAAGGCATTCTCCCCCGCTGCAGCGGATTGCAGGTTCAAGGCACCGCTAACGCCCCGGATAGTGTGACTTCACTTTATGCCGCAAATATAATATATTATATAATATCACAAATATATTTTCAAGTATTATTTAGAAAAGAGAGAGACAAACATCGCCGGCAGTGCCCATAACAACTGATACACCAAAATTTGTATCGGAAAATAGGAGGTCATTCCGGAAAAGAAAGCCAAAAAAGTGACCAAGGCAAACGCAATAACAGAAGAAATAGCCTTAATAATTCTGCCCGCGCCGAATGCAAATTTTACAGATTTACAACCGTGCAGGGCAAAAGCAAGCCCGCATATGCCGGTCCTTGATGCAATAAGAGACAGGGCTTTTTCCACAGGTCTGAATTTTTGGACACATCTCTGCGCACTTCCGAAGTTGAGTATTTTGAAAAGTAGCTTATCGTCTGTCCGATAATGATAAAACAAAGTATCCGTATTAACATTTTGATCATGCTCTGCAATAACCACGCACACCTGATCTCTTTCGTATGTTTCAAACGCTCTTTTAATATTTGCCGACAATGAATAGCTTAACAGAAAAACACCTGCCAGTCTGCCGTCGTATGCCGCAAAAAGAACATGCTTTGATTTCTGTTGATAAATAATTTCAAAATCTCTGTCGTCAAATTCAATTCCGAAATGTTCCATCAACTGCTTATTTCCGGCAAGAAATACTTTCGAATCAATAAGAGATGAATATCCCATTTTATCGTGATAATAAATATCATCTATCCTCGGCAGAGTCTTAATATCCTCACTGAGCATATCACTGAACAAAGGCTTGAGGGGTCCGCCTGCAACGCGGTACAGTGAATTAAGATATAAAATCACCTTATCAGCCGTTGCATCGCCGTAAAAACGTATTCCGTTAAGAGAAACAGAAAAAATATCCGAATCATCAATAACCACTGTCTGGACATCGTCAAGCTCAAGACAGCTGTTAATCCCTACTATGCTGCCGCCGTTTCTGCGCGTTTTTTTACTGTTAGTATATACGGAAACGGCAAAATTCATGCCCTGAATTAAAGGAGACACGGCACAAAGAGCGCCCGCTGCAAACTTGAGACAGGTAGTAAAGCTGCCGATAACGGCATAGTTTACAGCCGCAGTAAGTACAGCCCCGAAAAGCAGAAAAATCCCCGGTGCAGAATATTTGCTGCATAAATCAAAGTCCAAAAAACTTCTGCGCACAAAATCGGAAACAAACTCGCTCCGAGCGGCATAAGCTATATCGTTGCTGCATCCCGTATCAACTATAATATCGTTGATAAGCTCGTCATTCTGTCGGTTATCCATAACCATTTTAGTACCTTCGGCAGAAACAATCGCAAAGTTTTTATAAATATTATCTGCAATTATCCTCTTTGAATTTATGCTGAAAAACAGCATAGTTACGTACAATAGGTCAAATACAATACATTCACTTGCCGGAGTTTTTAAAACAATATAACAAATATCCAGCACGAATGAAAAAATAAATATTACAGCAAGAAAGGATTCGGAGGAACATTTCAGCTTAAATATTCCCGCAAAGCCGTTCCAGATAGAAGCAGCGTTTACAGCTGTTGCAGCAACCGATAAAGCAAGCATTATCGGAATATAAACCGAGATATCATATTCTATATCAATCCCGGGAACGGTAAACCCGGTACAAAGGGCGGTAAAAAGCGCTCCGGACAGACAGGCTGTTATAAATGTCAGAATGGTTTTCAGCGATGCTGACGAACGTATGCGTCTAAGCTCGGCGGCAACATCCTCCTTTTCCTCTTCATTTTCGTAATCGTCAATTTCCTCGGTTGGCTCAAAGGCGGGTATTTCCTCTCCCTCGACGTCCTCTTCTTCCCCGTCTCCCTTTGCAAATGAAGCAATCGGACTTTTAATTTTTTCATGCGCCTGCTCTTTGATTGAATTAAATGTAGCAGTATCAAAATATCTTACGTTTTCAATCGAAGCCGAAATTTCATTGCTCGTATTATCGGAAGAATTTTCTTCTGAAATTTTGTCGTCAGCACTTTCGTATGTACCGTCACTTTCTTCGGTATTCTCGAAATCGAAATCCCGAACTTTTTCAGTATGTGTATCTCTGCCGTGCACCTTTTCCGAATGTATAGCTTCAAAAACACCCGTGATGGACAGGCCCTGAGGTTTAACGACCTCGACGTCATCTATGTCGGTACTTAGACACTCAGCCACCTCAGGCTCGTCTTTTTTATCGCCAAAATCCCTAAGTATTGTTTCAAGATCAAAACTCTCATTGCCCTTATTTTCATATCCGGCATTTTCAAATTTCTTGAGTTCGTCTAAATTCAGTTTGTCACTCATACCTAATCCCCAAAATTTATCTGTTTTTAGCTATTTCCTGCATCACAACGGCAGCTGCGACCGAAGCGTTTAAGCACGAAACCCTGCCGTGCATCGGAATACTCACGACAAAATCACACTTCTTTTTAAGCAGTGCAGACACTCCATTGCCCTCGCTGCCTACAACAAGCGCTAAATCACAGTCGTAATTTTCATTGTAATACGTCTTATCCCCATCCATATCACAGCAGAAAATCCATACACCGCGTTTTTTCAGCTCATCTACTGTATGCGAAAGATTTGAAACGCGAACAACAGGCAGATAATTCAGCGCGCCGCCCGCCGCCTTGGCAACTGAAGCCGTAAGCCCTGCGGCGCGTCTTTTTGAAATCACAACGCCGTGTGCGCCGAAGCACTCGGCAGTTCGTATAATAGCTCCGAGATTATGCGGGTCTGCTATCTCATCTGCAAGTATAATAAACGGACGTTCATTTCGGCTTTTCGCAAGGCTGAAAATATCCTCAAGCTGCGCATAATCAGCCACAGCAGCCTGCGCCGCAATTCCCTGATGATTATCCTTAGAAAATTTTGAATTAAATTTATCCGACGGCAATTTAATTATAGGTATTCGTTTTTTTGCAGCCAGCGCAACTATCCTCCCGGCACTGCCACCGGCAGTTTCAGAAACAAACAGCTTATCTACCTGCCGCCCCGAACGCAGTGCTTCCAGAACATTGTTTCTGCCGAAAATATAGTCCTGCACCATTCCGTCTTCCGCCATCGCCGTCATTTTATACTCCTTCATAATTTATAAATTATATTATATCATATTTTGTCGTAATATCAAATACTTTTTATGCTTTTAAAAAGCAGGTCAGAGCTTTGCTGACCCGCTGATAAAAGTTGATATATATTTTATTAGTACTCCGACCGCAACGGCCGCAAGAGCGTGCAAAACGGAAAAGCTGCTTACAAAGAACATCTTTGCCGCCGGTGTCATGAACAGTACAGAAGACAGCACGGCTGGAATATATGACAAGGCTGTCAATGCTAAATTATGACATTTTCTAAAAGAAATAGATATAAATGAAGGAGCAATGAAAGACATAAACGCAACGGCAAAGAATCCACCCGCTGCCTGCGGTAAAACCGTAAATTTCAAAATAACGGTAAGTAAAATAAACATAACTGAACAGACTGCCGCAAAAAGCATATTTTGCTTCTGAAGCGGTTCAACAGAAAACCAAGACATACGCTCAAGACCCCGCCGGCGAATACAGAATACGGATAATACAGCGCAAGCAGGTACCGCGCCGAATGCAATCAAACCAAGAACCTGAGGACTAAACAAAAGAGATTTGTTTATCAGCGAGAACAAAATACCGCAAACAACAAAAACTATTGCAAAAAGCATCTCATTTACGAGTAAATCGCAAATCGAAGCGAAAATCGCCTTAGCTCCCGTTACCGCCGAATAAACCGAATTAATACCGCCGTTTGAAATAACATCATTATTTTTACTGTCATACATCGGACATGAGCATGAATTAAATGCAACAGTTTTTAATGAATTGACACTTTTTGCGCCGATATAAACAGGAGTATGTTTGTTTTTAACACAGATATCAGCTAACTTCTCACTTTTATCGTCAAAATCATAAATAACATCACAATCTGATATTTCACTGCTGTGAGTTAATGACTTATAAGAAACGCATTTAATATCTGAATCGTCTTTATAAATTTGCTTTGCAAATGACTTTGCAAATACCTCGTTATCAGGACAAACGATAACACTTCGAACGCCGTCTGCTTTAAGACTGCGCAGCATACTCAGTCTGCCCGCCGAAATATTACGCTTGAGCCCTATAAATCCGATAAGCTTAAATCCTGACTTTTCATAAGATAAATCAACATTAATAATATCTGTCTGCTTGACTGCAACGGCAATAATTTCAGTCGATGTACCTCTGAGCTTATCAAGAGCTTCACGGTAACGCTCATAATCATTACTGCCGCATAGCTTGAGCACAGACGTATAGTTACCCCGTGCGATTAGCACGCTGCTCCCGTCATATACAATTCCGCATACGCCGTAATCATAGTCTGTATCGGAATAATCGGAAATAACAGGGCACATTGAACGAATGTCATCATAGTCAATGCCCACGCCTTTAAGCACCTTGACAGTCAGCTTTTTAAAAGAATAATAGGGCGACTGTTTTTCGGCGTTTTCATTACAAAACGAACAGTACAAAAATATACTGAAATTGCTTTTATTTATTTCAGACAACTGACGGTATTCGCCGTTTTCCAGTATAAAGCCGGAGATTTTTGAAATATTATCATATAAAGCACTGTGCTTTATTAAAAAAATATCGGTGCTGTTCAGACTGTTAATTACAGCATGTGACTTTAAATATACACCTTTTTTATAAAGCCTGTGTCCGCATATGCCAAATGCCGCCTCGGAAAATACAGAAATAAAATCAGCCGTAAATACGGCAATCAGCAAAAATGCAGAAGCAAAAAACGCGGAATAATCCGAAGCAATCAAAGCACTTATCAAACCGAACACAAGTGACAAAGCAAGTAAAAGCAAGGAGAGGATTTTTGAAAAATCGCACACTCTCACAGCCGCACGGAATCGCCTGTCCGCTCCGTCTGCCCGCCTTTGTACGTATACGCGATACGATATATCCGTAACGACCGCTTTCGCACTTCCTTTAACAATATAACTTGAACAGAACAGCATATTATATTGACGGGAAACATCCGCATTTTCCTCATTAATCACACCTGCATGTTTAAAAACCGCATTTTCATGCGTGATCTCCGTTTCGTCGGCGACAAGCTCGTCGGATTCGATTATTCTTGCGTCAAAAGGAATGTAATCGCCCTTTTTCAAAAGCACCACGTCTCCGTAAGTTATGTTTCTGTATTCAAGTTCAACTTCCCTGCCATCACGTAATACGGTCAGTCTGCCATAGTCAAAAGGAGATATATGGCTGTTTTGGCGCTTAATAAGCTTAGATAAAAAATGCAGCGTGCAAGAGCAGATTACGGGAAACACTGCCACGGTGATACCGTAAAAAACATAATTAATATCTTTCTTAAAAAGCGCAGTCAGAAAATACACGGACGCTGCAAGCAAAATAAAAAACAGCGCGCGTAAAAGACCGATTCTATTATGACGCACCGAATTATATACACGAAAATTAGGACCGTCCTTTTTCAAACGCTCCTCCGCCTTATTTTGTGACAAGCCGGACTTAAAGTCTGTTTCCAGCTCCTGCTGCAATTCAAATGTGTTTAGCTTATAAAATTTCAAGAATTTTCATTTCCTCTTTTATTTTTATCGGAAGATAAAAAGAACCTGTGATTTTTATATACAAAAAAACGATTAAGCAAATAATTAAGAAAGCCTGTCGTAAGAGTCGCCGGAATTTTACCGACATATTCATCAAAAATCATGCAGTAAAAAGAAATAATTACAGGACTAATTAGAATGCAAATAAGACATACAACAAGATATTTCAGCGCTTCTTTTCCCAATGAAGATTTTTCACGCCTGAATACAAGCTCCCTGTTCACAATAAAGCTGCAGCACAAGCCGATAGACATTGATATCGGCTGGATAAGACGAAAATTTATATCAGCAAAATTAAGAAGCAGATAGTAAACACCGCAATCCACGGCGGCACTTACAATTCCCGTACAGGTAAACCGCAGCAGCCTTTTCAACTCATTTTTTATTTTAAATTTATTTATTTCCATAATATTCAAAATTATCGTAAAAATCAAAAATATATTTGAATTATATCATATAATCGCAAAAAAGTAAATACAATTATATTTTGAACATACATCTGAGAATATTTTTTCCCATATGAAGCATAATATTAAAAAAGCAAAGGAGATGAAAAAATGAAAAATAAAAACGGTCTTTTGATTTACACAGCAATAGGTACGGTACTGGGCGCCGGCATCGGCATGATGGCAGGCAAAAATATTTGCTGCAAAACAGGTACGCTCAAAAAAACTGCCGGAAAGGCTCTTCGGGCAGCCGGTTCTTTCATAGAGCATATGTCATTTTAATAAAATATCTGATTAGACCCGGCGCTCACGACGCCGGGTTTATTTTCTGCAAATATTGATTTTATTTACAATTTAAACTATAATAGACAATGAGGTGATAAAATGGCATTGAAATACCATGTTTTAAGCAAAGAGCTTCAAGAGCAAATAACTGAAGATCGCGCAAAAAACTGGGAAAATCCGTATAAATGCAAAGATACCGACGCGCTTAGACGCGATCCCGCACACGACAACGCAAACCTATGGCGCCCTGCTTTTGTACGTGATATTGAAAAAATACTTCATTTGCCGGTATATAACAGATATGCTGATAAAACCCAGGTTTTTTCATTATACCATAATGATGATATTTCAAGAAGAGGGTTGCATGTACAGCTCGTCTCACGTATTGCGCGCAATATCGGCGCAGTATTAGGTCTTAACATTGACCTTATTGAAGCAATAGCACTCGGACATGATTTGGGACACACCCCTTTTGGTCATGCCGGCGAGCGCTTTTTGAGCGAACTGCTGCACCAAAATACCGGATGCTATTTCAATCACAATGTACATAGCGTAAGAGTAGTGGACAGGCTTTACAGAAGAAATCTCACTCTACAAACTCTTGACGGAATTCTTTGTCATAACGGCGAATTTGAAAAGAAAGAGTATATACCCAAGCCTTGCAATAATTTTTGCAATTTTGACAAAAAATTTTTGCAATGCTGTAATTTAGGCAAAGAGGCAATTGACAGGCTGATCCCATCTACTCTTGAGGGATGCGTAGTACGTATCAGTGATATGATAGCCTACCTCGGCAAGGACAGACAGGATGCAAGAATTGCAAAAATAATAGACAGTAACAATGAGTTTGCCCCGAACGAAACCGGATCTAAAAATGCCGAAATCATCAATAATTTAATTGTTGATATTATAGAAAACAGCTACGGCAAGAGCTTCATTCATTTAAGCCAGACAGCGTATAATGACCTAAAAAAAGCAAAAGACGAAAATACGGAAATAATATACAAAAACAAGGAAATAAGCGATATTTATGATAAAGTTATAAAACCGATGTTTGAACAGATGTACAAAAAATTGCTTAGCGACATTAAACAAGGAAACAAAAATTCGTTTATTTTCAGACATCACATAAATGACATAAATTATCAGACAAAATATTACAGTCAATTTGATTATATCAACGAAAGTCCCGATTTCATTGTCTCAGATTACATTGCCAGCATGACAGACGATTACTTTATAGAGCTTTACCGTGAAATGTTTCCCGACAGCAAATTCAAAATAGAGTACAAATCATACTTTGAAAATTAAGACTGGAGAATTTATGGGTTATTATGAATACGTAGCCACATGTCTATTCGGGCTCGAAAAGTTTTTATCAGACGAAATTGAAGCTCTTGGCTATAAAAAACTGAAAACAGTTGACGGCAGAGTAACATTTTGCGGAGACGAGGATGCTGTTGCAAGATTCAATATTTTTTCAAGATACGCAGAACGTCTTTACATAAATCTTGGGAGCTTTACCGCGTCTACCTTTACCGAGCTTTTTGACGGTACAAAAGAGCTGCCTTTCGAATGCTTTATCGGTATTGACGACTGCTTTCCCGTAACAGGCAGCTCAGTAAAATCCAAACTCACATCTATCCCCGATTGTCAGAGTATTATAAAAAAGGCAATTGTTGAAAAGCTCAAAGAAAGCTACCGAATTGACTGGTTTAAAGAAACCGGCGCTCTTTATCGAATTGAATTTTTTATATCACACGATATTGCGACAATAATGATTGACACAAGCGGGGCTCCTTTACACAAACGCGGTTACAGACCTGATTCCAACGCTGCCCCACTGCGAGAAACGCTTGCTGCGGCAATGGTAAAAATCGCACGCCCTCGGACCGACGTTCTTTTATGGGACCCGTTTTGCGGTTCGGGAACAATAGCCATCGAAGCAGCTATGCTCATGACAAATACCGCGCCGGGTTTAAACCGGACCTTTGCCGCACAACAGTTTGATTTTCTCGATGATAATATATGGAAACGTGCAAAGGAAGAAGCAAAAGACAAAATAATACAAAACTGCGAGTTTTATGCATTTGCCTCGGATATCGACGGCAAATGCATAAGTCTAACTAAAGCAAATGCAAAACGCGCCGGAGTAGAAAACAGTATTAAAGTATTTAAAATGGATATGAGGTATATAAAAACAAACGGTAAGCGCGGCACTATTGTCTGTAATCCGCCTTACGGTGAACGCATGATGAATCTAAATTCGGCAGAAAAGTTATACAAAGATATGGGTGTCGCATTCTCAAAGTTGGATAATTGGCAGATTTACATTATTTCGTCATTCGACGGCTTTGAAAAAGCCTACGGAAGGCACGCGGACAAAATACGAAAGCTTTACAACGGAAGGCTAAAATGCAATTATTATCAATATTTTAAAAATAAAAAGGTGCGGACATAATCCGCACCTTTAATTTTTTATTGAATTTCAATTCTTTTCTGTTCAGGTTCGCGCTTTTCCAGCTTCGGCAGCTTAAGTGTCAGAACTCCGTTATCAAAGCTTGCATTAATAGCTCCCTCATCAATCTCCGATATATCGAAGCTACGTGAAAATGAGCCATAAGAACGCTCGCGTCTGATATACTCTCCTTTGTCATTTTTTTCTTCTTTCTCATCATTGCGCACAGCTGAAATGGTCAAATAACCGCCGGATACATCAATACTGATATCCTCTTTCTTAAATCCAGGCAGATCGGCCTTCAGTACAAACTCGCCGCCGTTATCTATTATATCGGTTTTAAATCCGATATTGCCGGGCGAGAAGAATTGCTTTTCAAGATTTTCCATTTCCTTGAAAATATCATAATTTCTCAGTGCTGAGCTGCGCTCATAAGGTGTAAGTCCAAACATAGTTATTACCTCCCAAAATAAACCGGCATAAAACCGTATGTAATATTGTGTCTTAGGTTTTTCCCTTTGACAATTATTATTATACACACCGATTGTTAAAATAAAAGGCATAAATTATGTCTAAATTGTAAAAATTAGCACTCGATATATTCGAGTGCTAATTCGTTCTTAGAATTTACTGCAGTTTTTTTATGACGTTATCTATATCCTTCTTACGGGAGATAATCATGAGATGGTCATTCGGCTTTATAACATAGTCAGCATGCAGAGTCACATTCATTTCTGAATTTTCATCCTTAACCGCAATAATAGAAATATTATACTTAGCCCTGATATCAGAATCTTTCAGGCTGTGACCTACCCACTCTTTAAGAGGTGATATTTCAAAAATCGAATAATCATTTCTCAGTTCGATATAGTCAAAAATATTATCATTACTATATTTTATAGCAACACGCTCTGCTATATCCTTATCAGGATGTATTACCTCGTCAGCACCGTTGCGCAAAAGAAACTTTGTATGTATAACGCGTTTTGACATACTAACAACGTATCCCGCGCCAAGCTCCTTCAAAAGACAGGTTATCTCAAGGTTACTCTGAAAGTCACTGCCTATACATACAAAACAAATATCAAAGTTGGACACACCCAAATGACTCAGCACGTCCTCTTTGGTGCAGTCTGCCACAAGTGCGCTTGTGACAAGCGGCATCATATCCTCAACTGCCGATTCAAACTTGTCAACTATCATAATTTCATTTTTCTGTTCAATAAGATTTTTGCAAAGATGATGGCCAAACCTGCCCATTCCTATTATCAATATAGATTTCATAACTTTCTCCTTATATACCTAACCAATAATAACATCCTCAGTGGGGTAACGCATATCCGGCACCCTTTTTCTGTCAAGAAAGGATACCGCAAACGAAAGACTTCCTACTCTGCCGCAAAACATTAAAAAAACTATAACAAGCTTTGACAGCACCGTAAGATCGCGTGTGATTCCCGTTGTCATTCCGACTGTGCCCAACGCAGAAAATACCTCAAACGATGCATCTACCAAAGAAATATTTTGATTTAGTGTAATCACCAATATAGCAGCGATTGCCAGAGAAGCATTCACAAAAAACACTGTACTTGCCTTTTTAATTAGATCATCGTCAATCCTACGCCTAAAAACATTACAGCCCTTTTCTTTTTTGATATATGCCATAATAAAGAACACTATTGCCGCAACAGTCGTTGTTTTAATACCGCCGGCCGTTGAGCCCGGGCTGCCGCCGATAAACATAAGAAGCATGGTTACCGCCTTGCCCGCATCGGAAAGAGCCGCCGTATCGACCGTATTAAATCCGGCCGTTCTAGGTGTAACCGAAGAAAACGCCGAAGCCAGCAGCTTATCCTTAAACCCCATATCGGCAAATATTCCCCGACTTTCCGATATCCAAAAAAATACAGTGCCGCCTACAAGCAAAACCAGGGTTGTTATAAGCACGATCTTGGTGTGCAGCATATATTTCTTCACATGCAGCTTATTTTTATAAACATCACTCCAGACCGAAAACCCAATACCGCCTATAATAATCAGCAGCATAATAACAACATTTATCGTTATATCGCCGACATAATTACAAAAGGATGAATAGGCACCCTGCTCACCCATAAGATCAAAGCCTGCATTGCAAAAAGCAGAAACCGCATGAAATATTCCGAAATATACCCCTTTTAAAAGCCCGTATTCCGGGATAAATCTCATAGACAGTATCAAGGCCCCTGTAAACTCGAAAATAAAAGTTCCCGATAAAATAAATTTAACAAGCCTGACACCACCGCCAACGTGCATTGAATTTAAGCTGTCATGAATAAGCTCCCTGCTTTTAAGACCTATCTTTTTCCGCAACAGCATCATGCCGTAAACACCTAACGTGATAAATCCCAATCCGCCTATCTGAATCATAATCAGAATAACAACCTGACCGAAGTAAGTCCAGTGCAAAAAAGTGTCATATGTAACAAGCCCCGTCACACAGGTGGCAGAAGTTGCTGTAAAAAGCGCGCCTATAAAGCTTGTGCTCTGCCCTTCTCTTGTAGATATCGGAAGCATTAAAAGCAGTGTTCCGGTCATTATTATCAGGAAAAATCCCAATGTAATCATCTGTGCACGCGACATAGCAATTTTTCCGATTTTTATTTTCTTTTCCTCCTTTAACATTATTCAAACGGAGACTTAAAGTTTCCGTTTGAATAGACTTTATCAATAAGTGAGCATTACACCGTCATCTGTCGCGGTGCAATAAATAGCCTTAATATCGGTTTTATAATTTTCTACAAGTATCTGCGCTATTTTATCTTCAATTTCTTTTTGAATAAACCGCTTCAGCGAGCGGGCGCCGAACTTACGGTCAAACCCCTTCTCCGAAACGTAATCAAGTGTTTTGTCATCAAATGAAAACTCTATTTCACGCACACCGAGATTGTCTTTGAGGTCTCCTAACATAATATCAGCAATATGCCGGACAGTATCGCCTCCCAAAGGAGAAAACGTTATAACCTCATCAACACGATTGATAAACTCCGGACGCAAAAATGTAAGCAGAGCTTTCATCGCCTTTTCTGATTCCAGTTCCTCTTGAGTACGGTTAAATCCCGTAGCGTTCATAGCACCGGCAGTGGCGTTTGTAGTCATGATTATTACGGTATTTTCAAAATTCACGGTTCTGCCCTGAGCATCAGTGAGTTTTCCGTCATCAAGAATCTGAAGCATGATGTTCAGTACATCCGGATGAGCTTTTTCAATTTCATCAAACAGAACTACACTGTATGGCTTTCTGCGTATTTTTTCAGTCAACTGACCAGCATCATCATAGCCTACATAACCGGGCGGCGCACCGATAAGCTTTGAAACGCTGTGCTTTTCCATGTACTCGCTCATATCTATGCGAATAAGAGTTTCCACACTGTCAAACAGTTCCATGGCAAGCCTGCGCACAAGCTCCGTTTTTCCTACGCCTGTTGGACCAGTAAATATAAATGAAACAGGGCTTCTGTTAAAGCCTATACCTACGCGGCGGCGTTTTATGGCAGAAGCAACCGCATCCACCGCTTTATCCTGTCCGATAATGCGCTTTTTTAGATTGTCAGCAAGCTTTGTCAGCTTTTCATATTCTTGCTCCTGTATTTTTGCTGCCGGAATTCCCGTCCAAAGCTCCAGCACATACGCAATGTGACCAAAATTCAGTTCTGTCACGGAATCTGCCTCTGTATATTCTTTAAGAGCATTTTCCGCTACACACTCAGCCGCGCGCAGTTCTGCGATTTTTTTATATGTCTCTTCATTCTGTTCGGCCCCCGTGAGCTCTTCAAGCTGTTGCTTGATCTGCGTCAGCGCGCGCGTATTCTTAACAATGGAATTTTGCGCCACATTTTCAAGGGCCGCACCGCTGCACGCCTCATCTATAAGGTCAATAGCTTTATCCGGCAAAAATCTGTCTGTTATATACCTTTCGGACATCAGCGCAGCCTGTGCGAGCAAAGCATCGGGAATTCTAACATTATGATACTGCTCATATTTGGGACGTATTCCCTTGAGAATTTCAATAGTATCGTTTATAGTAGGCTCGTCAACCATGACCGGCTGAAATCTGCGCTCAAGCGCCGCGTCTTTTTCTATATATTTTCTGTACTCTGAAAGAGTAGTTGCGCCTATAACCTGAATTTCACCGCGGGACAATGCCGGCTTCAAAATATTAGCCGCATTCATTGTTCCTTCACTGTCACCCGTTCCCACAAGATTATGAACCTCATCGATGACGAGTATAATATTACCAAGCGCCACAACCTCCGATATCAGTCCCTTAATTCTGGCTTCGAACTGACCACGAAACTGCGTGCCGGCGACAAGCGCCGTCAGATCAAGAAGATAAACCTCCTTATCAAGCAGCTTTGCCGGAACCTGTTCATCGGCAATTTTTTGCGCAAGTGCCTCTGCAATGGCAGTCTTACCGACACCCGGCTCACCGATTAACACGGGATTGTTTTTTGTGCGTCTATTCAGTATGCGAATTAACCTGGTAAGCTCTACGTCACGCCCTATCACAGGGTCAAGCTTCCCATCGTGAGCATTTCTTGTTAGATTTACTCCGTACTGGTCAAGATATTTTCTCTTTTTGTCAGTACGTTTTTGCTTTTTCTCATCCTTTTTATTATCGGTCTTCTCCGCACTGCGTTCCGTATCCGGCTGCTTGCCGGATGACACAATGTTATTCATGAAATTACCGAAAAACGGAGGAAACGAAGGCGCAGTTTGAGAATCCATTTCATCAGGAGAAATTCCCATCTGATCAACCATTGAATCAAACTCCTCAGACATAGTATCTATATCTTCATCCGAAATACCCATATTCTTAATAATCTGATCAACCTGATGTATACCAAGCTCTTTAGCACATTTCAGGCAGTAACCCTCATTAACGGTTTTATTATCTTCATATTTTGAGACAAATACAACCGCCATACGTTTATTGCATCTTGCACAAAGCATCATTTCTTCTCCTTGTTAGCTTGAGATTTTGCCATGTTTTCTTTAATCTTTATATACATCTGTGCATAATCAAAAAATGCTATAATAGTAGCTACAATGCTGCAACACATAAGAATTGTAGCATAATGCTCAGGCAGGGTCTGCTCGTCGGTGGCAAGAATTATCATAACACAGGCAAAAAGTATTACAGTAGCTATCTTGCCAGACCATTTTGACTGAACGACAAACTTTTCCTTTAAAAGATTTATACCTCCGAGAATCATTATAACTTCCTTGACAATGAACAATACAAGAATCCACATGGAAATTCTTTTATTTATCGCAAGACAGCCGACAGCAGACAGCTGCATAAGCTTATCCGCGACAGGATCGGCAAGCTTGCCGAAATCGGTAATTTTATTATACTTACGTGCTATATACCCGTCAAGAACATCCGTAGCGGAAGCGATAAAAAATATCGCAGCTGCCGACACACGAACCGCAGCGCCGTCGCCCGCTGTATACGTCAGTATGAAAACAGGCACTAAAAACAACCTGATAATTGTAAGTATATTAGGTAAATTCATATTAATCTCCGTTATTTTATATTTAAAATCGAATTTATCGGATTAATATTCGATACAGTTTTAAGCAAAACGGTCGAGTCGATTGTCTTCCTTGAAAACAAGCTGCCGCTGTCAGGGTCGACGCCCTTGGATACAGCAGAGAAAACAACAGAAATTGCAAATACTATAATAAGTCCTCTCAGGACTCCGAATATAAGTCCACCGACCTTATTTACCATCCCGCCAAGCGGCAATGCGTTAAATACGGCAGTAACAAGTCTGGAAACCACCCACAAAATTATACTTAAAATAACAAACAGTACAATAAGAGCAATAACCCTACTTATTGTCCCACTTATCGGCGCCGCTATACTGTCAATAAGATTATCTTTTGCAGCATTGCTGTTCTCCGTAACAGAATTTGCCATTTCAACAATTTCACTCGTATCTATTCCCGCAAATTCCAAAACGGATTTCAGCTCCGACGGCATTCTTTCAACAGCACCCGCAACATCAATACTGTTTAAAGCATCTTCATAAGACTTGCCTACAGAACTCGAGTCAACTGCGCCCAATATGTATTGCTTAATAGAAGGGTTAACAAACTCTTGATTAATATATCCAGAAACAGGTCCGCTCAGCATAACAGACAAAACAATGGCAACAACCGTGCCCAAAAGACTGAAAAGCGTACCGATAAGACCTTTTTTAAATGCAAAAAGTGCCGATACAATTAGTATTGCAACTAAAACAATGTCAATTATAATACTCACAGTAAACTCTCCTTACCTTTAATTAATTAAATTATATACTATCCCGGAATCACTTACAACCAAAACCGAATTTTTATCTGAAAATAATACATACATGGCATCATTTGGATTTTCACGCTCTGAGATAAGCTTACCGGATACTGTATAAATATGAATTTTATCTCTCGATAAAAGCGCCAATCTGTCTCCGAAAATATCCGCTGAAATAACAGTTACATCTGTTTCGGTCTCAGATATTTTTTTACCGGCGTTGTCAAATACCGTTACGGCAGAACTACCGCTATGACTGTCGCTCAGCACAACACAGTTATATTTACCTCTTGTGAGCGAATAAGCCTGTAAAAATTTATTGCCAAATTCATATCTGCATTTTTCCTTGCCCTTGGAGTCCAGTATACAAACGCCCCATTCAAACAGCGCGCATACTGTCGAATCATCCTTGCATATAACCGATACGGCGATATTATCTTCAAATTCTGCATTCCAAAGACTCTCCTCTTCGGTAAAACTATAATAGTTTATCTGGGGGATAATGCTGCTTCCCTCAATATAGTAAGAAGATACTGCCGCATGGCGGTTATCCTCTGAAATGTCAACGGATAGAATATACCGCGACATACTGTTGAGCTTGTATATTTCTTCAAAAGAAGAATTGTATACTATAAGCTTATTTTTATATGCATCGCTTTCCGTTACAACTGCAAAATAGCCGCTGTCATTCATTGACGCCGTAACGATATTATCATCAAAGGTTATATCAAAAACAACTGCAAAGGAATTTGCAACGATAAGATGCCGCCCTCCGCGGTCAAATGTCATAACATATTTATCGGTGGTAACAAGCGCCGGATTGTTAAATCCCGTCAGCACACTTTGAAACTGTGTTCCCGCATTATCCATAATGACAAGGCTGTCCGATGTGACCCTCGCAATACCGTCCTTATAGACACCTACAACGTCAGAGGGATTATAATCATAATCTATGACCGAATTATCCTCACTTTTATCAGATGAAAAACCTATATCTATTTTTGCGGCAAGACGTCTGAAATTATCTGCATTTAACTTATCTTTATTAATAAAAAGCAAAACAATTGCAAATACAGCCGCTACAAACAGAAGAAGAAAACGCGCAAACCTGATTTTTGATTTTATTTTTTCTTTCTTGGAGTCCTGCTGTTGCTCACGGATATCTATTAAATCGTCCTGCTCGCTATATTCCGGCATAAGCGTTTTCCACCTCCTTTATATCATAAAAAACCCTATTAAGATACAAGCCTTGCGGCGGCGCGGTTTTTCCCGCAGCGCTGCGGTCTCTTGCTGCAATTATATACGAAATTTGATTTTTGTCAATCTTTTGTTCGTTAACTGCAAGCAGAGTACCTACAATTATACGAACCATTTTATATAAAAAACCGTCGGCACATATACGAACTTGCACGCAGTCGTCTGTTTTCAGCACAGAGCAGTAATATACGGTACGAAACGTATCTGCAATTTTTGACCCGTTTGCCATAAATGAACGAAAGTCATGCCGTCCTACAAATTCCTTTGCCGCGTCATTCATAAGCTCTGCATCAAGCTCACCTATATAGTGATAAGCAAATCCGTTCAAAAAGGGATTGCGCGGTCGTCCGCCGTATATCTTATAGATATACTCCTTGGCAACAGCGTCGTAACGCGGATGAAAATTGTCAGACACTTTTATGCATTCATACACTCCCATGTCGTCCGGAAGGGCAAAGTTCAACGCCGCCACCGCCTTAAAGGGTTCAATATCATACGGCGGCGTAAAGCAGAAACAATAGCCGTTTGCATGTACTCCGCTGTCAGTTCTGCTGCATCCGGTAACATCGACACGGACTCCGTACAGCTTTTCGATAGCGTCCTGAACACAGCTCTGCACACTTTTCCCGTTCTTCTGTACCTGCCATCCCACATAAGCCGACCCATTATATTTTAGCTTTACAAGTAACTTTGACACAAGCGCTCCTAAATAAAAATATTTGTAAGTATTACAGATATCAGAACAGCTAAAACAACAAACGCAGCAATATAGTCTCTGAGAGAAAAGCTGTATATCTTATAACGGGTTCTGCCGTCGCCTCCGTTATAACATCTGCACTCCATAGCATCCGCCAACTCCTCGGCGCGTCTGAAAGCGGATACAATAAGCGGTATCAATATAGGAATAAGCGCCTTGGCGCGCCTAATTATATTTCCCGTTTCAAAATCCGCACCGCGCGCCTTTTGAGCGTTTGTTATCTTTTCCGTCTCGTCAATAAGCGTCGGTATAAAACGCATGGCAATAGTCATCATCATCGCAAGCTCATGAACAGGCACCTTTATATACTTAAGCGGCGATATCAGCCGCTCCAGTGCATCTGTCAGCATAACAGGACTTGTTGTATATGTCATAAATGACGTACCAGTAATGAGCAAAACAATACGTATCACCATAAATGCCGCGTTTCTCAGTCCGCCCCATTTAAGCCATGCAAGCCAACCGATCCCCGGAAATACAGAAGCTCCGGTACCGTAAAAAATGTTGAAAAAGGCAGTAAAAATTATAATAAACAGCAGTGGCTTTATACCTCTAAACACTGTTTTAACAGGAATTTTAGAAATAAGCATTATAATAATCAGCAAACCGCCTGTAAGAAGAAACCCCAAAAAGTTTTTGACAACAAAAAGCGCAGCGATATAAACAACGGTAAGAATTATTTTCATCCGCGGATCCATTTTATGAATAACGGAATCACCCGGAAAATACTGACCTATTGTGATATCCTTAATCATCTGATATCACCACCCTTTAAGCACCTCAGTATCTCGTCGCGCGCATCGTCAACAGTATATATATCGGACGAAACCTTGTAGCCCAGCTTGTTTAAGGATATAAAAACCTTAGTTATCTGCGGAATATCAAGGCCGATTTTTTCGAGTTCTTCCGCCTTTTCAAATACTTCTTTAACAGATGCGTGCATCATGCATTTGGCTCGGTTCATAACAATAATCGAATGTGCATTTTTTGCTATATCCTCCATGGAATGGGAAACAAGCAGCACCGTACTCTTTGTCTCCTGATGGTATTCGCGTATCCTCGCAAGTATTTCATCACGACCCTTAGGGTCAAGTCCTGCCGCCGGCTCATCCAGAACCAAAACCTTAGGTGACATAGCCATGACACCTGCAATTGCAACACGCCGCTTTTGACCGCCCGACAAATCAAACGGCGATTTTTCAAGATACTTTTTATCAAGCCCGACAAACTCTATTGCCTTCAACACACGCTGTTCAATATCATTATCGGAAAGACCCATGTTTTTAGGACCGAATGCAATATCATTATAAACCGTATCCTCAAATAACTGGTACTCAGGATACTGAAAAACAAGCCCTACCTTAAATCTCGTTTGAATTCTTTTCAGCTTGTTTTCCTGCCATAAATCCTCACCGTCAACATAAACCCGACCTGAGGTAGGCTTTAAAATAGCGTTAAAATGAGAAATAAGCGTACTTTTACCGGAGCCGGTATGACCTATTACACCTACATAATCCCCGTCTTCAATTCCAACAGACACATTGTCGAGCGCTGTTTTCTCAAACGGAGTTCCAACGCCGTATTTAAGAGTTAAATTCTCTGTGGTTATTATCAATTTTACCCTCCAGAAGTTTTGACAAGACCTCTACGCAATCCTTTTCGTTAAGTACCGAAATCGGCACCTTGATATCATATTCACGTAACTTATACATAAGCTCCGCAGCCTGCGGCACATCAAGCGCAACGCTGTGCAGCAGACCGACGTTTTGAAAAACATATTCAGGCGTTCCGTCAACAAGAATTTTTCCGTCATCCATGACTATAACTCTATCCGCCTGTACCGCCTCGTCCATATAATGAGTAATCAGAACAACCGTCACTCCCTGTTCCGACTTCAACCGTTTTATAGTAGACATAACCTCTTTTCTACCTTTTGGATCAAGCATAGCAGTAGGCTCGTCCATAATAAGACATCTGGGACGCATCGCAATGATACCTGCAATAGCCACGCGCTGCTTCTGCCCTCCGGACAGACGGTGGGGGGCATGGTGCTTATATTCGGTCATTCCGACAATTTCAAGCGCCTCATCTACTCTTTTCACCATTTCATCATGCGCAACTCCGAGATTTTCGAGCGCAAACGCAATATCCTCATCAACAACTGTGGCAATTATCTGGTTATCCGGATTTTGAAATACCATACCCATATTACGACGTATTTCAAGTATTTTATCACTCTGCGCAGTGTCTATACCGCACGCATAGACCTTTCCTCCCGTCGGGAGCAGAATACCGTTAAAATTCTTTGCAAGTGTGCTTTTGCCGCTTCCGTTGTGACCGAGAATTGCAACAAAGCTGTTTTGCTCAATTTCAAGGTTAATACCGTCAAGTACAAGCGCGCCGTTTTCCTCCGGGTTATACGAAAATGAAATATTTTCTGTTTTTATTATATCGTATTTTGTATTATTCATCATTTGTCGTACCACCTTGCCACAGAACCTGACGGGAACTCCATTCCGCTTTCGGTCAAAAGTCCGATTTCCGAGCTTTCAAATTTCCCGCCTAACCTTTGGTCTATACATGTTCTGAGCAAATATTCCATAACAGAAGCGCTAAGGCCGGTAGAATATGAATTGAGAATAAAAAACAAAGGCTTGTCCGACAGCAAAAGCGTACATTTCTTTACAAAATCATAAAGCATGTCCTCCAGCTGCCATACCTCACCGCCCGGACCTCTACCGTAGGACGGCGGATCCATAACAATTCCGTCATACTTATTTCCGCGTCTGATTTCCCGCTCTACAAATTTAATACAGTCGTCAACTATATAGCGCACCGGTTTTTCTCTCAGACCGCAAGCCTGCGCGTTATCCTTTGCCCACTGAACCATACCCTTTGAAGCATCGACATGACACACACTCGCACCTGCAAAAGCGCAGGCCATTGTAGCGCCGCCGGTATATGCAAACAAATTTAAAACATTAATCTTTCTTCCTGCACTTAAGATTTTATCAATCATAAAATCCCAATTAACCGCCTGTTCCGGAAAAATACCTGTATGTTTAAAATTCATTGGTTTAATGTTAAAAGTGAGGTTTTTATACTTTATCTGCCAGCTTTCCGGAAGTCTGAAAATCTGCCAGCTGCCGCCGCCGCTTTTTGAACGGTGATAATGCGCATTTGCCTTACTCCACAGAGGATGTTTTTTTTCACTTCTCCAAATCGCCTGCGGATCAGGTCGGATTAGAATGTAATCCCCCCAAATTTCAAGGCGCTCTCCGCACGAAACATCAAGCAGCTTATAATCTTTCCATTTATCAGCCAAAAACATATTACACCTCAAAAGAAACCTGTTCCCCGTCCGTCGGCATACCCAAATGCCGATATGCATTTATTGTAGCGGTTCTGCCGCGTGGAGTTCTTGAAATAAATCCCATTTGAAGCAAATACGGCTCATAAACATCCTCAAGAGTAACAGCTTCTTCGCCGATTGTGGCGGCAAGCGTTTCAAGACCTACGGGACCGCCGCCGAAATTTGTTATTATGCTTGTCAGCATTAATCTGTCTATATTGTCAAGTCCGAGCTCATCAATCTCAAGAGCCGAAAGCGCAAGTCTTGCAATTTTTTTGTCTATAATTCCGTCACCCTTAACCTGGGCAAAATCGCGTACGCGTTTTAAAAGCCGGTTAGCAATTCGCGGTGTACCTCTTGAGCGCATAGCAATTTCCATCGCTCCGTCCTTTTTAACGGGAATATTAAGAATTCCCGCCGAACGCACAACAATTTCGCACAGTTCTTCGGCACTGTAAAGCTCCAAGCGCAGCATGACGCCGAATCGGTCGCGCAGCGGCGATGAAATCTGACCCGCTCTTGTTGTAGCCCCTATAAGAGTAAAACGAGGAAGATCTATACGTATACTTCTTGCAGACGGACCTTTTCCGATAATTATATCAACCGCATAATCCTCCATAGCAGGATAAAGTATTTCCTCCACCGCACGCGATAGACGGTGAATTTCGTCTATAAAAAGAACGTCTCCCGACTGAAGGTTTGTAATTATAGCGGCAAGATCCCCGGCTTTCTCAATGGCAGGTCCTGACGTTATCCTGATATTTACGCCCATCTCGGAAGCTATAATTCCCGCAAGCGTAGTCTTACCAAGCCCCGGAGGACCGTACAGCAGACAATGATCCAAACTCTCACCGCGTGATTTTGCCGCTTCAATATAAATATTCAGGTTTTCCTTCACCTTGCCTTGTCCTATATACTCGCCGATGCGGCGTGGACGCAGCGATTCCTCAATTTCATTGTCTGCGCCTGTTAATGCAGACGTAACTATTCTTTCATCAAAATCGGATTCTATCATCTAAACCTCATATTTGTTGTTATCACTTTTTAATAAAGATTCACCGAAATATTTACATCATTTCTTTCAATGCAACCTTTATTATTTCCTCAACACTCATTTCATTTATATCCATAGCCGCCACGGCACGCTTTGCCTCATGCTGGGTATATCCCAGCGTCATAAGCGCATCAATAGCTTCGATGGTCTTTGCAGCGCCGCCCTGCTGCACACCGCTTTGACGCACCGGAACCGAAGATAATCCCTGAAGCTTGTCCTTAAGCTCCAATACAATTCTCTGCGCAGCTTTTGGACCTATTCCCTGGGCACGTGTTATCAATGCCGTATCCCCCGTTGCAACTGCGGCGGCAAGCTCTCCCGGAGTAAACTCAGACAGCACCGCCGCTGCTGCTTTCGGTCCTATACCCGAAATACCGAGCAGCGTTTTAAAGCTGTCTCTCTCACTGACGTTGCAAAATCCAAACAGCTCTATGCTGTCCTCTCTTACAATCATGTGAATATATACGAAAGCATTATCGCCCTGAGCTGCCAGTGCAGAGATTCCGTTGCGCGTCATCTGAACCTCATACCCGACTCCGAAACATTCTATAACTGCCCTGTCAGACAGCTTTTCAATCACTTTACCGTTTAGCGAATATATCATATTACCTCCCATTTACGATTCACATAAGCCCCAAAAGCTGAGATTTGGCGCAATGTGCATGACAAACCGCAAGAGCAAGCGCATCGGCGGCATCGTCGGGACGCGGCATACGCTCAAGTCCCAGCAAAGTCTTTGTCATTATCATAACCTGCTTTTTTTCCGCGCGCCCGTACCCCACAACGCTTTGCTTTACCTGAAGCGGAGTATACTCATAAAAATCAACGCCGCTTTTGCGCAATGCGAGCAAAATCACGCCGCGGCTGTGACCGACGGCAATTCCCGTAGTTATATTGGTATTAAAAAACAGTTCTTCAACAGACGCGGCATCGGGCTTATACCTACCGCAAAGCTCGCATATTCCGTCATAAATCATTTCAAGCCTGATATCAAAAGAGGTATTGGCAGGCGTTGTCACCGCACCGTAATCGACAGTGCGAAACCGCATACCGTCCGTTTCAATAATTCCGTACCCGACAGTTGCATATCCGGGGTCAATTCCTAAAATTATCATATTTTACCGCCTGATGTAATCTGAATATGTATTATATCATAAACAATTTAATAAATAAATAGTTTTCGGTAATTTTTTGACTTGTTGACAGACAGCATAATTTGTTTTATTATTTAAGTAAAATTTTACTGTGAGGAGATACATAAATGACAGAAGAAATAAAACGGATTGCAAAAGAAGCCGGCAAGCTGATACTCGAAGCCGGCGAAAAAAACCGACTCATCACATGCAAAAGCGGCAAGGGAAATTTTGTGACGCAATTTGATATCGAAATTCAAAATTATATTAAAAACAAACTCTCACGACTTATTCCTCAGGCTGAATTCATGGGAGAGGAAGCGGGAGCAGACGTTTATAATGAAAGTGAATATGTATTTATCGTCGATCCGATTGACGGAACCACAAACTTCATCCGCGATTACAGACACAGCTGTGTATCTATCGGACTTTTAAAAAACGAAAAGCCCTATATAGGAGTAGTGTATAATCCGTATCTTGATGAATTATTTGAAGCCAAGCTCGACCATGGCGCACTATTAAACGGCAAGACTATTCACGTGTCAGACGTCGGACTGGATAACTCGCTTGTTTCCTTCGGTACCGCACCTTACTATTCCGATGTCAGAAAAAGAACATTTGAAATTGCAATAAAAGTGTTTGATCGAGCGGCTGACCTTCGCCGGTGCGGTTCGGCAGCTCTTGACATATGCTATGTCGCGGCAGGCAGAACAGACCTGTATTTTGAGTTGTGCATATCCCCGTGGGACTTTGCAGCCTCCTCACTTATCCTCACAGAAGCCGGCGGCGTTATAAAAACTAATGGCGGACATGAAATTGATTTTAAAAATAAATGTGCCGTAGCCGCTGCAAATCCTAAAGCATTTGATGAATTTAAAGAACTTGTTGATTTCTGATAAAAATTATCTCTTTAAAGCCTCTTGTATATTAAGCGGGGAGGATTTACAGCTATGAAAAAAAACGAAGCCACTGCGCGATTCAACAGGCTTTATGACCTGACATATGACAATGCCCTGGCATATGCCGTTGAATCGACAGGTAATCACGAAACAGCAGAGGATATACTTGCTGACACATATTCGGCACTTTACCGCCGGCTGCTGAACAGCAAAGAATTCGATATAGAAAATATCCGAAATTACTTTTTTACATGCCTTAAAAACTCGGTAAAAAAATATTACGTAAAGAAATCAGACGGCGAACTTTTATATGAAGATATAGCATTTGCAAACGACAGCGATTATCAGACATTTATAGATTTGCTTTTGAATACTGAAATAAACATTACCGAAAAACAGGCAGCAGACAGTCTGCTGATTAAAAAAATCAATAAGTATATAGCTCAAAAAGGTGAAATTCAGTCAAAGGCTTTTATACTTCGGTTTTACTATGGCTATCCGCTTGAAAAAATTTCAGAACTGTTAAATTTGCCCTGCACGACTCTGAATAACTATATTTACAGACTGCTCGATGAAATCAGAAAAAATTTTTTGGACGAGTATATTGCAAAGTGAGGTTTTAAAATGAAATTTTTACACTTGCTGGACATCGCAAAAAAGGACTCCATGCCCGATAAGGAAAGGATACGTCAAAGAGCGCTTAAAGCCGGAAGAAGCGGCGCGCTTCGGGTGCTGTCGGCAATAACGGCGGCGGTTTTAATGCTGGGGCTTTTGTCAGGCGGAATTTATTTCGGTATAATGACCATGCCGACAGCGTCTGCCAGTGACCTGCCCGAAGAGCTTAAAGGAATAAGTCCTATCAGTGCTGTCAGCGCAACAAATATGAGCGGAAATGAGATAACAGCTGACACACAGTTGAAGGTTGTCACGTCGAGCGCAATGAGCGTAAATGAATTTAAAGATGCCTTTGCCATATCTCCAAGCGAACATTACAATGTAAAAAAGAACACGGGAAACACATTTACCGTATCTTTTGAGCAAGGACTTGCAGCAAACACCCTCTACACCGTAAGTTCCATATCGGACGGCAAAACAATTTACAGCTGGGCTTTCCAAACCGACAACACCTTCGGTATCGTATCCCGCCTGCCGTCTTCCGACATTCTAAACGAAGGAGATATAATAGCTCTCGATTTTACACACTCAAACGTAGAAAACTTCGAAAATTGCTTTTCTATCTATCCTGCAATACCCGGTACGTTTGAACATTACGGCAGGCGCTGGGTATTTGTCCCCTCCGCAGAGTTTGAACCCAATACAATGTATACCGTTACCATAAATAAAAATATAAGCGGAGGAGACAGAGAGACGCTCTTACAGGATTACAAATTTTCCTTTACGGTACAAGATCCCGATTCCTATATTTTTGTAAGTTACACGTCCGACGAACCAGCAGACTGTTTTCTGCCGAATCAAACACCTGCGGCATGTATAGAGTATGCAAACTTCAAACTCGAAAAACCACAGGTCACGGTTTACAGAGTGCCGACTGCAGAGGAATATACGAATATTCATAAAAACTATATTGGCTTTAACAGCGTTTCATCTGCCATAGACGATAAGCTGAAAGCATACGACAAGGTTATAGACTTTACAGGAGATTTTATCCAAAGCAATGACAGTGAAGCGTTAAATCGAGCATTTTTGCAATATCCGCAAAGCTTTGATGAAGGATATTATATTTCCGAAATAAAGAGCGGTGATTGCACTCTGTATCATATTTTTCAAATAACAGAGCTTGCCGTATATTCGGTAACTTCAAACGGCGATTATACAGTTTGGGTAAACAGCACCTCAACCTCGAAATGTGTTGAAAACGCATCGGTATCAATAGAGGGATTTGAAACGAAAAAAACAGATAAAAACGGTGTCGCCGTTTTTAAAGGCAAGACATCTGAAAGTAATACGGACATCTTAGGCAGCAGCGAAAATATAATATTATCCGTAAAGGCGGAAAACTCAACTGAATATATCTCTGCAATAAGACCTACAAGTAAAACCCGTGAAAGCGATGCGGCTGTCAACTATTACAGCTATATATATACCGACAGTGAGCTGTACCGTCCCGGCGATAAAGTTAAAGTCTGGGGTTTTGTCATCCCGCGTACAGACGTGGCAGAAAAGCTGCAAGCTGTTCAGATTTACACAAAATGGGATGATAAATACACCGATATACAGTTAAACGAAAACGGTAGCTTTACCGCAACTTTTGAACTGACAGACACCTGTCCCGACGAATACTCAGAAATTGCAGTCAATAATAAAAATATAAGACTGTCAAGCGCCGGAATATATATATCCGACTATACGCTTCCTGCCTATACGCTTGATATAAGCAGCGATAAAAACGCTTATTTTGCCGGTGAAGAAATTAAATACAGTGTACATGCTTCCATGTTTGACAACACGCCTGCGGCAAACGTAACCCTTCAGGCAGAGATAAACGGAGACAGCTATGAGATCATAACCGATAAAAACGGTAACGCAGAATTCACACAGACGGCACAGTATGTAAATTACAGTCAATCAGGTGAAAATAATGTTCCAAGTATACTTTCGGCAGTATTTACAGTAATACAGCCTGACGGAATTTCTGAAAATTATTATCACTCCGTCTCCGTATTCGAATCAGACATCACAGCTCAGTTTGAAAAGCAGAACGAAAGTATTGTTATAAACTTGTACTCCATAACGCTTGACAGGCTGAATGAAAAGGACATGACGGGTCTGGGACGCGAGCTCTATATGGAAACCGCCGACGCGCAGACCTATATAAATAAATCACATGACACAACGCTGAGTGCGGAACTCCATAAGGTTGAATACAGCAAAAGTATTGCCAACTCGATTTATAATCCGGTCACCATGCAGGTTGAGCATTCGTATACCTATGAGCCTAACGATACGGTTGTTAAAAATGATACTCTAAACACACAGTCGGGAGAGGCGTCAATAGAATTTCCATTATCCTCGGAAAATACTCATTATTATCTTCTCATTTATGCAAGCGGCATCGAAAAAGCGGATTTGTGCGCACGCTATGACATTTATGAAAATAATATTGACAGCACATTTTCATACACTCTTACTACAGACAGGGATAAGTATTCAGCAGGAGATAAAATATCCCTTAAGCTTAAGGACACAAAAACGGGAACCGAAGCAAACAGCGGAACACTTCTTCTCAGCGGAATAAATGCCGATATTATAACTAATGAAATTTACAGTATTCCTACGGAAATCAGCCTAAACTTTGACAAGCTGTTTATGCCGAGTTTTTGTATATCTGGCGCATATTTTGACGGTGACAGCGTTCAGCTGGTCCAAAAGCTGTGGATAACATCAGAAAAATCCGAGCTTGATATAGAAATTACAACAGACAAGGCAAAATATAAGCCCGGAGAAAATGTAAGTCTTAATATAGCGGTAAAAGATGAAAAAGGAAAACCACAAAAAGCAGATGTTAATATCAGCGTTATAGACAGCGCACTCCGTGAGCTTTTTCTTAACGAGCATGATATTTACTCAGATGTCTATAAACCGCGACTTTATTTGAGTGATATCAACAGAAAAGTATCAACCTATCTTCCCGAATATCAGCTTGATATTCCGGGAGGAGAAGGCGGAGGAAACGGCGAATATACAAGATCGGATTTTGAGCTTTCACCCTATTTTGAAACTATAACAACGGACGATGCCGGAAAAGCATCCGTTTCATTCAAACTGCCGGACAGCATAACAAGCTGGTCAGTTACTATTCAGGCGTTTACAAATGATGCAAGCGTAGGTCAGGCGCAGACAGAAGTAGTTTCAACAAAGGATTTTTATTTGTCAGTCAACGCCGGAAAAATCAAAACCTCTGATGATGCCGTATTTCCAATAAAATTCACGGCTCCGAAAACCGATACGAAAGACACAAGTCAATGCAGCTATACAGCGCAGCTTTCAAAAAGCAGCTCCGTCATCGACACAAAATCAGGAGTTGCCGAAATAAATTCCGTTATATCCGAAAATTTGGGTAAGCTTGCCGCAGGGACGTACACACTTAAAATCGAAGCACAATACGGAGAGTACAGCGACTCGCTAAGCGTTGATTTTACTGTAAAAGACAGCTTTACCGATAAACCTGTTACAAGCCGTCAGAGCATCGGCAGTAAAACAAAATTAGATACAAAATTTAATTCGGATATCACTGTAAGTATATACGACGAAAATTACGATTTTTATTTTACGGTGTTGGATACACTGCTTAATGTCAGAGAGGACAGACTTGAACAGGTCATAGGCAAAGCGACGGCGCGCGCTTATGCCACAGGACTTAAAAACGGACAGTTGTTGACAAGTGACATGTCCGCCCTGAAAAAATATCAGTCCGATGATAAGCTTTCTCTGTTTCAAAACAGCGAATATATGACACCTGAAGCATCGGCAAAAATCACAGCGGTGGCAGCAAATGCACTGAATACGGAAATTCAAAAAGCATATTATTATGATATTCTTCAAAGCACACCGACAGTTAATAATGCACTGTATTCATACTGGGCGCTTGCGGTGCTCGGAGAGCCTGTTCTTAACGACCTTAAAGTCTATTCCGATAAAATTGATACGCTGACAGACGAAGAGACTATCTGTCTTGCACTTGCATTTGCCTATGCCGGCGATTACAAAAGTGCTCGCGCCTTATATGACGCAAAAATTTCAGCAATGATTAAAACTGCAAACGGAATTTCTAATTTAAACGCAAATACGGCTTATGATACGGAAAATATGACGGGTCTTGCAGCAATACTTTCCGTAAAAATAAGCGCTCCCGAAGCAAAATCCCTAACAAAATATATTCTCGGCTGCGATAATCTGACAGGTTCTAAAAATATTATTCTTACTGCATTTCTTCAAGGCTATATCCCATATCTCAAAGGTGAAAACAGCGTAGAAATAACGTATGCCGACGGAAAAAGCGAAAAGATAACATATGCAAAGACAGGCAGTGCAGTCATAAAAATTCCATGTGAGGATATTGACAAAACAAGCTTTACCTCAGTAAGCGGTACAAGTGTTTTAACTGCATTCGGAAATGCGTCAGTTAGCTCTGTCTCAGAACAATATAACGATATATCCGAACTTGCAGATATAACGATAAATGTAAACGATGATATAAGTGCAGGTCAAAAGACACTTATAACTGTAACTGCACAGCTGCCGCAGGATACTGTCACAGACGCCTCTGTATATGTAAAACTGCCATATTACATGAAAATAATTTCTGCCGAAGCCGAAAGCGGCGCCTTCTTCTTACCTCAGGACAAAACAGAGGCAAGACTCTATTTTGAAAACGGAAGGCTGAACGTAACGCTTGAATGCTACGTATCTCTTGCAGGGGAATTTACAATAGAGCCCGCCGTAATGACTGACATGGAAAATGAAACATTTGCAGTCTCTGAGAAAATGATAATTACGGTATCGCACTAAAAACAGCCGCCCGAAAACCTCGGGCGGCTTAATAATTTAATCATTAATAAGCATATTTTCAATAAAAATGGCGTAACCTTTCTGCGGATCTGAGACTAAAACATGAGTTACGGCGCCTATTATTTTTCCGTTTTGAATAATAGGGCTTCCACTCATACCCTGGACTATTCCCCCAGTCCTGTCAAGCAGCTCTTCATCGGTTATTTTTATTACCATGTTTTTGGTTTCCTGCAGATTATTGTTTATCTTAACGATTTCTATATCATAGCGCTTGCTCTCCTGCCCGTCTACACAAGAAATTATCTGCGCTTTACCGGTTGTTATTTCATCGCGCAGCGCAACCGGGTATTTTTCCATACCGGAAAACTCATCTGTAACGCATGACGCGGTAAGCCCAGTATTGGAATTGCCCGTCAACACACCTATGATAGATTCTTCATCAAACGATCCTAAAAGTTCTCCCGGAGAACCGCTTGTGCCCTTTACAACGCCTTCTATATTTGCCCGTACAAGTTCACCCGTACTGACAGGCATAATAAGACCTGTATCACTGTCAGAAATAGAATGACCGAGACCCGCAAGAGTACTTGTTTTTTCGTCAAGATAAGTCAGCATACCTATACCCGCAGTGCTGTCCCGCACCCACAAGCCTATACGGTAGCTGCCGTCTGCATCGTCGGTCACAGGCGTGATATCCGCCTCAAACTTCAAATTGTTTCTCAGTACCACAGCTTTCTGCGGTTTGCCTTCGCTCACCTTTACCTGAGCAATAAGCTCTTCATTGGACTTGATTTCCACTCCGTTATAGCTTAAAATAATATCGCCTTCACGTACGCCTGCATTATAGGCCGGATTCTGTACGGTTCCGTCATGCACAAAGTCGGTTATATCCACAACGATCACACCCTCTGTGTACAGCTTGACTCCGAACGCCACCCCAAGCGGTATTATTTCCTGCTTTTCAAGGACGCTGATTTCGGCTGTTTTTATAGGCAAAACCCCGAAAAGCTTTACCTTAGCCTTATATTTTCCCTGTGTGAGCGTTCCCGTTGAATTCAGATTTTTCGACGTTTCGGCGCTGCCCATATCCAGCTTTATAAAAGGACTGCCGGAAGAAATATTCTCATCGGAATAAAACGAATACTCATCCGGCTGAAGACCGATATATAAACCGAAGCAAAGTGCTAATACTAATATTACGGCAATAGCTTTTTTAATTTTCATCACCTTCTCAAACATTATTTTTTGATATTAATTGTGATTTATTCATGTATAAAAATACAGCCTTTTAAAAAAAGTCTTGTAAATTGGTATAATTTCCTTTATTATATATTAAACTGAATTTTTAAGGAGTTAAAAATCTTGAATGTTAATTTCGGGCCGGCAATACTGATAGTATTTATAATGCTGCTTCTTATTATTTTCTGCACGTTTTTCGCATCGCGGCTTGCACAGCTGAAAAACAGAAGTAAAGCATGGGGACTGCTCGGCTTTTTCTTTACAATCCCGGGACTTATTATTGTTTGCTTTCTTCGTTCAAAGCGCAACGACGGCATGCAGACCAATCCTATAGCATATGCCGTTTCTAAGCTTCCGTCGCCGTCGCGCAAGACAATAGGACTGCTCATCGGACTTGCAGCAGCGGCGGTGCTCACAATCATAGCCTACGATAATATTCCGGTTATGATTCAAAACTATAAGTATTCCAAGCAGGTGTTAAGCACAACTGATACGGACTATGAACAGCCGAGAATAATAGAAGCTAAACTGACAAACGTATTTTCAGGCAGCGACAGCACCTACGCATTAACGGACAACGGAGACATTTACTGCTGGGGGCGGCAGCTTACACCCCCGATTGATGATAAGATGCGTGGTATAATTTATAAAAACGCATTAAAAGCGATGTCAACACAAAACAGACTGTTTGTTCTCACGAATAAAAACGAGCTTCTTGTATATGAAAAACCGGAAGCGCTTTCAGAAAACGCAGAAAGTACGGAAATCGATATACAGGAATCCGAGTTTAAGCTGATTGATGAAAATGTTGTAGACTTTTCTGTTTCAGAGACAACGGTAGGATATATCAAAGGAAACGGTAAGCTGTATATGTGCGGCGACGGAAGCTACGGTCAGTTGGGAACATATGACAGAGAAGCAAGAAATAAGCCTGAAGCGGTACTCGGAAATGTCAAAAAGGTTGTATGCGAGGCTACATTTACTCTCGCGCTTCAAGAGTCCGGAACTGCAGTTGCATTCGGTAACAGCTCGCATGGTCAGTTCGGCAAAAGGGAAACCGCAGTCACATCACCGTCAGAGCTTGCAAAAAGCATTTCAGATATCGCCGCGGGAGATGATTTTATTTTGCTGCTTAAAGAAGACGGAACGGTCTTAGCCTGCGGCAACAACAGTTATGGTCAACTCGGAATATCTTCCGAGAGCCCGATTACGGAATTTACGGAAGTTTTAAACGGTATTTCCTCAATTTATGCGGCAAAGGGTTCCTCCTTTGCTCTTAGGGAAAACGGGGAGCTTTACGCATGGGGACAAAATAATGTGGGTCAGCTGGGCAGCGGTAATGCCGATAACGTCTTAATACCCGAGCTCGTAGCGTCTGACGTTGCCGCAGTATCCACATCAGGGTTGCACACGGTAATTCTCACAAAGGACGGAAAAATTAACGCCTGTGGTTATGATAACTTAAGGCAGCTCGGAAAAGGCGGTCCGCGAGATAAGTTTGAAGCGGTTGCCTCAGTAAAATAAGGAGCGTTAACGTGTTAAAATTATCAGTTATTCTATTAGTAGCAGCGCTTATATTTTTAATATTTTATTTAGCTACCGGTCATAAAAAGAAAAAAAAATCCTCTGTTATTCACAGGTTTACCGGTGCTTTTACCGTAATCTGTATAATCGGCAGCGCGGTTTTCGGCGTAATATATTGTAAAAATGAAAATATAAGGCTTTTTAACAGACTTAAAACATACGAAATGCCAGCCGAATATAAAGAAACTCTTGAAAAAAGAGGTGAAGACGCCGCCTATCCCCTTCTTCCCGTAGGTATTTTCACTCAAAACGACGATATTTATTTTATAAATTCAAAAAACGACGCATTTATGCTTAAAACCGACAAAGACGAAGCGAAAGCCTTTGCCATAAGCTCAAACAATACTGTTTTTATCGGCGGTGATAAAACACTTAAGGCGACTATTACCGATAGCGGAGATTTAATTCTTGACGGATATTTTCTATATTCAAAGTATGATGAAGAATACCTCGAATATTCTAATAAAAAAATAGCGAAAAATGTAAAGTATTGCAGATTTACAGATAATTCGTTATTCTACATCACTAAAAACGGGGATTTATACTCCATGGGCTTTAATGAGTACGGACAGCTGAGCGATACTACAACTAAAAATAAGCCTTCCCCCGTATTTGTAATGAGTGGTGTTGAGCGAGCCGACATATCTGACACTCATGCAATGATTATTGACAAATACGGCACCCTATTTGCTGCGGGAGATAATTCATATTCGCAACTCGGAAACAAGAATGCTATATCCTCAACAGAGCTAACAAAGGTAATGCAGGGCGTCAGAGATGTTGCAGTAGGCAATTATTTTTCACTTGTTCTCACTGTAAACGGAGAGCTGTATTCAGCAGGTACAAATGAAAAAGGTCAGTTGGGCAACAACGGCGGTGAATTCCGCGCAGAGCTTATACCGATAATGACAGGCGTTGAAAAAATAAGCGTAAACGGCAATACCTGCGCAGCACTCACTTTTGGCGGAGAACTGTATGTTTGGGGAGACAATGCAAACTTTAAAGCCGGAGCCGAGGGATCAGAAATAATAGCGGCGCCTAAAAAAATACAAGAAAGTATTTATGATTTTGCTTTGTCAAAAAACGGTGTAACAGTTTTGAATAAAGACCGAAATGTGCTTACAAGCGGTATAGACGGAAAATTCACCGAACTTATAGTTTTTGACGCAAAAATCCCGGAACAATTCAAAGAAAAAAATCCCGTTCAAACGCCTGACCTCCCCGAAAAGGTATAACGCAAACGTAAAATGTCAAAAAAAATAAAAAAATACTTGAAATCAATGTGCAACTATGATATAATAAATCGGTCTAATGAATACAGTCAAAAGAGGTGAGATAAATGAAGGAAGGAATTCATCCCAATTACGAAAAGGCTACTGTTAAATGTGCATGCGGCGAGACCTTTGAAACAAGATCCACAAAGAGTGAGATTCGTGTTGAAATCTGCTCAAAATGCCACCCCTTCTTCACAGGAAGACAAAAGCTGGTTGACTCCGGCGGTCGTGTAGACAAGTTTAAGAAGAGATATAATCTTGATTAATTAGAGGCACCGAAAACGGTGCCTTTTTGCTTATAGGAGAAACATGTTAACTCACATTATATGGGACTACAACGGAACAGTTATAGACGACGTGGACGCGTCTGTTGCGGCTGTTAATGATATGCTAAAGGCGCGCGGTCTGCCGCCAACCACAAAACAGAAATATACAAGTACGGTGTCACTGCCGCTTGAAAACTATTATAAAGGACTCGGCATCGCCGACGTCGACATGGAAAAGCTGTCTTTGGAATTTAGAATGTATTGCCAAAAGCACGATAATCTGTGCCGTATTTTTGACGGATTTTACGAAACCATCGAATTTACAAAGGCTCTTGGTATAAAAAATATACTTATGTCGTCTCTGTACAGTGTTTTTTTACTTGGTGAAACCGAAAAATACAAAATTACAGACTGCTTTGATGAAATAATAGGAATGTCAGACACATTTGTCGGATCAAAATATGAAAATGCAAAAAATTATATTGCTAAAAACAATTTAGACCCGCAAAATATACTTTTCGTAGGCGATCTTATAAATGATGCACAAACGGCAAAGGCGCTTGGCGCTCAGTGTATCCTTATTCCAAACGGACACAATTCAAAAGAAAAATGTGAAAGTCAGGGGGGAATCATTGTTGAAAACATTACATGCATTAAAGAGTATATATGCAGAGCATAAGGTCTTGTATAGCGCAGGCATACTGCTGACTTTCATAGGTTCAATACTGTATCCTTTTATACCTTATATACGTTTTATGCTGTTTTTTGCCGTATTCTGCGGTGTTTGCTGTATTATTTACGGTCTGCTCTGCCGTCTTGAAAAATGCGCCTTTAAAACAGTACGTATTATCGCAAAAATATGCAGAGTCTTGGCGCTTACACTCATATGTGTTTTTACAGTTTCGTTTGTTATAGTGCAAATCTTAATAATAGACGGCATGAAAGAAAACGAAGCAGAATGCGAATACGTAATCGTGCTCGGCGCTGGCGTGAACGGCACAGAGCCGTCCGCTGCACTCGCCTGCCGTCTTGAAAGAGCCGAAAAATACTTAAACGATTATCCTGAAAGCACAGCAATACTTTGTGGAAGTCAAGGTCCCGGTGAATTCATTACCGAAGCGCAGGCTATGGAGACATACCTTTTATCAAAAGGAATAGACCAAAAAAGGCTTATTAAGGAAGATAAGTCAAAAGACACAAGAGAAAACATAGGCAACGCAATCAGCATAATCAAGTCACAAACAGCAAGCAACAATATTTTGCCCACAGCAATAATCTCTAACGGATTTCACCTGTACCGAACAAAGCTTATTGCTAAAAAGCAAGGAATTAATACTCCGGTAATGCTTAATGCAAAAATGCCTTCCATTCCCGCTCTCATCATAAATCTGCACCTGCGCGAATATTTCTCTGTGATTTTGGAATATATGAATTTATAATTGTTACTTTACAAATATCAACTCCTATAATATAATATATATTCAGAAAGGAGCAAAAAGCATGAGCGGTAATACATATTATTTCTTTCAAAGTATTTACGGTAATTCCGATGAACCGATAATCTGTATTGATGAAAATCTGAATATAATTTATGCTACTCCCGCCGCCTACAATGTTTTCGGTATAAAACAGAGCCCTATACTGCATCTTAACTGTGTTTTCATGCGCAAATATTTAAAGACAGTAAAAGCGGCATTTGATAAAGGTGAATGCTTTTCGCTCAGTTTTGAAAGTGTAAATGATAATTCCAGCAAAAAGTGTACAATGATGCCTTATTTTTATGACGGTGAAAAATATGCCGTCATGCTGTTCACCGATATCGCATCAGAAGAGATAGACAACCTGAAAAAATTTGAGCTGAAGCGCGGAATATCGGTTATGGAAAGCTCTATTATAAGCTCCACTTCACTGATTGTGTCGCATATGCGCATTATTAAAGATAAATTTCCGACAGACAGATCCGTCAACATCATCCTTCAGAACATATTGAACATCAGAAGAATGTTCAGACACCTGAATATACTCGCTTCTCCAAGTGTTAAAGGTAAGTATTCTCAGGTTATTGATATAAACGAATATCTTCGTTATCTTACAGGCGTCATTGTTAATCAGATCGGCGCTAACAAGCTTAGCTTCAGCTTAGAGCTTTGCTCAGGACTCATGCTTGCAGAAATCGAACCGCGGATATTTGAAATATTAATATGCAATCTTGTATCAAATTCGGTTAAAAACGCACACGGAAAATCCAACATAATAATACAGACTGCCGTTCACGATAAATTTAACCTCATAGTTTTGTCTGATAACGGAATCGGATGCAAACATATAATGCAGATGTTTTCGTCAAACGGAAAGCAACCAGAAAATAAAAGCAATGAATATCCCGGTATCGGAGTGTCTATAATCAGAAAAATTGTTACCGACCATAACGGACAGGTTTTTGCAACAGAAAATCCCGGCGGCGGTGTTTCCGTCGGCTTTACACTGCCCAAGGCAAATAACAGAATACCTGCTCTGCGCAGTGTACACGAGCTTGATACCGAAAGCGGCGATGTTTTTTCAACAGTCAATATCGAAATCGCCGAACTTCTTGATATAGATAATATAAATTTATAAAGGAGTATAAATCATGAAAGTATTGGTAACCGGAGGAACCGGATACATCGGCTCCCACACAATCGTTGAGCTGCTCGAAAGCGGGCACGAAGTCATAGCCTTTGATAATTTTTACAACAGTAAGCCAGAGGTACTCAACAGAATAAAGAAGATTACAGGCAAGGAAATTAAGTTCTATAAAGCTGATATGCTTCATAAGAGCGAAATGGACAAGATTTTTGACGAAAATAATATTGACGCAGTAATACACTTTGCAGGACTTAAAGCTGTCGGTGAAAGCTGCCAAAAGCCCGTGCTTTATTATAACAATAACATCTGCGGTACGCTCAACCTAATACAATCCATGGAGGAGCACGGAGTAAGAAACATCGTTTTCTCATCGTCGGCAACCGTTTACGGCGATACCAAGGAAGTGCCTGTAAACGAAGCATCACCCGTCGGTCATGCAACAAACCCTTACGGCGAGACTAAAATAATGCAGGAGGTTATACTCAGCGACCTCTATAAGGCCAACAATAAATGGACAGTTACCCTACTGCGGTATTTCAATCCTGTCGGCGCTCACGAAAGCGGACTCATCGGTGAAGACCCGCAGAATATCCCGAATAACCTTACACCGTATATAGCTCAGGTCGCCATCGGCAGATTGCCAAAACTTATGGTTTTCGGTAACGATTACAACACACATGACGGCACCGGAGTACGTGATTATATACACGTTGTCGATCTTGCAATCGGTCATTTGAAGGCTCTGAACGCCAGCGAGGGAAAAACAGGAGTATTTATTTACAATCTCGGCACAGGCAAGGGTTACAGTGTTTTGGATGTAGTGCATGCCTTTGAAAAAGCAAGCGGAGTTAAAATAAATTACGAAATAACAAACCGGCGCGCAGGCGATGTTGAAACACTGTATGCCGACACAGAAAAGGCAAAAAGAGAAATCGGATTTATTGCAAAGCGCGGCATTGACGAGATGTGCAAGGATCTTTGGAACTGGCAAAAGAAAAACCCTCACGGTTTTGAATAAAATATAAAATCCGGAATTTATTTTCCGGATTTTGATTTAATAAGGATAATTTATGGAAATTCTATCTCCAGCAGGCTCACCGGAACATATCACGGCAGCAGTCAGAAGCGGCGCCGACGCCGTATATCTTGGTACACAACGCTTTAACGCGCGCCAAAACGCTGAAAATTTTGACGTTCCTGCGCTTGAAAATGCGATTAAATACTGTCATGCGCGCGGCGTAAAGGTATACATAACTCTGAATACTCTTATTAAGGACAATGAGCTTGAGCTTGCAGAAAAAGAAATAAAAACCATTGCAAAGCTCGGCGCCGACGCTGTGATAATTCAAGATCTTGCAATGGTAAAACTTGTAAAAAACATTATACCCCAAATGCCTCTGCATGCTTCCACACAGATGAGCGTACATAATCTCAGCGGAGTTAAAATGCTTGAAAAATTAGGCTTTTCGAGAGTTGTCCCCGCACGTGAGTTATCACTCGAAGAGCTTGCGCATATACGGAAAAATACATCTCTTGAACTGGAGGTATTTGTCCACGGCGCTCTGTGTATGTGTGTATCGGGGCAGTGCTATATGTCAAGTGTATTCGGGCAAAGAAGCGCGAACCGCGGAATGTGTGCGCAACCGTGCAGACTGAATTTTAAGGTTTTCGGACGTGAGCACGCCCTGTCACTAAAGGATCTTTCAGCCATAGATATGCTCGGCAGGCTAAAAGAACTCGGTATTACCTCAGCTAAGATTGAAGGGAGAATGAAACGTCCGGAATATGTTGCTGCGGCGACAAGTGCATGTAAAATGTCTCTTGCAGGTCAGAAGTACGACAAGGAACAGCTGCGCGCTGTATTTTCACGCAGTGGTTTTACCAACGGGTATATGGAGGGAAAGCCGGATATTAATTTATTCGGATTCCGTACAAAGGACGATGTAATTGCGGCAGTTCCTGTACTAAAAAAAATTGCATCCAACGTCAGACAGGAGATTCCGATTATCGGTGTTGACATGAAGCTGAAAATAAAAAAAGGCGAGGAAATTCTTCTGACTGTAAGCGACGGTAAAAATACTGTTTCCGTCAGTCAATACCCACCAGAGCAGGCGATAAACCGTCAGATAAACAGTAATTTTGCCGAAACAGCACTTAAAAAATGCGGAGGAACACCGTTTTTTGTTAAAACTATCAGCTGTGAAATCGAACAAGGACTATCTGTATCCATGTCCCGGTTAAATACACTACGAAAAACGGCGCTTGAACTTCTGCTGAAAAAAAGAGAGACCATTAAACCGTACAGTATAATTGAAAGCCAAAAGTGTATTGCAGACAATCCTCCAGAAATTTCACAAAAATTTACAGCTAAAAAACCTGAACTGTTTGCATTTTTTGAAAACGAAACACAAATATGCGCTAATGTCGATAAAATCATTTTAGACTGTGAAATCCTTTATAGCAATCCACAACTGTGTAAAAAATATCAAGGAAAACTTATAGCCAAAATGCCGGCACTTATGTTTTCCGAAAATTACAATGATACAAGCGACAAACTTTCGGTATTGCGTGAGTGCGGCGTCGACACGCTTTACGCACCTAATATATATGTACTGAATTATGCGAAAAAGCACGGTTTTAAAATCATGGGCGGTTATGGTCTGAATATTATAAACAGCGCCGCTTTGGAGCAGTACCGCAAATTAGGGATAGACATGGCTGAAATATCATTTGAATGTTCGATAAGCAGATTTAATAAAATGATAAAAACAATTCCCTGCGGTCTGACTGTATACGGCAAAATGCCGCTTATGACGTTCCGTGCCTGCCCCGCACGCAGTGAGCATGGCTGTCGTGACTGCAACGGAATGCCCAAAATCACCGACAGACTCGCTAACGAAATGACGATAATGTGTCATAATAAAAAATATTCGCAGCTTTTAAATCCAAAACCGATTTATATGGCAGATCGCCTTAATGAAATCCAAAATGCTGATTTTATCAGCCTGCACTTTACAGAACAAACTCACGAGGAGTGCAGTGAAATAATAAATAAATATATAAACCGAAAAGCGCCTGATTCAGAGTTTACCCGCGGACTGTATTATAAAGAAATAAAGTAGTATGGATAATCTCAAAATACCAAAACTGAAAATGACAATTTCTATGCTGATATTCAGCACTATCGGTATTTTTGTACGCTCAATTTCCCTGCCTTCAGGCATAATAGCTGCGTTTCGCGGACTAATCGGCGCGCTTTTTCTGTTTTTTCTCACTATCATTTTAAAAAAGCGGATTTCATTTAAAGCTGTTAAAGCAAACTTTACAATTTTATTATTTTCAGGCACTGCAATAGGCATCAACTGGATGCTGCTTTTCGAGTCTTACAAGCATACAACTGTTGCAAAGGCAACTCTTTGCTATTATCTTGCTCCGGTATTTTTTGTGATTATCTCATCGTTTGTCCTTAACGAAAAAATGACTGTAAAAAAACTGCTGTGTACAATTACCGCTCTTTTTGGAATGACACTGATATCGGGTGTGACTGACACCGGCTTTAATAAAAATATATTTATTAAAGGTGACTGGAAAGGGATTATTCTTGCCGTCAGTGCAGCTGTTTTTTATGCTATTGTAATGGTATTAAACAAAAAAATACATGATATCGGTTCATTTGACAAAACAATAGTACAGCTAATTACAGCAGCCATTATTATACTTCCCTACTCGCTCGCCGCAGAAACTTTAAGACTTACAAGCATAAATCCAAAATTAATAATCCTAACTGCTGTTGTAGGTATACTTCATACCGGGGTTGCATATACACTGTATTTCAGCGCCGTCAAAGAACTGCCTGCACAGTCAACGGCAATTTTAAGTTATATTGATCCGGCTGTGGCAGTACTCCTTTCCGTATTACTGTTAAATGAAACAATGAAACCATTAAGCTTTGTCGGCGGCTTAATGATATTAAGCGCTGCAATGATTAGCGAACTGACGAGTAAGACAAAAGACCTGCAAAAATAAATTTCGCAGGTCTTTTATTCTATTATTAAAGAAAGCGCATACATTATTCCAAATATCACAGGCTGATGCAGTACATATACCCAAAGCGAATACTTACCGCAAAGCTCCAGCGGCACACAGCGCTTTTTATAAAACCATTTCGGGAACACGCCTTTTTTAATATATTTTCCGACATAAGTGCCGACAAGAAACAAAAATAAGTACGGAAACAACGGATAATAATCACCATATGCCCCTATATCTTTCGGTAAAATACCAAAAATCATCATAAAATACGAGCTGCCTGTCGGACCTGTCCTGTAAAACATATAGTAAGCAATAAAAAGCACTGTAAACAGCACTATACCGACTGGCGGATTAATTTTGTCCAGCCATTTCTTCAGCAGCGCATATAATATCATCGAAAGACCGATCATATGCAAAATGCCGAAATAAATATTCAGTCCGTAAAAACCCATCGCAGGCAGCACAAGGCAGGTCGCAAAGGAAACTACAAGCGCTGCTGCAAGAACAATAAGCCCGCGCTTTAAGACACTTCGGCTGTAATTTGTACAAATTCCAGACACAAGCAAAAAGACCGCAACAAACAATAGCTGAAGCAACAAAAACGCCTCTGAATACAGGATTTCAAAACTCTTGTCGAAAATGATTTCGAAAGATACGAGTGCATGATGCAGCACCATTCCCAAAACTGCCGCGCCACGCAGGATATCAAGCATATATACACGTGTTTTTGCAGCTTTCAATCGACCGATATCATTTTCAGTATTAATATCGGTCATTACTTTTCAGACTTTCTGATATTTTTTCTTGTTTCCGAAACGCTCTCAAATCCACGTTTAAGCGTATCCTCTGTCTTTTTAAGAACATTGTCACAATACTCTATAGTAGCAGCTCTCAGCTCTTTTGCCGCGCTCTGTGCGTTGGCAACAACCTCATTTGCTTTTATCTGAGCATTTTTATAAATTTCCTCCTGGGAAAGCATACGCTTTGCCTGTGTCTGAGCTGCGGTTATTATTCCGTCAGACTCGATACGCGCACGATTTATGATATCATCACGTTCTTTTATTATACGCTTGGATTTTTTAATCTCCTCCGGAAGATTAAGGCGCATCTCCTTAACAAATTCCAATATTTGAGCACTGTCAACAACAGTCCTGCCTCCCGACATCGGCAAAGTCCACGAATTTTCCACAAGGTCTTCCAGTGCATTGAGTATTTCTTCAAAATCCATTTTTTAATCCTCTCTTAAACTATTTTTTACTTAATTTCTTGTATCCAATCTGCTCTTTATATCCGCCAGTACAACAGGAGGTACAAAATCAGTCACATCGCCGCCGTTGCGTGCAATTTCTTTAACAATACTTGACGACAGATACATATATTTTGAGTTTGTCGTCAAAAATATAGTCTCCAACTCTTTGTTGATTTTTTTATTTGTAAGCGCCATCTGAAACTCATATTCAAAATCCGTTACAGCACGCAGACCGCGGATAATGGTTATTACGTTAATTTTTTTTACATATTCCGCCAAAAGTCCTGTAAAGGTGCATACCTCTACATTTGAAATATTAGCTGTACATTTCTTTATCATATCCATACGCTCTTCAATGGTAAAGCTGCTGCTTTTTGCAGAGTTTGTAAGTACTGCAACATACAGCTTATCAAACATTTTTGCAGAGCGCTTAATAATATCCATATGTCCTTTCGTTATTGGGTCAAAGGAGCCGGGATAAATAGCGTTTTTCTTATCTGATTTCACTTTTGTCACTCCTGTCAAGGATCGTAATTTTTATCTGAGAATATAAATACTCGCGCCTGACAGTAAAACCCTTATATAAAATATGATCGCTTTTGGCACTTTCACAAACGATAACAGCGCTACTGTCAAGTATTTCGCTTTTACACATCAAAAACAATGAATCATTAATAAGCGACTGGCCGTAAGGCGGGTCAAGAAACACAAGTGACACCTTACGACCGCTATTTTTAATTATTTTAACACATTCGGAATGCGTTTTGCAAGTAAGCTGAGAGATTTTTGCAAAATCACAGGCTTTTATATTTTTTTCAATTATTTTGCATGCATTCGCACTACTGTCATTGAAAAAGCAAAAGCCCGCCCCTCGGGAAAGAGACTCTAACCCGAGCTGTCCGCTTCCTGCAAACAAATCCAGCACCGTCCTACCCTCTATTTCAAACTGAATAGCGTTAAAGAACGCCTGTTTTACTCGTTCCAGTGTAGGACGCGTGTTGCTGCCTTCAAGTGCCATAAGCTTTTTCCCGCGCCGCAGACCGGAGATTATTCGCATCATGAGCGTTCCTCCTTAAAATACAAATAAATTTTTTCCGCTAAAGCACGGGAAATACCCGGTGTTCCTGCAAGCTCGTCTATACTCGCTTTTTTAATATTTTCAAGTGTTTTGAATTTATCCATAAGCGCCCTGTATCTCGATTGCCCGACGCCCTCAATCGTCATTAATTCTGAAGACAGCATACCCACGCTCTTTTTCCTTTGCATATATGTAATTGCGTAGCGATGCACCTCATCCTGCAGACCGGTAAAAAACTTAAAAACCGCAGGATTTGTACGTATATCGACCTCCCCCTGCAGACTTACACAGGCACGAGTTCGATGTTTTCTGTCCTTAACAAGCCCGAATACTGCAATGCCATAGCCTGAAATCAGCTCATAAACCGCATTAAGATGACCGATGCCGCCATCGAGAAAAATAATATCAGGTTTTTTATCGAAACCCTCAGAGCCGCTTTCAAGGCGATTCAGCCTACGTTCTATCATTTCATAGGTATGCTTATAATCATCCTGTACCAAATCATCAAATTTGAATTTTTTATATTCACTTTTACGAAACCTGCCGTCTTCCCAGACAATCATGCCGCCGACAATACTGTCACCGGAAAAATGAGAAACGTCGTACATTTCTATTCTGGAAGGAATATCGGTAATTCCCAGCATCTGCGCAATCTGCCCCATAAGCTTGCTGGAGCGCACCCCATTAGACTTTTTTTCCGCCAGCTTTTCAGAGGCATTTTTACGGCACATATCCAAAAGCCGAACATTTTCCCCCTTGTGCGCTTCAAACAGCCTAACGGATGTCCCCCTCTGAGCGGAAAGCCACTGCGTCAAAAGCTCATGCGCAGCGGGTAATTTGCTGACAGCAATTTCTTTTGGTATTATATCCTTTTGCTGATAATACCGTTCTATAAAAACACCGATAATATCTTCGGCAGAATCGGTCATAAATACAGTATCCTGAAACAAAAGTTTGCCCTGACGTATATGCATAACAGAAAAGCAGACCTCGTTTTCAAGCTCTGAAAAAGCTATAATATCGCGGTTAACCTCAGGAGACAATACTATAACCTGCTTTGATTCAAGCCGCTTTATACTCCTGATTCTGTCGCGAAGAACAGCTGCTTTTTCAAATTCCATGCTTTCGCTGAGCCCGTTCATCTGCAATTCCAGATCGGTTATAACACGTTTATAATCACCGTTCAAAAAGGCTATCGCCTGATTAACATTTGCTCTGTACTCATCGGCGGAAATCCTTCCCGTACAGATGCCTGCGCATTTTCCGATATGAAAATTGAGACACGGACGAAACTTATTAAAATCACGCGGAAAAACATGCTTACAGCTGTAAAGACCGAATACGGAATTTATTGTTCGGATAATCTCCCATACCGATTTCGAGGATTGAAAAGGTCCGAAGTAACGATAATTAGGGTCGGTGCGCCGTCTGGAGAGCGTAAAGCGCGGAAAATCGGTATTTTTACTAAGCGCTATATAAGGGTATGTTTTATCATCCTTCAAAAGTATATTATACTTAGGGCGGTGCTGCTTAATCAGATTGTTTTCAAGTATCAGCGCCTCAAGCTCAGAACCTGTAACAATATACTCAAAATGGTCTACATTAGAAACCATTTTAAGCACTTTGGGCGAATGCTGGGAGTTAGACACAAAATACTGACTGACGCGATTTTTAAGATTCTTTGCCTTACCTACGTATATAATATCATCAGCGGCATTTTTCATTATATACACGCCGGGATTTGACGTGAGCACCGCAAGCTTGTCCTGTATTTTATTATTCACGGTGCCACCTCCTTAAAGTATTTTTATTATATCAAAATATAAACGCTTTTTCAATCGCAAATTGACAACATACGTCATTAAATGGTATAATAATATGCATAGCCATGATAAAGCAAAGGTGATATTTTGAAAAAAGCTGTAATTTTTGATTTGGACGGCACACTATTAGATACGCTCAAATCCATTGCACAATGCGGAAACATGACTCTTGAAAAGTTTGGGCTTCCCGCCGTTGCTCAGGATAAGTATCCTCAGTTTGTCGGACACGGAGTAAAGCCGCTTATACGCAAAATTTTTAAATATGTACATGCAGACCCGAAAATATTTGAGGATTTTCAACGTGAATATCTTCAAATATATAATGAAAACGGAGCTTACAATATTTCTGTTTATCCGGGAATATACGAACTTTTAAAAGAGCTTGACAAAAGAAAAATCAAAACCGCTGTACTGTCAAACAAACCAGATGTTATAGTTCAAAACGCCTGCAATGAATTTTTTCCTAATATGTTTGATATGGTATACGGACAGCGTGAAAATGTACCTGCAAAGCCTGATCCGTTTATGGTAACTGAAATTCTCGCTAAATTTAATATTGATGCAAAAGACTGCATTTACTGCGGCGACAGCGGTGTAGATATAGACACTGGGAAAAACGCAGGTGCGCTGACGCTTGGCGCTGCGTGGGGGTTTTACGCCGACACACAGTTTGCAAAAGCAGACGGTATCCTAAACTCGCCGCTGGATTTGCTTTTGTACATACAGTCATGATATTGTGGATTAACGGAGCTTTCGGAGCCGGAAAAACAACTGTTGCTAACGAGCTTAATCGGAGAATTGAAAATGCCTACATATACGATCCTGAAAACGCAGGCTATTTCATAAGAAAAAATATTCCGCAACAGATAAATACCGAAGATAATTTTCAAGACTATAAATTATGGCGGGATTTTAATTTAAAAATGCTTAGATTCATTGCTGACAGCTTTGACGGAACAATTATCGTACCTATGACAGTAACAAACAGACAATATTACGATGAACTGATTCTGAAGTTATCTGAACGCTATATCGTAAAGCATTTTATTCTATACGCATCTGAAAAAGTCATATTAAAACGGTTGTCCACTCGGTTTGAAAGTAAAAATTCCTGGGCAGCGGGAAAGGCTCGGGAATGTATCAGCGCTTTTAACAGCGATATACCGGGTATAAAAATCATGACTGACAATATGGGAATAGATGAAATAACACAGCAAATTGGAGAATTGTCAGGCATTATTTTAAACCGTGACAAACGCAAAAAGCTTACAAAAAAGTTAAACAGACTCGCTGTAAAGCTAAAAAATATTCGGTGGTTTTAAACATCAATAAATTAAATACCCTGCCGTTTTCGACAGGGTATTTTCATTAAAGACCTTATGAATCAGTCTGCAGAACCAGTATTATCCGAGGATATTGATGTATCGGATGAATTTTCAGAATTGCTTGCATCATCATTGACCGGTACATCTGTACCATCTTCAACTCCACCCATACTTTCAACGGTTTCATCACTTGGCTGATTGGTATTGTCAAGCACGGACTCCGGCGTTTGCGAGGACTGAACATTTTCAATTGACTGATTGGACTGAGGTTTATTATCAGCTGGAGCCTCATCGGTAACATCTGTTGAAGGTTCTTCAGTTGGCTCTTCTCCGTTCTCAATCGGATGAATATCAGCGTCAGCAGACGCTTCATTTGATGCAGGTGTTTGAATGGGTGGTACATCCAAAGCAGCCTCATTTGTTACATTGCCTGACTGTTCTGAAAGCAAATTGTCCGGCGGTGTATTTTCCTCACTTTCGCCAACAACATCTCCGTTTTTAATTCTTGTATCAGGATCGGAGGTACAGGTTCCCCAACTCCCCCTAAATGAATACAGTCCGCCGGTCTGTGAGATGTAAGTATAGACAAGGTGATTTCCGGTAGCAATCACATCTGTATATTTAGGTTCAAGCTCGTCGCACTGAATTACACAATAACCCTTTGTTGCAGTGCCGAAAGCCGTTATTGTAATCTCATATTTACTATCCTTGTATAAAAGAAACCTTCCGTCCGATTCAGGCGTTACAGTTTCTCTTGAAGGTTCGGTTCCTGCTACGTCATTGATTTTTTCAATAGTAACATTCACGCCGTAATCGGCAGATTTTATATCCTGAAGCCGTGTCTGCGCATTTGCACTAAACCACGCAAGGCTCATTCCAGCCATACACACAACACAAATCACAATGCCTATCACAGAAGGCATGAGCAGACGCACAATATTGCGATCCGTCAGCTTTTCATGCTCAGGCAGATAAAATAATGATTTAAAAAAACGCTTCATTATCACACGTCCTCCCGATAAAATATATCAGATTATTACTATAATACTTCTTCCTAAACCTGTTTATTCTTGCTTAAGGAATCAAAAGGCACAAGTTAAACTCATACCCTTTGATTCCTGCCCGTCTTTAAATAAAAGACGGGCGGAACATAAAACATAAATTATTTCTTAAACATTACATAAGCTTCTTCGCAGCTTATCGTTCTGTTAACGGTTGCACCGCAGATATAAATGTCGCCGTTTTCATCGGCAAAGGTGTTGCCGCCGGCATCTATACCGTCAATATTGATATAGTCAATATCAATTATGGAATTTGTCATGTTGGCTGATGAACCGAACTTGTTGTTGCGAATCGTAATCTTCACATCGGCATTTGAGCAATAATCTGCCTCAATGTGAATAAAACGATGACCTGTGACATTGTTGGAAAACTCACAGTTTGTAATAACAATCTCGGCACCTGCTTTAGGCGTTATCTGAATGGAATCCCATTGAGTATCTGCAAATTTACATCCGTCAAATACAACCTTGCCCGTAAGACCTGATGCGTATACACTTGACGCATTATTATTGGAATTTACAGGCTCAGCAAAGTTTACGTTTTTAAAAGTAACCTCATTATTCGCGCCTACATATACTGGATTTTCAGATATCGTATTTCCGTTGCCGTCAATGGTGATATTCTTATTAATTGAAAGCGTGCTCGAAAGCTCGATATTGTCTGTCAAAAGAATTGTATCTCCGTCGTTAGCGCCGGCAACAGCGTTCTTAAATTCCTCAGTATTCGAAGCAGTAGCCTTCACAACCGTATACCAGTCGCCGTTTTTAACAACAGTATAGCCGTCGGCAACAAAGTTTGCCGCGGGATTCTCGCTCAAGCTGTTTGAAGGATCATATTTATAGAAAGAACCACCCTTTACTATGATTTTAGCCTGAGAATTATCCTTTATATTTAACGTCCATTTAGGAGTTACAGACTTAAATGTACCGCCGTTAATCTCGATTACACCAGTACCGTCAGCATAAATCAAATCATACTGAGTATCTGTACCGCTGATATCCTGTGTAAAATAACCGTCGTTTATAATAACCTTGCCATTGTAGGCATATACAGCCATTGCATAGCGGTCTTTGCTTTCAACAGCAGTAACGGTACCCTTACCGTTTACCGTAACAGTAGCGCCGCCGGTAGACTGAATTGCACCCCAGTCACCATCTGCATAGATAGGAGCCTTATCAAGATCAATGGTCATCTCTCCGCCGTCTGCGACGATAGGGTCACTGTACTGAGCATTTGCATCATAATCGTTTGAGCTGCTGTCAAACTCATGCGAAGCCTGCGTTGCAACAACCGAGATGCTGATGCCCGTAAGAGAAAGATTCATATACTCATTTCCGGCAGACTGCTTCATAGTACCGCGAATAACTATTTCATCTGATACTGCCTGAGGAGCAAGAAAACTTTCCGCCGAAAGCTCAACCGGGTTACCGTCTTTATCTGTGTAGCTGAAATCAATAGCTTCAAGCAGCTTAGCGCTTCCTACCAGACCATTAATGACAATTTTATATTTCAGTGCAAGATTACCGTTGTTTTTAACTCTGACAGCAGGAAGCTCATATGTACAGCCGGGTTCCCACAGAACAGCGTCCGTACCTTCCTTCTTAATCCAGTTAAGAGTTGCATCCTTATCAATCTCGTCGCCGTTATCGTCAATAAGCTGTACATCAAGCTTACCCGATGTAATACTGCTTACGTTTGCAGTCGCAGAATCGGTGAACCATGCAAAAGTAGAACCGATAAACATAGCAACACAGCAAAGCAGTGACAGCACGCTTAAAAGCAGTGCCTTTTTTGTGTTTGTTCTTTTCGTCATTTTCCATGACCCTCCATAACTTTTGTCGGCTTTATTTGATTTTATTTAGATATGCCCCGAAAAAGCCGCAAAAATCGGAGATATCTATTTTACTTTGTTATTTCCCTCATTAAAGGTTTAGTAAATTTAACTAACAGAGGATAGGCATGCCCCCTCCCGGTTTACATTTTTTGCCATTTGTGCAATTTGCATAAATAACCTCCTTTGCACAGTTTCCGAAATATCGGCAGTTTTATATGTCTGAATCGGTACCTGATACCGAGGAGACATCGTTTTCTTCAGAAGACCGCGGCGACGGCTGATTTACAGCCGACGATTTTGCTGATTCAAGTTCTTGGCGCAGTTTTAAAATTTCCTGCATCATTTTTTGAGATTCAAGACGCTCGGCTTCAATTCGGCTGCGTTCTTCATCCATTTCGAGCTTTTGCTTTTCACGCTCCGACTCCATCTCTGCAAGCTGCTCGCGCTTATATTTCTGAAAAAGTTTAATGCTGTTAATTCCCTGTACAAAAATCAAAATTAAAAACGGAAGGAAAATACAGACTATGTAACCCGGAGTGGTTTTCAAGAACCGGAAAAAATGACCAACGCCCGGCAACTTTGCCTTATACTGTCCTATAATCCTGTCGTATGTCACAACATTTGCATCGTCCGTATCAGTCGTTGTACCATAAGTCACAAATCCCGGATTTCCGTTATCATCAGTTGTGAGACGACGAATTTTGTGAGTAACAATCGCACCATAGTTTTCGGTATTTGTCGATAAATATGATACAATATCCCCCGGCTTTAATTCAGCCGGGTCAGTTTCCCTGACAAATATAAGATCACCGGCGTCAAAATCAGTCGCACTCATTGAGTCAGACATTACAACAAAAACCTTATATCCGAAAAGACTGCGATCGGCGCGGTCAAAGGTTGAAACTGAAACAATAGTAAATACCATCATAATGACGGCAACCGTCATAACACACCAAACAATTATATCTTTTACAAGTCCAAGGATTTTTTTTGAATCCATATTTCTCCTCAATCTCCCTATGTGACAGAATGACTAAATTATCATTCAAACAAACGGTCGGGATTGTTCTTTGCCTGCACGGCATCCGCTCCGAAAGCAAATGACAAAAATGATTCGGATGTTTCCTTTCCGGCATTTTCAGGAAAATGAAATGCTATTTTCAAGGTACGGCGTTCACCAACGGCAAGCGCTGTTTGCGCTGCGGTGGTTTTTTCCTTCGTAAAAGCAGAAGCCTTGCCGGCAAATAATATATTATTTCCATCGTAAACCGTGACATCCAAAATGTCGGCAAGCTCACCTTCTATATCACTGAAATAAAGCTTATAATAAACGTCAATAGTACTGTCATTCTGTACAAAAAAGTCTTTATTGACCGTCATTCCGGGTTCAAAAACAAACTCATTTTCCTCAATTATAGAATTACCGTCATTGAGATTGATTTTGACCTCTCCGAGTGCAAAGGAATTCTCATCTACAGATACAACGGAATACACAAGTGCGATAGAAGTCACTAACAAGCAAACGGCAAGCACGACAACAGAAATGACGCTTGCTTTTAATTTACTTGCGGTTTTATTTGAATTTTTCATATTTAACGGTTCTCCTTTCTGGTTTTTACAAACAGAAGAACTGCAATAGCAAGAGACGACAAAGCAATAACTACCCAAAGAAGTATATTGGTATTATCACCGGTTTGAGGTTCGTCATCCTTATCAGGCGTTTTATCCGTTTCATCACTGTCTCCGCCTCCGCCGTCGGGTTCGGACGGCTCAGGCTCTGGTTCGGGTTCCGGCTCAGGTTCAGGAGGAACCAATGAACCGTCGTCCTCACTGCTCACCATCCAGTTAAAATCTGCGTTAAGCGACGATAACATATACTCGTTTCCGACAGATGTTGCAAGAGAAACCTCAATCGTAAAATCAACTGTTGTTTCATTGCCGTCAACTGCAGCAAGCTCCAACGGAAATTCCGTATCTTTCACCTGATTAAAGGGCGCATCGCACAAAACGTTTCCGCTCTGAGCATGAGTAACTTTTATATTAAGCACATCACCGAGATTTTTAACCTGATCGGTAACTTCAGGTTTAAAAATCAAAGTCACATCGTCTTTATGGTAAACCTTAACACAAAAAGACTTTGTAATTATATCACCGGGGAACAAATTTTGCGCGGTAAATTTTTCGTTATCCGACGGATTATTTTTATGTAACTCCAGAGTAACCGACGCAGGCTTGTCCTCTGCCGGCGATGAAGACAAAAATGTCACAGGTACGGCGCGCAGAGAAAAAGATGATTCCGCCGACACATCTGCTTCCATTAAATCATCAACTTCCAAATCAGAAGCTGCCGCAAAGGCAAAGGCATTATCATCTCCTATTATATTATCCGATACACTTGCTGAGGACTGCACCGGCGAAAAATAAGCCAAATAAATATAACGCGCAGCAAGCCCGCCAGCACTCAAAACGAGCAGTACGGAAAGTACGATAATGGCAATTTTTAGACCTGAAGGTGTTTGTTTTTCCTTAGTATCCAATTAACAGCACCACCCTAAATACTTTTTTTTACAATATGGTAACAATTTTATCATAATATTGTATTATTCGTAATTATACCACGAGTTAATAAAAAAGTCAAATATTGCTTGCTAACATTTTATAGTATAAACTGTTATTTTTTGACAAAAATTTCAGTATTGGCATTATAAAACAACACCCCCGAACATTTCTTCAATCATTGAAATGTTCGGGGGTGAATGCTGTGGTGCAGCGAGTGCACTGATATCCGAACCCAAGCCTGATTTTTCAAGCTCGGCGAAAGTTATTGTTTTTGAACCGTCTTTGTAATTGAATGTGAACGTAATCCTGTCATCGTAAAGGAAAACCGCATTGACAAAACTGTCGATCAGCCTGCGACGGTGGTCAAGCTTCTTTGCGTCCAGCTTTCTGAATCTGTGAAACCAAAAAACAATCTGCTCCCGTGAAAGCATCGGTTTTGCCATTTCTTCTTTGACAATTTGAACAGACAATTCGCTTTTCTGCTTTTCAAGGCTTTCGAGCCGCTCTTTTGTTGAAGCCGTCAAGATACCTTGCTGAATGGCATCAAGCATATTATCAATGGATTTTTGCGTGTCGGCATATTGCTTTTTAAGCAGAGGTAATGTTGTATTCTCATTGCCCTGTAATGCCATTACTTTATCGGCAAGTTTTTCTATCAGATCATCATCAAAAATCAGCTTTTTGATTTGCTCAATCAAAAGGTTTTCGATCCATTCTTTTTTGACCGACTTCTTATCGCAACCCTTGTGATTTTTTACGCTTGCACATTTGTAATACCGATGCACATGAGAGGTTTTGCTTGTTCCGCTTTCACCGACCATATAACATTGGCACTTGCCGCAAAACAGCTTTGTTGTCAACAGATATTCGTCTTCGGCTTTGTGTTTTGCCGGAGCCTTTTTATTTGCCGCCATACGCTCTTGCACCCGATTGAACAAATCTTCAGGAATGATTGCCGGAATGCCGCTCGGCTGGATAATATCATTATACTTGTATTCGCCGATATATTTGCGGTTATGCAACATTCGGGTGACGCTGTTAATGCTGATTTTACCGCCACGTTTAGTGCGAACACCTTTCAGATTCATTTCATCGGTAATTTCACGCATAGACGCCCCTTCTGCATAATGCTTAAATGCGTCAAGCACCGCCGGAGCCGTCAGGGGATCAATCTGAAAATACTGCTCACTGTCAATGATATATCCGATCGGTAATGTTCCACCATTGTATTTGCATTTCAGTGCGTTTTCGGTCAATCCCCGTATGACTTTTTCCGAAAGTTCAGCCGAGTAATACTCTGCCATTCCTTCAAGCATTGATTCGAGCAAAATGCCTTCCGCACCGGCTGAAATCGCTTCGGTTGCGGAAATCACCTTTACGCCGTTGTTTTTTAAGATTCGTTTATAGTGTGCCGAATCGTATTTATCACGGGCAAATCGGTCAAGCTTCCAAACGATTACAACCTCAAACTTTTTGCCGGAACTGTCTTTAATCATCCGCTGAAAATCGGGACGGCGGTCGGTTCTTGCCGACAACGCACGGTCGATGTAGGTTTCAATGATTTGAATATCATTTTTCTCGGCAAAAGCCTTGCATTCGCGAAGCTGTCCTTCAATAGATTCTTCACGCTGATTATCCGAAGAATATCTTGCATAGATTACGCCTTTCATTTTCTTCACCTGCCTTTCTTTTGAGATTTATAACACAAGTTTTCCTTGATGTTATCTGGATTTTGGGGTGTTAGGGATCTCCCTAACAAGCGGCGAAAGCGACAAGCGAATTTGGATAGCCAAATTCAGTGCTTGCTGAGACAACGCCGTGTATTTGCACAAGCAAATGCGTTGCTTGCGAAGACAATGCCCATAATTTCAAGTAAATTAATTATAGCATAATAATGATTGAATGTCTATATGAAAATGTTAAATTATAAATTTATTCTTGAATATTTCAAGTTTATCTATTGATTGGTACGAGTTTGTATGTTATAATGTATTATAGATAATTGTAATTTATGGAGGAAATCGTTTTGTCGCGTTCTTATAATAAATTATGGAAGCTTATGATTGATAAGAAAATCAACAAAACACAACTCTGCAAAGCGGCAGGTATTACAACAAATGCCATGGCAAAGCTCGGTAGAGATGAAACTGTTACGCAAGAGACACTTGAAAAAATTTGTTTGGTTCTTGAATGTGGTATGGATGATATTGTGGAATTCTCAGCAGAGTAAGTCCATTAAAGTCCGTTTTATAGGATAATGATTGCGCTATATTTATATTTAGTTATAGTATAAGGGGCAGTTCTATTATGTTAAGCAATAATCAAATCGCTGACATTTTAAGAGAAAATAATTTTAAACTCCTTGGACAGATTGAAATATCTGAGAAGGATTATATAGAATTAATTGAATTTGTCAGTGCGAAGGTAAAAAATATGTATATGCCAACAATCCCAAATGCAGATTTGATGCTATCATTGGCTCTTGTTCAAATTGCAATTCGGAGGTATCAGGATGGCAGATTTTGGCCATGCTTTGAAGAGGAAATTGGCTACAGTGTACCTTCTGCACGTTTGAATTATATCGGGAAAATATTCTATAAAACCATTAAGCAATATAATTTATTTATCCCACGAATGGATGACGGTGATTTTCAATACGTTGAATATATAAAAGCTCACGCTTTTATCACTAATTATTACATGCAGGGCTTTTATGATTTCTCATACGCTTATTATGAAAACAACTTGTTTCGTCAGTTGAATTCTGAATCTATCGAAGAGGATTTCGAAGACCTGTCATCATTTATGGAAACAACATTAAAAAATAAAAATGATAATATTGTTGAGACAGGTTCAAATAAAGCGGCAAAATCTTACAAACTGCTAAAATCAACTCGGACTACGTTTGCAATTTGTGATGCGAATACTATTCGAAAATTGTTTCTACCAATTTTGAAACTCATTGATAATTATTTTTACGATGATGAGATACCTCAAATCAGCAAAAATAGATATGAGGAGGGATTTATCGAATGGTGCAGAATACAAGATGCAAAGAATAATCAAAAAAATGAAAAAAATACGAGAACTCGAAAAGAATTTAGTCACAAGCCTTACATTAGTGTTGACGTAGATAAGGAGTTTTCGCACATAGTTATACCTCCCCAGAAATTCAGAGACGAAGATTGTGAAGGCCATGCAACAGCTATCATTGAAGTTAATGGCTATACAGAAAATATAGAACTTGATGTATACAAATCATTCGGTCTGTACATTACAGAAGAAAAACACATTCCGATCCCTTCTATTTTTGATTCTATTGACATAACTATTAAGACACTTTCTGAAAAACATTATCATATTCCTGCATCAAATTATAGAATTTTTGACCGTCAATGGAAATATAGAAATCGCTTTGATATAGGCTATAACTACATACTTGTGCGTCATGGCGTTCCGACAAAATGGGAAAATAGCCAAGATGAGATTGATAGCTATGACGGATATAGAAATTGGAATTACTGCTCTGCGATAATTAATGAAGAGTCAATTTTCTATGTAGGCAATAAGCCGATATCAATCATAGGTGAATTTTCTGCGGAACCTATCTTTGAAAGAAAGGTTGAACATTTTAGCGCTTTTAATAAAGAAGGAAATGAAATCGTTGTTTCAAGAGAACATCCCGCCGTGTCTTTTGTTGTAGAAAAAGAAAAACTTAATGGTAGTGTTTTAACTGTAAATAACATTAAATATTCGGTCGAAACAATTAAGGAAAAGATATGTTATGATTGGCCGGAAGACAAAAGAAAACTGGCGATAAGTGTACCTCTTAATGTGATTTTACCTATGGAGGACAAGCAATACGATGTTTTGCTTGATGTTCCAGGTGAAGGTAACAAGAAATTGTGCAGTTATTTACTTGTGAAGAAATTTGACTGCAGATTTAATAAGCCCAGATACACTTATGATGCAACTGCAATGCTTAAAATTATAAAAGGTGATTGCCTGTTTGATATCACAGATGAGTCGTGGGAAGTAGAATCAGAATCGGAAAAATCGATTACTTACACCATACCATTAGATATGTCTTCTGAAAAGGCAGAGTTAATTCTTTATTTGTATGATGAATATAAGATTACCATGCCTATAAGAGTTTTCAAATATGGTTTTTCTGAAACATCAATGAAAAGTCAACGTGATGAATACATATGGTACACCGAACTCAAAGAAACATTGTACGTAAAACTTCCAGGTGCAAAAAGTGTGAGTGCATATTATGGGAAATTAGATATGTCCACGTTTGAAGGCATCTTAATAGCACCTGATACCTTTAGAATAGACATTTCAGAATTCGTTCGCAAAATAAACGAAGACTCTCAAGTCACCTATCATTACATCACATTAGAATACGAGGATAACGCTAAACGAAGATTAGGGCTGCCGGTCATTTATAGGCAAACAGTAATCAAGCCGTATTTTAAACTTTTCCTTGATGGTGAAGTGCCCTATATTGATGTGGATATTAAAGGCAATTCTAATGTTTTCGTTGAAATTAAAACATTAAGCGGCGATATGGTCGTCGCTAAAAAGCCTATCGCTAATGGCAAAAACACCTTCCCGGAGTTATCTAAAGATGAATATTATAATTTCCAGCCATTCATTGAGGAAAGTGGCAAGTTCGTATTTAATACAACAAGGGAATATATGCAGCCATTATCCAATGTTGGTTGTATTGACCTTGATAATCTAGAAAAATGCGAATTAATAATAAAAACTTTGTCCGCCGAAGAAAATATACTTCCGCTAAACTATGAGTATCATCTTAATTTGATTAAAAAAGAGGATGAAATAACCTATATCGGTTCGCTCATAGGTTTTAAAATTGAAAGTCATTCAAAGAACGGCAGAGCACGTTATGAAAAAGATTCTGAAGGAAAAGCTGTTCGTAAAAAACTAGGCAAGGTACACGCTTTTGTTACTAGAATCGAAGACGAATTAAATGTTTCGTTGCAAGTTTTTTCATACGACGATGAAGATTGGTATTCTATGTACTACGATAAAAGCACCAAGTCGCTCGTTCATATCGATGACCCGGTATTAAGTTCGAAAGAAATTGATAGATTCATTGAATTAGATGAATTTAGCGCGAACACAACATTTGACATTGACATAAGTAGGATACGAAAGCACAAGGAGTGGTAATATGTTATTCAGACCATCTGAAAGTTCTAAACGGATTGTTGATTTTTATAGAAGATATTTATTGACAACATTTTCTACCAACCAAGAAGTTTATAACAAGCAATTAAAAGAGTTGCTAGAAAAAGACAAGGCGATTGCCGATGGCCCATACATTAGTATGTCTGACCCCTATAAAAAGGGAATGTCTTTGAAAGAGTTAGCAGATGAGGGAATTGTTTCAAAAGAAATTCTAAAAATTAAAAATTTCCATCCAGACCGTAAGTTATACCTCCATCAAGAAGAAGCGGTAAGAAAAGCAAATAATGGTGAAAACCTAATCGTTACCACTGGTACCGGTTCGGGTAAAACAGAATCGTTCTTAATTCCTGTAATTAATCAATTTCTTAAAGAAAAAGAAAATGGAACTTTGGATGCAGGTGTACGCACTTTAATCATTTATCCTATGAACGCCCTTGTTAATGACCAAATTCGCCGTCTTAGAGAATTGCTTTCGGATATGGATGGTGATAAAAAAATTACATTTGGTCGATTCACCGGTGAAACCAAGGAAACCTATAAAGACGCCAAAAAGCAATATGAAGAAATTGAGGATATTGATGTTTCGCCCCTTTGCGAAAATGAATTGATTTCAAGAGAGCAAATGCGCAATACGCCTCCTAATATTTTAATTACCAACTATGCAATGCTCGAATACATGTTGCTTAGACCCGGAGATAATATTATTTTTAGCGAAATCAACTCTTCTAAATGGCAGTATATTGTTTTTGACGAAGCACATTCATATACCGGTGCCAAAGGAATTGAAGTTGCATCACTTATCAAACGAGTAAAAGCGATGCTTAATAGATATGATATTAAATTCATTTTAACTAGCGCTACCTTAGGTGATGAAAAATCTGATAATGAGATTTTGAATTTTGGCAATTCATTGTGCACTGCAGAATTTACCAAAAAGTCTATTGTTCGTTCCTACACGCGTGAAATCAAACCTGACCATGAGGTAGTTGAGTTAAAATTTGACCTCTATAGAGATTTGGCTGAATCTATTCGAAAAAACCAAACAGATGATGCCATTAAAAATATTATACAAAAACACAGTGTTTCGTTTGATAATAGTTTAAGCTTGCAAGATATATTATTTGATCTTATTTTACACGACCAATTCTATTATCGCGTCAGAAAGATACTGTATCGGCAAATAAAAACTGTAAATCAAGTGGCAAAAGAACTATCTATGTCTGCTGATGATTTTACGGATTTTATTGCTGTTGCCTCTAATGCAATGCGTAATAACGAAAGACTTTTCGAAGCGAAATACCATATGTTTATTCGTGGTATGGAAGGTGTTTTTGTAACTTTAAACCCTTCAAACAAACTGTTTATCAATCGTATGGAAAATTATCGCGAAGACCCATATGATGAAGAAACAGAACTGAAGGTTTTTGAAGTATCTTTCTGTAATAACTGTAATGCCTTGTTCATAACCGGCGAGGAGCAAGATGGTGTTTTAGTCCAAAAATCAAAACATTCTGATGATTACAAGCCGGAAGTGTTCCTGTTGAGTGGCGATCTTGATACGGACGACGAAGATGATAATGTGTATATGCTTTGTGCTAAATGCGGTGCAATTAAGCGAAAGACATCTGTAAACGGATTGCAGTGTGGTCACGATGAAAAGTACCATAATAGAGTCATTAAAATCAAAAAATCAGGCGAAGAATTACACAATTGCCCTTGCTGTCATAGTAAAAACGGCAAACGTAGTATTTTGCGTCCTTATTTCCTGGGTACAGAGGCGGCTACTGCGGTAATTGCAACGGCACTTTATAACGAGTTGCCTAGCGAAATCCATTACATTACTTAAGAAAAAACAACCAATCCTTTCTTGGGAAATATCATAAATAAAAAAGAAACTGTTGAAAAATTAACCAAACAGTTTTTGGCTTTTTCTGATAATCGACAAACCGCAGCTTTTTTTGCTACGTATTTAGAAAGCACTTATCGTGATTCTTTAGTAAAAAGAATTATGCACCAAATTTTAGAGGAAAACTATAGCAAATTAGAAGAAGGTATGTCTCTCAAGGGCTTTGCCGCAAAACTTATAGAAAAATTTGAGAAGAATGGTGTGTTTGAAGGTTTATCCGAAGATGAAATAGAGAAAAAAGCTTGGATATATCTTATGAAGGAGATTTCAAACTTCAAAGCTAAAAACTCACTTCTTCGCAAGGGAAACCTCATTTTTGAAATGGAGTTCGATATTCCTGAAATCCAAGGGTTTACTAAAGAAGAAATCACAGATCTTTTCAAAACATTGATAAGAAGTATGATGAGTGATGCAGCTGTTGCGACAGATATTAGTTTCACAAGAGCTGATGAGGAGGAGTTTTCTGCTTCGGGATTTGCTATGGGATATGCCGATGTTACAGCAGGATATAGCTATATTAGAGGTTGGAGCCCTGAAGAAACCAAAACTAATAAAAGACTTAAATATTTAAAAAAGTTGTTAGGTGATGACGAAACTCAAGCAAGGGAACTTTTGAGTGCAATTTGGGAATATCTTGTACATGAAAATTATGTGGTTTCTGTTCCTATGGGCAAAAGAAACGCTTATAAGCTAAATGCGGACAAAATTGTAGTAAAATGCGTTAAGCAATTATACCGTTGTTCTGAATGTAAATCGGTTTACCCGTATAATATCAAGGGTGTTTGTGACAAACCTGGTTGTTCCGGCAAGTTAGAAATATTTGATGTTGAAAAAGAATTGGTTGATGACCATTATCATAATTTGTACACAACATTAAATCCTGTTCCTATGTCTGTACACGAACATACCGCTCAACTTTCAAGTGCGACAGCCTATGAGTATCAAAAACTTTTTAAAGACAAGAAAATCAACGTATTGAGTTGTTCTACAACCTTTGAAATGGGTGTCGATGTTGGTTCGCTTGAAACTGTATTTATGCGTAATATGCCACCGTCACCGGCAAATTACGCACAGAGAGCAGGTCGTGCGGGTCGTAGCCTTAAATCTGCAGCTTACGCTATAACATTTTGCCCTAATAATTCTCACGACTTAAACTATTTTAGAAACCCAACGGCAATGATTGAGGGAAAAATTAAGCCGCCATTCTTTAATGTTAGTAATGATAAAATAGTTTTAAGGCATATTTTTGCTTCGGCGTTCTCATTTTTCTGGAAACTTCGTCCTGATCTCTATAAGGATACGATTGGCGAGTTTATGGATGCAAACGGATTTGAAGAATTATATTCTTATCTAGAGGGTAAACCAAATGACCTTAAAGAGTATCTCCTACACGTTGTTCCATCCGATTTGAAAAGAATGTTTGATGTTGAGAATTTCGGCTGGATTAGATTGATGTTCAATGATGATGCCGATAATAGAGGCCTGTGTAACATTGTAGTGGATAAATACAATGATGACTTAAAAGATTTGGAAAGAGTCTTAAAAGAAAGTTTAGATGATGCTGCTAATAAGGGAAAAAACACCCTTTTGTATTATGCTGCAAAAATCCAAAAATCCATTAACACAATCAAAGACCAACGCATAATTGAATTTTTGTCGAAAAACAATTTAATACCCAAATATGGTTTCCCTGTTGATACAGTCGAATTGCAAAGCTCAACGGCAGGGGCTAGTTCATCGTTGCGCTTAAGCAGAGATTTGTTTGCGGCAATTTCTGAATACGCACCCGACTCCGAAGTTGTGGCGGATGGAAAACTTTATACAAGTCGGTACGTAAGACGATTAAGTGGTTATGAATGGCCTACATACAATTATGCTTTTTGTAAAGAGTGTAATACTTTGACAAGAAAACAATACCATGATGTTAAAAAATGCCGTCAATGCGGAGAGATGTTATCGGGTAGAGCACAACAATACATTATTCCAAAGTTCGGTTTCTTGTTGGACAACGCTGGTCCTCAACCTGTTGGTTTAAACAAACCTGAAAGAACATATAAGGGCTCTGTTGCCTATATCGGCAACGAAGAACAAATATCCTTCCATAAATACACGGTCGGCGATGTAAATGTTGTAATAGGCAACAATAAAATGGATTCGCTTGCCGTAATAAATGAATCAAACTTCTTTATATGTGAAACTTGTGGATATGGTGTGGTTGACGACAAGATTACCGACCGTTTTATCCAGCATTCCCATAAGAATCCGAACGGACATGACTGCAGCAATGATAGATTAAGAAGATTTTCTTTAGGTCACGAATTCCAAACCGATGTAGCGATTTTGAAGTTTATTGACTTCAACCTTTCAAAGCCTGATGAAGCATGGACAATTCTTTATTCCATGCTTGAAGGTTTAAGTAGATATTTGGACATTGAAAGAAATGAGTTGTCCGGGTGTTTACATTGGTTTAAAGATGGCAGTCATCCTACTGGTAATTTCGGCTTTGTTCTTTTTGACAATACGCCTGGTGGAGCCGGTTATGTTAGACAACTTAATAATCCGGACGTGCTTGTTGGGATGTTAAAGGCTGGCTTTAAAGTTGTTGATACATGTGTATGTGGCGAAAAGTTGGCTGATACTGCTTGTTATAGTTGTTTGTTAAACTATTACAATCAAAAACAGCACGATATTCTTAAGAGATACTACGCAATTGACTTTTATCGTATGTTCAATTTGCCTTTGAATGAGATATGGCCTGCCACAAGAGATGAGAATGTGTATGAGATTATTAATCCATCCCAAGACGATGATGAATCTCAAAAACTACAGATTACCTTCTGTAACAACGGCCGAAATCAAGCTGCAGATTCCGCAGAAGAAATATGGAGTGATTTGATCGACGAGTGTAGCGAGGAAGAAGAGGATATTTTAAATGCTATACGTGAAAAGTGTCCTCAGAATATTTCTAAACCATGGTATGGAGAATCTGTTAAAGTCGTTGAGACTAATGAAGAAATCTACACGGACCTTATCTGGAAAGAGAAAAAGGTGATCCTTTTCCTCAGTGAAAATCACGAAAATTATCAAAAAGCAAAGGAAACAGATTTTAGTTGTTATTGCTTGAATGAGGCTTTTGATATTGATGAATTTATATCAAAAATAGAGGTGTAACTATATGGCTATAATGTATCCAGATATTCCTTATGAGTGTACTCCAGCAAGCAGAGAAGAGATTATGTTTGATAAACTCAAGAATCTGCCGGAAGATTATTATGTTTTTCACTCTTTTAAAATTGTCAGTGTGGATGCAGGGGTTATAACTGCAAGTGAAACAGATTTTGTTGTTTTTCATCCCAATAAAGGCATTTTGTGTATTGAAGCTAAGGCTGGCAAGATTAAACTTGAGGGTAACAAATGGAAGTATGCAAGTGGCGATGAAATGAGTCATGGTGGTCCGTATCGTCAAGCCGAAAATGGAAAATGGCGTCTGCGTGATTACATCAAAAATAGTGATTATGGATACTTAATTAATCGTTGCAAGCTCTTACATGCAGTTTGGTTTCCTTCTGTTAACCGAAAATATGTATCAAATATTAACTTGCCGTCTGAGGCTGATATGAAAATAACCTTAACTTCAGATTCACTTGACAACGTTGAAGAAGAAATTTCAGCAATATTTGATATTGAACTTCCCAACAAGGTGGAAACCAAACTTACAGCCGCTGATACAAAGCTATTGATTGACAAGTTTTTAGCACCAACATTTGATTTGGTTCCGATTGCTAATATGAAGGTGGAAAATCAGCGTTATGTATTTAAGAGAATGTTGAAGGAACAGGTTGCTCTTTTGAATTACCTTGAAGAACAAGATAATGCAGTCATAAATGGGTTAGCAGGAACTGGCAAAACCATCATGGCTGTTGAAAAAGCAAGACGTCATGCGGAAAATGACGAACCTGTATTGTTTCTTTGCTATAATCATTATTTAAAAGAGTATCTTCAGGATAATTACGGACACCCCAATATTTCGTTTTACACAATTGATGGATTAGCTTGTAAGCTTTGCGATACTGTTACTCCAAATTATGAGCGATTAAAAGATGTGCTTGAAGAAATGTATCTTGAAGAGACCTTCCCGTATCAGCACATTATAATTGATGAAGGTCAAGATTTTGGAAAAGAACGGTTAAATGATATTTCTGTGATAGAATTGCTAAAGGCTAATGTGGTTGATGAAGGGAAAAATGGCACATTTTATCTCTTCTATGACAAGAATCAAATGGTTCAAGCTGAAAGTTTGCCATCCTATATAGGTGAATCGGATTGCAAACTAACGCTATATAGGAATTGTAGAAATACAGAAAATATTGCTACAACATCTTTGCGATTACTTGGAGAAAATAAAAAACCAAAATTATTTGACGGGGCTATTGTTGGAGATTCTCCGGAAATGTTTTTTGCCGAAGATGTGAGCCGAACAGTGTCTACTCTTAATGCTATTATAGAAAAAGCCTGGGCAGAAGACTATACTGATATTCAGATACTTACTTGCAAAACTGAACAAAATAGCATTATTGCAGATGAATGTTCAACAGGTGTATATTTATATAAAGCTAAGAAGATACCTTTTACAACCTGCCGAAAGTATAAAGGATTAGAAGCCGATGTAGTTATTATGGTCGATTTGGATAATGACACATTTGAAAACAACGCTGAGCAAGTGATGTATGTTGGTTCCTCTCGTGCGCGGTATAAGTTGTCTTTCATTTGTAATTTGAGCGAAAAAGACTGTGAGTATTTCATTGAAAAGCATAATGCGAAAAAAGGTAAAAAAGTTGAAAAGTCTTTTGCAACCTTGTTTAATTCTAAATATAGGGAACTTGCTTGAGTTAGAATTGTTATGTCATTACCTCAGCAAGCATCGCCTTTGTATCCACACGGCACTTGTTAGGGCAAATCCCTAAAACCCTTTGAACGGAGAATTCTATGAATATAAATGAACTCAAAAAACAGATGATTCCGTATTGGCGTGACATTTATAATCTGCAATACGGCAACATCTTCAAGCAACTATTTGTTCGTATCAAATACAGGATATTCGGAAACCGTTTCGGAACATCGGAGTTTCCGGACAATATTCTTGAAGCCATTGCACGGACAATGCTGCCTGATATCCGTGAATTCTTTCTTTCAAAAGAAGGACAGGCTGAATTTGCGGCATGGAAAGCGGAACAAGAAAAGAAAAACAAAAAAGTGATGTGAGGTGACAACATGGGATTGTTAGATTTAGCAAGCAGCGCTTCTGCATGGAGAGGCTATGAATACTATAAGGACGGTAGTGTTCTACTAAAAAAGAAAGTCACCGACCACGAGTACAGTGGTTCTTTACGCGGCAGCGGTAGTAAGCATTATGATGTCTTTATAGACATCGAACATCCGAGAAAATCTCATTGCAATTGTCCTCATGCCAATGGAAAACGAATTATTTGCAAGCATCAGGTTGCGCTGTATTTTTCTGTTTTCCCAAAAGAGGCTGATCAGTACTACAAAGAAGTAATTGAATATGAGGAGGAAGAAGAACGGCGGCAAGAAGAACTTGATAAAAAGGTTGTCGCTTATATTAAAAGTCTTTCCAAAGAAGAATTACGGCAAACCTTGTATGAGGTTCTTTACGACGGTGCCGATTGGGTGTTTGAGAGATTTGTGAGAGAGCATATTGATTATTAAATGATTAAAGCGGGGGACAATATCATCCCTCGCCTTTTTGAGTATTATTGATATATTAGTTCTTTCAGTACGAATTCTCTTGCTCTGCTTCTGATACTGTTTATGCGGCGGATCCATTCCATTTGGTCAGCAGCTTTGAGTTGCTCGGTTACGCCCTCAATTTCAGCCGTCTGCTTGACAATAAGATTGAACATATCCTCAGCGTCTTTATCAATGCCCATAAGATAATCATGCAATGTGCCTTTCAACCGCATAGCATTGATAACCGACCTCTGATTGCGATAAAGAAAATCATAATGCAGTCTGCCCCAAGTTCCGATGTTATTAAGTTCTGTTTTCATAAAAATCAACCTCCGAAATTTAATGTTTGTGTTTTGCATTAAAGTTCGGATAGGCATAATAAATGACAAATCCGAACCCTTCACCGATTGGTATTGGGTTCGGATTTGTACTGTTTGGTGCGGGTAAGAGGACTTGAACCTCCACGAAGTTGCCCCCACTAGAACCTGAATCTAGCGCGTCTGCCAATTCCGCCATACCCGCTCATAAAATTTTGTCCGATTTTCGTCGGCTACCGACGTATATGATATACAAAATTTCATAAAAAGTCAAGTGTAAAATAAAAAAACTTATCTTTTAAAAGAACATGATACTTATTTACTTTAGATACTCCGCAGGGACTGAGTCGGCAAGAGCCTTTCCGCCTTCAAGGCTCGGATGCAAATTATCCTTACTGTTGTATACATCCAAAAGCGACATGGGTCTTTCGGGATTACACAAAGCGCCGGCAAAATCAACATATCCGTCAGCTTCATTTCCTGACATTATCCAATTATTGACGCTTTCACGTATAGTGTTGCGCACCTTATCATATGTGCGCCAATTACAAAACGGCGTTATAGTGGCTATGTATATTTTAAGACCGTATTTATGTGCGATATCAATATACCTGAGATAACCCTCGATAAGGTCTTCTGCCGTCGGCAAATCAGACATCGGGCGGAAAAGTACACCCTCTTGCGGATGAATTATATCGTTAACGCCGTGCAGGACAAAGACCCTGTCTGCACCCTTAACAGACGATATATCCGCTTCAAATCTTGAAACTCCGGCATGAGCATATTTCAAAAGCGAAAGATTGGAATACTCACGCAATACTCGGCTACCGCTAACCGCACGGCGAACAACAGAAATATCACTCCTGTTTTCGCCGAGAAGACGAAGCGCCAGCCATTCCGGCCAGGACTGCGCCGATATGGAATCGCCGAAAACGACGGCAGCCTTACAGTCGGCTGCCGCAAGGACTTCAACGGTATCCAAAAAGTAAGTTCTGACCGTATTTTCGGAAATAAGCGGCTCAAACTCTTTTGCATCACTGTAATCCCCTTTGCAGAACTTATTGTTTGTAAGAGGACCGGCAGTGCTTATCGATGAATGCATATCAGTATAATTTTCGAGATAAATACTCACGGCAATTTTTCCGTTAAACGCCGTGACAAAATCAATCTCATCGCTATAAAGATATGTACCCTTAGATATCTGTGCAGATTTGTTACCACCAAAAGTAACATCTTTTATTTCAGTCACAGCATTATTTTCATCTGATTTTCCTACCGTAACACGGTTAAGAACAATATCCTCATAACCATAAGTATTTGCAAAACGGAGTCTTATTCTTTCTCCGTTCATTGCTGTTGTTATAAAATACCGCAAAGTAATATCCTTTGCATAATTAGACGGGATGAATTCATCGCATGTTATAGAATTTCCCCAGACAGCGACCCATTTTTTATTATCCATAAATCCTCCGTTAAAATCAATTTGCGGCGACGAAGAATACGCCGCCGCAAAAATAAATCAAATAATTACATAAGCGAAAGATACAGCTCTTTGATTTCCGCAACGCTTGTATCGCGCGGATTTCCGGGCCGGCATGCATCGTCAAACGCAGACTGTGACAAAAAGTCTACATCCTGCGGTTTTACAATCTGCTTGAGGTCTGCCGGTATGCCGACATCCGCAGACAGCTTTTTAACAGCGTCAACCGCTGCCTTTCTGTACTCTGCCTCAGTCATTTTTTCCGTACCCTCAACGCCCATTGCAGCTGCAATATACTTATACTTATCTCCCGTAGCGGGAGCATTGTACTCCATTACGGTAGGAAGAATAATTGCGTTAGCAACTCCGTGCGGTGTATCATACAGTGCGCCGAGCGGATGAGCCATTGAGTGAACAATTCCAAGCCCTACGTTGGAAAAGCCCATACCTGCAATATACTGACCCAAAGCCATATCCTCCCTGCCCTTTGGCGTATTTGCAACAGCGTCTCTGAGCGAGCGTGAAATTATCTCAATCGCCTTGAGATGGAACATATCGGAAAGCTCCCACGCACCCTTTGTAATATATCCCTCGATGGCATGTGTCAGCGCGTCCATACCGGTAGCAGCGGTAAGCCCTTTAGGCATTGAAGCCATCATGTTAGGATCGACAACAGCGACAACAGGAATATCATGAACATCCACGCAAACCATTTTACGATTGTTCTGGACATCGGTAATAACATAATTTATAGTAACCTCGGCAGCTGTTCCCGCTGTTGTGGGAACGGCGATTATCGGAACAGACGGATTTTTTGTAGGCGCCACACCCTCAAGGCTTCTGACATCCGAGAACTCGGGATTTGCAACGATTATGCCGACCGCCTTTGCAGTATCGATTGACGACCCGCCGCCGATTGCGACAAGACAGTCTGCTCCGCAGGACTTAAACGCTGCTACGCCTGCCTGTACATTTTCTATTGTAGGATTGGCTTTAACATCCGAAAAAATATCAAAATCGATGTCCGCACCTTTCAAAACATCTGTAACCTTTGCGGAAACCCCAAATTTAATAAGATCGGGGTCGGACACAACAAGCGCCTTTTTAAAGCCCCTTGCTTTTATTTCGTCGGGAATTGCATTCACGGCACCCGCACCGTGATATGAGGTTTCGTTGAGTACAAATCTGTTGCTCATGTTTTTTCTCCTTTTATTTTTATTTTTTTTGGCTAACGCCTAATTGACTTATTAAAATATTACATTATAAATAAAAACTAAATCCGGATATATTGAAAACAAAATATTAACAATCAAGCGAAAGACCCAAAGCATGCATGACTTCACGGGCAATTATCATCTGCGCTGCACGGTCGGGATGAACTCTATCCCACGAAAATACATACGGATGACATACATTCATAACATTATCAAAAACACTTTGCATATCAATAAAAGCGGCATTGTTCTCCTGTGCAGAGCCTTTACACAATGCAACGAATTCATCAATCATAATTCGCATGGCATCTTCTTTATTTGTATCAAGAATATAAGGCGACATTACAAACAAAGAATCAGCTACCCCGGTACAAAGATCTATAAGCCGACGTATGTTGCTGTCATACTCACTTAAGGATATGTGATATTCGGTAGAATACGGACTGTCAAAGTGCCGCCAGGCGTCATTTACGCCAATCATCATAAAAATAATATCCGGTTTAAGCTGCGCAACATCGGTTTCAAATCTGTCAAGCAAATCTCTTGTGGTATTACCGCTGATACCGGAATTAAACACACGAAGATTGAACTGAGGATAAAAGCCCTGGAGCATACCCGCAACAAGATCAACATATCCATCGCCAAACGGCTTCTGTACCATAATATCATTTTTCGAATTGCGATTTCTGCCGGCATCTGTTACCGAATCACCAAAAAACAAAATGCGGCTGTTCTTTTTTATTTCCATAATTCTCCCTCCCCGGCTTTTATATTATATATCCATCAAAGCGTAAAATCAATAGAAATAATATTATTTGGAAACACTTTATTTGTGTTTTTCAAAAAAGTTTGACTTTTGCATTGAACTTTGAAGATGCAAATGCTATACTTTATATATAATAAAAATTATGGGAAGTGTATAAAGTGACTAAAATTGATATTATTTCCGGTTTTCTCGGCGCAGGAAAAACAACATTGATAAAAAAGCTTATTAAAGAATCTCTTGGCAGAGAGCAAATCGTAATTATAGAGAATGAATTCGGCGAAATCGGTATTGACGGCGGATTTTTAAAGGATGCCGGAATTACCGTAAATGAAATGAACAGCGGATGTATATGCTGCTCACTCTCCGGCGACTTTTCTAAGGCGCTTGAAAAAGTAATTAATGAATATTCTCCCGACCGTATTATAATCGAGCCGTCCGGCGTCGGTAAGCTGTCAGACGTAATTTCGGCGGTAAACACCGTCATTTCCGACAGTGTTTCGCTCAACAGCTTTTCAACAGTTGCAGATGCCGGAAGATTTAAAATATATCATAAAAATTTCGGCGAATTTTTTGACAACCAAATAGAGAGCGCACGAACTGTCATTTTGAGTCACACTAAAGGTATTTCGGACGAAAAAATACAGTTTTGCATTGATATGATACGTAAGCTTAACCCGAAAGCTCTTGTTTCAACAACAGACTGGGACGAAATAACCGGAGACATGTTGCTTCAAGCAATAGAATCGGGAAACAGCGACTTTACAAAGGCTCTGCTGAATGAGCATGAGCATGACGAGCACTGCGACTGTCATGAGCATCACCACGACCATGATGAACATTGCGACTGTCACGAGCACCATCATGAGCACGATGAGCACTGCACCTGCGGATGTCACGAGCATCATCATGACCATGCACATCATCATGCCGACGATATATTTACAAGCTGGGGAAAGCAAACATCGCATAAGTACAGCTGCGATGAACTAAAAGAAATGCTTGCTTCTCTTGAAAGCAGCAATATTTACGGCAGTATTCTGCGCGCAAAAGGCATAGTACAAGCCAACAACGGACAGTGGCTGCATTTTGACTATGTTCCCGGCGAGCCTGATATACGCACCGGAGGAGCAGATGTCACGGGACGCATATGCGTAATCGGTGCGAAAATAAACGAGCAAGAGCTTGAAAGGCTCTTTAAATAAGGAGGGTTCCTTTCATGGAAATGCCGGTTTATCTGTTCACAGGCTTTCTTGACGCCGGGAAGACCAAATTTATTCAGGAAACCTTAGAAGATCCGCGCTTTTATGATGGAGAGCGTACGCTTGTTATTCTTTGCGAAGAGGGTGAAACAGAGTATGATCCGTCCAAATTCCCGTCCGAAAACGTTTTTTTTCACACTATAAACGAAAAAGACAACCTCACAAAAAAGGAATTGCTCGGTCTTCAGAAAAAATACCGTATGCAGCGCGTGCTTATAGAATACAACGGAATGTGGGAGCTGAATGTTTTATACGAAAATCTGCCTGATAACTGGCTGATTTATCAACAAATGATGTTCGCACATGCCGGCACTTTTCAAGTGTACAACACAAATATGCGCAATCTTATGGCAGATAAGCTGCGTACTGCCGAGACGGTTATATTTAACCGTGTAAATCAGGGGGCTGATCTTATGCAGTATCACAAAGAGGTGCGGACATTCAGCCGCAGCGCCGGAATAATCTACGAGTATGAGGACGGAAAAATTGAGTACGATGAAATCGAAGACCCTCTGCCCTTTGATATAGAAGCCGATATAATTGAAATAGAAGACAGAGATTTTGCAATTTGGTACAGAGACCTTATGGAGGAGACTGATAAGTACAACGGCAAAAGGATTCGATTTAAAGGCATAATCGCAAAAGACAGCGCTATGCCGAAAAATGTATACGCGATCGGACGCCACATTATGACATGCTGCGCGGACGATATTTCTTTCGGCGCTCTGATACTTATCTATAACGGTCAAAATGAATTTAACACACGCGACTGGGCACTGACATGTGCACAGATTCGTGTCGAGTATAACGAAATATACAACTCAAAAGGACCTGTACTGTATGCAGAAAGCCTTGACGCCGCACTTGCACCCGAACAGGAGCTTGCAACATTCTATTAAAAAAAACCCCGTATGCCGAAGCATACGGGGTTATTAAGTATCTGTATCAGTTGCCCGAAATAAGCAGCATTTTATTTTCGGTCACAATACTGTCCTCAAGTGTGTTGTCACGTTTTATAATTTCGACAGAGGTATGATATTTTTTTGCTATATCCCATAGACTCTCTCCCCTATCGGCATAGTAAAGAACAAGCTTCGAACCAAAGCATGAATTCTGTGCCCGCTCGTCCGTCTCGATATTATCTATCACAGTGAAATGACCGCCGCAAAATATTAGAATATTAAATTCCATATCCGCCTTAAACTCAAGAGTATTATCGTCGGGCATTGAAAAGCTTACATTTTTAGCACATACGCTTGCCTCGCATCTCATATTCTCCGCAGTTTCGGAAAACGATTTTGTTATACTGAACGGCACGGCTTTATCGGTAAACCGATACTCGTCGCGATTTGCGGCGTATATACAGACGTATACGTCGCCCTCAATTATAAGAGATGACTCGCCGGGTGCAATATTTTTAATGACAGGCTTTAATACAACATCTGCCACCCTTGCCTCATCTATATCAAGCTCAACAGAATTGCGCAGGCTTTCTGTAAATATCATATTATCCGAAAGAGATTCTATGTTAATCTCCGAATGGTTGATTTCCAGTTCACAGGAGCGCGAATAAACATCCTTAAGCAAATTCACCTGAACGTTATTATAAACGGACGCCGTTGCCCTTGCCTCCACTTCAAAGCCGATTGTATTGGAATCGTCGCTGATATCGAAGCGTATACCGATAAGCTCACATTCAGCTTCTCCCGTTGAGTCCTCCTGTGCACCGTCTACGTCTACTATCTCATTGAACGGAATTACAGTTTCAACAGATTCCAAATCGCTCATTGTTTCACCTGTAGTATACAGACAGCTGATTATGGCTTCGCCCTTTAGTATAACCTTATCGTTTATCACCTTGATTTCGCTAACGCTGATACATCCGTCGCACCTGATAACATCCATTACAGGCACAGCCAGCTCGCTCTCGCCGCTTATACGTATGTCAGCATCGCCGCTGTTTACATATGTACAAAATTCCGCTTGCTCGAACAGCGTCTCAATATCGCAGTCGTCAATACTCTCTATTACAGGTGTTTGCGCATTTCCCATTACCTTTGCTGCGATGCCGATAACAGCCTTTACACTGACCCTCCTTGAATTCTGCAGACGACAGCTTACATTGGAGGTTCTCAGCCTTACCTTTATGCGGTAAGCGGAAAGCTGCTCCTTCAGCTGCTGAGTCTGCGAGAAAGTTGTTGACTCTATTATTGATTTAACCGCACCGGTCTGTTCATCAGCATAAATAACATTTACGGTACAGACGCCCTCTAAAATGAGTCTGTCACCGTCAACAGTCTTAGAATTAATTACGGGTTGTACCTCGCATTTTAATATCCTGACGGCGGCGGCACAATAATCAGGTATAACTATATCCAAGTCTACCTTTTCCTCAGAAAAATTTTCATAAACCGTTTTGCATGAGTAAATATTGTTTTTAGTTATATTGCAATCCATAGCTATCTCCGTTCCGCCATTATTTAAGGCATATTCTTTATTTAATTTATATACACAGTGCCGCCAAATTATTACCGTTTCTTTACAAAACAGAAAAAAGTCTTGTATTTTTTCAAAAATATATTATAATTATGAATGTTTTCGGCAAATAACATTCTTCTTTAAAAGGTATTTTTATGGAAAAAATCACAAGCTGCAAGAATTTAAAAGTTATAGAAACCGCTAAGCTCATCCACGCAAAGAAGCGAGCCGAAAAGGGTCTGTTTCTTGCAGACGGAATAAAGCTTATATACGAGCTTGTAAAATCCGATTATGAAATACTCACATGCTTCGTAAAGGAAGGAGCTGACCTGTCCGTTCTGCCAGGCTCTATAGATAAAAGCCGCATTATCATTGCGGGCGAAAACGTAATGAATAAGATTTCGCCGCTCACAAATTCACAGCAGTTTATTGCCGTATGCAGAATAAAGGAACAGGCTCCGCCGGATACTAAGGACAGCTTCATACTTGCGCTGGAGCGGATACAGGATCCGTCAAATCTCGGTGCAATTCTGCGTTCCGCCGAGGCGTTCGGCATAAAGGACATTGTCCTGGGAAACGGCTGCTGTGACATATATTCACCCAAAGCCCTGCGCGCGGCAATGGGGAGTACTTTCAGACTGAATATATCATATGTGCAGCTGTGCGATTTCTTGACAGAGAAAACAAGGCACGGCTTTGATATTATCGGAACAGGACTTGACAAAAACTACAAAACGGTAGACAGGCTTTTTGAATCCGAGAAAAAAGTAGTTATAATAGGAAACGAGGGCAGCGGAATATCCAAGGAAATACAAAATCTATGCAGCTTCGGCATGTACATTCCGATGTACGGAGAAAACGAATCGCTGAATGCAGCCGTTGCCGCTTCAATAATAATGTGGGAGAACAGAAGACAAAACAATGAGAGAAAACCACGTAATCTGGATTTGGCTTAAAACCGCGCTGAACGACAGAAGTCTCAAAACATACAAAACCTATCAAGAATTTAAAAGCATTGACGCTGTTTTCAGCGCAGATAAAAACGCACTTGAAAAGCTTAATTTTCTTGATGAAAGAGACAAAAACGCCTTATTGAGCAAGGACCTTTGCGAAGCACAAAAAACAATTAGGCTCTGTGAATCAAACAATATAGGAATTGTCACGATAGACGATAATAATTATACGGCACTTTTAAAAGAAATAGACAACCCGCCATGCGTGCTTTTCTACTACGGAAACTATGATAAAGCCTTTTCAAAGCCTTGCATAACCATTGTAGGAACAAGAGACTGCACGACATACGGAGAGGTGACAACCTCATACATAAGCGGTATGCTTGCAGCCTGCGGTTTTACAATAGCCTGCGGCGTAGCAAAAGGCATTGATACGGCAGCGCTTGAAAGTGCTATCAAGGCAGACGGCAGCGTTATTATGGTTTTGCCGGATGGGCTTATTTCCACAAATTATCAAAACAAGTATAAATTCAAAAATATCCGATATAATGGTGTTGTAATATCGGAACACCTTCCCAATGAGAGAACAAGCAAATACGCTTACCATGAGCGAAACAGAATTCTAAGCGGAATATCACTGGGTACTATAGTTACTCAGGCACCCGAAAAAAGCGGCGCACTTATCACAGCAAACTATGCCGCCGATCAGGGACGTGACGTATATGCTCTTGTCGCCAACATAGATATGGTTCAGTCAAAGGGATCAAACCGACTGATAAAAGACGGCGCAACGCCGATTTTCGGGTATGAGGACATACTTGAAGCTTATCTTCCTAAATTCAAAGATGTGCTTGTGCGACGTGTCGAGAAAGATTTAAGTCAAACTCTAAAACGCTCTGAGGACGACCGGTTTATTAAAGCGGAGGATTTCAAACGTGTTATCATGAAACAGCTGAGCGAAGACGAACAGCAGGTTTTTAAGCTTATGAGTCATAGAGAAATAACCGCCGACTATATTATAGACCGCACAAATCTTCCTGTACCGCAAGTCTTGGGTATAATATCGGTATTGGAAGCAAAGGGCGCAATCGTGAGTTGTCCCGGAAATAAATATAAAATTTTAGTTTAAGAGGTTTAAGATGTCAGATTTACTTATAGTTGAGTCTCCGGCAAAAGCGCAGACGATTGAAAAGTATCTCGGTAAAAAATATAAGGTTGTCTCTTCAAAAGGACATGTCAGGGATTTGCCTAAAAGCACGTTCGGAGTCGATATAGAAAACGGCTTTGAACCGCACTATATGACAATACGCGGAAAGAGCGATCTTATAAAGTCGCTCAAAAAGGAAGTCAAAGCTGCAAACACAGTTTATCTTGCAACCGACCCTGACCGCGAGGGAGAAGCGATTTCCTGGCATCTTTACGAACTTTTAGGGCTGAACGATAAGGACTCAAAGCGAATAGTATTTAACGAGATAACAAAAAACGCAGTTAAAGAAGCGGTGAAAAATCCACGCGATATAGATATGGATCTTGTCGCGGCACAGCAAGCACGCCGAATTTTGGACAGAATAGTAGGATATAAGCTGTCCCCATTCCTTTGGAAAAAGGTAAAAAAGGGCCTTTCTGCTGGTCGTGTTCAGTCGGTTGCCACGGCTATGATTGTTGACCGCGAAAATGAAATACGAAACTTTAAGTCAAAAGAATACTGGACTCTTACGGCATTGTTTCAAAAGGAAGGAACCGCGTTAAAAATACCAGCAAAATTTTACGGAACAGTAAAAAAAGCAATAGAAATCGAAAATGAACAGCAGGCAAATGAAATATACGAAAAAACCCTGCACAAGCAATTCAATATAGACTCTGTAAAACTCGGACAAAAAAGAAAAAGTCCGGCTCCGCCGTTTACCACCTCAACGTTGCAGCAGGAGGCGTCAAGAAGGTTTAACTTCCAGACAAAACGCACTATGAAAGCAGCGCAGGAACTTTACGAGGGCGTCAGTATCGAGCACATGGGACGAACCGGACTCATCACATACATGCGTACCGATTCACTCAGAATTTCCGATGACGCCGCAAACGCCGCAAAGGAATTTATAATATCAAATTACGGCGAGGATTTTTACCCGGAAAAACGACGCGTTTTCAAGACAAAGAAAGGCGCTCAGGACGCGCACGAGGCGATACGTCCCTCAAATGTTGCATTGACACCGGAAAGGGTTCGTTCTTCACTTTCTCAGGATCAGTTCAGGCTTTATAAGCTGATTTACGAGCGTTTTATAGCAAGCCAGATGAGCGAAGCGATATATAATACCCAGTCTGCCGACATATCAGACGGTAATTACCTTTTTAAAGCATATTGTCAATCAGTAAAGTTCACCGGCTTTACAGTAATTTATCAGGATGTGGACAAGGAAGAGATCGACAAAACACTGTACAAGCTTGAGCAGAATGAAAAACTTATTCTTGCCGACATGGAAAGAACACAAAGCTTTACCCAGCCTCCGGCAAGATATACCGAAGGCACACTGACAAAAGCGCTTGATGAAAACGGAATCGGCAGACCGTCCACATTTATGCCGATAATTTCTACTATCCTTGCGCGTGATTATGTAGAGCGCGACGGTAAAACCTTAAAGCCTACTTATCTGGGCGAGGTCACTACACAGCTGATGAAAGATTATTTTTCATCAATAATAGACTATGATTTTTCAGCAAATCTTGAAACGGACCTTGACAAGGTTTCAGACGGTGAGGTTAAGTGGAATGATTTTCTCGAAAAATTTTACGAGGTTTTCAGCGACACGCTTGAAAAGGCCGAAGAGGCGATGAAGGAAACCAGAATTAAGCTTCCGAGCATAGAAAGCGATGAGCTTTGCCCCGTATGCGGAAAAAATCTTGTAGTGCGCAACGGTAAATTCGGTAAATTTTTAGCATGCCCGGGTTACCCGGAGTGTAAATTCACAAAACCGATAGTTATTGATACCGGCGTTTCCTGCCCCAAATGCGGTGCAAGAATTTTGAAGCGCAAAACAAAGACAGGAAAGATTTTTTACGGCTGTGACAATTATCCCAAGTGCGACTATATGACATGGGATGAACCTCTTAAAACAAAGTGCGAAAACTGCGGAAGCAACCTGTTCAGAAAGAGCGGCAAAAGCAGAATCATATACTGCCCGAACCCGGAATGTCAAAAACTTGCCGCTGCAAAGAAAGCCGCAAAGGACGCAGACAAAAACACAAATACCGATGATAACACAAAAACATAATGAGGCAAATAATAATAAGGAAATATAAACATGAGTAATAGAGCTACAGTAGTCGGTGCGGGGCTTGCCGGCTGCGAAGCGGCGTATCAGCTTGCCAAGCGCGGAATACAGGTTGACCTATATGAAATGAAGCCTGATAAGAAAACACCCGCACACAGTTATAATGGATTTGCAGAGCTTGTCTGTTCCAACTCGCTGCGCGCAAATTCACTTTCAAATGCAGTGGGTCTTTTAAAAGAGGAAATGCGCAGGCTCGATTCACTGATAATCAAATGTGCGGATGAAAACAGGGTGCCCGCAGGAGGGGCGCTGGCGGTAGACCGCACAAAATTTTCAAACGCAGTTACAAAAGAAATAACAAATCATCCCTCCATTACGGTCAAAAGCTGTGAGATAACAAAAGTTCCAGAAGATAAAAATGTTATTATAGCAACGGGACCGCTTACAAGCAAAGCCCTCTCAGACAGTATCGGAGAATATCTCGGCGGAGAATATCTGCATTTTTTTGATGCGGCAGCGCCGATTGTAACGCTGGACAGCATTGATACGGACATTGCCTTTTTTGCTTCACGCTATGATAAAGGCACGCCCGATTACATAAATTGTCCGATGACACAAGAACAGTACAACAGCTTTTATAACGAGCTTATAAACGCCGAATGCGCCGAGCTCCACGGGTTTGAAAGCAATAATGTGTTTGAAGGTTGTATGCCGGTTGAAGTTATGGCAAAAAGAGGGCCTCAGACGCTGTTGTTCGGACCGCTGAAGCCCGTGGGTCTTATTGACAAGCGAACAGAAAAGCGTTCATACGCTGTGGTACAGCTGAGAAAAGACAACACAGACGGAACGCTTTATAATATGGTCGGATTTCAGACACACCTGAAATTTCCTGAGCAAAAGCGCGTATTCTCAATGATACCGGGACTGCAAAACGCCGAATTTGTCCGCTACGGTGTAATGCACAGAAACACTTTTATCAACTCCCCTCAGGCACTTACAAAGTTTTACAGCTGCAAAAAGAGAAACGATCTTTTTTTTGCCGGGCAGATTACGGGTGTCGAGGGTTATGTTGAATCTGCATCCTCCGGACTTTCAGCCGGAATCAATCTTGCGCGGACAATGACAGGAAAGGCTCCGATAGATTTTACAAAATTTACCGCGACAGGCGCATTGGCAAGCTATATCAGTGAAGGAAGCTGCGGCGCGTTCCAGCCGATGAATGTGAATTTCGGCATTATAGAGCCGCTTGATATTAGAATAAAAGTAAAATCTAAAAGATACGAGGCAATATCGGCAAGAGCTCTTGACAGGCTGAATAAAATAATAGGAGAATTATAATGAAAATCGCAGTAGACGCTTACGGAGGAGACAATGCTCCGCTCGAAATAATAAAGGGCTGCAAGCTGGCGCACGACGAATTTAACGCAGACATTGTGCTGACAGGTAAAAAAGACGAAATTTTAAAAATAATGCGGAGCGAGGGCATATCACAGGATACCTTTGAAATAGAAAACGCTCCCGAAATTCTTACAATGGAGGATGACCCGACCTCTGTCATAAAGGAAAAGAGCAATTCATCCATGGCTGTCGCGTTTAAACTGCTCAAGGACAACATATGCGATGCGGCGGTATCCGCCGGAAACAGCGGCGCCGTACTTGTGGGAGCAACAATGATAGTAAAGCGCATACGCGGAGTAAAGCGCGCCGCTCTCGCCTTTGTTTTCCCCTCGGAAACAGGACCGCTCATGTTGACCGATATGGGTGCAAACGTTGTATGCAAGCCGGAATATATGCCCCAGTTTGCAATGATGGCCAGCGAGTACATGAAATATATGCACGGAATAGAAAATCCGCTTATAGGACTTTTAAACAACGGAACGGAAGAACACAAAGGCACAGAGCTGCATCAGGAAGCGTTCAGGTTGCTGTCTGAATCCGGGCTTAATTTCAAAGGAAACGTTGAGGCGCGCGACCTGGCGCTGGGTGGATGTGACATCATAGTGGCAGACGGGTTCAGCGGCAATATTGCACTTAAAACCTTTGAAGGCGTCAGCAAAATGATGTCAAACGGCATTAAAGATATTTTTAAAAAAAACCTATTGACTAAAATAGGAGCCGTATTTGTTTTGAAAGAGCTGAATGCTTTTAAAAAGAAATTCGACTACAAGGAATACGGCGGCGTGCCGCTTTTGGGAATATCAAAACCGGTAATCAAAGCGCACGGCTCGTCCGACGCGCGCGCTATCAAAAATGCCATCCGTCAGGCAATGACGTTTTACGACAGCAGAATGATCGATATAATTGCAAAAAAGCTAAGCGATAATCAGTAATATTGATAAGCATACTTGCAATTTTTCATTTTATATCTTATACTATATTAAAATAATTAAGGAGAACATCATATGTCAGATTTTGATAAGCTTAAAGAAATACTCTCAGAGCAGCTGGGAGTTGACGAGGACAGAATTACCGTACAGACAACTATCGACGATTTGGGCGCAGACTCTCTTGACCTTGTCGAAGCAGTAATGAACATTGAAGAGGCTTTCGGCGTTAATATTGATGATAACGAAATTGAAAACCTAAAAACAGTCGGAGATTTTCTTGACTATATAGCAAACAAATGAGCTTTTCACAGATACAAAATATAATAAACTACAAGTTTAAAAAGCAGCGGCTTTTGGAAACGGCGCTTACACACTCGTCGTATGCAAATGAGCATAAGAGCAGCGGCGCCGTATGTAATGAGAGGCTGGAATTTGTCGGCGATTCTGTTTTAGGCTTTATCTGCGCAGAATTGCTTTATACCCGCTATCCCGAAAAGCCCGAGGGTGAAATGTCAAAAATGCGCTCCTCTCTTGTATGCGAAACGGCGCTTGCCGAATACGCCGCGCTTATTGATTTGGGCAGCTTTCTTTTACTCGGACACGGCGAGGATATCGCAGGCGGCAGAGAGCGCCCTTCAACGGTATCGGACGCATTTGAAGCACTGATTGCCGCAATCTATCTTGACGGCGGTATGGAGAATGCTAAAAAATTTGTCCTACCCTTTTTAATCGGAGCGCTGGACAGCAATAAATATACACATGTACTTAACCGCGATTACAAAACCATGCTTCAGGAAATCGCGCAGCAAAACCCCGGTGAAATCATTCATTATGAAATAGTCGGGGAATCAGGGCCGGATCACAATAAAAGCTTTACAGTAAGCGTATATCTTAACAGCAATCTGCTTGCCACCGCCAACGGAAAAAGCAAAAAGGAAGCCGAACAAAACGCGGCTCATGAAGCATTGAAGCTTATGGGTGAAAATCTGTGAAGCACTCTAATATTTCTATATTTATTCCGCATTTGGGATGTCCGTTCAACTGCATTTTCTGCGATCAATACAAAATAACAGGGAGTGACAGCGCTGTCACTCCCTTAGACGTTTATAACATTCTCTCGCAAGCCGTCGCTGATAAGAAACTGTCAAAAAAGAACACACAAATCGCTTTTTTCGGCGGTTCTTTTACAGCGATTGACAGAGACCTCATGATATCATATCTAAAAACCGCATATGAATTCACAGGCGCAGATAAATTTCATAGTATCCGCATTTCCACGCGTCCGGACTGTATTGATGACGCCACGCTTGATATATTAAAAGAATTTAATGTAAAAACTATAGAGCTCGGAATACAGAGCTTCGACGATGAGGTTTTAAAAGCGTCCAAACGCGGATATACGGCTAAAACCGCGCTGACTTCGTGCCGACTAATTCAAAGCCGGGGATTTGAACTGGGAATACAAATTATGTGCGGACTGCCGCAGGATACACAGCAAAAGGATATACAAACCGCGCGCAAAATAATAGAGCTCGGATGCAGACAGGTGCGCATTTATCCCGTCATTGTTATAGAGGGAACCGAGCTATGCCGTCAGTACAGACAAGGCAGCTACACTCCCCTGACCCTTGATGAAGCCGTAGACACATGTTCCAAGCTTTATTCTATGTTTTATGAAAAAGATATAACCATACTTAAAATGGGACTTCATACGGCAAGCTGTGGCGTTGCAGGACCGTTTCATCCCGCATTCGGCGAGCTTGTTCGCTCACAGGTGTTTTTTTATGAGGTGATTAATGTAATTCAAAATATGAATAAGGAGTACACCTATACAATAATGGTCGCTCCGTCTTATGTTTCAACGGCAGTTGGCAACGGGAAACGCAATACCATGCGTTTTAAAAGCCGGGGATTTAACATAAAAATTGTCTCAGATCCCTCAGTTACTCACGGGAATTGGAAACTAATTAAAAACAAAAGTCTCTGAGAAAAACTCAGAGACTTTTTAATTTCGTATTAACTTAACCTGCAAGGCTTGTAAAGTTAAGCGCAAGAATGCACAGAACCAAAATAACGGTGATAACAATAGTAATCTTTGCAAGTATACTGTCCTTGGTGCGGCTTTTGTTCTTATTAAAAAAAGTATCCATTTCCGAGGAAGAGCCTGCCATGGCGCCCAGGCCGTTGCTCTTACCCTGCTGCGCACTTATGCAGACGATAGCTACAACACAAAGAACCAAAACCACAGAACCAAGTATTATCTGAACCAATGTCATTTTATCATTCACAACCTTTCAAGTAGTCCGGCATTTATATTACCATATATTATATCAAAATGCAAGATTTTTTTAGCTTTTTTACTTCCAAATATAAACAAAATATTATTTTCCAAAAGTTTTGAAAAATAAAAACCGTGGAAACACGCGGGTTTTAAAGCACAAATAATGAGTTTTGAACGTTTTCAACAGAGTTTTGAACACATTTTATGTAAACTTAAAAAATTCGGTGCATTTAAACTCCTTTTTTCTCACCTATTTTTTCATAAACAGCTAAAATTACAAACATAACAATAATAGTTAATACAGCTACCGTCGAAACATAGCTTATAACAAATACGCGCGTAATAAGCGCGGCCGCCGAAACGGCGGAAAATGCGGCCGTATGCCAAAGCTTTACGGACGGATACTTCCCTGAAACAAAAAATGTAACTATAATTATAAAAATCAGCAAAGCTCCGAATAACGTAAGATATGCGGGATATCCGATTGAAAGCGATTCGTTAAAGGTAACGCGGTTAGAAAAGAATACATCGGTCAAAGAAAACAGCACGCAGTAAATGCCGCATACAACAGCCTGATAAGCAAAACCGTGATTTATAAAGTAATAAGCTATATACGCTATGAGAATACATACATAGCATATCACGGCATATTTGGATGATAGCGTTCTGTTTGAGCTGAGCGGAATTATTACAGCTGCGGCAAACGCCGCACACGATAATATCAGAAAATAATTCGGAGTTATAAGCCTCTGAGAATAGTCTAAGCCGCGTTTCAGGCGCGAGAAAACAACAGCCGCAGCAAAAGCCAAAAAGGTAACCGCCATAGCGGCGTACTCAATATAAACATAATAATTATTTATTTGTAGATAGTGTTTTTTAAAGGGAATTATATAAAGGTATGTCAGCAAAGACAGCAAAACAAGCGAAAACAGCATCACGGTGACGCGGCTTATCGCAAGCTCTTTTGCATTTGGTTTTCTATTGCCCATTTGAATTGTCTCCATTCAGATTATTATAGATTTTCCGTATTAAAAAGCAAAACCGGTATCAAAAACGAAGCGGCGTCCTCCGTTCGCAGTATACGCCTGCCGAGCGAAACACATTCAATGCCGATATCCGACGCAAGAGCAATTTCTGCATCGTCCAGTCCGCCCTCGGGACCTATAAGAAACGCAAGTTCTCCTGCCCCTGCCGGCGGAATTAAGGGCAGCTTGTTTCGTTCGTTTTCATAGCATATAAACCGATGTTCAAACTCAGACATCTGTTTCAGTGCCGCCTCAAAATCAATAAGCTCTGTAACCTTTGGAATATAACCGCGCATACTCTGCATTGCTGATGAACGCGCGATTTTATTAAGCCTGTCTATCTTTTTTTCAGCGGCTTTTACGTCCGGGCGGGAAACACAGCGGCGGCTGAGCACGGGAATTATTTTATAAACACCGAACTGAACACAGCGCCTAACCATATCGTCCATCTTTTCGCCTTTTGTAATACACTGAAAAACCGTTATTTTAAGCTGCGGCTCGGTATTATTAATATATTTATCGGTAATTTCAAAAGACGCACGCGATGCATCAAGTGATAAAAGCCTGCAATCGTAGTCAAAATCACCGTCACAGAACACTACCGTCTCTCCGACAGACATGCGCAGTGAACGGATTATATGATTGAACTTTTCACCGCTTACAGAAAACTTGTTATCAAGAATTTGTTCATTATCAAAGAAAAAACGCTGCATTTTTTTAAAGAACCGCACGAATGGCAGCCCAGCCCCGCCTTTCCCTGATTTCTGCTATTTCAAAACCGTTTTTTTGAATAAATGACACGACCTCATCCACTCTGCTGTCAATTATACCCGACGATATAAAAGTGCCGCCAAACGGCAAAACATGTTTAATATCACGGGTAAGCTGCATTATTATATCGGCTACTATGTTAGCAACAACTATATCAAATCTGCCGTCTGCAAATTCAAGAAGGTCACCTTTATAATAAGATGTTTTATTCTCAAGACCGTTAAGTCTTGCATTTGATTTTGCAGCGCAAACAGCCGCCTCATCAATATCACATCCGCATGCACTGTCGGCACCCATCAATACAGCCGCCTGAGAAAGTATTCCGCTTCCACATCCCACATCCAGCACACGTTTGCCTTCAAGCTGCTCTTCCTGCAAAAGCTCCAAGCAAAGCGAAGTTGTTTCATGGGAACCCGTGCCGAAAGCCATCCCGGGGTCAATTTTAAGAAGCAGCTTATCCGTCGTCACATGCTCCCATGCAGGCGCCACAATAAGCCTGCTGCCTATTTCCATAGGGCGGTAAAACTGTTTCCAGTTGTCCTTCCAATCTCTGTCATCAACAAGAGTCACACTTAGCTCCAATGTACCGAAAGCATTGTCATTATCCGTTTCATGAAGCCTTAAAAGAGCCGTTTCCACCTGTGTTATAATGTCATCACCCTGCGAATTTAGGGCTGTATAAAACTTAATAAGAGAGCGTTGGTTACAAAGCTTCATAAGTTCATCGTCTATATAATCATATGCCGGCGTGCGGGATTCAAGGAACTCTCTAAAATCCGCACTGTCGCATACCTCAAAGCCGCCTACACCACAAACAACAAGCAGGTTTGAAACCGGCTCTATCCCGGCAGAAGACGTGTTTATAACTGACATTTTATATTCCATAATTTCACCTTAAATAAAAGCAAGTGGGAAAGAACTCTTTCCCACTTGAAATTATATTAGAATTTACGTTACTTGTCAATATCAATAATATGCTCTTCGAGTTTTTCGTACGTACCGTCGGTAAATACAACATTGATTTTATTGTTACTGAAAGTGATCGCAGTACCGTTCATATTGCGTATTTTTGTACCGTCAGGCAAATCACGACGGTCAAACGCACCTCCGAGCACAGTATGATAACCGATTGTGCCAAGCTCTGTTTCACGACCGGCAGGAAGATAATTTTTTCTATGCTCATGACCATTGAGCATAACATCCACACCGATTTCATTTAGAGCGTTAAGCCATTCTTTATAATGGCGCGTAAAATACTCATCCTTATAAAGATCCATGCGGACATGGCAAATAGCTATCTTATACTTAACATCATCCGCCGCATACTCATTTTCTTTGTTCTTAATAATATTTTTAAGAAACCTTGTCTGAGCTGCACGGTAAGCGTCAAAATTAGCCATACCGCCATACTCGGGATGATCGTCATTCTTATCCTCACCGCAGTCAAGAACAACGCCCCATATACTGCCGATACGGAATGTATAATAAAGATTGCCGTTATCGGTTGCAACATAGTCTGCAAAGTCTATTGCCATACGTCCGCGGGTATCATGGTTACCGCGAGCATAAATAACAGGAACTCTGCCTTCCGTAATTTTTGAAGTAATATAGTAAACTGACAGTAAATGGTCTATTCCGCCGCTGTGATTCGGAATATCGCCGTTCAGAACAAGCGCATCCAGTTCATCACCGAAATATTTACCCGATTGTGCAGGCTCAACCGTTCTGGAATGTGAATCACATATCATATAGATATTGATATCATCTTTTTTATTCATCGGCTTAAAGGAATACGTCTTTTCAAATGTTTCGCCCGACTCTGCAAAATAAGGCTTTCTGTCGATACATCTTGCAAAGCGAATAGTATATTCCTTAGCACTGTCAAGCTCATCCTTGTCAACAAAGATTTTATGTACGGTCTTTTCGGAATTTATGTTTCCATTGTTGTCGTCGCTGTAAACATTATCGCCGACCTTGACCCAGGCAAGCCCCTTATCACGGGTATTAAATATTATCTGATAACCGCCGTGTGCCACAAAAACAGTAGCATCATGAATAAGCTGCCCCTCAACTTTGATAAGTCCCATAATTACTTACCTCTACATTAATTTATTAAGCAAAAGCTCGCTTAAAGTATAAGTATTTAAACTGCTTTTGTCAATAATAACATTAAAAAAAGCGAAAAATTACATAAAAAAGGACTTTCCGTCCCGCGGAAAGTCCTTAAATTTACTGACCGTATTTCATGCACTGCAAAATATAATCTTGCAGCATAGTTGCGGCTTTATCTGCCTCTTCCCGTACATTAAATACAGCATTTCCCATAAAACACTCAAAGAATTTTGTATCATCACGTATATTCGTATCAATGAAATCGTTCATCGGAAGTGCGAAAACCATATTGTTTGTTACAAAATCAAAATACTGCTTTCTCTGCTTGTAGTTGAAGTTTAAACATTCACTTATGTAAAGACCGTCAAATATGGACTCGGTAAACCGTGTCGCCCACAGCTCCATAAACTTGAGAGCCGCATAAACATTTTCGGGATTAACAGTTCTTTTGGGCAGCATCATGGCGTACCCTCTCCACTGGCAGATATCCCTGCCGTGCTCATTCATGCTCTTGGGATACGGCACCCAATTTATCTGTACATAACCGTCATTCCCGTAACCATGGTAAGTCTGATTATACATAGTTGCCGTCATAAGAGTAGTGCCATTATATAACCCCTGATAATCGTAAGAGTTAACACTGTAATTTATATTATTACACACGCCGGTTATAAACTCCCATGCCTCATACGTTTCGGCTTCTTCCCAGTTATTAATAATCGTAGGACGCTCTGCCTTATTATCGATACAAATATTCTGAATACCGTTTGTAGACGGCCAAATATACGAAGCGTTTTTGTACCATTGAGCAAACGCTACAAGTCTCTCACCGTTATTGTTATTTTCAGGCACAGAATTTAAATAATCACTGAAAGACTGCCAGTTCCACCTGCCTTCCTCCCATAGCCTGTGCGGATCGGAAAGTCCCAGTTCCTGAGTGAGTAGCTGATTATACCACAAAACATCAACATTACCTATGGGAGCTATAACACGGTTTCCTTTTCCCCATTTTGCAAGTTCAATAGCATTACTGCAAACACCGGGTGACGCCCCAAGGCGGTTCATATTAATTAGATTGTCAAGAGATCTGGATATGCAAAGTGATGAAGGATACGCAACATGGTTAGTGTATATTATATCGCACTGCTTACCCGCATTCATATCCTGCAATGACGCATCGATAGCAGCTTGATGCTGTTTTATTGTATATTTAATATTAAGTCCGAGTACTGTTCTGAGCTGCTCAAACCAAATCCACTCATCAATTGACTCGCCGTGCTCACCTCGGTATGACCAAGCCGGATTATTATCACCGGTATAAAACATAAGTGTTTTACCGTCAAGATCAGAAAGCTTTGTGCCTTTGCGTATAAAACCTGTTTTGTCTATATCAAATGACGGAAGAACGGAATAATTAGACAAATCATTGTTAACAAGCGGATTTTCATCAAAATTATATTTGTCAAACTCTACGTCCGGATATTCAGGTTCTATTGAATCATCAGGCGTTTCTGACTCATCCGGTATACCAGCGGCACCCAAAAAGCCTGTATTTTGACAGAAGCGAAATATAATAGCAGCTATCTGAGCACGTGTGGCAGAATCACGCGGAGCAAATGAATCCTCGCTCATGCCGTCCACAATACCCGCAGCTTTACAAATATCAACTGCTTCCTTTGCGTAAGCCTGTATTCTGTTATCGTCTTTAAAAGACTTATTCTCCGTAGCCTTTTTAATCTCTATACCCTTTTGGTCAGCAAAACGAATTAGCATTACACACATCTGCTGGCGTTGAATGTTATCTTCAGGTGAAAATTCTATCGGAGACGTACCGTTTACTATATAGTTTTCTGACGCCCAGCTGACAGCGGCACTATACCACTTGCCCGACGGAACATCGGTAAACGGAGTACTTACGTTTCTGTTTTCTGTGTTAACTCCGCTAAAGTTTGCCAGAATCTGCACAAACATGGCACGGGTCAGGCTCAGATTGGGACCGAATGTATCCGGCGTCATTCCGTTCATCAGTTCATGTGTCGCAACATAATCCACATAGTTCTTATACCAGCTTGACGCATTTACATCGGTAAATTTCACTGATGAATCAATCAGTTCCGACGACTGGGATTTCAAGTTTTCAATGCCCGACTCCGCCACCGAAAATACGGAGACCGAAGATAGCAAAATTAACATGCTCAATGCAGTGCTCAGTGCTCTTAAAATTGTTTTCATAAATACCCCCTAAAATAAACTTCTTGCAACGGTTGTAAAGATTTTATCAATTTTTAATAAAAAGTTTACTTATTACACGTTGCTTATTGCAAATTATACCATTACTATTATGAAAATGCAATAAAAACAGTAATTTTTTTAAAATCAAACAAAAAATATGTTATTTTTTTTACAAACAACAGTATTATCATCGTCATATCGAAGTCAAAATTCCTTTTTGCAAGAACATTTTATCAAATATTCTCATAGAATAATTTACGTAATATTTTATTAAAGGAGCCCGTTTTATGGATAATAAAGCACCATTCAGCAGCATTCATCTGCCTATTTTAGCAGCTCTTCAGGGCAAGGCACAAGCGACAGCTACAATAGCCGGCAGTCTACAGTATCGGTTTATTACAGGAATCGTGAGGTTTTATCAGACAAATTCGGGAGTTGTTGTATACTCCGAAATAGGCGGACTACCGACCTCCGATATGCCATGCCAAAGCCGGATTTTCGGATTTCACATTCACGATGGCACATCCTGCAGCGGTAATATAGACGACCCGTTTTCAAATGCTATGGCACATTATAATCCGGGCGGATGCGAGCATCCCTATCATGCGGGGGATCTTCCTGTTCTTTTCGAAAATAACGGTTTTGCTTTCTCTATATTTCTCACAAACCGATTTACCGTTAATGAAGTAATAGGCAGGACTATTATAATCCATGAAAATCCCGACGATTTCGCAACTCAGCCGTCAGGCAATTCCGGCGTCAAAATCGCCTGCGGAATAATACGCAGAAATAATTAAACAACAAACAAAAATAAAGAAAGCAGTCAGGATAACCTGACTGCTTTAAGTAAGTCGGCATAACATATCTTCCCGGGTCGTCACCAACCAAGTATTGTCTGCACAACGAAGCTTAACTGCCGTGTTCGGAAAGGGAACGGGTGGAACCTTCGCGTAATCTACACCGACTGAAAGAGTAGTATAATAGAAAATATACACTCAAAACTGAACAGAAGAAAAACTAAAGCAGCAAAACAAAATATGTTTCAAACACCATATAACTCAGGTCAAGCCCTCGATCTATTAGTATCAGTCAGCTGAACATGTTGCCATGCTTACACCTCTGACCTATCAACCTTGTAGTCTTCAAGGGATCTTACTTGCTTGTGCAATGGGAAGTCTTATCTTGAGGTTGGCTTCACGCTTAGATGCTTTCAGCGTTTATCCAATCCATACTTGGCTACCCAGCTGTGCCACTGGCGTGACAACTGGTGCACCAGAGGTATGTCCATCCCGGTCCTCTCGTACTAAGGACAGCTCCCTTCAAATCTCCGACGCCCGCAACAGATAGGGACCGAACTGTCTCACGACGTTCTGAACCCAGCTCGC
>ERZ827524.45-NODE-45-length-162769-cov-45.917911_pt1 | contig 162769 bp, 166 predicted proteins | sample MGYA00519702_ERZ827524 | MGnify/ENA primary metagenome ERZ827524 (study PRJEB31778, sample SAMEA3449341) | human gut metagenome | biome: human gut; feature: human-associated habitat; material: faeces | place: United Kingdom | collected 2010/2012 ...
GAGCAACCTATGAAATCACCGCCGCCGAGGATATTATCACACCCGATGGAACTTTACGCTATGCCAAGGGTATGGTCGTTGATACGCTGACCACAGACGAAAACGGCGCAGCAGAAAGCAAGCCATTGTACCTCGGCAAGTATACCGTCAGAGAAACAAAAGCACCCTATGGCATGGTGCTGAACGGTACGCCCAAGACCGTCGAGCTGACCTATGCGGGCGAAACCGTCGAAATCACCGAAACAGCCGCCGAGTTCTATAACGAGCGCCAAAAGGCAGCTCTGTCCCTTGCCAAAATGCTCGGCAAGGACGAAACCTTTAATATCGGGAATAGCGGCGAAATTCTCTCGGTGCAGTTCGGGCTGTACGCTGCCGAGGATCTGACCGCCGCAGACGGCTCGGTCATTCCGAAGGACGGACTGCTTGAAATCGCCAATTGCGACGAAAACGGCAATATCACCTTTGTGACAGACATTCCCGTAGGCGCAAAACTGTATGTAAAGGAAATTGCGACCGACAGCCATTATATCCTCTCGGACGAAAAATATCCTGTGACCTTCGACTACGCCGGACAGGATACCGCCCTTGTGGAAATCAAGGCAAACGGCGGCGAAGCCATTAAAAACGATATCCTCTACGGATCGGTCAAAGGACTGAAAATTGACCGTGAAACCGAGAAGCCCATCGTTGGCGCAAAGTTCGGACTTTTCCGCAGTGCCGAAACCGAGTTTACTGCCGAGAACGCACTCATTACCGCCGTATCCGGCGAGGACGGCACTTTCCTCTTTGAAAATGTTCCCTACGGCAATTGGCTTATTAAGGAGTTGCAGCCCGCCGACGGTTACCTCTCCAATGAGGAAATCTATCCCGTCCGCATCAGCGAAAACGGACAGACCGTCGGCATTACGGTCGTCAATGACCGCACCCCCGAAATCGGAACAAAGGCAACAGTGAACGGCGAAAAGACTGCCACTGCCGAGGGCGATATCGCCATTGAGGATACCGTTTCGTATAAGCACCTTATTCCCGGCAAGGCATACACCATTAAGGGCATCCTTATGGACATGGCCACAGGCAAAGCATTCCTTGTCGATGGCAAGGAGTTGACCTCCGAAGTCACCTTTACGCCGGAGGAAAGCTGCGGCGAGGTCATCGTCCGATTTACCTTTGACGGCAGTAAAATCACCAAGCAGACCGACCTTGTTGTTTTTGAAACACTCTATCGTGACGGCACGGAACTTGCCGCCCATGCCGATATTGAGGACGGCGGTCAGACCGTAACGCTCATTCCGCCCAAACCGGATATTCCGCAGACGGGCGACAACTCTAACCTCGGCTTTTGGATCGGTCTCGGCAGTGTTGCCCTCGGCGGCGTGATTGCCTGCATTATTATGTATTGCAAGCGCAAAAAGGACGAGGATGAATGATGAAACGGGTGTATGTCTGCGCTCCCCTCGGTGGGAATATTGAGGAAAATCTCAAAAAGGTTAAGACATATACCGCATATGCACTGAGGTGCGGCACGGCTCCGGTCGTGCCGCATTTCTATGCGGAATGTCTTGACGATAACGACCCGAAAAACCGGGAACTCGGCTTGGCGGCAGGAATGTCGCTTCTGTGGCTTTGCGATGAGGTTTGGGTATTCGGAGATACCGTCACGGACGGGATGAGAGCCGAACTGAAATTCTGCAAAAACCTCAATATCCGCATCCGATATATAACCGAAAAAGAAATTCAAAATGTGATCGGAGGTAAAACCCTATGAAAAAGAAACCCATGAGAATTCTTCTCACTCTTCTGCTCGTGGCCGTCCTTACGACGGCATTCTCCATGACCGCATTTGCGGCCGGAGATGTGGCAGGCGCAATCGAAAGCACTTGGAACGCTGCCAAGGGACAGATTCAGACTGTTGTTAATAATGTGGTGTTTCCGGTCTGCGACATGATTCTCGCCATCCTATTTTTTGTGAAAATCGGGACGGCTTACTTCGACTACCGAAAGCACGGACAGTTTGAGTTCGCTGCCCCGTGCATTCTGTTTGCCTGCCTTATTTTCACGCTGACCGCACCGCTGTATATCTGGTCCATTATCTGATACAGCCGGATACGGAACGGAGGTGATGACTTATCTTTGACTGGTTAGGTGATATAATCTCAGGCATCGGCGACGCCATCGGAAACGCAATAGATGTAGTGGAAAGCGGTATCGCCAACGCTATCTGGAACGCCATGCTCCGTTGGATATACGAAATTATTTACGGGGCGATTGCCGACTGCTTCGAAATGATCGGCAATATGAGTGCGGAGGTCTTTGACCTCGAATGGGTGCAGGCGACCGTCAAGCTGTTTACGCTGTTCGGTTGGGGCTTGTTCGTCGCCGGCACGGTTGTCGCCGTATTCGATGTCGCCATCGAGTATCAGTGCGGCAGAGCAAACATTAAAACGACTGCGCTGAACATTTTGAAAGGCTTTTTTGCCTGCTCCCTCATCGGTGTTGTGCCGATTGAACTGTATAAATTCTGCATCAGTCTGCAAAACACCTTTTCGCACGATTTGATCGGCATTGCATCGTCGGGCATCAATTCAAGCCTTGCGGATGTCGGACTGAACGCGCTTGTCAGACTGTTCTCGCCAAGCATCGGTACAACATTCAGCCTGCTGAATCTGCTGTGCATGATTGCCTTTGCCTATTGCGTAATTAAGATGTTTTTTGCCAATATCAAGCGCGGCGGGATTTTGCTCATTCAGATGGCGGTTGGTTCACTGTATATGTTTTCCGTGCCGAGAGGATATGCGGACGGCTTCAATCAGTGGATGAAACAAATTGCCGCACTGTGCTTGACGGCATTTTTGCAGACAACGCTGTTGTTCCTGGGGCTGATTACTTTCCCCGACAATATGCTCCTCGGACTCGGCATCATGCTTGCGGCAAATGAAGTGCCGCGGATTGCGCAGCAGTTTGGCCTTGATTCAAGTGTTAAGGTAAATATGATGAGTGTTGTCCATGCGACTACAACGGCGGTAAACCTTACGCGCACGGTTGCAAAAGCCGCAGGCAAATAAGGAGGTGCGCTATGAAAAACTATATGCAGGCAAACAGATTTTTGCAAAAATACGGCCCGGACGCATTCAAAATCATTGCCGCTTATGAGGAAGCGGCGGACATTCCGCCAAACGAGCGATATGCAAATTGGTACGGCGATTACGGTATATTCGAGCCGTCATTAAACGAGGACATGACCTATGACAAGCTCCTGTCCCGTTACAAGGTCGGGCTGAAATATCTCGGTATTATCCACGAACAGACAAAAGCAGTGTGCGGTAATTTCCTGTCGGAGCAGCTTGCAGAGCATATCCGTGAGCAGCTCGGCAGACACAACGCCGACGCCGAATACCGCCCGACCTCCATTATAACTAAAATGGATACGCCGGAATTCACAAGGGATATGCTTGCAGTCGACCGAGATATGGAGGTGGACTGCGACATCGGGCATCAGATCACCTGTTATCTCGAAACATGGTTTGATGTGGACAAGAAATTCGGAACGAACACGGCAGCGGACGATGATAAGTGGCTGAATCTATATGCCAAGTACGACCCGTTCGCCGACACGCTCCGGCTTGAATTTACCGTCACGACCGCCGATTCCTGCGAGGAAGGCGAATATGTACCGACCGTTGCGGAGTCACAGCTCATCAAGGGCATGATCGCCGAGAAGCTCCGTGAGGAATACGGACAGACGCCCAAGGAATTCTGCGAGGACATCGGCGGCATAGAAATCGGAGGAATGACGCAATGACACAATATATCTATCCGCAGAACTTAAAAGCCACAGCCAATCTGTGGCTTTGGAGCTTGCGGGACTTTGTAATTTTGGCGGTAGCCGCACTGTTGTCGGTTCTCGCACTTGTGCAGCTGCACATCTTTATGCCGGCCGTAGCTGTTTTATGCTACGGTTTTTTAACGATCCGCATGGATGACACCACCGTACTCGACTTCATGCGTTACGCCGTGCGGTATTTAATATCCACACAGCAATACTTTGAATGGAGATGATGATAATGAAACAGCAGAAAAAGAAAAAAGGCCGTTCGGTGCAGGATCTGCTTGGTATCCGCACCTTTACGAAATACGGTCTTTCTACCAACAAGGGCGAGCTGCTCTTTTACCTTGTGTCGCCCACCAATATATCGGTGCTCTCCCACACTAACATTGAGATCAAGATACGCCATCTGATGATGGTGCTGTCGGCACTACCCGACATTGAGATCGTCTGCACCGACTCGTCCGAATGCTTTGACGATAACAAAGCCTATCTGACCGAACGCCTTGAAGTTGAGGAAAATGCAAAGGTCAGGAAGCTCATTAAAAAGGACATTGACTTCCTCGACAACATTCAGACGGAAATGGCGACGGCGCGGCAGTTTTTCTTTGTGGCACGGCTGAAAAGCCAAAAGGAAAAGCAGGTTTTTGAAACCGCCAACCGCATCGAAAGTAAGATCGCCGGCGAGGGCTTTGAGGTACACCGCCTTAAAAAGCCGGAAATCAAACGCATCCTGGCACTCTATTTTGAAGCAAGTATGCAGGGCGAAGCAATGCCCGACATTGACGGCGAACAGTTCTACGAGGGTACAGACGATGAGGACGAGGAATAAACCCGTCCTCATATTTTTCTGTCTTCTGCTGTCGGCGGCAGTCGTGCTGTCAGGCGTGAAAATCCATTCCGAACTGAAAGAACGGCAGAAAGAAAAAAAGGACTTCGCCTCCGTCGCAGAAATTGCCAAACTGCCGATGACCGAAGCTCCGGCAGGATCCGTATCGGACACAGAAACAGAACCGAGCGCAGAGCCGACCGAGCAACCTGCGGCAGAACGCAATATACAAGCTCTCATTGCAGAAAACAGTGACTGCATCGGGTGGCTCTCTATTGACGGCACAAACATCAGTTATCCCGTAATGCACACACAGTCCGATCCGCAGAAATATCTCCGCCGCAACTTTTACGGCGAGTACAGCCAAAGCGGTGTGCCGTTCCTCGACGGACGATGCGACTTCCAAAGCACCAACCTTATTATTTACGGTCATAACATGAAAAACGGTACGATGTTCTCCGATCTCAAAAAATATGTGAACAGAGAGTTTTTGAACACACACCGGACCGTAAAAATTGAAACCACAGACGGAGTACAAACCTTTATCGTAACCGAGGCGCTGAAAACAAACACCTCGGACGCTTGGTATGACCGCATTGCCGCCGAGGACGGCAGACAACTCATCCTCTCCACCTGCTATGGATCGGGCAAGGACGGCAGGCTGCTCATTATCGCCGCAGAAAGCTAAACGGCAGAAAGGAAAATATTATGCTCAAAAGAAAACCGAAAGTATTGACGCCGGAGCAGGCAGAGGAAATCCGCACCAAGGACTTCTTCGACATGATCCTGCCCGGCACTATAAAATTTTTATCCGACCATTATATCGTCGGCGACAGCTACCGCTGTGTGTGGGCAATCCGTGAATATCCACCGTCCACCGAGGAACAGGCGATCCTCTCGCAGCTCGCCGACCGCAACGGCGTGACCCTGCGCATTTATCATCGCTTGGTGGAATCAATGGAACAGCGTAAGATAATTCAAAATGCCACTCGCCGCAATCGGCTCAAAAGCGGCGGCAACGATGTCAACGAAACCATCGAAGCCGAGGGTAATTTGCAGGATGTAATTGAACTACTCGCCAACCTCCGCAAGAACAAAGAGCCGCTACTCCATGTGTCGGTGTTCATTGAACTGAAAGCCAGGAGCATGGAGAAACTCAAGGAATTGCAGAGCGACATCGCTATGGAACTCACGCGCTCCAAGATTTCCGTCGACAGGCTCACCTTGCGGCAGAAAGAGGGCTTTCTCTCTGTTCTGCCCGTGGGCGCAAATCAGTTCGGCGCACAGTATGAACGAGTGCTGCCTGCCTCCTCGGTCGCCAATATGTATCCCTTCAACTTCTCCGGCAAAACAGATCCCCACGGCTCATATATCGGCAGAGATAAGTACGGCGCGAATATCCTTGTGGACTTCGACCGCAGGGCCGAGGACAAGACTACAAGCAATATCCTCATTCTCGGAAACAGCGGACAAGGCAAGAGTTATCTTCTGAAACTTATCCTCACCAACATCCGTGAATCGGGAAAGCGCATAATCTGTCTTGACCCCGAATCGGAGTATGAGGATCTGTGCGATGCCCTCGGCGGCTGTTATATTGATTTCATGTCGGGAGCATACACAATCAACCCGTTAGAGCCGAAAGCATGGACGGACAGCGTTGAGGATATCGACGCCACAACTCCCGAAGCGTTCAAGAAAGTGACAAGGCTTTCGCAGCACATTGCCTTTCTGAAGGATTTTTTTCGCAGTTACAAGGATTTTACTGATTCGCAGATCGACACTATTGAAATCCTGCTCTCTAAGCTGTATGCCCGATTCGGTATCACCGACACTACGGACTACAGCGTAAAGAAGCCCTCGGACTTTCCGATTATGGAGGATTTCTATAAGCTGTGCGAGGAAGAGTTTATGGGCTATGACAAAAAACGCAAATACCTCTACACCGAGGAAACGCTACAAGAGGTCTGCCTCGGCATTCACTCTATGTGCGTAGGCTCTGAAAGCAAATACTTCAACGGCCACACCAACATTACCGACTCCAACTTCCTTGTATTCGGTGTGAAAGGGCTTATGGATACCAACCGCCGACTCAAGGACTGTATGCTGTTCAATATCCTGTCCTATATGAGCAACGAACTGCTCGGCAAAGGCAGCACGGCGGCATCGGTGGACGAGCTGTACCTCTTCCTCTCGAATATGACTACAATCGAATATTTGAGAAATTGTATGAAGCGTGTGCGCAAAAAGGACTCCTCGGTTATTCTGGCAAGTCAGAATATCGAGGATTTTTTGATTCCGTCTATTCGAGAATTTACAAAGCCGCTGTTTTCCATTCCCACACACCAGTTCCTGTTCAATGCCGGACAAATCAACCCCAAGGAGTATATGGACGCACTGCAAGTTGAGCCGAGTGAATTTGAACTCATCAAGTATCCCGAACGAGGCACTTGTCTCTACCGCTGCGGCAACGAACGGTATCTTCTCCAAGTCATTGCACCCGAATACAAAGCGGCCATCTTCGGGAAAGCCGGTGGGCGCTGATTTTCGTAAGAAAGGATGTGAACGCCTATGAGCGCAACCGTTGCGGCGGCTCTCAAAAAGATAGCCGTCGCTGTTCTCACCAACAAAAAACTGCGGCGTGTCGTGCTCGGTATTATCCTCGGCATTATTATCATCATTATGATGCCGATGGTGGCAATACTCTCTATTTTCAGCGGCGATATTGATATCGACACCGACCGCTTGCAGGATATCGTAATCGAGGAAATGTCCGACGAGGAAAAAGCCAAGTTGCAGACGGTCGAGGATATGATGAACGCTATCGAGTCTGTTATGACCGAAAAGGGCTTTACGGCAGAAAGGACAAAAGAAGCTCAAGTGCTGTACACCCTCGCCCTATATGACTATGCCAAAGCGGACGACTTTGTGGATAAGCTCGTCGGGTGCTTCGATGAGGGACAGAGCGACGAGCAGCTCATCGCCGCCGTTAACGCCGCATTCGGAACGGAATTAAAAACTGAGGACTACAGCAATGTCATGAATTCCATCCGAGCCAAAGCAATCAATGTTTCAAAGTTCGTAGACCCCGAGATAAAAAACAATGTCGACCTTGCGGAGTGGGCAAGGCAGGCTTACGCAAAGAAATGGGGCTATGTATACGGGACATACGGTGAGGTGCTGAACGAATCCATACTCACGACAAAAATATCGCAGTTCCCGGAACAGGTCGGCGAAAACGAGGAATTTATCCGTCAGCATTGGCTCGGCGGCCGCACCGCCGATTGCATCGGGCTTATAAAAGGCTACGCATGGTTTAATTGTGACACCGGACAGATTGAATACCGCTCCAACGGTGTTCGGGATACCGGTTCCGACCCCATGCTCGACATGGCGACTGAAAAGGGCACGATTGATACAATGCCCGACATCCCCGGCATCGCCGTATGGATGGACGGTCACATCGGCATCTATGTCGGCGACGGGCAAACGATTCATGCCGCCAACACGGAGTTGGGTGTTATTATGACGCCCCTTGCGCAGTCAGGATGGACGCATTGGCTCAAGATACCGTATATCTCCTATCCCGACAGCGACACGCAATGAAAGGACTGAACTATATGGATAAAAACAAAATCAAGCGGCTTGCCGACTATGCCGTTCGACAGTGCTGTGAAAATTCCGAGAACTGCTATTGGTCGGTTTCCTACGATGAATTGTACCATCACTTTGGTGCAGAGATCACCGACAGCAATGAAAGCGGAAAGCTACTCGAAAAAGAATTACGGCAGAAAGAAGAAATCAACGAACTCATTATGACCGAGGACGCCATCGAAATGACCTGCCACCTCAGGTACTGCTCACAGTGCCAGGGCGATCCGCTGAGTCTGCTCTCCGTTCTCGGCTGTAATTTCTATGACGACCACGAAACCGAACACCACCATGAGCCTGCGAACGAATCCTCCGATGAGGACGAAACGCAGGCTCTTTCTATGTGAGGGGGAATTGCCTATGGTTATAAAAGCAGACTTAAAATGCAAGCAGACGGATTTCAATCTGCCCCGATGCCGGATTGAAAAGGTAGTAAAGCTGACGCCGCCCGAATATACCGAATTTGTTTCCAATCCTCTTGGGTACTATGATTTCCTCCGTGAGTTCAACGCCGAGAAGCATGAGTATACGGCGGACGGCATCCCGTGCCTGCTGCTCGTGGGCGAGGGGCACAAAGACGGCTTTATAATTGACACAGAGGGTTATGACTACGCCCGATACACCGCCCACATTCCCAACGCCGAGCAGCTTGCTGTTGCCGTCTGGTATCCGAGCCTTGAAAACGCTGTGCGTGAAACCGCTCTGGCAGCATATGCAGCCGTGCAAAAAGCAATCGAAAGCGGCGATAAGGAGTATGGCGTAAACATCGACGAGGTGCGAAATCAGTTCAGAGGGGCAGGATTCAGCGAAGGGCTGCTGTATGCAGCACTGAAGGACAGACCGGAAATTGAAAGCGTGGATTTTGACGGCGAATATATTCGCTGCACGGTCAGGGACGAATATGTCCGGCAGACAGATCCGCGCCGTGCGCTGACGCAGGAGGAAGCGGATATCATGCTCGCCAAGCATATCCTGTGGCTGAACGATGCAGGCGGCATACAGGCGGATTTTTCAAACTGCCTTGTGCGTGGACTGAACCTTGCACATAAAAACATGATGAATGTTGCTATGGATAACGCACGGTTTGTAGACACAGACCTGCAAGGCGCGGAGCTCAATTTTTCCGTTGCCAATGACACACGGTTTGAAAACTGCAACCTTGAGGATGTCACCGCCGAGGAATGTGAATTCAAAAACACGGTCTTTTCAAAATGCAAAATGTCGGGCGGCACTTATACGCACAGCGATTTAAGCGATGCCGTTATGATCGAATGCAAGATGGAATACGGCAGTTTTCAAAACTGCTGTACCGACGGCACAAACTTCTGCGGCCTCGACGATTACGCGGAAATCAATATGCGCGGATGTAATTCAGACCGTGAGGATTGGCAGCAAGACGGCTTTGATCCCGAACTGACTATGTGACAGAAAGGAAAGCACAATATGAAAAAGACAACCTTCAATATTTCATTTGACGAGGACAAGGCATCCGCCCTTGTCCTTTATCTTTCGCAGAAAGGTACGACTGTCGAAACTGAACTTGAAAAAGCGCTCGACACACTTTACAGCAAAACCGTGCCTGCCGGTGTTCGTGATTTTATCGACATGAAATCCGGCACCGTTTCTTCCTCTGCCGTGCCGAAGGCAAAAAAGCCGAAGCTCCCCAAAACCGAGCATACGGAAGTCAGTGAGGTAATCGCCAATGAACGACATTGATATCACGCTGTACCTTAACGCATACCGAGTGCATGCATTGGCAGATGCCCTCGGTAATCAGACCGCCGAAACGCTCGAGGATAAATTAGCCGAAGCGTTCGACACACTCTATCAGGAGTATGTTCCCGACGAACAGCGTGCCTCAATCGAGGCAACGATCGAAAGTGAGTATGCTGCAGAGCAAGCAAAGATGGAAGCGGCTCGGCGCTTTGCCGTTTACCACATCCGTGAAAACGATGATGACTACCACTTTACAAGTGACCACTTCCGTACTCCGATGCAGGCTGCGTATCGGTATCGTCTCTATGAGCGCGGCGAGTTATCGGCTGCCCCCGAAACCTTTGCCGATGCTTTTATTGAAACGAATCCTGTCACCCTTGAATATTTCAACGAGGTCTGTGCAGACATCCATTTGGATAATCGAATCTCTGCTTTACTCGAATTTGATTTGGACGAAGGTCGGGTCAGTGTTTATGACGGCGTGGATAACGAATGGCAGACCTATTCCCTGTGCGATTTTTCTGTTGCAGCTTATAAAGCGTTCCGCTCCGATTACCGAAGCGAGGAATGCCGCCGTGAAATTTTCAACAACAGCCTTGCGGGGAAAGAGCTTGATTTTTCGCAAGAACCATCAAATGATATCACAGTATCTGATATGAAGATGTAACCGCCGTGTCTGCCCCCGTGTCGCCCTGTGAGGCAAAACGGTTGCAATCCCTGACCGAGTCCCCTCTCACAACAAAACAGGCGAAATAACGGCTTTCAGGAGGTGACTTCGCAATGCGGAAAATCGGCGGTTCAACCGTCCGATTTTACTTGCAGGAATAAGAGCCGGGGTTGCAAAGCCACCCCGACTCGGTTCACAACGGACGGCAGAGCCGACCGTTAAAGGGTTTTTCGCACTTTCACCATCGGGGTTGCAATAAACGCATTTTCAAGACTTCGGGGTCGGAATTGCGAATATGCCCCATTGTACAAGGAAACATATCGGCGTTGATGGCTCAAAAAAGGAGGTTGCGCATAAAATGTATGCGCAACCTCCTTTGCCGAAAAAGCCTTATTTTATGCGGGTTTTCAACAGAAGGAGATGATGAAAAATGGACGAAACAAAAAAGAAATTTGCTCTGTGGGCATACCCTACCACACTGGAAAAAGTGGAACGCTTGTATCAGTTGGATAACTGCCGAAGCAAATCAGAGTTTATAGAAAAGGCAGTTTTATTTTATGCCGGATATGTATGCGCAGAGGACTGTCGTGAATACTTTCCGGAAGCCATCGTCAGTACAATCCAAGGGTCGCTTGACTCTTTCGAAAACAGAATGGCATCTTTGCTGTTCAAGTATGCTGTTGAACTTGCAATGACGATGCATGTATCGGCCGCAAACTTCCGTGTGGATGAAGACACACTTTCCCGACTCAGAGGAAAGTGCGTCAATGAAGTCAAAAGACTCAACGGTAAAATTTCATTCGATGACGCTGTACGCTATCAGAAAGGTAAATAACGATGGCAAGATTTATTTTGAAGTGGAGATATATAAAAACGGGTTCGGCAAAACACAGCACGAATCTTGTAAAATATATTGCCACTCGTGAAGGCGTTGAAAAATGCGATGAATCATGGAAACATCAATCTGCGACGACGGAACAGCAGCGTCTTATCAAGCAGCTTACCGAGGACTTTCCCGATGCGGTAAATAGTTTTGAGTACCAGGACTATATCAATGCTCAAACAAAAAGCACAGCCTCGGAATTTATAAGCAGAACTATCGAAGAAAATCTCGACCTCATCGGTAAGAAAGAAAACTATGTCGGGTACATTGCTATGCGGCCGAGAGTTGAGAAACAAGGTGCTCACGGTTTGTTTTCGCAAACGGACAGACCGATAGATCTTTCTGCCGTATCAAAAGAGGTTGCGGAACACGAGGGCGCGGTATGGACAACTATCATGTCTCTTCGCAGAGAGGACGCAGCGAAACTTGGTTATGATAATGCAAAGGCATGGCGTGACCTGCTTCGAGGTCAGGCAAACAAATTGGCAAAAGCCATGGGCATTCCTCTCGGCGACCTGCGTTGGTATGCAGCATTCCATAATGAGGGCAGCCATCCGCATATCCACTTAATTTCATACTCGGTAGGGAAAGAACCGTATATGACCGAGCAGGCATTACAAACATTCAAATCGGACTTTGCCCGAGAGATTTTCAAGAACGACCTTTATCACACATACCGGGACATGACCACACACAGGAACGAACTGCGCAGAACCGGCAGAGATAAAATTGCGGAAATTGTTCAGCAGATCAATAACAGCGCATATGAAAATGAAACTGTTGTAACGATGCTTCTGGAACTGTCAAAGACGCTTGAAAATTACGAGGGCAAGATGGTTTATGGTTATATGCACAAGGCGGCTAAGAATCTGATTAACGGTGTCATCGATGAACTCGCCAAGGATGCCCGAATTGCAGAACTCTATAATCTATGGTATGAGCAGAAAGAAAATGTTTTTCGCACCTATCAAGATACGATGCCAAAGCGCATCCCGCTATCCGCAAACAAAGAGTTCAACTCTATTAAGAATGCGGTTATCCAGGAAGCGCTCAACATCCTGCACAACAGAATTACCTTTGAGGAAGATATGCAGCAGGAAACGGAAACTCCCGAGGAAACAATGACCTATACAAGTGAAACCACCTCCAAGAGAAATCCGTGGACTAACCCCAACGATATGCATTGCCAATATATTATGGGGCGTGAACTATTGGATATTGACTCCGAGAATTTCGATCCCGAAGAAGGTGTTCGGCTGTTGACTCTTTCTGCAATGCAGGGATTTGATGTTGCAATGTATCGGCTCGGGAAACTGTACTTACAGGGTGAAGTGGTTGAGAAAAATGTTGGTGAAGCGCTCCGATGGTTTTGGAAAGCTGATGCAAAGGACAATCCCTATGCACAGTATCAGCTTGGAAAAATCTATCTTAAAGGCGAGGATGTGTCGGCAAATTATGTGACTGCACAAAGAATGTTTGAAAAGTCAGTACGCCGGGGCAATGCATACGCGATGTACTCGCTTGCAAAGATGCATCTTCAAGGCACGGCGAAATACAGCGATATTAACTATGCCGTTCGATTGCTCTCAGAAGCAGCAAAACGGGGAAACCAATGGGCAGAGTATCAACTCGGAAAGATGTACCTCTACGGTCAGGGAGTTGATAAGGATTACGAACTCGCTGTACAGTTACTGACCTCCTCCGCAAGCAAAGGAAACGAGTATGCTCAATATATTCTTGATAACTACCATCCGTACACGCACAATAGTTCGGCAACGGTATTGGCATCTATGCGTCTCTTGGCGAGGCTTTCGCAAATCATCCGTGATGATGCAGAAAAAAGGAATACAAACAGCCGTACCATTGACCGCAAACTCATGCGAAAGATTGAGGAAAAGAAAATGGCTCAAGGTCAAAAAATGGGCTGATAATCAAGGAAAAGGAGTTGCTATGGCAAACTATATTCACTACACGCAGGAACAAAAGGATCGTGCAAGGACAACCGATATTGTAGATTTATTGGAACGGCAAGGTGAACGACTGAAACGGTCAGGCAAAGAATATCAATGGCGCGACGGGTCTGAGAAGGTAACGATTCGGGGAAACCTGTGGTATCACCAGTATGAAGAAGCTGGTGGCGATGCTATAGACTTTGTCCGCAAATTCTATAATAAGAATTATCCCGAAGCAATGGAATACCTTCTTAACGGCTACGGCGGGACTCTGACTGCGGCACTGCCCATCGAGCAAAAAGAAAAAGCATTTAACCTGCCGGAGAAAAATGATAATATGCGCAGAGTATATGCTTACCTTCTCTCGCGCAGAGGAATCAGCAGGGATGTTATAAATGCATTTGCCCGTAAGCAAATGATATACGAATCGCTCCCCCATCATAACGCTGTATTCGTCGGCTATGATACTAACGGAGTAGCGCGTCATGCGCACAAGCGCGGGACCGGCTCACAAAGTACCTACAAAGGAAATGCAGACGGAAGTCTTCCGGAGTACAGTTTTCACTGGAACGGTACGAGTAACAGAGTCTTTCTTTTTGAAGCTCCGATTGATATGCTGTCATACATTACGATGAACCCGAACGGCTGGCAGCAAAATACTTATGCGGCATCCTGCTCTGTGGCGGACAGGGTGCTTTTTCAATGTCTTAAAGACAATCCGAATTTAACAGAGGTGTATTTGTGCTTTGACAGTGATACCGCAGGTCAATCAGCAGCAAAGAGAATATCGGATAAACTGTTTGCGCAAGGCTATAAATCAGAAATCCTCGTACCGGCAAAAAAGGATTGGAACGAGGAATTAATTATGCAGAAGGAAGGTGAACAAGCGTGGACGGAACAATCATACTGATTATTGTGGCAACAATTATGTTCGCCGTTATCGGCGGCGTTACTCTCGCTTCCCACATCTATAATCTTAACAGTATCAAATCCAAAACCGTCGGAGACGGGCAGCATGGTACTGCACGGTTCTCAACAAACTCTGAACTGAGACGAACCTATAAATACATTCCGTATGAGCCGAAAGTTTGGAGAAAGAAAGCTAAGCAGGAAAACCTTAATTTGCCGCAGGGAGTGATATTAGGAGTAAAGAAAAAGAACGGCATTGATTATGCAATGGTTGATGATGACGATGTGCATACTCTTATGATCGGTGCGGCAGGCTGCGGTAAAACCGCTTTCTGGCTTTACCCCAATTTGGAATACGCCTGTGCCGCGGGCATGTCGTTTTTAACAACCGATACAAAGGGTGACCTGTATCGTAATTACGGAAAAATAGCAAAGCAGTACTACGGTTACGATGTCGCTATTATCGATCTGCGCAACCCGACAAAATCGGACGGCAATAATCTTTTGCATCTCGTAAACAAGTATATGGACGAGTATAAATCCCATCCCGAAAACATAGCGCTGAAAGCAAAAGCCGAAAAATACGCAAAAATAATTGCGAAGACTCTGATATTCAGTGATGGTGATGCGGCATCCTACGGCCAAAACGCATTCTTTTATGATGCGGCCGAAGGTCTGATGACTGCGGTCATTCTGTTGATTGCCGAGTTTGCGCCGCCCGAGCAGAGGCATATTGTGTCTGTATTTAAACTGATACAGGATTTGCTTGCACCAAGCGGTGTGAAGGGAAAGAACCAATTCCAACTTCTTATAGAAAAACTGCCGCCCGAACATAAAACGCGGTGGTTTGCCGGTGCCGCACTGAACACAAGCGACCAGGCAATGGCTTCTATCATGTCGACTGCGATGTCGCGACTTAATGCTTTTCTTGATTCGGAACTTGAACAAATCCTTTGCTTTGATACGGCGATTGATGCCGAAAAGTTTTGTTCAAGCAAGTGTGCTATTTTTATTGTTTTACCAGAGGAAAATCCCGCAACTTACTTTATGGTGTCACTGCTTCTGCAACAGTTATACAGAGAAATACTTACCGTTGCAGACGAACACGGCGGTGCATTGAAAAACCGTGTAATGTTCTACATGGACGAGTTTGGAACTTTGCCGGCCATCAGTTCTGCCGAGATGATGTACTCTGCATCCCGTTCCCGAAAGTTGTCGCTTGTCAGCATTATTCAGTCATATAAGCAGCTTGAAAAGAATTACGGAAGCGAAGGTGCAGATATTATCAAAGATAACTGTCAGGTAACTATTGCAGGCGGTTTTGCGCCGACCTCCGGAACGGCTGATGAAATCTCCAAATCCCTCGGCACTCGGACTGTTATGACAGGCTCGGTCTCAAGAAGCAAAAACGATCCCTCGCAGAGCCTACAAATGACCGAAAGACCGCTCATGACCGCAGACGAACTCAAATCGATGAAGAAAGGTAACTTCATCGTTATGAAGACAGGCACTCACCCATTTGTATCAAAACTGAAACTGTTCTTCAAATGGGGTATCGAGTTTGATACAGAGAAGTACACTGTTCCCGATAAAGGTGCTCGTAAAGTATCCTATACAAACAAGGAGATTATTGAGAATAATATGCTCGAACAATATCCGGACTCCTACTATCCGCCGTCCCGCTCTGCTCGTAGGTCTGCCTCGGGCGGACAAGCCTTGTCGCAAAGCAACGAGCCTCTGTTCAGAGAACCGGAGCAGAGCGTCCGGACAGATTAAAGGCGGTGATTTTTTATGGCATATTACCGTAAATTATATGATCGAGACGAGCTTCCCTCAAGAGCGAAGCTCGTCTATATTTATCTCTACGACAGATGCGATGCGGAAAGAAAGGCATGGCCGAGCGTTAAAACCATTGCCAAAGAGTTGTCTATTTCCGATAAGACCGTCCGTCGGGCAATAAAGGACTTGGAAAAAGCGGGTCTTATCCGCAAGGAATATGCAAAGCGAAAAAACGGCTCGTTCACAAGCAACCGTTATTTTTTACTGTGATTCGCCAAGGGGATAGTCTGCTTACTATGTGTCAGTAGCCCTCTCCCATTTTGGTAGACCAAGGAAGTACCCACTCTAAGATATACTACAGCAGAAGAATAGAAGACAATAACATAAAGAACAGCAACGGTGGACAAACCTGCCGTTGCTGTTCGGTCTTTTATTGCTTATGTTTGCGATAAAACTCGACCATGAGTTTATTGAGAATGTCTTGCTGTTGTGCTGTAAGCCCCGGGCAATTGCTTGTGCCGCTCTTAAACTCGTGAATCATGGCGTGTATTATTTCTTTCTGCTCGTTTGATAATCCGTCCACAGAAACCATCTCTTCCTTGTCGATACCAACGAGGTAATCAAGCGATACATTGAAGAACACGGCAATATCAGTAAGAACCTCCAATGGCGGGATTCGTAAATTATTTTCATAGGCGCAAATCACGGACTTGCTGCGATTTATTTTCTTTCCCAACGCCGCTTGAGACATATTCCGACTCATGCGAAGTTGCTGTAATCGTATTCCGAAATCGAACAACCTGTACACCTCCTGTAGTTCTATTTCAGTAATATTTTAATACACTTGCGTTTCGTATGAGTAAGCGCTATAATATTATTGTTCCGTATTAGTAGACTTTTATTATTTTTCCGTTCTCTAAAATGGAACAAAAGATGAGAGAGGTATATGGTATGAAACTGATTTTTTGTATTGATGACAAGAGCGGGATGATGTTTTTCGGAAAAAGGCAAAGCCAGGATCAAAATCTAAGAGAATGGATACTCAACTATGCGCAAGGCTCAAAACTATGGATGAGTCCTTACTCCGCCAAACAGTTTGGAAACAACGCTTCTGTATTGGCTGATGATGATTATATGGGCAAGGCAGAAGAAAATGATGTTTGCTTTATTGAGGATGGTTCGTATTCGACCGATAGCGCGAATGAAATCGTGCTATGCAAATGGAATCGACACTATCCTGCGGATAAGTTCTTTGATACCGACCTAAAAGCCTTGGGCTTCAAGAAGGTCAAGACGGAAGATATCGCCGGAACCTCACATGAGAAGATAACAATCGAAACATACAGGAGGTAACGACGATGATAGTATCACAGAAGTTATTAGCGGTATTACTGTCTCTTGCAATGTCGTTTTCCCTTGCCAGCTGTGGCTTGGATTCGATAGTGAGTGACAGTCCGACATCTATCTCGTATAGAAGCACCGATTCTGAAAGTTCAATTATCGATGATAGATCAGAAACCGCCGGTCTAACAGAAACTGTCGACGAAGGCTCGGAATCCAATAAGCAAGAGGAAACCACAAGTCCGAGCAGCAAGCCATCAAGTGTCGGCTCAGGATCGGCTACTCCTGTTAAGCCCGCATCTGTCGGCGCATATGCGGGAACTGCATATGTGGTTATCAATAACAATCAGCCGAATTTTTCAGCGACCGAATTAACTACAACAGGTTATGAGAAATACTCAGACCTTGATTCGCTCGGAAGATGCGGTGTTGCGCTTGCTTCGTGCGGCAGGGATACAATGCCGGGAGCAAACGAATCCCGTGGAAGCATCAGCAGCATTAAGCCCTCCGGATGGATTCAGGCAAAATATAATGGCATCTCCGGCGGATACTTGTGGAATCGCTTCCACTTGATCGGATGGCAACTCTCCGCCGAAAATGCCAATAGGAAAAACTTGATTACCGGCACCCGATACATGAACATAGAAGGAATGCTTCCATTTGAAAACATGGTTGCGGACTACATAAAAGAAACGAACCATCATGTCGCATACAGGGTCACCCCCATATTTGAGGGGAACAATCTCGTGTGCAGTGGTGTACAAATCGAAGCATATTCTGTAGAGGATAACGGGGAAGGAATCTGTTTCAATGTTTATTGCTACAATGTTCAGCCGGGTATAACTATCGACTATGCGACCGGTAACAGTTCCGGACCTGCAAGTGAGAATACTTCGCAGGCAAAAGCACCTGCGCAAACCGAATCTACAACACAGCCCCCTGCCCAACCCGGCAACACCGAAACGGTATGGGTATCTGCAACGGGCAAGAAATATCACAGAAAAAGCAGTTGCAGCAACATGAAGAATCCATCGCAAATATCAAAATCCGACGCTATAAGCCGCGGATACGAGCCTTGCAAAAAATGCTACTAATTGCATAACTCTGTATAGAGACGCAATGAATAAGATCGATTAAGGGAGGCACAGCAATGCCTCCCTTAATTCTTTTCTATAAGCGCACTGCATTTTTTATTTGTAGGTGACGACCCAAATCAACACCTATCAGCCGTTCCCTTTGCTTTCTGCCGAAATCTATTGCGCGAACGGATGAAATATGCTATAATATAGTGTGTATTTTTATATGCAGTATAAAAAGTGCCTTGGAGGAAAGTTATGACCGTAAGATACGATAAATTATGGAGTCTCATGAAGACAAACAAGATGAAAAAAAGTGAACTTGCAAAAGCTGCAGAAATATCTCAAAGCACAATGACAAAACTGAATCAGGACCGCGTTGTGTCTATGGATGTTATGCTCCGCCTTTGCAAAATTTTTCATTGCGATATTGGCGACATAATGGAAGTAGTTGAGGACTGAATAGTGGAGGAAAAGCAATGTTAACAGGTGCATTAAAAAATAAAGTGGATTCAATTTGGGAAATGTTCTGGACGGGCGGAATAACAAACCCCCTCGATGTCGTAGAACAGATGACTTATCTTATGTTCATTCACGATTTGGATGAAACCGATGCAAAGAGAGCAAAAAGTAGTATGATGCTTGAACTGCCTTACACAAGTATGTTTGAGGGTCATGAAGAATACAAATGGTCGTGTTTTCGTGACTATCCTGCCGAGAGAATGTACGAACTTATGCAAGGTGAGATATTCCCGTTTATCAAAAATCTTCATGGCAGCAAAGAAAGCACTTACGCAAAATATATGTCTGATGCAATCTTTAAGATTCCTACTCCCCAATTGCTTTCAAAAATTGTTGATGCAATTGATGAGATGTATCAAGAGATGGCAAAAGAAATTGAAACAGACACCAAGGGCGATGTTTACGAGAGTTTGCTCTCCAAACTTGCAACCGCGGGCGTAAACGGTCAGTTTAGAACGCCTCGCCACATCATTCGCATGATGGTAGAGATGCTTGACCCCAAACCCGATGATACAATCTGTGATCCGGCATGTGGTACTTCGGGATTCCTTGTTGCTGCGGGTGAATATCTCAAGGGAAAATACAAGGACGATATCTTCTATAACAGAGAAAAGAAAGACCACTACAACAACCATATGTTCTATGGGTACGATATGGATAGAACAATGCTCCGTGTTGGCGCAATGAATATGATGACTCACGGAGTTGATAATCCCAACATTGAATACAGAGATAGTCTGTCTGATCAAAATCCCGACTCCAACAGATACTCCATCATCCTTGCCAACCCTCCGTTCAAAGGAAGTCTCGATGCTGATACGGTATCAACTGACTTACTCAAGGTTTGCAAAACCAAGAAAACCGAATTGCTGTTTTTGGCTCTATTCCTCCGTATGTTGAAAATAGGTGGTCGCTGTGCGTGTATAGTTCCCGATGGAGTACTCTTCGGCTCTTCCACAGCACATAAGGCTATTAGACAGGAAATCGTGGAGAAAAACAGACTTGAAGCTGTGATCTCCATGCCCTCCGGTGTATTCAAGCCCTATGCAGGTGTTTCCACGGCAATCCTTATCTTCACCAAAACCGGACATGGCGGAACTGATAAAGTTTGGTTTTACGATATGAAGGCTGATGGTTTTAGCCTTGATGATAAGCGAAGTCCTATTAACGAGAATGACATTCCCGACATAATTGCTCGATTCCATAACCTTGATGCGGAGGAAAGCCGTGAACGCACAGAGCAGAGCTTCTTTATACCCAAGAAGGAAATCGTGGATAATGGTTACGATCTCTCTATAAACAAGTATAAAGAAACCGAGTACGAAGTTGTTGAGTATCCCTCCACCGATGAACTCCTTACACAAATTGAGGAATTGGAAGCGAAGATCAACGCGGGAATCAATGAATTAAGGAGAATACTGTAATGAAAAAGTTCCTTGATTGCATTTCTATTGTCGGAGCAACGCCGAGCAAATTTCATGGAACAAAGAAATATATCAGCACAGGTGCGGTTGCAACAACCGAGATTGATGAATCAGAGGTTGTTGAAGTGACATATGAGGATAGACCTTCTCGCGCCAACCTATCTGCTGAAGCTGGCGATATCTTGTTTGCAAAAATGCAAGGCACAAGAAAAACTCTTCTTTTGGATTCCGAAACAGAGAAAAATATATATTCGACAGGATTTTATGCCGTAAGAGCAAATCCCGAGGTAATTACAACAGAATGCCTGTACTATCTTATCGATAGTGAACTGTTCCTTGCACAAAAAGATAAGAATTGCTCAGGTGCTACACAGAAGGCTATCACAAATGGCGGCATGGCAAAAATTGAAATCAGTGTGCCTCCGCTCTCCGAACAAGGAATCCTTGTCGATAAATTAAAGCATTTGACTCAGTTAATTGCCGACAAGAAAAAGCAGCTCAATTTGTTTGATGAAATCATAAAATCCCGATTTATCGAGATGTTTGGGGATCCGGAAACAAATCCATACGGTTGGAAACAGCTTACTGTGAATGATGTATGTGCATCGATTGTTAGAGGACCGTTTGGTAGCGCACTTAAGAAGGAATTCTTTGTACCACCGAGTGATACCACATATAAGGTCTATGAGCAAAAACATGCCATACAGAAATCATCGACTATTGGTACATACTATGTCACAGCAGAGAAATACAACGAACTACGAAGATTTGAATGTCATTCCGGCGATATACTAATGAGTTGCTCGGGCACAATGGGTGAATTGTATCAGCTCCCTGTGGGTTGTGAGCGAGGCATTATAAATCAAGCGCTCTGCAAGTTCACACTAAATGAAAGGATTTTGCCGATTGCTTTTTTGGCATACATGAGAGAAACCATCGGAAATCTTGAAACAAAAGGTAGCGGTATACAGAACATCGCGGCGGTTTCCTATGTAAAAGCGATGCCCATAAATCTGCCGCCAATGCGTGTGCAGGAGCAGTTCGCAGCCTTCGTCGAACAGGTCGACAAATCGAAATTTGAAATTCAACAGAGTCTCGAAAAACTCGAAATTCTAAAGAAATCACTCATGCAACAGTATTTTGGCTAAATAATAGCGGTGTAGGATGTTGGTATATCTTAAAACAAAGGGGTAATACCAACATGAAAAACAGAATTATTACAGATGTTGAGCAAGGAATGCAAGGCTTCCTTGATAATGCACAGATGAAACAACTCCACGAGGTACTTACTCACGCGCTTTTTGGCGTTGAAATCATCAAAACGGATGAATCCTCCGAATTGCAACAGGAATTTGACAATCATTCCTTGCTCACAACTTTCCTTTCTGCCAAAAAGGTTGAGGGATGTAGTGAAAAAACGCTGAAGTACTACAAAGCGACCGTCGAAAGAATGTTTGTGGACATCAAAGAGTGTGTATCTCATATAACAACAGATGATCTGCGCGAATATCTCGCCAATTATCAGCAAATAAACGATTGCAGCAAGGCGAATATTGATAACATCAGGCGCATTCTCTCAAGTTTCTTTGCGTGGCTTGAAGATGAAAACTATATACTGAAAAGCCCTGTTCGTAGAATCCACAAGATACGAACAACCAAAACCGTAAAGGAAACATATACCGATGAGGCGCTCGAACAAATGCGAGATGCCTGTAATAACCTACGGGATCTTGCAATGATTGATCTGTTGGCATCAACAGGTATGCGCGTGGGTGAGCTTGTAAAACTCAATATCTCTGATATCGATTTTGATAACAGAGAATGTATCGTATTCGGGAAAGGAAGCAAAGAACGCCCTGTGTATTTTGATGCGAGGACGAAAATTCATTTGAGAAATTATGTTCAGAGCCGCATCGATGACAATCCGGCACTATTTGTTTCTTTACTGAAGCCGCACAATCGTCTTGAAATTAGCGGCGTGGAGATAAGAATGAGACAACTCGGAAAAACGCTCGGGATTGACAAAGTACATCCCCACAAATTCCGTAGAACTCTTGCAACAAGGGCAATAGACAAAGGAATGCCCATCGAGCAGGTTCAGCAGCTTCTCGGACACGCCAAAATTGACACAACGATGCAGTATGCAATGGTCAGTCAAAATAATGTAAAGCTATCCCACCGAAAATATATCGGTTAATTTCAAATCCCGATTTATCGAGATGTTCGGCGACCCGAAACTTAATCCTCGAAAATGGGATATGGTAACCATTGGAGATATTGCAACAGATGTGAGATATGGGACAAGTAGACCTGCCACTGAGGGTGGAAAATATCCGTATTTACGCATGAACAATCTTACCTATGAGGGCCATTTAGATCTAACCGATTTGAAACATATTGATATTCCCGATAACGAGATTGAAAAGTGTGTAGTTAGAAATGGAGATGTCCTTTTCAATCGCACAAACAGCGTAGAACTTGTAGGAAAAACTTGTGTTTATAATCTTGATTCTGACATGATAATTGCCGGTTACATTATCCGTGTCAGAATTGATGACCGTGTACTTCCCGTTATCCTTTCGAGTTATCTTAATTCAACCGTTATGAAAGAACAGTTGCGGAGCATGGCAAAAGGTGCGGTAAACCAGGCAAACATAAACGCACAAGAATTGAGAAGTATTTCGATTTATTTGCCACCTATCACACTTCAGCACGAGTTTGCAACTTTTGTCGAACAGGTCGACAAATCGAAATATCATGGTGAATTCACCTGCGGAATGGAGGTGGCAGCATGAAAATCGAACTCAAACAAGTGCTTTATCCACAACCGAAGTCAAAAATCAAGGCAAGTGATGGCAAGTCAGAAGGAAAATACAAATTTTTCACATCAAGTCCTATGCAAACGAGGTTTATTGATGAAGCAAATTATGACAAACCGTCTCTGATCTTTGGGACAGGTGGTAATGCGAGTGTCCATTTTTGCGACGAGCCATTTTCGACATCTACCGATTGCTTGGTTATGTATGGAAGAAACAAAATCGAACTCGAGTCCATATATAACTACCTTAAAGGAAATATCAGCCTTTTAGAACACGGATTTAAAGGCGCGGGATTAAAGCACATTTCCAAGGATTACATACTTGCAATTGAGATTGAACTACCAAGCGAGGCAATGCAACATGAGTTTCTGCAGAAGAACCAGATTGTTGATGAAATAATCGAAGCAAAACGAACGCAGTTGCTATTAAGTGAAGACCTCGTCAAGTCCCGATTTATCGAGATGTTCGGCGACCCCGTAACAAATCTAAAAGGCTGGACAACTAAGCCTCTTCTTGACATGGGGAATTGCAAAAACGGCATGAACTTCCATACCGACGATAGTGGAATGGAAATGCATTGTTTGGGTGTTGGCGATTTTAAGGATCTGTCTTTCATAGACGGAACAGATCATTTACCTGTGATTTCACTGAATGAAGCACCACCTGAAGAAAGTATGTTGAGAGATGGAGACATAGTCTTTGTTCGCTCTAATGGCAACAAAGCGCTGGTTGGTCGTTGCCTTGTTGTTTATCCACGCAGCACACCAACAACCTATAGTGGATTTTGCATCCGCTATCGTCTAACAAGCAACGAAGTGGACACAACATATTTGTTGCGAGTATTGAAAACGGATTCAATGCGTAGGAAGATGACGGGGCGTGGTGCTAACATTCAAAACCTCAACCAACAAATCCTTGCTGCTTTGGATATTCCATTGCCTCCAATCAAATTGCAGCAGGCGTTTGCAGCCTTCGTCGAACAGGTCGACAAATCGAAATATCATGGTGAATTCACCTGTGGAATGGAGGTGGCAGCATGATGACTACAAAGAGGCTGTTGGATGTGTGTGACTTCCAAGGTGGAACACAACCTCCAAAGGACGAATGGATAAATGATCCTTGTGAAGGATATGTCAGAATGCTTCAAATTCGTGATTATTCTCAAGGAGATGCCAAGTTCATTCAATATGTCAAGGATACGAAGAAACTCCATAAATGCACAAAAGACGATATCATGCTGTCAAGATACGGATATATCGGACAAGCATTTATTGGATTAGAGGGTGCATATAATGTCGCTTTGGTTAAAGTCATCAAGAAGGCAGAAATACACACTCCCTATCTTCTTTGTTACTTCCAATCGTACTATTTTCAACATTTTCTTCTGTCAAATGTTGGAGCAAGAGCAACAATCCCTGGATTTAACAAAGATGAGCTTGAAAATGCTCTGATCAGGATTCCCGAAATGTGCGAACAGATAGAGATTGCCTCAAAAATAACCAAGGTGGACGAATTAATCGGTTTTCATAAGCAACAACTCAATGTTTTAGATACTCTCATAAAATCCCGATTTATCGAGATGTTTGGAACGCTCTCATGTAACGAACACCATTATCCGATGTGCGCATTGAAATATGCTTGTAGAAAAATCACCGATGGAAAGCACGGCGGATGTGAACAAGAATATAATTCGGGATATTATTATGTGGGAGCAAGAGAAATATACGATGGCGAAATACATTATGGCACAGCGCCTCAAATTGTAAGAGGCGATTTCGAAAAAGACTACCGCAGATGTAACCTTGAACAAGGAGATTTTGTCTTAGTAAATACAGGAGCAACTATAGGAAAATCCGCAATTGCCAAACATCCATTGACAGAGCGCACACTCCTTCAAAAAAGTGTTGCAATGTTCAAGGTGAAAACTGAACTTATTAGTGCGGTCTTTTTGAAATGTTGTTACGATGCAAATCCTGAAATGTATACCGTGAAAAGTGCTTCCGCACAACCCAATCTCTTGCTGTCAAGGATCAATAGTACGCAAATATATTTGCCTCCGATAGAACTTCAGAGGCAATTTGCAGCCTTCGTCGAACAGGTCGACAAATCGAAATTTTACATCGTACAAATGCAGATATTACTGCGATTACTCATTCGAGCGATACAGCAAAAAACAACAGAGGTGCTACTATGACGAATTTTGACTTCTTATTGGAAGAAAAAAAGTTTAGCGGTTTTGCAAATACTGCCATAACCGCGGAAAAGTTATACCAAATTGACCTACCGTCTTGCTTGTTCAATGTTAGACGGGCTTTGGAGTTTGCTGTCAAATGGATGTATTCCGTTGACGGTTCTCTCACTATGCCATATCAGGATCAGTTGGTCAGTTTGATCAATACCGAAGAATTCAGAGATATTATTGACGATAACCTCTATCGAAGAATCAACTTTATTCGCATGTTGGGCAATAACTCTGCTCATAGCACCAAGCAGATTACACCCGAACAGGCGCAACTTGCGCTCGAAAATCTTTTCTACTTTCTTGACTTCGTGGCATACTGCTATGCTGATAAGTACAGCCAACATACTTACGATAAGACGCTTTTGACACAATCTCAAGAGCCTGTGAAAGAAGAACCCGAGGTTAATGTTGACCTTGAAACTCTCATGAGAGAAAATGCGGCCCTCAAGGCAGAACTGACCCAAAAACGTCAGGAGCAGCAACAGACTTATTCGCCCAAGCCCCTCGACCTATCCGAATATAAGACGAGAAAGATTTATATCGACACTATGCTCCAGGATGCAGGTTGGGTTGAAGACAAGGATTGGTTTAACGAATACCCGTTGCCCGGAATGCCGAACCATTCCGAGATTGGCTACGCTGATTATGTTCTTTTCGATGATACACACCGCCCTCTCGCTGTTATTGAAGCTAAAAGAGCATGTAAAGATGTAGCTGTGGGTCGTCAGCAAGCGAAGCTTTATGCAGACCTACTCGAAAAGAAATTCGACAGGCGCCCCATTATATTCCTTACAAATGGCTTTGATACTCGTATATGGAATGACAAATATTATCCGGAACATCGTGTAAGTGGATTCTACTCCAAGAGGGATTTGGAGAAAGAGTTCAATAAACTCACGATGAGAACTTCTCTCGCCCATGTTCAGGTGAGCGATGCGATATCAGGAAGATACTATCAGAAAGAAGCCATCAAGGCGGTCTGCAGAGCGTTTGATGAACAGAACAGAAGAAAAGCCCTCCTTGTCATGGCAACGGGTTCGGGTAAAACAAGAACCGTCATCTCTATTGTGGATGTCCTTCTCCGCCACGGCTGGGTGAAGAATGTACTGTTCCTTGCTGACCGGAATAGCCTTGTCACGCAGGCAAAACGCGCTTTTGTAAACCTTCTTCCAAACTTGACAGTAACCAACTTGTGTGAGGAAAAAGATAAACTCACAGCAAGAGGTGTATTCTCAACCTATCAGACAATGATGAATTGCATTGATGACGCCAAGGATGAGAACGGCGGTAAATTGTTCACGGTCGGTCACTTCGACCTCATCATTTGCGATGAAGCGCATCGCAGTATTTATAACAAATACAAGGACATTTTCAACTATTTTGATGCGCACCTGGTAGGCCTTACGGCAACACCAAGAGATGAAATTGACAAGAATACATACGGAATCTTTGAACTTGAAAACGGTGTTCCTACATACGGCTATGAACTTGCACAAGCTGTTCAGGACGGATATCTTGTTGACTTCGTAAGTATCGAAACAAAACTTAAGTTCATCGAAGAAGGCATCGCATATGATGATCTTTCCGACGAGGACAAGGAAGAATACGAAGCATTATTTGCAAACGAGGATGACGAACTGCCCGAAAGAATTAATAGTTCCGCACTTAATGAGTGGATATTTAACGAAGACACGATCCGCCAAGTGCTTAATACTCTGATGACTGAAGGGATCAAGATCGATTACGGCAGCAAGATTGGCAAATCAATTATTTTCGCAAAAAACCACAGACACGCGGAGAAAATAAAAGAAATATTCGACAAAGAATATCCGAGCTACCACGGATATTGTCGCGTTATAGATAATTACACGAATTATGCGCAGAGTTTGATTGATGAGTTTTCTGTGCCCGAAAAAATGCCGCAAATCGTTGTGTCGGTTGATATGATGGATACAGGTATAGATGTCCCCGAAGTTGTCAACCTTGTGTTTTTCAAAAAGGTACTTTCTAAATCAAAGTTTTGGCAGATGATTGGACGAGGGACGAGATTGTGCCCGGCCCTCATAGATGGTCAGGACAAGAGTGTTTTCTATATATTTGACTTCTGCGGAAATTTCGCCTTCTTCCGAATGAATAAAAAAGGCAAAGAAGGGTTCTCAACTCAGTCTGTCCAGGAGAGAATATTTAATCTGAAGACAGAACTGGTATTCCGCCTGCAGGGTCTTGAATATCAAACAGAGGAATTGATTGCTTTTCGTTCGGCTCTGATTGATGATCTTGTCGCAAAGATTGGCGAACTTAATAGAGATAATTTTGCGGTTCGTCAGCATTTGAGATATGTCGACCAATACTCGAAGCGAGAAGGCTATGAAGCACTTTCCTACGAAAATACGCTTCAAATTGCCGAAGAAATAGCTCCACTTATACTGCCATATGAAGATGACGCCAGTGCAGTTCGTTTTGACGCATTGATGTATGGCCTCGAACTTGCATATATCCTTGGGAAAACCTATTCCAAGGCAAGAAATGACCTTGTAAAGATGGTATATGCTGTTTCAAAAGTTGCTACTATTCCTGCTGTAAGCGCTAAAAGCGAACTGATCAGCAAAATTCTCAACACCGATTATGTGGATAACGCAGGTATTAACGAATTCGAGCATATCCGGACGGAACTGCGCGATATCATGAAGTATATTCCGAGAGGTGAAAGACCGATATATCAAACAGATTTCACCGACGATGTGCTTTCTGTAGAAAGGCATGAATCGGAACTTGACAGTGATGAACTGCAGAATTACAGAAATAAGGTGAATTATTATATTCGTCAGCATATTGATAACGGAGTAATAGCCAAGTTGCACACCAATAAGCCACTTACCTCTGACGATATAAAAGCCCTTGAAGGAATTCTGTGGTCAGAGCTTGGTACGAAAGAAGAATACGAAAAGGAATATCAAGATAAGCCTCTCGGCGTTCTTGTAAGAGAAATTGTTGGTCTTGACATGAACTCTGCAAAAGAAGCATTTGCAAAATATCTTAATGAAGTCAACCTTGATGACAGGCAGATATATTTTGTGAATCAAATAATTAACTACATCGTTAAAAACGGAATGCTTGCTGATTTTAAAGTTTTGCAGGAAACTCCTTTCACAGATCAAGGAGAAGTTAGTGATGTTTTCGAAGATGCGGTTATGTGGCTTGATATTATGAAAATAATAAAGAGCATAAATGCGAATGCTTATGCGGCATAATGATTTTGATTTATCCCTCATACACAGCCATTTACTCAAGGAGGTGGAAAAATGGATAGCGATGCAAAATTAAGGCCATTATACCTCGCTAAAATTCTCTACGAAATGACGGACGAGGATCATTATCTAACCACAGCACAATTAATCCAACTTCTCGAAGAAAAGTACGGCATCAAAGCCCATCGTCAAACAATTAAGGCCGAGGTTGAATTACTAAAGCAGTTTGGATTAGAAATTGAAGAAGTGAAATCAACACAGAATAGATACAATCTGTACGGAAGAACCTTCGACATTCCCGAGTTAAAGCTCCTCATCGATGCCGTTGAATCGTCAAAATTTATATCCGCCTCCAAAAGCATGGAACTTGTTAAGAAGTTAGGCTCACTTACAAGCAATCAGATTGCTGCTACCTTGACAAGAAATGTTAGTTGTGAAGGACGAATCAAATCGGGAAATGAGAAAATCTATCTCATCATTGATACGATTAACGAAGCCATAAACAGCAACAGACAAATCTCCTTTCAGTATTTTCAGTACAACGTTCGGAAAGAGCAGCAGTTAAAGCACAACGGCGAACCGTATGTTATTACTCCGCTTCATCTTGTATGGAATGGCGATTACTACTATATGATTGGTGTTTATGCTTACAAGCAACGGATCGGAAATTTTCGTGTAGACCGTATAGCAAAACGGCCGAAGATTCTGGATGCAGAAGGAACTCCTGCTCCGGAAGGCTTCAATATCGATGAATACATCAATACGACTTTTAAGATGTTTAACAGTGAACATGCCGAGGTTGAACTCGTTTGTGATAATGAGGTTATGGATTCGATTATTGATAAATTCGGTGCGGAAGTTACCACATACGCTAACGATATGACATCCTTCCGCGCGGTTGTAAATGTTGCGGTCAATCATGTTTTCTTAAGTTGGGTATTTGGATTTGGCGGAAAAGTTAAAATCAAATCGCCTGAAGCCGTAAGGGAAAAATACTCGGCGATGATCAAAAATGCATTTGAGGAAATAACGAATGCTGAAAAGTAAGTGGAAAGATTAGGAGTGCTATTATGAATGGAGAAAAATTTACTCTTATGCAGTATTCAATTAGTGCCATATTGGGGCTGATCGAAGCTGAAGATTTTGTCATACCGGAGATACAGAGACCATTCGTGTGGAAACGCAGCCAGGTCCGCGACCTCATCGACTCTCTCTATAATGGATATCCTACAGGATACATCATCACATGGAAAAATCCAGATGTTCAAACCAAGGATGGTGGTAAAGCAAACGGCAAAAAGGTGCTCATCGATGGGCAACAGCGTATAACCGCACTCATGGCATCAATCGCCGGTAAAGATGTTCTTGACCAAGACTTTAATAAAGACCGCATCAAGATTGCGTTTAACCCCATTGCTACAGATGAAACCAAGCGCTTTGCTGTGCAGGATGCCTCTCATCTCAAGGATAAGAGATGGATTCCCGATATTTCTGTTGTCTTTTCTGCTGGTTTTAAGCAACGAGCTTTTGAAAATGAATATGCACAAAACAACCCCTGCGTGGATCTTGACGAATTATCAGAAACAATTGGAAAGCTTAAAGGTATCGCAAATAGGCAAATTGGTGTTATCGAGCTTGACCATAGTCTCGACATTGATGAAGTTACTGAGATTTTTATTCGAATTAATTCCAAAGGCACAGCGTTAAGCCAGTCAGATTTCGTTATGTCAAAAATGGCTGCAGATGTCACTCACGGCGGTGGTCTTATGCGTAAGGTGGTTGACTATTTCTGTCACCTTGCTTCTAAACCGGACTTCTATCCATTTATGACCCATGATACAGAATTTCAAGCATCTAAATATGCAGATAAAATCAAATGGCTTGCTAAAGATTACGACGATATATATGATCCCGATTACGGTGATATGCTCCGCGTTTCTTTTATGCATCAGTTCCGTCGCGGCAAACTTTCAGATTTGGTAAGTTTGCTTTCCGGTAGAGATTTTGAAACTAAAGAATACAGAGATGACATTGTAGGAGACTCCTACGAAAAACTTGACAGAGGGATTCAGAACTATATTAATCAATATAACTTTTCTCAGTTTATCTTAGCAATAAAAGGCGCGGGCTTCACATCGAATAAACTTCTCAGCTCAATGATGACTCTGGATTTTGCATATACATTGTACTTGATTCTGCTTAATGACAAATCCGTTCCAAATGCTCAAATTAAGCGCTATGTGCAGAGGTGGTTTGTTATGTCTACATTGACCTCTCGATACATTGGATCTCCCGAAACTGTTATGGATCGAGACATGAGAAGTATTGGCGAAAAGGGTTTCCTTAATTTCATGAATGAAGTGGAAGCATCAAATCTTTCTGATACATTTTGGAGCATCACTCTTCCGCAACTTCTCGAATCCTCTTCGGTCAATAGCCCTGCGTTTAATACTTTTTTGGCAGCACAGATTAATCTGAATTGCAACTCGATGCTAATGAACGGAACAAAAATTTCTGATCTTATTGGCATTTCTGGTGATGTACATCACATATTCCCTCGGGCATACCTTAAGAAGAACGGTGTAGACTCTAAGGTAAAATACAATCAGGTTGCCAATTACATCTATCTCGATACCCAAGTCAATAAAGCTATCAGTGATAATGCTCCATGTGATTATTTTTCAAAGGTAAAAACGCAATGTGAAGGTGGACAAATCGAATTTGGTAATATTTCGGATGCAGAACTTCTTTCTAAAAATCTCGAAGAAAACTGCATTCCTGCGGACATCGTTGATATGGATGTAAGTAGATATGATGAGTTCTTACAGCAACGCAGAAAGATGATGGCGCGACTCATTGAAAGGTATTACAAAAATTTATAAGTCTGCAACAACACAATTGACTGCAAATAATGTATCCCTAATACGCTTACATAAACAATATTAATCTTGTAGAATCTCGGCATTAAGCGGAGCTTTGTGCCGAGATTCTATTTTTATAGGTGATAGATATAGCCATCACCTCTCTTGCTTTTCTTCAAAACCTATTGCAAAGAATAAATTCTTCTGCTATAATAAGCCTATCCGATACAGGTTGTATCAGATAGAACGGAGGACGAAAAAATGCGTTCTAAAAACACTGACCTTATGAATGAAATCAAAAAGTTTGCCGAGGAATACTACCTTGAGTATTGGAAGTCCCCCTCTACCTCCGAAATTGCCGGTGCTGTCGGCGTTACAAGGGCGACGGTATACCGGTATCTGCTGGATATGTCCGAGCGCGGCATGATAGATTATGACGGCTCCGAGATCAGAACCGATGTTACTCGCAAGTATAACGATCCCGGTAATAATGCAGTCATTCTTGACTGCTCTGTTTCCTGCGGCATCGGACTTCCCGAAGAAGAACGGGTGCTTGAATATGTGAAGCTGCCGAAAACCGTGTTCGGCACGGGCGACCTCTTTTTGCTCAAAGCAAACGGAGATTCTATGGTTGACGCCGGTATTGAGGACGGCGATTGGATTGTTGTCCGTAAGCAGACAGACGCAAATGAAGGAGATATTGTTGTGGCTCTCTTTGAGGGGCTGAACAATCTGAAATACTTCTATTGGAATAAGAAAAAGAACTGTGCCGTTCTTCGCTCTGCCAACAAAGCAAAGGGATATAAGGATATTGAGGTTTATGACCTGCAAATCCAAGGCGTTGCACAGAATGTTATTAAAGGACTTTAAGCTGTAAACGGAGGTGCTGACCTTGGAAAAGGTATATGTCAATGTAGATTATCAGGTGCTCGTCGGCGGAGCAATAACGCCGGTTCGGATTTATTGGCACGACGGCAGAGCCTTTGATATCCGAAAAACGCTTCACTGCTGCATCTCCGAAGATGAGTATGAAGGAATTCGCTACACGGTGTTGATCGGTAGTGCGGAAAAATATCTATACCGAATCGGCGGCAAATGGTATGTTGAGCCGATTCAGACGGAGGTGGACACAGGTTGAGAAGCTATATTTCATTCGGAGAGCTTGAAGAACTCGGTGAAACAATCGTAAAAGAGTATCTCCGAAAGACCAAACGCTATAACGCCCTATGTGTGGATATAGAGGGTTTGGTTACGGATTATTTGGGACTTACCGTAGTTTACGAAAACATTGCGGAGGATGATCCGAACAAGATTGCCTTTCTTTCCAACGGAAAGCGACCGCTATGGGTTTCCCGTAACGAGGAACGAATACAGGTCGTGTTTCCGAAAGGAACGGTTGTTATGGACAAGGTATTGCTCCACGAAAACGAAAGCAGCCGGCGCAGATTTACACTCGGACATGAGGGCGCGCACAGTGTTATTGCGAAACAGAACCCGATGCAGGATGTCGGGTGCTTTCATAACGAATTTGATCCCGAGCGAGTGTATACAATAAAAGAACAAAAGGAATTGATGTCTTTTTCCGAAACGCAAGCCGATAGGCTTTCGTCGGTTTTTCTTATGCCCCGGTTTATTTTGCGAAAGGTTATGAAAAAGTACAAATGCGAGAACGGTTTGCCCGTATACGGTTGGAATGTCTTTGCCCCGGAGGACAAGCTGAAGCTTCGCAAAATGGCTGACTGTATGGGCGTATCCTTTCAGGCTTTGGTTATACGGCTTAAAACATTGGGGCTTCTGATACCCCGTGATTTGACCGTATACTTGGAGAACGACTTGCAGCTCGGAGGTGCGAAATGACCAGAGAGATTTTATATGACAGCAGATACGGCCAGCTTACTCCGGAGGTCGCAGAGATAATACTGAAATCCCGCGAAGAAGTGAAAAGCTTAAAGGGCAGAACGCTCAAATGCCCTATATGCGGTTTTCGGCTTGAAGAAGTCTATGAGATAGCCTCCGGTTATGTCCATGTGAAATGCCGCAAATGCAAGCTGGAGGAACCGCTGAATCTCGCCTATTTCAGACGGTTAAAAAGAAATATCTTACTCATAAATCCGTATGTTGTGAGAAAGGCTAAAAAAGGTGTACGGTTATGAAGATACGAGAAGTAAAACAAAATAAAAAAGATTATCTTGCGTTGCTTCTGTTAGCCGATGAGCAAGAAAGCATGATAGACCGGTATATAGACAGAGGCACTATGTATGTTTTGGAGGACGGCGGTGTGAAATGCGAGTGTATTGTTACTGACGAAGGAAACGGAATTCTTGAAATCAAGAACATTGCAACTGAGCCGGAATTTCAGCGAAACGGTTATGCAAAGAAAATGGTGGAATACATTGCCGAAAAGTATAAAGGAAAGTATTCGGTGTTGCAGGTAGGTACAGGCGACAGTCCGCTAACCGTTCCGTTTTATGAAAAATGCGGTTTTGTAAAAACGCACAGCATTAAGAACTTTTTTATAGACAACTATGATCACCCGATTTATGAATGCGGAGTAAGGCTTACAGATATGATTTATCTGCAAAGAGCGATATAAGGAAACGGAGGCATAAAAGTGAACATGACCTATCTTTGCATTGACTTAAAAAGCTTTTATGCCTCCGTTGAGTGTGTAACGCGCGGGCTTGATCCGCTTACCACAAATCTTGTGGTGGCTGATGTCACAAGAACCGAGAAAACCATCTGCCTTGCGGTTACGCCGTCGCTGAAAGCTTACGGTATCCCCGGCAGAGCAAGACTGTTTGAAGTAATCCAAAAGGTTGAGCAGATCAATCGGCAGCGTAAATACAATGCCCCGCGTCATAAACTCAATTGCGAATCGTATAACGCCGCCATGCTCGCAAGAAACCCATCCCTGGCTCTCAGCTATATTGCCGCACCGCCGAGAATGGCTTACTATATGGAATACAGCACTCGGATCTATAATATCTATCTCAAATACATTGCTCCCGAGGATATCCATGTGTATTCCATAGACGAGGTGTTCATTGACCTTACGCATTACCTGTCAACCTACAAATGCACCGCGAGAGAACTCGCACAGATGATGATAAAAGACGTGCTTGCGAACACGTGTATTACCGCAACGGCAGGCATCGGCACAAATATGTACCTTGCCAAAATCGCAATGGATATCACTGCAAAGAAAATGCCTGCCGACGAGAACGGCGTCCGTATTGCCGAGCTTGATGAGATGTCATACCGTAAAGAACTCTGGACGCATAAGCCGCTGACTGACTTTTGGATGCTCGGCAGCGGTATTGCCAAAAAGCTTGAAGCGAACTATATGTATACGATGGGCGATGTTGCCCGTTGCTCGCATTATGACGAGGCAAAGCTGTTTAAGCTGTTCGGCGTTAATGCAGAACTTATTATCGACCGCGCTTGGGGTTGGGAGCCGACCACTATTGCCGATATAAAGGCGTATAAGCCGTCCTCCAACAGTTTAAGCGTGGGACAGGTGCTCAAATGTCCGTATAACTACGAAAAAACAAAGCTGATTGTCCGCGAAATGATTGACCAACATGTGCTTGACCTTGTGGATAAGGGACTCGTAACAGATCAGATTGTGCTCGATATCGGGTATGATATAGAAAACCTGACCGATCCGAAAATCAGCGCAAGGTATCACGGAGATGTCACAACCGACCGTTATGGGCGTAAAGTACCGAAACACGCGCACGGTACGGCAAATTTAGAAAAAAAGACATCGTCATCGCACATTATAACCGACGCTACAATGGCGCTTTACGACCGCATTATCAATAAAGACCTGCTTGTCCGCCGCATAACGGTAGCAACATGTAAGCTTGCGCGGGAGTGCGATGTGCAAAACGAAACGGTCGCCGAGCAGATATCGCTTTTTGACGATCCGATTGAAAAGGCAAAAAAGGAGCAGGCTGAAAAGTCGGCACTGCAAAACGAAAAGAATATGCAAAAAGCCATCATCGGTATTAAAAAGCGGTTCGGCAAGAATGCAATACTGAAAGGTATGAATTTACAAGAGGGCGCAACTGCTATGGAACGAAACGGTCAGGTAGGAGGTCACAAGGCGTGAGAAAAATATTATCTTACAAAGCGGTACAGCTTGTTGTTGTTTTGATTATAACGGTCATTTTATCCGTAATTTTGACCGCCGTTAAAGATAAAGAATACAGCAATTGGGTTTCTACGGAGGCGGTAATTACAGATTGGAAAACCGGTCGGCATGTTTCCCATATTATATATTTTGAATATGAAGTTGGCGGTACGAAATATAGAGGGCAGGATAGTTTTAAAGGAAATTTTCCAAATGAAGATGTGGGAGATGTTGTTACAGTCTGGTATGATCCGGACGATGCTTCACGGGTCATGAGATCGGATATAAAACCCGATGCGGGCCTGTGGACATATGCGCCGTTTTTTCTTGCATTTCCCATATCGATCTTTGTTCTTTCCGGAGGATTTAAAGCAAGAGCACGGAGAATTGGCTGAAGGAGTTAAACAGTATGATTGAGAGCGCAGAAAAACTCTATGCGGATATTATAAATCTTCCGCATCACGAGTTGACTACAAGAAGGCGAATGCCCCGAATAAACCGTGCCGCAGCCTTTTCACCCTTTGCGGCGCTGACAGGCTATGACGCTAAAATCAGGGAAACAGGCAGGCTGACCGACGAGAAAACCGAGCTTGACGACAGCACGGTAAGCGAGCTTAATGACAAGTTAAACTTCGCTATGTCAAAGGCGGACGAACAGCCGGAGATAATCGTCACCTATTTCCTGCCCGACAAAAGAAAATCCGGCGGCGCATATATAACGCACACCGGAGTAATTAAACGCATTGACGAATATGAGCGCAAGCTGATATTCACCGACAAAACCGTAATTCCGATAGATGACATTTACGGAATCGACGGTGAAATATTTAACGGCTTATACTGAAAGCCGAAAACAACTGAATAACTGACTTTAATTCGTGCAAGCAGAGCCGGTCGAAAGACCGTGATTTCTAAGCGCCGTACAAGGTTGAGACTGAATAGTATGGAAAACCATATCTATTGGTCTTGATTTGTACGGCGCTTTTTTTGTGCGCAAAAATACTTGTACGGTAATTGGAGTCCTTTCCTCGGCTTGCCCGGGAAAGGACTTTTTATGTTTATACAAAAGGAAAATTATTTATTTTATGACTTCTTCACTGTACCGAACCGAAAAAGAGAAGATGCAGTGGAAAAGTGGCAGTGCTACATAGCCGGATATCCGTAATCTCCGATTTTTGATTTCACCACAAATTCAAAAATCTAAGGAGATTACGAAGTGAGCACCAAATTCTATATCAAAGACAATAACGGCATTTATCTGTCCACGGACGGAAAAATCAGATACACCCTGCTGGAAGGGAAGGCATTATATGACTTCCTCAAGACAGAAAACGGAAGGTCAAGATGCTTCCATGTAGACATTGATGAAAACGGCAACAAGATTGGAATTGAAGCAGAACCCAAAATGATCACGGCATGTGCAGCGCAGAGGGAACGGGATCGTTATCGCCACAAAGTGATGACTAAGCTGAACATTACAGTTGTGTCGGCAAATGCGCTTGTTTCAGTTCCCGGCGAAGATGACCTCGAACTGATTGACACCGTTGCGGATGAAGATGTCGATTTGGAAGCCGAGGCGATGCACGACCTCGACCTTGAAATTTTGAAAAAGGCTTTGCAAGCCCTCACAAAAGAAGAATACCGTATCATCCACTGCCTGTATCTGTCCAAATCCCCTATGAGCGAAAAAGAGATTGCCAAGCATCTCGGTATGACACAGCAGGCCGTGAGCAAGCGTAAGAGAGCCATTTTCGAGAAACTGAAAAAATTTTTCTGATTTTTGGTTGTGAGCCTTTGGATTTTTCCCAAATAAGGAATGAGAGGACTCAAACAGCCTCTGTTGCACCTTGAAAACCGAATAACGAAAGGATGCCGAGGTATAAACTCACCGGACCGTAAAAGGAAAGCTGTCGGACAGAAGCGCCATGACTCCACACAAGTGGATGAGCGACACATTCTGCGCCGAGTCGAAAAGGGTACAGCATATTTCGATTGGCCATGACTCCGGTGGAGAACTAAGGATACTTCTGCAAAAATCAGCTCGCCGGAAGGCGGGATATGTTGTTTCAGGCTGAAAACCATGTCTGTTACACCATATATGATGCTCGTTCCCCCATTGCGAATCCGACCGTGGGGAAATATGCTGCGAGATACTCGACATCCTTAAATCCAAAGCTCAATAACGAATTATTTGCGTTTGAGCGATGGAACTACTGTGCAGGAGCAGTAATGCTCCTGCATACCATTCTGTCGCTCAAACAAATCTGAATCACTAAGAAACAAGGAGACATTAGAAATGTTTGAAATTACTTATAGCGACAACGAAACCTTTGAAGCATACCAAAACGCGGGAAAAGCCCATAAAGGCGGCACCTACGATTTTACTTTTGAAAACCGATATATAATTTATCACGCAAACCTGCGTCATAAGGTGGATTACATTGCCATCGATATGAGCACCGGTCTCGCCTCTTTCGTTATTACCAAGAACCCCGGCAATCTCTACACCGAAGCATCCTACAAACGGCTAATCCCCCATATTCTTTACTCCGTGAAATATACCGGAGACATGAGATACCTCAATCGCTTTGCGGACGATCCCCTCGCGGTTATTGACTCAATCTTCCGTGTTGTTCTCCCCAATAACGGATATAACATTCGGGAAGAACAGATTGCTCTTGCAAAGAAGATGTATATCGGTTTTACCGAAAAGCAGGTTGCTCTCTGTGAAGCGGAGGTCGGAACAGGCAAAACTCTTTCATATTTGGTGGCAGCCATTGTAGCCAAACACCACAACGGCATTACTTACAGGCAGAACCTGCCCGTAACCATCACCACATTGAGCATTGAATTGCAGAAAGCATTGGTGGAGCGTGAAATCCCCCACCTTTCCAAAATGCTCTTAGACTATTACATTATTGAGCGTCCGCTGACCGCGGTTCTTCGCAAAGGCAAGGAACACTACCTTTGCCGTTATCGTTTCGATGACTTTCTCAAGAATATCCGTATGTATCCCGAAAAATACAAGACCACCATTGAAACACTCGAGCAGATGAGCAACCTGCGTGCAGGAATTGACCTGGACAGATACCGCCTCAGCGGAGCGATTAAGAGCCGAATCTGTATTAAGGGTACATGCGCAGGCTGCGCGCGAAAGAAGGAATGTACATATAACGAGTTTGCTAAACGGATGTACGACCTTCCCGACCTTGACTTTCAAGTTACAAATCATAATATGTACCTCATGTCCCAAAAAACGAAGACCGATGACCATCCCCCTCTGCTGCGTGAGAGTTGCTTTGTGGTCGTGGATGAGGCGCATAAGTTCAAAGAAGCGGCTGAAGACACCTTTGGCGAGAGAATCGGAGAAAAAGACATCCCCCGCTATGTAAACGCAGTAAAAATTCTTTGCTCAACCAAGGCCAACAGGGATAAGTACAAAGAATTTCTCGCAAATATCATCAAGGAAAACGATGCTCTGTTCAACAGCCTTCGCAAGAAGCAGCACGGCGATATCGAAGAAGAACGAGGAGATATTATTTCTCTGTCGGTGTTTCAGACAGCCAAACTCAACAAGATTATGTACCTCATCGATAAAATCGAAGGTATGAAGATCAAACGCAATTACGGTATCCCCGTAACCGGCAGCTACTTGAAAACGGCGATTACCGCTATCAATAAGACAAGTAAGTCTACCATTTGGTTGGATGCAGATGAAAACGGACTTCTCTCATTATGCAGCACCCCCAAAGATATCAACAACATTTTCCGGAGTAAAATTTGGGACAGTAATGTGAGCCATGTGCTGACCTCCGGTACGCTTTCGGATGGAACGGATTTTGAATATTTCAAAGCGGAAAACGGATTGGACTTTATTCCGCATCGCCTACTCTTGGAGTCCCGTACAGAATCGCCTTTTGATTACACTAACCACACAAGGCTGTACATTCCCACGGGGATGCCCACTCCGGACAACGACAACGAGGATTACTTCAAAGCCATCGCCGACGAGATTTATAGGATTATCAAAGCCACAAACGGTCATACAGCAATCCTTTTCACATCCTATAAAACGCTCAACCTGGTACACGACCTTCTGCGGGACAGACTGACTGCATACGATACCATCTGCATGACCCGCAGCAATAAAAATGCCATCACCGATTTCAAAAAATCGAAGAACGGTATACTTTTTGCTTCCGGCTCTATGTGGGAAGGAGTTGACTGTGTAGGTGACTGTCTTTCATCCGTAATTATTGTTCGGCTGCCATTCCCGATGAGAAGCGCTCTCATGGAGGAAAAGAAGAATAACTGCGACAGCGTTGGAGATTTCGTAGACAGATACTGCACCCCCAATATGCTGATCAAACTCCGTCAGGGCGTGGGAAGACTCATTCGCTGTGAAAGCGATACCGGTGTCGTGTCAATTCTGGACCCGAGAGCCATTTCTAAGTCCTACTCCGTTAAAATCGGACAAGCCCTTCATAAGTTCCCCAAGGTGGACTCCGCTCAAGAAATTGAGTGCTTCATGAGAGGCGTTAAGGATGAAGAATACTACGGAGAAAAGAAGGAGAACAGGAAATGATAGCAGAGAAACAGACCAAGTCCGCAAACTTTCTTCGGATTATCGCCATACTGAAAAGCCTTCGTGATGACGGCAAAATCAGTATCCAGGAGTACAGCAGAGCGAAAAAATACTATAAGAAACTTACCGGTGCCGATATTATAATCGCGGACTGAAAAGTTTGAAAAATATCAAGATTTCGCTGGACTTGTGCGGTTCTATGGATATAATGTTGTGTTGAAAAGAGGTTGCGCATAAAATGTATGCGCAACCTCCCCCACCAAGGAAAGGAGAGAAAACGATGGCAAAGCCGATGCTGATATCCCCGATATCAAGGCAAGGAATTAAGTTACTGCGAGTGGCAGCCTACTGTCGAGTTTCCTCCTCTTCTGCGGATCAGCTAAACTCATACGCAACCCAAATTGATTATTATACCAGGCTTGCAAAGAAGAAAAAGAACGAGTGGAACATGGTTGAGATTTTCGCCGATGAAGGCATCAGCGGCATGAAAGCCAAAAATCGCCCCGAGTTCCAACGGATGATCCGCATGTGCGAATTACATCAACTGGACCTCATCATCACAAAATCGGTGTCCCGGTTCGCGCGAAATGTAAAAGAAGCCCTGGAGTATGTGAGAAAGCTGAAACTTCTCGGTGTCGGCATAATCTTTGAGAAAGAAGGCATCAACACTCAGTCCCTCGGCGATGAGATGCTGCTCAATACCTTCACCGCAATCGCTCAAGAAGAATCCAAAGCGATTTCGCAAAATCAACGCCTCTCCATCGTCAAACGAATGGAACTTGGCATCTATGTAGACAGTAACGCACCATACGGATTCAGACTTGAAAACAAGCAGCTTGTGGAGTATCCTCCCGAAGCCGATACCGTGCGATGGATCTTCCGCTCCTATCTCAACGGTATGTCTACAACGGAAATTGCAAAAGTTCTGACCGAGCGAGGCATCCCCACGAAGAACGGCAAGGAAAAATGGAAATCCACTAAAATCTCCTATATGCTCTCCAACGAAAGGTATATCGGAGACTGCCACTATCAGAAAACATACCGTGACACGATCGTGCCGTTCAAGCAATCCAAGAACCGCGGCGAAGAAGATATGTACTATGCCACCGGCACACACGCTTCCATTATCGAGAAAGAAACCTTTGATAAAGCGCAAGTCCTCCTCCAAAAGCGAAAAGAGCAGTTCACCAAATCAATAACATTCAATACCTACCTCCTTACGAGCCGCATTCGATGTTCCGAATGCGGCTCTTTCTATCGCCGAAAGGTTCGGAGTGGTGGAGTCAAATGGGTCTGCGCCAAGCATGAGGAAAACACAAAATCATGCAATTCCAACTACTACAGCGAGGAACGAATCTATGACGGTTTCCTATCAGTGGTGAATAAGCTGCGATTCGGGCAAGAGAACATCCTCGGTCAAGTTATCGCCAAGCTTGAAAGCGCAACACAGAAATACAAGCGAAATAACAAAACGGCGATGCAGATCAGTCAGAAGATTGCGGAGATAAACGCCACAATTCTAAAACTGAATGAGCTTCGCTCAAAAGGATACCTTGCCCCCGAAATACATCAGTCCCAAGTCAGAGAGATGCAAAAGCAGCTCTGCACACTCAAAGAAGATCGGCAGGATCAATTCGAGTCCCGAATACTTACAATGCTCCAAGATGTGCGGAAACTAAAAACTCTGATTGACGAAATAGATGAACCCTTGTATGAGTTCGATGAGAAGCTCTTCGAGGAAATTATTGTAGAAATGGCACTCAATAACGCAGATGAATTGACCGTCACTCTGCTCGGCGGACTGAAATTCACTGAATTGATATAGGAGAAACCGCAATGAAAAAGACACGCTTTATTCCATACGGATACACCATCCGTGAAGGGCGAACGGTGATTGAGCACACCGAAGCCGAAATTATCCGAGAAATCTTTGATGAGTACATCAAGGGTGCTTCCCTCAAAGAAATAGCGGAGAGCCTCACGCAGAGGAAAATCCCCTATACCGAGAAGACGGATACATGGGATAAAGCGAGAATTGCAAGAATTATCGACAACGCAAAATACATCGGTGACGAAGAATACGACCCGATCATCGATGAAGATACATACGAGGGTGCGGTATCCATGAAAGCCGCACGGCAGCGCAATACCGTACAAAGAGAATGCGAAGGCATCGCCCTGCTCCGCAATAGAGTCAAATGCGCCGATTGCGGAAGCCCGATGGTACGCAGAGTCTGCTCGAAGCGACAAATCAATGAAAGCTGGACCTGTCAAAATGCAGAGTGCGGAAAGAGACTGCGCATCAGCGACGGCGACCTCCTACAGAAAATCGCCATCCTCATGAACCGCATTATCGAAAACAGCGAACTGCTGATACCAAAGCCCAAGATAAGGATAGCTGACTCCCCGACGGTTGCAAGCCTGCAACGGCAAGTGGATACCGAACTCGAGAAGGATTACCCGAGCGAGGAATACATTGTCGAGAAGGTTAGTGACATCGCAAGTCAGTTATATAAAGAAACCCAAGCAAAGAAAATGATTGTCGCTCAAATTGCAAGGAAACGAGCCTCAATGATGAAACCCCAGGAAAACTTTAATTGCGATTACTTCTCCGACCTTGTAGACTATGTCACACTCTCAAGTTCGGGGAAAGTCAGGCTCTACACTAAGGTAGGGACAGAAATCACCGAAGGAGAGAATGAATAATGGCAGTAACCAAAATTCCAAAGAAAACAATCACCCTCATCGAACCGAAAAAATCCTTCATAGTAGACAAGGCGCAACATCGCCAAAAGCGAGTTGCAGCATACTGCAGAGTGTCTACCGACAGTGAGGAACAGCTCACATCCTATACCAATCAGATGAAGGTATATACCGAAATGATTGCTTCAAATAAGGAGTGGGAGTTCGCAGGGCTATATGCCGATGAGGGCATCTCGGGTACGAGAGCAGACAAACGGCCTCAATTCCAAAAGATGATAGATGACTGCCACAAGGGTAAAATCGATATGATCATAACAAAGTCAGTATCGAGATTCGCACGAAATACTGTGGATTGCCTTGACTATGTCAGGTCACTCAAAGAAATCGGCGTGGGCATCTACTTTGAGGAACAGAACATCGATACGCTGAAAAGTGATAGCGAATTGTATCTTGTCATATACGCAGGATTCGCACAATCCGAATCCGAAAGCATCAGCAAGAATATTACTTGGACGCACCGAAAGAACTTCGAAGAAGGCAGACCCATCTTTATGTATAGCCGAATGCTCGGCTATAAGAAAGGCGCGGACGGGAACCCCGAAATCGTCCCATCGGAAGCAGCAATAGTGCAAAGAGTGTTCGATATGTACCTCTCCGGCAAGTCCACCGATGAAATCTCCGAAATCTTGCAAGGCGAAAACATCGAAATTCCCGGCAAGAAACTGAACTTCAGTAAATCAATGATTATCCGAATGCTGAAAAATGAGAAATATTGCGGAGATGCCATCCTGCAAAAAACGGTGACACTTGATCCAATCTCAAAAAAGCGCAAAGCCAACGAAGGTGAAGCGCCCATGTGGCTCGTCGAAAATAGCCACCCTGCCATTGTCAGCCGTGAGATATTCAACAAGGCGCAAGAAGAATCTGCCCGAAGAAAGGCAAAAACACCACAGTCTGAAAAGATAGCGCTGACCGCATCGGGGAAGTATTCCAAATATGCGCTCACAGAAGTAATGATGTGTGGAGAATGCGGGAGCAGGTACAAAAGAGTAACATGGAACATCCGAGGCAAGCACAGAATCGTGTGGCGATGCATGAACCGCCTTGACTATGGCAAGAAATATTGTGCCGACTCCATCACCGTTGATGAGCGGGCACTGCAAAAAGCCATTGTAAGAGCCTTGAATCGATTTAATATCGAAGACGAATCTACCTACCTAATGCTGATGAAATCCACTATCGGGGAAGCCATAGGAATCAACGGCGGCTCAGATGAAATCGACCTGCTTGAAAGAAGAATCGATGCCCTTAATAAGCGTATGCTTGACCTTGTAACACTGAGCGTTCAGGAAGATAGTGATGCCGAGGACTATGAAAATGAGTTCAAAAACATCTCCATGCAAATCGAGCAACTCTCGGGGCGCATCACGGCAATTAGAGAAAGTGAAAGTGAGGACGGAGAACTTCAAGCGCGGATTAAGGAAATCCAGGACACCATTGACAAACGAAAAGAAAATAAAGATACCTATGATGACTCAATTGTCCGGCAGATGGTAGAATGTATAAAAGTCTACCATGACGGCAGACTGCAAATTATACTCGGCGGCGGATATGAACTTGAAGAATACCTCGAAAAATAAAAACAGCAAGCAGCGAATAAGCCGTAGTTGCTTATTCGCTGACTCTATTAAGCATTGCTTTCGTTATTATCGCTTTCTTCATCTTCGCCAAGCTGTCCGATAGCGAAATTCTCAAAAGCTTCGGAATCGTCAAAATCCTCATTTTCGTCCGGTTCAATCCAGAGAGAAACATCCCGAGCATAGAGTTTGTTCATGAATAGTTTGCCCGCATTACTTTTCCTTTTTCCGTTATATTCTAAAAGCATCGCTTCGGCAAAGCCCATTGACCCCTTCCGGCGATCCCTGGCGGTACGAGTCAGTTGCTTAATGGAAACAGCACCGAGTTTCTCGCTGAACACCTCATCCTTTAACTGATCTTTATACACCACGCAAAGCTTGGTAACTGCATTCATAATGTTGGCGGAGAAAGAATTGGAGTCTCCCTCCCATGTGCCGATGATCAGGCGAAGAACACGGTTAAGAACCTGATACCCGTATTTGGAGTAAATAGCCTCCAAAGTGGATACAGCGCAGATGTGTCCCGGTGCTCTCTTGGCAGATATCTTCAAACCGTAAGACTCCACCAAATCTCGAATCATAAGCTGTTCTTGGTTCTTAGCCTCCAAGTTCGCTACGAAAATTTCAAAAGGCGCAAGGTTCTTTGCGAATTTCATCTGATTGGCAAAGATATCGGCTTCATGTTCATAGCACAGATCATCATAGATCATGCACCATACCGGAGTTTCGCGAGAGCCGGAAGCAAGTGCAACAATTTCAATGGTATGCTGCCCGTTAAAAACATAATTGATCCCGTCTCTTCGGCTGACCTTTACGGGATTGATTTGAAACAGATCGAAGTTTTCTGCCGTTTTCTCAATACGCGCCTGCGACAGATTCCGTTGATAATCCTGGTTCGAAACCAGGTTTTTGATTGGAATTTTCTCGAAATGAACATTCGGCACAAACGGCGAATAATCATCCATGTTATATATCCTCCACTTCCGACAGCATATCCGCTATCGTATTTCGCAGCTCACGCAAAGCCTGTGCCAAGTCACCTTTAGCCTGGGGAGAAACGATGGTGAGGTCTGCCGTATTCTTTGCCCGTTCAATAGAACTCTTCCATGAAGGAATCGTTAGAGTCAGACTGCTGATTTCCGCATCCGGATCATACTCGGGCATATCCTTCACGGAAGGCCCCGTGGAAATATCTCCCTCGGAATAAACTGTTTTATTCCCTTGCACAACCGGTCGCGTGGCTTTGTAATGCATAAACTCAGCAGGATTTCGATCAATCTTCCGATTGATTCGCCGAAGATCCTGCGGATTTAGTTCCGCCATTTCCAACACATGCTTATGGGCAATCTTGTACTGCCCCGAAAGAATCTTGGGCACTAATTTCGGCTCTTTCTTTCCGATTTCTTCTAACGCTCTCGTGAATATGGCATACTTCTGCACAGTGGCAGCCGACACATTATTATCTTCGGCAATTCTCTGTGCCGTCCAATGGCGGCAAGCCTTGTCCGCATCCTCTTCGTCCATCGTGGATATATCCAGGGTGTGCTGATTTCTCCCTATCTTATTGCGAATTCGGGTAACCAATTTTTCATTCTCGTACTGCATACCAATAAGGAACTTGCGAGTCTCTTCGGTAATGTTTCTTCTTCCGAGTTGATTGGCACATATCCAGGCGACAGCAGCCTCTCGGCACTCAAATTCCATATCCTTTGTATCAAAGGGGATGCTGTGGCGCATACAAATTTCATAACGGTTATGACCGTCCACAATGGTGTCATGCCATACAACGATAGGGTCACGACAGCCGTCATTTATAATATTCTGCTCAAGTTGTAAAAACTCTCTGTGCCGCAGCGGGCGGATTAAATGCCTGAATTCTTCGTCTATTTTCAGCCGTTTCAACTCCATTATCGCTCCTCCAATCCATCAATTTTTTGGAGAGAACTGAGTGGAAAAACGCCTGCATTTTCTTCTGCTATAATCTCTCCGGTCAGTCTGTATGCGTAAGTGCTATCTAATCCTTCCACTAAGGAACAAAGTTTATTGACAAATGAGGTGCTGTAAATTTCGTAGGAGTTATCCGGATGCAATGCAGCCAAATTTACGCGATGAGTATAAGCTGTTTTCTTGTCCGTTCCTTGGATAGCAAGCATCATAGCCGAAGGGCTGACAAGGAACTGAACATATTTGGGTGTCCCGAGCAAAGCCAGTGTGCTTCGATGAATGCGAATACGGTATTTTTTCAAGTCAACCGCTATAGTTACTTGTTGTCGAGTCTGTTCGCTCATGATTTATTTCTCCTTCCGGCAGTGCAACTGTGTCGGCAGTCACAGTTGCTGTCAGACTTTGCCGAACTGCCTTATTTTCCTTGATTGAGTAGATGGCATAGCCATCGAATATGTTTACAAGCATGGACTGCTTGTGCTCGTTTAAGGTCATTCCGAATTGGTTCTGCCAACCAATCGGATATACCGGCGTCCTTGATGCCGTTGATTTAGCACCTTCCGCATCATAGGTGCGCTGATACACCTCGGTGGATGTTAAATCAAATGCTATCAGGTATTCGCCATTAGCGCGGATGATATTCCCGAGCATCTTATAGCGGTGGTCGGGATTCCAATCCATCATGTCAAACATTTTCAGGAAGAACAGCGTACATGTTGTTTGCCTCGGCTTCCTTTTGCCTTGACCGATTGAACACCACTGGAACGACCCTCGCTCATTCTCACCACAGGGACGGAGAGCCAAAATCTTAGTATGAGGATTGATCAGCGCCTGGACATAGTCTGTGTGCGGAAACTTGGTCAGGCAAGCTGAATTCACATAGAATTTGCGGTTATTGAATGTAACCGCAGGCTCACGAATATGAGCAAAGAACTCTCTGCGGACAACCTGGAATTCCTCGAGGTTGAAGTCCGTGCTCATTTCAATCAATTCTTCCTCGTCTTTTAATACCGGGATTTTATGCAGTTCTGAGTCCGCTTGGGGAGCAAAGGTCTCTGTCATAGTCCTCTGCTCAGTAATATCATTCATAAACTACCTCCTAAATATCTACGCCCTGCAATTCTTGCGTGATAAAACTTTTGAGTTCTTCAAACCCCGTTACATGAAGTTTGTTGCCTGTCTCGAAAAGTTGGCCCTCCAAACGGAGCATCCAATCTTCCTCGCTCTGCCGCTGAAGTTCCGTTACGGACTTCTCCTGCGCATAGAACTGCTTACCAAAGGAGCTTGTCCATGATTCGGGAATTGCACGAATGCGCTTTCCGGAGGGCATCAACGGCTGCACATTTGTACAGTCCTCTTCGCCGTTCTCTTTAGAAAGCACATTAGGCTTGAAATATGCCTCTGAGTCAACGGTATCAAAGATATAGGCAACTACGCCATCCTGCTCATAGAGAGTACCTAAAATACGGTACTTGTACTCGATGTTCCAACCAAGAAGGTTGAACATCGTCTCACTGAAAGCAGCGGTTGGGATTAACCGTGGGTATAGAATACCTTTCTCCGGCTTTGACGCCATGACACTGTTACGGTTTTCTTTGGTGGTCGGTCGAATCGCAAGTTTTCGGCTAATAGGATTTATCAGAATCTCAATATAATTCTGTGTGCCGAATTTCCGGACACACGCGGTACTGAACTTGATAAACTTATGATAAATAATGGCGTGAGGCTGACGAGGAGCATCAAAGAACTCGCCGCGGGCTATTTCAAAACCGCGCAGGTCAAAGTCACCTGCTTCCACCTCAAACTGAATCTCTTCCTCCGGATGCGGTTCTTCCTCGGGAGAGGAATACACGCTTTTGGAAGCCAGGTAGTAGTCCCCCTCTTTGAATCCTGCCCATCGGGGATTAATGGTGACAAAACCTTTGAGGACACCATCTTCTACAACGCGGATTTCGGGCAAGATAGACTTGTTACCGTACTTAGCGTTATCGAGCATTCTCTGAACCGCAATATAATCGTCGCGGGAAACGATGCCGGGATGATGATTACGATATCGGCTCTGCGGTCTTTGACCTCTGTTTTTCTTTGCCTTATGGGTACGGAAGTTTGGCGTAAAGGTTTTTCGAGTGAGGACATCACCGCAATGTCGCTCATTGCGTAGTATTTGAACAATACCGTTGGAAGTCCAATTGATATTTCCCAAATAGGACTTGCGCCCGAGAGCATTGAAAGCATCGGCAATCTGTTGTGATGAATAGCCGTACAGATACATATAGAACGCAAGTTTAACTGTAGGCGCTTCGTCAGGATTCGGAATCAGTGTTCCGTCAGCATCATGCATATACCCAAGCAGTTTGGGGGTCAGAGGGATACCATTGTCCAATCGCATTCGCAGAGAAGTTTCCATCGACCTGCTTCGTGTGTGTGACTCTTCCTCGGCCATTGTGGCTTGGAAAGACAATGCAAGCTGTGAGTCATCATTCAGTGAGAAAATCCCCTCACTTTCAAAGAAGACTCCGACAGGCGGATTGCGTTCGGCAAGGTCTCGCACAATACCGATAAAGTCATAGATATTGCGGGCGAAACGGGAAACGCTCTTTGTAATGATCATGTCGATTTTTCCGCGCTTTGCGTCGGAAATCATCTGAAGAAACTGCTCTCGCTTATTCAGAGAAGTGCCGGAGATGCCTTCGTCAGCGTAGATTTTAACGAGCGTCCAGTGAGGGTGCTTGATAACGAAATCCTCATAATACTTCTTTTGCAACTCGAAGGATGTAGTCTGCCGGACATCGTCCGTAGAAACACGAACATAGATAGCAACCCTTTGCGGGACATCATTATCGTAATAATCGGCTTGCCTGGTCTCGGGAAAGTAATCATAGTTTTCGGGATCGACCTCAACATAGATGCGCTTTTTGGTCTTTGCCTTGGCTTGCTCTTTTTCTAAGCGTTTCGTTTTGTCAATCATGCAGCAGCCTCCTCTCGGAGTCATCGTCCGGTAGGCTCACCCATCCCTCGGGGAAGAAGTCAGTGTCCCGCATATCTTCTTGATAATAAGAAGCAAGGGTGAAAATATCTTCGGAGATAAAGTAGATTCCGACCGGATGCGGCAGCGTTGCAAGATAGCGGGACATGATTGTAATCTCCTGCGGTTTCTTCGTTACATTGGAAACCTTCTGTGTAATGATTAAATCCACCTTGCCGTCAAGACAATCTTGAAGCAATCTGCACCACTCGGGTGCATTCTCCATATTGGGAGCAGTTGAGCCTTCATCTATATAGAAGTCAACCAACTCCCACTTCGGACACAATGCCAATGTGTCTACAAACCCCTTCTTGTGAAAATCGAGGTAATTCTCATATCTGGTCTGATTAAAGTATCGGATGTAAATGCCCACCTTGTATGGTTTTGACACAAGAGGTCGCTCACGGCGAATCGTGTGCAGCCATATCAGATGCTCAGCAATCATCTCAGCCCGTTCTGTGTCTCCGTCAAATATCTCTGAAAAGTGCGGTGCAGTTTCTATCTGAGCCAATTTAGCGTGAATATCTATCTCGTCCATTTTGGTTATCCTCCCACTTGCAGTATTCAAAATAAGGCTAAGATTATTGTAAATCATGCAAGGCTTAATATCGACTAACCACAGGTCAAGTGCTTAACTGCTGGTTTATCACAGACGAAAAAAATGCAAAAAAATAAGGTCGGCAGACTGAAAACTGCCAACCCAAAAAGCAAAAAAGGCAGGTCAAGATTGACCTACCTCGAAAACCATATTTGAATTGAATAGATAATTGTCTCCGTTGAAAAGTTGATTGATTCTTCGGAAAACCTTTCAGCGAAAACGGCAAGAAAAAACAGGTCAGACATTGCTGCCCAACCTGTCAAAAAAGGTAATCGTCTTTCTTCATCCGCATGGTGGTTTTTAATTCCTTCACGATCTTGATAATGGAATCAATCTCGGCAGGAGAACAATCTGCCAACAAATCGTTGAACTCACCTTGGTATATTCCAATGACCTCGGGAGTGTTGGTGCGGAGCAGTACATCGGCAGAAACCTGCAATGCCTCAGTTATATATACAAAAGTGGAGAGCCGCAATTTGGTCTTTCCGTTTTCAACCTCACTCATATGCGGAACGGAGATGAATGCTTTTTCCGCCAATTCAGCTTGGCTCATGTTTCGCTGAAGGCGAACATCACGAATCCTTGCACCGATTGCCTTATACCTTGCATCGTCAAGTTCTCTCATGACGCACCTCCCTCATCCGTTTATAGTATATAGATTATTATATAATCTATGCCCGATGTTTGGAATAAGCCGCAGTTGAACACATCGGCTATACCTTATAATAGAAACATCAATTTTTTGGAGGTTTCTATATGCAAATCAACTACATTCTTCTCGGGCAGAGAATCCGTGCGTTCCGCACAAAGAAAGGCATTACCCAAATGGAGCTTGCAGAGCGAATTGATCGTTCTGCTGCCTATATGAGTTATGTGGAGACGGCGTACAAGTTTTGCAGCCTCGATACCTTGGTGAGGGTGGCAAACGAACTGAATGTCTCCACCGATGACCTGCTTATTGACAGCCTTACCAATACAATCAAGGCATCCAATCATGAATTCACCGCAATTCTCTCGGATTGCAGTGACTATGAAATGCGGGTATTACTTGATATCGTTAAGGCAACCAAGCAAGCGATGCGTGAATACAAGTATTTAACTCGAGCCAACCGCAGATAAAATTATAAGTTGCTTTCGGCTTCGATGGAACACTCTGAAAGTCAAAGAATAAACCTACAGTTTGCGAAACAACAACTGCATAAACAAACGGTTAAAAGAGCAAACCCCCGAAATGTTCGCTTGCGAATATGATTTCGGGGGTTTGCGAATATATTTTCTCAAATCGCAGGACAAGAATCAAATTGACTGATATACTTATCATCGGAAAGGTGGCACAACTATGATTTATTACACCGGTGACATTCACGGGCAGAAACATGATATAGAACGATTCTGTAAGCGTTTTAATCCCACAAGGGAGGATATCATCGTAATTCTCGGCGATGTCGGTGCTAACTACGGGCAAGACGAAAGAGATGCAGAATTGAAGTATGCACTTGACAAATTGAAGCCCACTATTCTCTGTATCCACGGCAATCATGAAATAAGGCCATGGCATATTCCAACATATAAAACGAAGGAATGGCACGGCGGCATCGTATGGTATGAGGAAGCCTATCCCTCCGTATTGTTTGCCAAAGACGGCGAGATATATGACTTAGAGGGGCTTCGACACATCGTTATCGGCGGCGCCTACAGTGTGGACAAGTTCTATCGCCTTTCCCGAGGATACGGTTGGTGGTCAGATGAACAACCAAGTGAAGAAATCAAGCAATATGTAGAGCAGCAGCTTAAAGAAAATGCTATCGATGTTGTTCTGTCACACACCTGTCCTTTCAAATATGAGCCTGTCGAAGAATTCCTCCCGGGTATCGACCAAAGTACAGTGGATGACAGTACGGAGAAGTGGCTCGATGTCATAGAAGAAACGACGGACTATATGGCATGGTTCTGCGGACATTGGCACACAAACAAACGAATTGATAAAATGCATTTTCTTTTCCACCAGTTCGAGTCAAGTGAGGAATTACAGAAGATGAAGGTCAACAAAACAAATTTAGAAAGAGAGATGGAAGATGGGTAAGATATTCTTTACCGGTGATCTGCACTTTGGACATGCCAATGTGATTGCTTTTGATAATCGTCCGTTCAAGACGGTTGAGGAAATGGACGCGGAACTTATCCGCAGATGGAACAACAAGGTTGGCAAGGGCGACCTCACTTATGTCCTTGGGGACATGATATGGAAAGCACGAAACGATGACGCTCCGGAGCTTATCAAAAGTCTAAACGGTCAGATCATACTCATTAAAGGAAATCATGACCGCTTCCTGCACAATGCAAAGGCCAAGGCAGCGCTTGCAGGAATCAAGGATTACGACGATATTTGCGTAAGCTTGGAAGACGGAACGAAGAAAAGAGTTATCCTCTCCCATTATTTCACCCCGATGTACAACGGACATAGATACCAGGCAATCCATCTACATGCTCATTCCCATTTTACTGATGAAGCGGATTTTGAGGTTGATTTTGCGAAGCGTCTTAATAGCATCGGATGCCGGAATGAAATCTACAATGTAGGTTGTATGTATTGGAATTACGAGCCTGTAACCTTGGACGAGATTATTGAGAATGGAAGAACAATACGCCCCACCTATGGCGAAAGATCTACTGAATATATGGCACAGTTCCCGTGGGAAAAGAATCAAACCGTTAATCCCGAAAACGAGATTAGTTGGAATGTGTTCTACCACAACTGCAACAGCCGCAGCATCGAAACCTTCAATGTCTTCGAACACGGTTCATTCCGTGAATATGTGAAGAAGGCCGCTAAGAAGTATCAGAACAAAGAAGACTTTGCCAAGCAACTCCGCAGCGAGGTAATGTATTACTTTTGGTCGAAGTGCGAATGGGAAGTTCTTGTTACCCCATGGATATCTCCACGTGAATCTGAGAAAAAGAAGATAGATGTCTGTTGGCAGATTATGAATAATTGGGATGTGTTTGTCGATTACACATGGGCCAACAGAAAGAAGCTGTGACGATGGGAAGATACTACAGACTAATTTTGAACGATTACTCTGCAGTTTCCTTCACGAGTTTCAGCAAAGACTACTTCTTCAGAGTTGGATAAGGAGAAGACGATGAGTAAAGATCTTGTGACAATGACTATTGAAATCGACAGAGAGGTATATAATAAGGCAGCCGAACTGTTCAAGAACCTCGGGACAACGATTGAAGATATGACCGTGGGATTTCTCAAATTCTGTGTGATCCCCGAAAACCCGCCTGTGCTCAAGGCATATTTTGGCATAGAAAATGCACCTGCCGAAGCAGGTGCACAACCGGAGTTACATCATAGGATTTTCAAGCAGGTCTTCGATATCGCAACCAAGAACACGGGATAGCTTGTAAAGTGTTTGTGCCTGTGCCTTATCAATGTTGTTGACTCTCTGCTCATACATTTGAATGTTTCGGACTTTGATGCCCGATTGTTCCGCAAGTTCTGACTGAGATAAGCCTCTGCTTTCCCGAATGCGTTTCAGATTGGAATCGCCTTCGGCAGCCTTGTAGAACTCTTCCATCGTATCAATGAAGTTCGTGATATCCATCTCATGATAGACCGAATACATTCCGATAATCTTAGTCAAAGGAATTCGCTCGAAGATATCTTTGAACCTGCGGCCGCAGTACCATTGATATTCTGCAAGTGCCCACCCTGCCCAATACTCGGGAGAGCATTCCTCAGAGTTTATAGGCTTCGGAAGTTCTTTTCTGCCGTATGCTTTCAGGATAACCGCACGGGCAAGTTCAACACCGGACATACCTGCAACATAGGCAGGATTGCCGCGCTCAAATTGCTCGGCATAGCCTGTGTTGATAAAAAGTACGGTAATCCAATCCGGCTTAATCTTGCAGTCATTGATAGCATAATCGAAGAATGAGGACAGACGATCCTTTGCATTACTCAAATAGGATTCGTTGTATGCGTGGGTCATCATTACTCATCTCCTCTCTCAAGATGTCAAGTACAAAGATATCATCACGATATGATTTTGTCTTCTTGATTTCTTTACGATAAGTATCTCTCGCTTTGGTGTCTCTATCCAGGAACTTGGGATAATAGACATTCTTATCGACCGAATATGCATCGACAAACTTCAAACGCTCAAATCCTCTTTGCGAGATAACAACGGTTTGCTCGCCGAGTTTGCCGAGACGAAGCGCCTTGTTCAGACTTCTGAGAGGAAGTGTGTTTGACACAAAGGACTCAGCATACTGAAAGTAAGAATCGTCCGCGCGGTATCCGACAACAATGTCGTAGCCGGAAAGGTCAACCGAGTAATGTTCGATGATATAATCCCGTGCGTCAACGGCAACCTCAGAATCGAGTTTGAAGGTGCGGAACTGAAGAAGCAAAGCAATCCAGTTGAGGACTGTATGATTGCCGCTCAGCAGGTTCAGTACTTTCAGCCCGTCTTCGTCAAAGTCGTAGACATTTACAAAGCCATCCGTGTTCTTTTTGCAGGCCCATTCTCTGGCCATCTCCTCGACACGGGTACAGTAAAAGCCTCTTCCGTAGTCATTGTGTGGATTACCGATATTGATATCCGGAACCTCGATGATGTGATCCGTTCCGTGAAGTAATTGAATTGTGCTCATAAAACCAAGCCTCCCTATATCATTGTGATGACACAACCATATTATATCATTGCAACGATAGTTTTGTCAACAGGGTTTGAAAATATTCCGAAATAAAGTTCGAAACGGAGGATACGAAATGCATGCTTTTAGAAATATGAAACCACCGGACACGATGGAACGAATAAGTGAGATGAAACGATGACCTATGTATTATCCGACATCCACGGCAACCTGCAACGATTTAAGTCCATTATGGCTCAAATCAATCTCCAAGCGGATGATACATTGTATGTCCTCGGAGATGTGATAGACAGGTACGCCGGAGGAATCAAAATATTAAGACAGATCATGAGAATGCCCAATGCCGAAATGTTGATTGGCAACCATGAATATATGATGCTCAACGCCATCGGTCATTGCAAAGATGCAGCCGAAGAAAAGGAAAACACGAATCGGAGAGAAAAAAGGCTTTGGTACAGGAACGGCGGTATGATTACGCATGAGCAACTCAAACATTACCGCAAAGATATCCGATCCGAGATTTTCGATTTCGTCCGCCAACTGCCGACAAACCTTGAAGTTGAGGTCAACGGAGTCAAGTACAAGCTTGTCCATGCCTCTCCCGAGGAAAACTACATGAAATCCCCCCGGAACATTTGTGACTACAAGAACAGCCGTGAATTTGCCATATGGGATAGATGGGATGAAACACAACCGATTCCCGAAGGTTATGTACTGATCTTTGGCCACACGCCTACCTGCTACTTTCACGACAAAATGCCGTGGTGCATTTGGAAGGGCGATAATGCAATCGGTATAGACTGCGGCAGTGGCTATGAGTATGGACGCCTTTCGTGCCTCCGTTTGGATGACATGAAAGAATTTTACTCGGATTGCTGACACAGATGGTATCAGACAAAAGAAAAGGAGTCATCAATGGGAACTTATTATGCAGTTTACGCCGAGGTTCGTGTCGGCAATCAGTGGTACAATCTGAATCCGCTATTTCAGCGCACTGACGGAAATATTGATGTCTGTCCGGTCATTTCGGGACGAAATTGGCTTCGTGAAGCATATGAAGAACTGGAAGAAGTCAGCTACACTTGCGGCCGACCGGAGAATATGAGTAAAGAAGTCCGGTCGGTATTTTACCATGAAGATGATGAACCATACGACCCATACTTACATATCGACACCTACAAGGATTTTTACAGCCGTTCCATGTTCCTTGTGAACTACGGCAAATCCGTAAAAAGTCGAGTCAAGAAGGACAAGCCGACACGGTACTGTGGGTATGCTTCCAAGGTCAGTATAGCAGCATTTGAAATCGATGAGTATGATACCATTGGCTATTGGCTCACTCCCGTGGAATACGAAAAACTGTCCGATAAGGAAAAACAAGAGTATTCCTACTACGAGTGGGATGAATACGAGGACTGGTACAGGGTTTATAACTTAATCGTAGACAGAGTGGATACGATGCTCGGCTATTTCTGCCGATGGGCAGAATATGCTATCAAGGATGCAAATCCGGACGAAATATGCCCAACCGCTGACTATGTCCGGCTGCTCGTATACCGGTGCTGAGAATAAACCGAACATCTGAGCGAAATGTGAGAAAGGTGGGATCGGTATAGACTATCATTGTGGTGATATATTTTCTCCCAACAGGACCGGTCACGAATTGATAATCTGCCATCTGGTAAACTGTCAGGGAATTATGGATGCAGGGCTTTCAAAGCAGATTCGCACTATGTTCCCACAGGTATATGAGATGTATCAAAGAAATTGCACCAAAACCGCTAACCGTCAGGACTTGCTCGGGAAGGTGTTGTTTTGTCCAATCAGATACAACGGAAGTGAATGGCTCGTTGCCAACCTGTTCGCACAAGACGGCTTCGGTCTGGATAAACGCTATGCCGATTATGACGCTCTGCGAAAAGCACTCACGGTTGTGAGAACTGTTGCAACACCATTACCGGCAAGGCCGCTGACGACCGTCCGCATCCCGTATAAAATGGGAAGCGGTCTTGCGGGAGGGTCATGGAGCATCGTTGAACAAATAATCAAAGACGAGCTTGTGGCTTATGACATACCCGTAGAAATTTGGGAGAAGGGATCAGTATGAGCGAAAATAGTCCTTGGGATGATATAGCTTATTTAATTGCCGCATTCGAAGAACAAAAGAAAATAATCTATGCGCATTATTCTCAAGCGGCTGCTTCGGTAATGACCGGAAAAATAACCGCAGAAAATGAGATAGAGAGAATTATGGACGGTCTTCTCGATTTCGGTGATGATGAGCAATTTCTTGGTCTGTACAAGAAGCTGTGCCGCCATGTGTATAACTCATATCCGCAGATGGTCAGCGAACACATCGCTCTCTTCCCAATGCAATTTGAAGAAAGAGACAATGACCATGAAAATGAGCGACAATATTTATGAAATCGTGCCCGTGAAGAACTAAGAGGAAGGAATGGTGTTTGAATGAAAAGAATATGGCTGTATTTATATGCCCAAGACGAAAAAGAGGTAGACATTCAAAGGGAAGAACTGATGAATCATTGCAGTGAGAGCCACATGAATATTGTAGGAGAAACCGTTATGATTCGCGAGAAAAAGCTTGACCCCGATGGCTTTTCTACTGCAATTAACCGCGCCGTGGAAAACAGATGCGATTATCTTGCGACTTATAAGACCGAGACAATTGAAATGGATGATCAAATGGGTATTGCGATCTGCGAGGCATACATAGAAAGCAATCTTTCTCTTTACTCAACGGATCATGGGGCGTTTATGGAAAAAATCTATAAGGCGCTCCCTTGGCTAAAACTTTGGAATGCGCCAAACCTTCACTCTATGGATGAGGATTTAGATGCTGGTGAAAAGCCGGAGTACCCAGAGCCTCGCGGGCTTGACTCATTAAAAGTGCGAGTGAAAAGACAAGGCAAAATCTGCAAACTGACATTTACGGATTTGTGTGAGGAAGAACAATTATTTGCGCTTTCTTGTATGTCCAAAGAGGAAATCAAAACTCTAATGATGCAGCTTGCGTCCAGCATGCAGCGACTTGTGAATATGTTTGATATTCGAAGGGATCAAAATGGACAACTTACTGCCAAAGGTGAAGAATACCTGCTTATCCAAAATTGAATCTGATGTGCATAGATAGCAAATATGAAGGGAGAAAAATATGAGTTATGATAAGACGGAAACAAGAGAACTTAATACACCGGCTCTGAGCGAGGAAGAGTTAGATGTCATTGAGGTGCTCGACCACAGAGCATTGTTCAGCAACGGACGAATTAAGCCAGAGCATATTCCCGAAGGCTTACATGCATATGACCTCCGCCATAGCGATGACGGCGGTCGCTTCTGCTCCATTGAGCCGAGGGTCGGAGTCAATCACGGCGGCACCGTGCTGATGCGAGAGGTGCTCGATTTCGGTAAGGACGGATATATCCCACTTGACGATGACACTGAGCCGAACTTTTTGGGCGAAACAATGACGGCGTCGGAGTTTGTCGATGAAGAAACCCAGGACGAAGTCATGCGAATGAATGGTATGTGATGTTGAAAGGAATACGATGATAAGAATACCGAAAAGCAGATAGAAAATTTCAATAACACTAACGCACCGTTCTATGTGGTTGCACACGATGACGGACGATTCAGCCTCTGCCTGCCGATTGCTTTGCTGAGCGATGAGTACCACCCATACTGTCAGACCGCATTTGACAATTATGCCAAGGAAATCGGCGATGAGGTGTGCGATGAGCGCGGACTCAAAACGCATGGCAACGGCTATGAATGGGACGCTGCGTTTCGTGAGGCATTTTCGGATGAACCGAATATCGAAAGAATTATCTTTGACAGCGAGGCAGGCGGCTTTTTCTGCAATTGTGATGATTTGCTGATATTGACGGACTTCGGAAGCCGATTCAAAAAAATCTGCGAAAACACGGAAGTGTTTACGAAAACGATCGCCGAAGGTATAAAAAATGCCGACGAGCGTGAAGCCGAGCAGGAACGAATCGCCAAAACTGTCCGCGGACAGCTTATGCGCCATCCCGAATGTTCTTTTGACATCATGACTCCCGATGGCAAAGTTCAGCTTACGCCGGAGGATATTAAGGCAATGCTCGGCGGAGAGAAACAAGACATCAGAATAGATGGCGTGATATACGCGGCATACGAACTTCTTGATATGGAAGTTGTGGATATGCAAGCGGATCTGTTCGATAACGGTCTAATCCGAATAAAAGCCGATGAATCAGAGGAGCAGGCTTTCGAACAGACAATGTAATTAAATTGAAAAATAAATGGTGAGCAAAAGGAGAAAGAAAAGTGAGCTACGACATTCATCTCAATGATCCTGTCACCAAGCAGATCATTGAATTGGAAAATCCACATTTTATGCGTGGAGGGACATATGCGATTGACGGAACAAAGGAACTGAGTCTGAACATCACATACAACTATGCCTGTGTCTTCTGCCGTCCCGAGGTTCTTGGCGAAAAAGGCATCCGAAGCATTTACGGGAAAACCGGAGCCGAGAGCATCCCCGTTTTGCAAAAGGCAATTGATGCCTTGACCGATGAAGTTGATTCTGACTATTGGAAAGCAACCGAAGGGAATGTTAAAAAGTCACTCTGTCAATTGCTATCAATGGCACATATGCGACCGGATGGCGTTTGGGAGGGCGACTAAAGGAGTTTAATAAAATGGAAATTGTAATGAATAACGAACTGAAGCTGGCACAGGTGTGGTGCTCCCGCGCCGACCAAAGGGACAAGGCAAAGCAACAAAAACTAAAGGAGTTTATTGCCGATTGCAGGAAAAAGAAAATCTTCGTCTGCGTTTATGAATCAGGCGACGGTAGCCTTTTGGAAAACACCAAAGAGTTGCTTACCAACAATCTCAATAACCCGACACCACGCACACAGACTTCAAAATCACGCGACGCGAGGTAAAGCGAAAGCGGTATAGAATGATGTGATATGATTGTTCGAAAAAACTTTTTTGCATAAAAAACTAAAATGTGTTATAATAGGTCTTGACAACGAAGAAAAAACAAGTATAATAATATGATTTGGTTTTGAACTGAATGGGCGGCTTGGGAAATATGAGGAGGATTTAACTATGTACAACTTCGAATATGTTTCCAAGAAAGAAGCTGCCCCGGCAAAAAACGAGTTGATCGAGATAATCAATGAGGTTCAGGACATACTGCGAAACAAGGATATCTCTTTCCAATTTCAATTCATTGGGAGCAGCAGTCGCAATATGATTACTTGCGACCGTAAGAGCAATATCGGATATGATTTTGATGTAAATCTTGATGTTTTCTATGATGACGATAGATATGACCCCGGAGAAATCAAACATATCATGATGGATGCTTTTAACTCAGTGGTTCGTCGGTATGGATATGGATACTGTGAAGATTCAACCCGTGTATTCACAATCAAAAAAATTGATCATTGGCGTTCAAGGATAATGCAAAGTTGTGACTTCGCTATTGTAAACCACTATACCGACAAAGCCGGCACAGTGCTCCAACAGTACATACGATTTAACAAGAAACAGCGCTCATATGTTTGGGCTGATCAGACCAAAGGATACTATACTAAACCCAAAGAAGATTGGCTGAAAAAGCACGGGTATTGGGATGAAGTCCTTGATCGTTATCTATACAAAAAGAACAATAACGAGGGCTTGGTAAAAAAATCACGCGCCTTGTACGCTGAAGCGATAAATGAGACATATACAAAACATAAAGGCAGACTATAAGGAAAAAATAGTGCTATAGAACTTCTCGCGTATGTCTTGGACGAAAAATCGATCCTTTAATTTAAGAATGTTCAAAACCGTTGGATTAGGTCTTGACATTTTGCTTTGAATTGTATATAATAAAACATTACAACGAAAAGAGGCTCAGTGGATGTACTACGCAGTAAGAAAGGGACATAAAACCGGAGTTTTTGATAATTGGTCGGAAGCACAGTCTGCAACTGCGGGTTTTCCTGGACCAGATTTCAAAAAGTTCAGAACAAAAGAAGAAGCTGAAGCGTATTTAGAAAATCGCGATGTTTGGGCTGATAAGGTAGCCGCAGATAATAAAAACGGATTCTTGGTTGCATTTACTGATGGTAGTTATGACAAGAATCAAAACAGATATTCATACGGTGTTTGTCTTATTTTGCCTGATGGGACAGAAACGGGTATCTGTGCTTATGGAAGCAATAAGGAATATATTGATAGCAACAATATTATAGGAGAAATTTTTGGAGTCATTAATGCTCTTGATTGGGCAATATCAAACGGGTACGAAAAAATAAAAATCTACCACGATTACGAAGGTCTTTCGAAGTGGACTTCTGGGGAATGGGCAGCCAAATCGAAAGTCAGCAAAATGTTCGTAGGATTATATAAATCTAAATTTGAGGACTTTTTGCAAATTGAATTTGTTAAAGTGCCGGGGCATAGTAACATTTCATATAATGATAAGGCCGACCAACTTGCTAAGTCGGCTTTGACTGATAAAAAGCGAGTTGCTGTCCAAGGGGAAAATTGGTTCTCTATATCTCACTTCAATCAAGATGATTTCGATGCGTTTACAAGCATTATCGAGGAATCCGATAATAATATTACTCATACAGTTAATAATATGGCTGATAGGGTAATTTATAAGTTTTCATTGAATTCCGATTCTGTTACTGTAACTCTATTCAGCAGTGGTAAGCATAAATTGCTGGTTCAAGGCAAAAACACATACCTGTTTCAAGTAATTATTACAACGATAGTTGAACTTGAAGACGAAAGCAAGGTCGAACAAATCCTTGGCAATGCTTACAGAATGAGCATAAGGAGCGATGATATAGATAGTGCCTACGCACCAATTGATAGAAGCTTACCGGACGATTATCCCGCAGGCAACAAGCGTTTAATCAAGCAATCAATTGTCAATTTGAAATATTATTTGGATAGCGAGGACTATTCACAATATGTATTTCCAGCATTAAGGGCATTAGAGGGCCATATAAAATATCTGCTCACTGCAGCAGGAAGAACTGCTAAAAGGAATTTTGATTGTTTTAATTTAGACAAATCAAATACTCCCCAAAAGTATATTGTGTCTGCACCATTGACTGACGCCACAAAGAAAGATTCTATCGAAAACTGTTATAACTATTACAAATCACAAAGAGACACCATTTTTCACTTTGGTGATATACTTGGTCCTGTTGATAACACAAGGTTTATTACATCCAAAGATGAAGCAAACGAAATAATAAACAAATGCATTGAATTGATTTGCACTCAACAATAAGGAACAGAAAGGAGAGTCTGTCATGAGAAATTTCATAATTAAAGAAATAAACAAAGATGGCTATGACAGATTTCTCCTATGCTTATCTTTTGACAGCCTTCTTTCATACTTGGGTAGTATTGAGTCATCTCTAAAGGCTGTATCTGATTCTGGGAAAGTGTTGATTGATCAATTGCTGATAACAGGAAACAACGATAACCGCTTTTTAAGTTGCAATTTTTCTCACGGAAAATTAGATTTTACAACTGCACGAATTGTTAATCCCACGAACTTTTTCCGCGAAGAAACGGTTGATCTTTTGCATGACAACTATGGATATGTTGAAAATTCCATTTTGACTGATTCTCAACGGCAAAAGGTAAGAGATAAAGTTGCTTTCTAAGTGGATCAAAATATCTTTTTCGGTTCGCACAAAAAAGAAAAGGTATCACAACCACTGCAGGTGAGACAGTACGGATTTATAAAAAAGGACGAAAAAGCCTTATTACAAGCGGATTTTTCAAAAAATCCAGTGATATCTTTTTCGGTGCAACGAGCCATTTAGGAACTGTCTTTTATGACAGTTCTTTTTTTGTCGGGTTATGAGCACGATGAGCGGTGCTCGTTGGGGCGAAGCGGTGCGCCGCTGCCTGCGGCAGATTAAGGCGTGCCGCTGAGGTGAAGAAATAAGGAGCATTGCGATGCGCTCCAAGCGAGCATATGCGACTATATTTCTGAGGGGCAAGCAAGGCGCAGCCTTGTGAGATGTAACCCGGAGGTCGCAGGTTCAAGTCCTGTCCCCGCAACCACCATAGGACACTAAAAATGATACAATTTTTAGTGTCCTACTTTTTATCTCTTCAGCACAGAAATAAATCCTCGGTTCAACCGAGGGATAGAAATAATTGAATCAGAAAGAATTGACTTGGTTATATATATTTGATAAAATAAGATAAAAAGGGGGAATTTTATGGAACAGTTTTTACTTGAAAAAATTAAGAAACTTGGGATAAAAGAATTTGAGAATTTTAATTCTTTAAATCTTATGGACGGAAATTACTTGAATATAGAATGTATACTTCCTAATGGGGATAAAACTAAAATTCTTGATAACGATACACAATACTATGCAAAACAGATTGATATTGAAGGAAGCGATAAATGTTATGGTGTAGCTGCTAATGAAAAGTTTATTGCTGTATATAAATATGGTTGTAATGGTGAAAATGCAGAACTTGTACTATGGAAAAAAATATAATTTCAATATTTCATTTACATATTCATATAATACCTAGATATATGAATGATGTGCCTAATCCAAAAGGCGGAATACGAAATATTCTTAATAATGGAGACTATTCAATTTATGTACGAAAAAATGAATAAACTTGTAAGAGATAATATACCCAATATAATAGAGCAACAAGGGGATAAGCCGGATTTTGTAATTCTTGATTCTTTTGATTATTATAATGAATTAAAGAAAAAACTTACAGAAGAAGTAACTGAATTTACTAATTCTGATGATGTCATAGAATTATGTGATCTTATCGAGGTAATAAGTGCTATTTTAGACTACAAGAACATTAACAATAAGGAATTTGAAGAAATGCGTTCGAAAAAGAACAAAAGCAATGGCAAATTCAAAAATAAAATATTCCTTAACGGTGTCCATCGAATGTCGTAACTATACAAAACTTTAATAGTGCTCATTAATATGTGTTAGGGAATTGTTTAGCAGGATAATTCAAAATAATTATATAGGTGAAATTAAAAATGTTAATCATAACCACCGGTTTTCAAAATAGTAACTGTCAAAAATAAACTTAATTGTAAGAAATAAAAAAGTTAAAAATTTTCTTGATGTCGGAGCAATTACTCACGAAGAATTCGACATTTCGATATAAAGAAAATAAAATTACTTAATATTTCGTCGGCGAACAAAGTATAGCATTCGTTAAAAAACAATCATATATAGGATGATAAATAATTAGTTTGTCAAATGGTCACATTTTCGGACAGGTGGTCACATTGTATCAAATATGCTGTACAAAGACATATAAAGCATTCAGCGTAAAGCTGAGTGCTTTTTTTATTCGGCGCACCCCGGCGGTGCATAAAACGGTGGCGTTTCGGCTTACACGGTCCAGGCGGTTCCGAGCATTTTCAAAAGCAGGTCGCGGTACGTAAGTCATGCGGCACGCGCCGCTGTCATGGTGAGGCAATCCTGATTTTTTCTGTGCGGACGAACACCGCCGGTGATATTCGGCTTCGCGTTAAAATCAAATATTTTAAACACATCGTTTTTATCCTCGCGGCAGTCGATGCGTACAAGCCCTTTTATTTTTAAAGCCTGTGACGCGGCAACACAATCCTCTTTTATTTTAACAAGTCCTTTATGCTGTCTTTTGCAGGCGGTTCGCTTTGTTGATACTAAATCGCAAGTTTCATTTTTCTCGCTTCCGAATTTTTTATTTCAGCGTTATTTTATCGCCGATACCGTGGTTTTTCAAGGGCATCGTCCTTACGGCAGGCAAGCAAAGTCACACTCGCGTGCTATTTAAAATATAATGCATTGAGGCTTTAAACACCAGAAAGGCTGTGATTTTTTATGAAGCGGGCAAAACGAATACTATCTTTTCTTTTAATGCTCCTTGTTGCGATTTCGGCATCTGTGCTGTATGTTTCGGCAATTTCCGCCGACACCGACGAGGTTTTTTCGGGAATAGACGTCAGCGTTTATCAGGGAGATATAGATTTTGATCAGGTTAAAAACAGCGGAATCGAAGTTGTATATATAAGAGCGGGATACGGTTTTTCCGTAACAGACCCGAAATTCGAAGAAAATTACACCAACGCGACAAAGGCCGGACTTAAATGCGGCGCGTACTATTTTGTGACCGCACGAAATACCGAGCAGGCATATTTGCAGGCAACGCGCTTTGCCGAGCTTATAAGCGGAAAAACCTTTGCCGCAAGACCTGCCATGGATTTTGAGGAATTCGGCAGCCTCGGGAAAAACGGCATAAATATTGTGGGGCTCGCATTTATGCAAAAGCTCCGAGAGCTTACGGGAATAGTGCCGATTCTTTACACCGACGCATACAACGCCTCGGAAACCTGGGACTGGAATTTTGCGCAGTTTCCGCTCTGGGTTGCCGATTATGACGCGGAAGAACCGTATGTTACAAGTAATATTTGGCAGAGCTATGCGGGATTTCAGTACAGCGACCGCGGCGAAATTCCGGGGATTTACGGCAATGTTGACCTCGACAGGTTTACTTCGTCGGTATTTTTAAACGGCGCAAACGAAGTTACGCCCACAAAGTCGCCCGATGCCATAAGATATACGGTAAAACGCGGCGACACGCTTTGGGGGATTGCAAAGAAATTCGGCGTTACGGTGTCGGCTGTCGTAAACGCAAACAACATCAGAAACCCCAATCTTATATACGTCGGAGAAGTGTTTATAATCCCCCATATGACGTCCGCGGAAAGCTCCGGATACACGCTTTACACGGTAAGACGCGGCGATACTCTTTGGGGAATATCGAGAAAATTCGGCGCAAGCATAAACAGCATAGTCGCGCTTAACGGCATTAAAAATCCGAACCTCATATATGCGGGCGAAGTGTTTAAAATACCCTCTGCCCGCTCGGAACAAGCCGTAATTTACACGGTAAAGCGCGGCGACACGCTTTGGGGAATATCAAGGAAATTCGGCACCACCGTTGAAAATCTGGTAAAGCTGAACTCCGTTAAAAACCCGAATCTCATATACGTCGGAGAAAAGCTGATAATCGGATGACAGACAAAAGCCGTCCGCACCCTTTGAAAAACTACGAGTGCGAACGGCTTTTAAGCAATATGTGTTTTATTTATTTGTCATTTTGAAGTGCAGACGGCTGAGCGACTGTATGAGCCTGTAATGCTTGAAATTATATTTGCGAAGCAAACGCAATTTTCCGCTCTTAACGGAGCTGAGCTCATATATTTCGGGGCTTAATTCCTTTGCCTTGCGGTCGAATTCCATAAAGCGTTTTCTGTTTTCCATATCGCTGTCGGGATAGCTCGAATATATTGCACTCTGCGTAATTATAAGGTCTGCTATGCAGGTCCTCATATAATCAGCTTTTGCGCTGTCTGCCTTATCCGAGGAAATATAGTCCCTGTAAAAGTCAAACATATGGAACGTAACCCTGAGATGGTCGTTTATGTGCTTTTGGAACCCGAGAATACTCACGCTCTGAGTTGAGAGCGCAAGCCTGTACATATAAACATGCAGGTCAAAGAATGTCACCTTGTTTACAAATGGCACCGGGAACATAACATATTCGACATCCACATAAAAGCACTTTTCGTCAATAACAATGTTATTATCTTTAAGCACGCTCGTCTTTATCACAAGGGCGTGCATAGGTATATAAACCTTATTTGCAACATCGGCGAAGTCATATTCCGTACCGTCTTTGAACTGCGGAAAATCAACAGCCTTTTGGCGGTTAACATCGTCATAATACTCATAATAGTTTGTAAACACATATTCGGATTCGGTTTTTTCGAGATCCTCGACGAGCTTCACAAAATCGGCGGTGTTGACCCAGTCGTCACCGTCCACAACCTTAAAGTATTTGCCGACGGCATTGCGAATACCGCAGTTAATGGTGGAGCCGTGACCGCCGTTTTCCTTTGAGATAACTCTGAATGTATCGGGGTACTTATCGGCGTACTCCTTGCCTATTTTTGCGGTGTTATCCTTTGAGCCGTCGTCAACCACGATAACCTCGAATTTTTTCATTACAGCCTCGTCGCAAACAAACGAGTCAAGCGTCTGATTCAAAAATTTTTCGACATTGTACGACGGTATTACAACCGTAAGAAGCTTATCCATATTTTTCACCTCAATAATAAGTTCCGTGAAGCAGTATTATTCTCTCCGAAACAATACGATTTAAAAATTTATTTGCCCGGCGTTATTTCCTTTGTCTCGGGATTCTTTGATGTGACGGACTGAATGAGATAGCCGAGAGCAAGCCAGAAGAGGAACGCTCCGCCTGTGTTCATATAAAACGTCTCCGAATAGAACATCATAGAGGCAAATATCGGAGCTATAATGCTGAGCAGAGCGGTATTATATTTGTATTTTTCGCCCTTAAATTTAAAGAAATTCTTAAATATGAGCACCAGCACCAATATTATATATGCTGCGATAATCACAACGCCCAAAATGCCCTGACTTACAAGTATGTCGACAAAGCTGTTGTGCATACTGTGGAATTCAATAAAATCATTGTTGACAAGATAGGTGTCGGGGAGCTTATCCTCGGCATAAGGAACATAGTTCCTGAAGGTTACGCCGGTTAACGGCTTCGTTTTGAATATTTCGAGTCCGCTGCCCCAAATAGCAAAGCGGCGGTTGCTCACGTCACCGTTTATGTCGTTACTCTGACGGCCGATTTCAAGCTTCTGCTTGTCCTTTTCCTTCTGAGCATCGGTTTTATCCTTATCGCTGCTTATGATGTGCTCATACTGCCATTTCTTGAATTCGGAGGTTGAAACCGACACAACCTTTATCGCGGCAAAGGATGCGACTGCCGCTGTAACAGCAAGCAAAACGCATATTACGCCCCTTGCGAACGCTTTTTTTGCTTCGAGCTTTTTGCTCCTGAGCGCGGTGAGATACACATAGACCAAAAGCGCGCAGAACAGCGATACCATACCGGTTCGCGAATCCGAAAAAGCTATATAGCATATCTGTAAAACGATATTTATGATGTACAAAACCTTTAACGGCTTCTTTGCGTCCTTGTAAAAATACAGGCTCATTATTATGGTTATTGCCGAGAATACTGCACCGTAATTGGGGTCGGAATACACACCCCAAAGCCTGTTCCAAAGGAATCCGAGAATTACAACTACTCCGTTTACCTCCGTATACGAATAGTAATCGGCAAAGAGCATAACCGTTCCCGCCACAACAGCCAGGAATGTATACGCCATAAAGAAGTGTGAAATTATGTAGAATTCCTTTTTCTCCGCGGTACCGTCGGACGTGGTGTCATAAGTGTACAGTATAAAATACTGGAACGCCATCCAAACGAGTGCCTTTGCGTTTTCCGACAGCCCGTACTGCCTTGTAAGCAGCGCCGACAGCGCATAGCTTCCGCAAAATGCAATAAGCAGGAATAAGCCTTTTGCATGTAAGTATTTTTTGAAGCAGACGACTCTTATTACAAGTACCGCTATTCCTATCGCCGTTACCGCATATGCAATCCAGGTAAGTACCGAGCGGTTTGCCGTAAGGCCGTTGAACGAGAGCAGTGTAAGCGCAAGGAAAAGCAGCTTAAAGCCGGTCGCCTGCGACCCCTTCCTGAGTATACTTTCTTTCATATTAACTCCTCACACCAATTCATAAAAATTCTGCGCTGAAAGGTCATATCCGGCTCTCCGTACTTCATCGGTACGGTCAATCCGTTTATAGCCCTTGGCTTTTTCTATTTTTTCCGCCCAAACCTTTGCGTCACCGTCTTTGTCAATCGAGAGGGTAACACAGTTTTCCGTTATCACGGCATCGGACGGTATATGATCGCTCAGGCAGCACATAAGCCCGGTTGCTTCGGCCTCCACAGCGGCTATGCCGAAGCCCTCGAAATGCGACGGCATAAGATATACATCCATAGCCATCATATAATTATAAGCATCGGTCTGCCTACCTGAGAATATAACCTTGTCCGCTAAGCCGAGGCTCTTTACCTGCTCCTTTACATTGTCAAAAAGCAAGCCGTCACCGACGAGTAAAAGGCGTGCGTCGCTGTCGATTTTGCACAGCTCGGAAAATACACGCACCATAAAATCGTGATTTTTGGGATAAAGGAAATTGCCGACACTGCCTATGACGAATTTATCCTGCAATTGCAGTTTTTCGCGCATTGCTTCTCTCTTTTCGGGAGAATACGTAAAGCTTGCAAGGTCAATACCGTTTTTTACAAGCTTAAACTTGTCCGACCCGACGATTTTTTCGGGGAATATCCATTTACCCGCAAGAGCCGAGCAGGCGTAAAAGTCGGTTCCGTATTTATAAAGGAAATTGCGGCAAAGGTTATTGAGCTTTATCATAAGCGCGCGCTTTTTCGGGTTTGAACAGTCATACCACGCACTGTGAGAATGTATGATAACCTTTTTTACTCCGCAGTCGTGCGCCGCTTTGGGTCCCGGATAGCATATCGCGGTAGAAATATTGAAATATGCGGTATCATACCCGTTTTTCTTTATTATATCGCAAATCGCCTTATACTGAGCACGCGGATTTTTAAGAGTCGGTATTTCAAAAAGCCCCGCGCCCTTGCTCTCAAGCTTTTCCTTAAGCTCATTATCTATTTGTGTTGTGAGAAAATCAAAATGCACCTCACCCGGGGAAAAGTGCTCAAAAAAGTTGAGCATATACTTGTCAATTCCGCCGGCTTTTCCGTTCATAATATAGCCGAAAAGCACCTTTTTCAACTGTTTGCCCTCCACATTATTTTTTTAGCTTAAGCCCCGAAAACAGCGACGGGAAGCTTTTTTTGACCGCCGAAATAAATTTGCCCGTGAAAAGAAGCACGCCTGTATTTCCGCCTTTAAGCCAGTCCGCCATAATTTTTACAAGCCTGCTGTCAGGCTCGGCATAAGGCATAAGCTCCTTGTAAAGCTCACTTTTAAGCTGAGCCTTGAGCCAGTCTTTTCTGTCTTTCCCGGACATTCCGGAGCGTTTGTCATTATTTTTTTCGAGAGCCGAAAATACGCTTCTGACATATATGCCGGCAAGATTTTTAAGTATATCTCCGTCACACATACCGTTTTCACGGTAAAAACCGAGCAGCTCGTTTATACGCATTTCCTGAAGCTCAAAGTAATTTTTGACAAAGCGGCACGTAAGGCTTTGATTGTCTCTCTTGGCATAGTGGTATGCCGTGTCGTCAAGAATTACCATGGAATCAACATATCTGAAGAAATCTATATTAAATTTAAAATCCTCGTTAAGCGGCATATCGCAAAATGTAACTCCGGAGGAAAACACCGCGTCTTTAAGATAAATCTTATTCCAAAGGTAGCCGAAAAGCGTGGTGTTTTCGATTTTAATTACTTCTTTCGCCACATTCTCTTTACCCGAGAGAGCTTTGCTCTCATATGATACGGGATTTGTCATATACAGCTTACCGGTCTTGTCGTAATACTCCTCCACAGCGCCGAACATCACAACCGTGGGAGAAGCGTCACGCGAAGCCGAATACATTTTTTCAAATATATCGCTGTCTATTTTATCGTCGGAATCCATATAATAGAGATATTTGCCCGAAGCGGACTTTGTGCCGAGATTTCTCGCGCTGCTCGCTCCGCCGTTTTTCTCCTTATGGATAACCCGAACCCTGCCGTCCGAGGCTGCAACCTCATCGCATATCTTGCCGCTGCCGTCCTTGGAACAGTCGTCGACGAGTATAAGCTCAAAGTCGGCAAAGGTTTGCCGAAGAACGCTGTCAAGCGTATCCCTGAGATATTTTTCGACGCCGTAAACCGGCATTATAACACTGAAATACGGTGCGCTCATATTTTTCACAGCCTTTCGGATTATTTTATCTTCCCGCTTTAAGCTTTGCGAAAAGCTTTGTATTGCCCGACTTAACGGAAGAAATGACCTTGCCCTCAAGATATGTGAGCGCGGTGCTCTTCATCTTAATCGGTATAAGCATAAGCTTCATATACTTTGACTTCGGCACAGCCGCAGAAACCGCCGCGCGCGCCTTGGGGTCGTTTATCATCTTTCTTATCTGCGCCTTTTTTTCGCCGGCAGGCAAGGTGCAGTTTTTGTTTGTAACATTTTCAACGCATCCGACTATGCGCTCAATATATCTTCTCGAGAGAAATTCCTCTATCTCCGGAGTCATAATTCCCCAGTGCTCATAGAGCTCTCTCATCCACTCGTTCTCCTCCTCGCGCTTTTCGTACATATCGCTTCTGTACTTGGCGGTTTCGGACTCGGCTCTCTGACGGATAAAGTGGTAATACTTCTTTGACGTCACGCCGACTCTCTCAACGTCGCGGACAACGGAGAGGTTAAAGGGGAAATCATCCCAGAAGGTCTGCGGGAAATAGAGCTTGTTGTCTCTTATATAATCGCCCGAGAAGAGCTTATTCCACGGAGTGTAGAGAAGATTGCGGTCAAAAAGGTTGTGTGCGTCGGCTCTGAATTCAGCCTGAGTTTTGTATATCTTATCCTTGTAGACCTGCTCCTGCGTGAATTTTTCGGTGTCACTGTAATATGTGTCGATATAGTAACCCGAAACAACGAGTTGTAAATCGTTTTTCTCGGCCAAATCAACCATATCCTGAAGCATGGTTTTTTCAGCCCAGTCGTCGGAGTCCATAAAATACATATATTTTCCGACAGCCTTATCTATGGCGACGTTTCTCGCCGAGGGAGCGCCGCCGTTTTCCTTATGGATAACCTTTATACGCGGGTCCTTTGCGGCATATTCATCGCAGATTTTACCGCTGTTATCGGGAGTTCCGTCGTCTACGGCAAAAAATTCCCAATCGGTAAGGGTCTGATTTTGTATACTCTCAATAGCCCTGCCAACGTAATTTTCGACGTTGTAAACAGGCATTATAACACTAACTTTTACATCATTCATAGCCTTTGACCGTCCCTCGCTCAAAATAATTTATCTGTTACCGCCAAAGCCGAAGCTATGACCTTATCCATATCATAATATTTATACTCGGCAAGTCTGCCGCCGAAGATAATATTGCTTTCGCCATTTGAAAGGTCGCTGTATTTGCTGTAAAGCGACTGATTCTTTTCGTCGTTTACGGGGTAATACGGCTCCATACCCTCCTGCCACTCGGACGGATATTCTCTTGTTATATACGTCTTTTCCTGAGTACCGAATTCAAAGTGCTTGTGCTCTATAATTCTTGTGAATTTGGTCTTTTCGTCAGTATAGTTCATAACGGCTACACCCTGATAGTTTTCACAGTCAAGCAGTTCGTTTTCAAAACGGAGGCTGCGGTATTCGAGCTTGCCGAAGCGATAGTCGTAATACTGGTCTATGGGGCCCGTGTAGACAACGGTGTCCGCAAGGGCGGAAAGAGCTTCCCTGTCCTTTAAGAAATCGGTATCAAGACGGGTGTCGATTCCTTCAAGCAGCTTTTCGATAAGCTTATTGTAGCCACCTATCGGAATACCCTGGTATCTGTCGTTAAAATAGTTGTTATCATAGGTGAATCTGACCGGCAGACGCTTTATTATAAATGCAGGCAAATCCTTGCATTCTCTGCCCCACTGCTTTTCGGTATAGCCCTTTATGAGCTTTTTGTAAATGTCATATCCGATAAGGCTTATTGCCTGCTCCTCGAGATTTTTGGGCTCACCCGTAACCTGCTTCTTCTGCTCCTCGATTTTGGCTTTTGCCTCCTCGGGAGTCACAACACCCCACATCTTGTTAAAGGTATTCATATTAAACGGCAGGTTATAAAGCTCTCCGTAATAATTTGCAACTGGGGAATTTGTGTAGCGGTTGAATTCAACAAGGTCGTTTACATAAGTCCAAACTCTCTTGTCGTTTGTGTGAAATATATGCGCACCGTATTTGTGCACGGTTATGCCCTCAATATCCTCGCAATAAATATTTCCGCCGAGATGGCTTCTTTTGTCGATAACAAGGCACTTCTTACCGTGTTTTGTCGCTTCGTGGGCAAAAACGCTTCCGAAAAGTCCGCTGCCTACGATAAGATAGTCATACTGTTTCATAATTTTTCCTCCTGCGCCGAAGCGCAATTAAAAAATGTATTGTCTGAATTTATCACGCCGCCGACTTAGTTTCGTCGGACGATGCCGTTGTCTTGGTTTCAGCCGTAGTGTGCTCTTTGGTAGTTTCTCTGTTTACGGTTGCCTCGGCGGTTGTCTGCGGTTTTGTCGTGGTTTCGGATTTATTATTGCCGCCGCTGTGCTTAGCCGATGTCGTGGCGGAACTTTTGCCTTTTGAACCGCCGTTTGAAGAGCCGCTGCTCTTTGTTGCGGACGAAGAGGATTTTGAGCTCTTGGTTGTTGTCTGCGACTCTTGTTTTTTCTTTGACGACGCAGTTGTTTCCGGGACTTCGCCGTAAATGAACAGGTGCATTCTGTCGGCTGCCGCCGCAAGATCGTATCTCCATACCCATGCGCCTTCGTAAATACCGCCTACCGCGTTATCCTCGTCGCCGGGAACAACCATAGTCTCAATGGTTATATCATTTGAAAGCATCGGAGCGAAAGAGAGAACCTCCGGAACCGACATCGATGTTTCACAAAGAGCCATACCCGCCTTTACCAAATCGGCATACTTTGTGGGGCTGATGTTTCTCGCCTTGTCGATAAGGCACTCAATAACCTTTTTCTGCCTATCCACACGGGCGTTATCCGAATCGCGCTTTCTGATACGCGAATACACGGACGCCTGCTCGCCCGTCAGGTGCACCATACCCGATTTTTCGACATATTGGAAATTCGGATTATCGTCGTCACCGATATTGTTAAGCTCAAGACGCTCGTCCTCGGTTATATCAATATCTACTCCGCCGAGGATATCTATTGCCTCGGCAAGCTTATAAAAGTTTATCGTGGCATAATCGGTAATATTCATATTGAAATTCTGGTTTAGCGTTTTGATGGCAAGCTCCGCTCCGCCGTAAGCATAGGCGTGAGTTATTTTCTGATTGCCGTGCCCGTCTATCGCAACACAGCTGTCACGGAGGACGGAAATCAGCTTAACGTCGTTTTTTGCCTTATCTATGCTCACTATCATTATAGAATCGGAACGGCCGGAGAAAGAGTCCTTATCTCTTGTATCAACGCCGAAAAGCGCTATGTTTACAATATCAGTCTTTCCGTATTTGTTTGCTATATCATCCGATACGCCGAGATTGTCTTTATCTACGTTCTTTTTAAAACCGCCCCACATACCGAAAACAAGGGCGCAGGAGACAGCAGCGAGTAAGAGAATAACGGCAACAACTATTATTACAACGCGCTGCCATTTTTTCAGGTTTTTCCATTTTCTCTTAAGCTTTCCCGGTTCCTTAGCGTCCTTGGATTTTTTCTTTCCGCGCATACCGCGCGCGGCGGTATGTGAAATATTGCTGTTTTGATTTTGTCTTCGCGGCACATGACCGTTTTCAAAGCGTATTTCTATATCCTTATCTTCTTTTTTCATAACTACCTCTATACCACAAAATATAAATGACGTTTATAAGCGACTGCGCTCAAAATCGCCGTAAGTCGGGCAAGTATATTCTGCCCCTTATAATTTTATTTATTTTACAACAAAAACTAAGCAGTGTCAATCCGATTTGACGCTGTAACGGCGAAAAACGGCGTTTTCGTCGTTTTTCATATTTTTTATTGTTTAAAAAGGAACCGAGATACGTTCTGCCGGTGAAGACGAAAGCAAAACGAGTTACCGAAACAAGCCGTTTTGCATCATCGTTTAAGCGGCTTTGTGTACCAAATTACGCCAAATTGCAATATTTTAAAAAAACAGTAGCATTTTGCGATTTTATATGATATATTATGTCTTGGCAAAAATATGTAAAATTTGCTTTTTAATCTGTTGAAAGGAGGTTAACCATGCAGGTATTATCATCCTCGCAAAAAAAAGACATAACTCCTTCTCAGCTTTTGCCGGAATCAATGTTTGATTTTATATATGCAAAAGACGGTGAAGCCGTAATAAAAAGCGGGGATACGGATTTTATTTTGTCGGGCGGTCAAATGCTTATAGTTTCCTCTGCCGACGGTAAAACAATGTCTGTAACAAAGGCACCGTTTAAATATTATTCATTTTCTCTCGCGAGCGAGGAGATCAAAAAAATTCTCGGAAATTCGAGCATTTCTTCATTTTTCGCTAAGAAATTTAAAAGCTCATATCATATTTTTGATTTTTCGGAAAGCAATATTGCCGAGGAGTTATGCTCACAGCTCGAAAAGGAGTATCAAAGTCCCTACGTTGTTGCCGGCAATACCGCAGAAGTGCTTTTAAAGCTGCTTATGCTTGAAATATATAAGCTTAACCCGTCACCGTTCGGAAATACAGAGCGCCAAAACAAGTCGATGCAGAAAATACGTGAATATATAGACGCGCACTACGGCGAAGAAATCACAGTCGAAAAGCTCGCCGAAAGCGCTTATTTGTCCCCGCCGTATCTGAGTCACTCGTTTAAGAGCTTCTCGGGCTTCAGTCCGAAGCAGTATCTCACGGCGGTACGTCTTGTAAACGCAAACAAGCTTTTGACGACTACCAATCTCAGCATAAACGAAATTTGCCGCAAGGCCGGCTTTTCGGATATAAATAATTTTATACGCACATTCAAAAGCTTCTACGGAACCACACCTAAAAAGTTCCGCAGCATATAACACCAAATAACAAAAAATACGGAAAGGATTTAATATGAATACACCTAATGCACCATGGCTGAAATTCTACGGGGATATTCCGAAAACTCTCGAATACCCCCAAATCTCAATGTATGAAGCCGTTGTAAACGCAGGCAAGACCCATTCGCAGGTAAATGCCTATGAATTTCAGGGTAAGGGAACGACTTATGCAAAATTCATAGAAAAAATCAACAGAACCGCAAAGGCTTTCAAAGCTCTCGGAATAAAAGAAGGAGAAACCGTAACCATTTGTATGCCCAATGCGCCGCAGGGCGTTGACAGTTTCTATGCGCTCAACCGCATAGGCGCCGTTCCGGCTATGATACATCCGCTCTCTGCGGCAGGCGAAATCACGTTTTACCTTAAAGACACCGACAGTAAGGCAATACTCGTTCTCGATATGTTCTATGAGAAGGTTGAGCAGGCGGTAAAGGATCTCGGCAGACCCGTTAAAATAATCGTAGCGAGAATACAGGATGAATTAAAGTTTCCCCTTAACATTTTGTATCCGCTCACACTGAAGAAAAAGCCTCCGGAGCTGCCCGACAGCGAAAATGTCGTTCGTTGGAACGACTTTATCGCGGCAGGTAAAAACGAAACGCTGCCCGAAACATTTCCCTCGGCCGACAAAACGGCGGCCATACTTTTCAGCGGCGGCACTACCGGAACAAGCAAGGGTATACTCCTCACAAATCTCAATATGAACGCGCTCGGTATGGAGGTCGCCGCGGCGGCCGGCTTTACCATGGAGGGTCTTCGTATGCTCTCGGTTATGCCCCTGTTCCACGGCTTCGGTCTCGGTGTCGGCATTCACACGCCTCTTATCAACGGAGGCACGTGCATACTCGTTCCGCAGTTCACTGTTAAGACATATGCCAAGATGATAAAGAAAAACAAACCTACGGTTATCCCTGGTGTTCCCACGCTCTTTGAGGCTTTGCTTCGCACAGAGGGACTTGAAGGCGTTGACCTCTCGTTCTTACAGGGTGTTTTCTGCGGCGGTGACTCTCTTTCGGTTGAGCTTAAAAAGAAGGTTGACGCATTCTTAAAGGAGCACAACGCTAAGGTACAGATTAGAGAGGGCTACGGTACAACGGAGTGCGTTACGGCGTCCTGCCTTACCCCGCGTGACTTTTTCCGCGAGGGCAGTATCGGAATACCGTATCCGGACGTTTACTATCAGATAGTCGATCCGAAGGACGACAGCGAGCTTCCGCCCGATACAGAGGGTGAAATCTGCATAAGCGGTCCCACCGTTATGAAGGGCTATCTCAACAATGCCGCCGAAACGGCTGCTACGCTGCGCACCCATGCAGACGGCAGAGTGTGGCTCCACACGGGCGACGTCGGCACCATGGATAATGACGGCTTCATATACTTTAAGCAAAGACTTAAGCGTCTTATCATAGTTTCCGGCATAAACGTATATCCCTCACAGGTCGAAAACACCATAGACGCTCATCCGGATGTACTGCTCTCATGCGCCATAGGTATTCCGGACCCATACAAGATGCACAAGGTCAAGGCTTTTGTCGTTCTTCGTCCCGATGTTGAACCGAGTGAAAAGATAAAAGAAGAAATACTTGAGCACTGCCGCAAAAATATATCCAAATACGCCATGCCGCGCGAAATAGAATTCCGCACGGAGCTTCCCAAGACTCTTGTAGGCAAGGTAGCGTACAGGAAGCTTGAAGAAGAGGAGGCAGCAAAATATGAGCAGCAAAAAGCAGAGAAGCAAGGAAATGACAACGAAAACAAATAACGAAACGCCCGAAGCATTATCTCACATAAAACGTGCTCACGGTATCTACTTCACATCAAAGGTTCTTCTCGGCTGGATAATCAAACTTTACTTCAATTTCAGAAGCAAGGTATACAGGCCGAAAAACAAGAGTTTTATTCTTATTTCAAATCATACGACAATGTTCGACCCGTTTTTTGAAGCACTCTCGTTTAAACCGTATCTGCGCTTTGTGACGAGCGACCATCTTCTCAGAATGGGTGCCTGGGGAAAATTCATAAAGTTCTCTGTTAATCCCATTCCGAAAAGACGCGGCGCCGACTCCGAAAAGACCATGGAAATGATGGCGGAATCCGTAAGGAACGGCGTCAGCGTTTGTATACACGCCGAGGGGTTCTGCTCGATAAACGGCGAAACGGGATTTGTTTCGCCGCGCACCGGTCAGCTTGTCAAGGACAGCGGTGCCGGCCTTATCACATTCCGCACCGTCGGCGGCTATTTCAAGGACCCGAGATGGGCAAAACACTCGCGCCGCGGCAGAATGCGCGGCAGCGTGGTCCGCGAATACATGCCCGAGGAGCTTCAAAGAATGTCCGTTGACGAAATAAACGAGGCAATTCGCCGCGACATATACATAAACGCCTACGAACAGCAGAGAAAGGACCCGCATAAATATAAGGGACGCGCTCTTGCAGAAGACCTCGAAACGATTCTTTATCTTTGCCCCAAGTGTCACGCCATAGGTAAAACACATTCGCACGACAATGAGTTTTCGTGTGAATGCGGCTATAAGATGCACATCAACGAATACGGATTTTTTGAGGGCGACTCTCTTGTCTTTGACAATGTCCTCGACTGGGATAAATGGCAAAAAAGCTATGTTAAGGACAATCTCGCTCTGTGGCGCTCGTTCACGGAAAAGCCCATAACCTCGGATGAAAAGCAGATACTGAACTGCATTGAAGAAAACGAGACAAAGGAGCTTTTCTCGGATAACTGCACGATAAGCATTTATGCCGACAGGCTCGAATTTATCGATGAAAGCAAGGGCAAAAAGGTCTTTATGCTCTCGGATATAGTCAAAATGTCAATGGGCGGCGAAACAAAGCTGTATTTCACAACGTCCAACGGCTTTTACTATGAGGTCGGAAGTCATACACGCCGCTCGTCGGTTAAGTACTTTGCGCTTTACAGAGTGCTCACGGGGCGTGAATATTTATAATCTGCCTTTGAGAATGCCGTATAAAACTGCAAAAACAAGGATTGTATTTTTTACAATCCTTGTTTTTTATTTATCATTTTTCGTTTTGCCGCATATAATAACACGGATATATTATTAGGAGGGCAAAAAATGAAAAACGACATATCCTTTTTTCTCGGCACAAATTCCGGCACCGGCTTTCACTCGCTTTTTTACGACCTCACCGAACATGTGACGCCCTACAGCACTTTTATAATAAAAGGCGGCCCGGGGACGGGAAAATCCGGACTTATGAAAAAAGTGGCGGAAGAATGCGAAAAACGCGGTCTTTTTAATGAAAAGCTTTGGTGCTCATCCGACCCCGATTCGCTTGACGGCGTGTTTATTCCCGAAAAGCATTGTTCTGTTTGCGACGGAACCGCTCCGCACGTTGTTGAGCCCGTATTTGCCGGCGCCGCAGAACAGATAGTTAATGTTGCCGCACTTTGGAACAGAAAAAATCTCAAAAATAAGAGCAAGGAAATTATACGCCTGTCAAATGAAAACGGCTTTTGTCACAAGAGGGTTGCATCGCTTCTTTGTGCCGCAACCGCATTAAAGCAAAATATGTCGGAAATATATAAAACGGCATTGAAAAAGAAAAAGCTTCACGAGCTTACGGGCGATATTCTTTTGCAATTTGAGCCTGTTTCCGATAAAAAGGGAAAAATCGAAAACCGTTTCCTTTCGGGTGTTACTCCGAAAGGGCTTATAACATTTACAAATACCGTTAAAAATCTCGCCGACGACATAACCGTTATACGCGACGAATCAGGAATAACCGAAAAGCTGCTTGCAGACATTGCCGATTATTCGGCTTCTATCGGATACGACGTCATAGTTTGCCGAGATGTACTGTTCCCCGAAAAGACCGCGCACGTTCTAATTCCCGAAAAACGCCTTGCTTATGTAACCTCCTGCGACGCATTCCCGATAAATATTAAGGGCGCAAAGCATATTTCTGCAGATAAGTATTGCGATAAAAATATTTTGAGCAAATATGACAGCGAGCTGTGCTTCTATAAAGAAAACATTAAAATGCTGTTGCTGAAATGCGTTGACATACTTAAAGAGGCAAAGGACATACACGACGAGCTTGAAGATTGCTATATAAGCGAAATGGACTTCGGTGCTCTTGACAGGCTGACAGACGACCTTATCAAAGAAATGCTCGGATAACGGCGCGCTCTTCACATAAATACGGGGGCTGTAAAACACAAGTTTTTACAGCCCCTTTTAAAAATCAATTATCCTTTTTTAACTGCTTTACCACCTGATTGCCGTAAACGGCGGCTCCCGTAACAAGCACTCCCTGAATTACCGAATCGGCAGACAGCCCCGTCAGAGCTATGCTTCCGGAAATTCCGAAAATCAACAGCAAAAGCGGTATGAATTTATCGGGTATTCTTTCAATAGATTTAAAAATCAGTCCCAAAACGTTTAATGCCGGGATTAAAATCAGCGCGCGTTCGACTATATATGACATCAAATCCATATTTCCTCCTTAATTTACAAAGCCGATAAGCGCATAACCTAACGCAGTTCCGACGGCACCGATAAGCGCAAATAAGAGCTTATCCCAAAACGCCGAGGGTCTGCGTTTAATTTCGCTTATGCTCTCCTTCAGCTCTCCGACGGACAAGAGCAAGTTATCAAGCTTTGTATTTTCCTCCGCCTGATTTATCGCAAAGGTATTTACCTTTCCGTACAGTATCTTAACGTCGTTTTCAAGTGTTTTGATTCGATGCTCAAAAAGCTCGTTTTCACTCATAGCGGTGCCTCACCTTATATCATCGGCGTTTACAAATCCCGTGACATTTTCACCTATCGGCTTTTTAAGAGCAAAGCTCGCAGAGGAGGTTATGCGGTACCTGCCGTTTATCTCAATCCCGTCGTAGATATAGTAAGTACCCGATTTTCTCGCCGACGGAGCTTTTGAATACGCAGACGAAAACAAGGGTGTATTGCAAAGTGCCACGGACCGGCGCGGTGGAAATGTGCCGCTTTTTACGTTATCGGTGCTTTCTGCGGCACCTTTTGAAAATCCGTTGAGTCCGTTGGCTCTCATAATATTCGGGTAATCCTTAAAGGCTAAGTCCATATCGGTATTGCCTGTTATGCCGCCCGTTTTGCCCGATGACGTATACTGCCACATACCGTATTTTCCGCCGTAGGAGGGTGCGTCAGCCCATTGCGCGAGCCAAATATCATAGCGCTCCCTTACCCTGTCGGAAATTTTGTTATTGAGCCACCACAGATTCGCATAGACCGAAACAAAATATCCTGCCTTTTCCGTTTTGCCGCAAAACGCCTCGACAATATTGCTTATTTCCTCACGTGAGAGGTTTTTCTGCGAGTTGTCCTCAATATCGAATGCCACGGGAAATTCAAAGCTTTTTCCGGATATAAGCGAGAGAAAATACTCCGCCTCCTTTTCTGCGTCCGAGACGGTTTTTGCGTAGCTGTAATGGTATGCGCCGACAAGTATGCCGTTTTTCTTTGCCTCGCGGTAATTTCTTTCAAATGAAGTGTCATTTTGGCCTTGACACCTGCCGAAGCCCGCGCGCAGCATGGCAAATTCGACACCCGAAGCGCGAACCTTTTCCCAATTTATATCGCCCTGCCACTTTGACACGTCTATTCCCTTATATTTAGCTTCCATATAAATATTCCTTTCGTTCTTTACTTTTCTTCAAGGCGCTTTACCGCCTCGGATATATCGGCACAATAGCATATATCGAATTTACCGCCCGGCTCAGAAACCGTAATCTCGGTGGTCGGAAACTCCGAATTCAGCGCCGCCGCTGTAATATTCTCCTCCGATTCCGATGCCAACGGATAATATACCGTAACGGGCGTTCCTGCGGCGTATTGCGACTGAAGATATGATTTGAGCCCGTCTACGGAAAGAGTAGTCAGGAAATATATTACATCGTTGCTGTAACCGTACATTACGCCGATATAATTTTTACCCGTCGAAATACGCGCTCCGAGCTCTTCGTCGCTTGTGATATTATCCGTAAACACCTCAAAATGCGTGCAGTATCCCGGAAGGCAGGTTCCGCGAACCATTTTTGCACCGCCGGGGGTAGGAGTATATATCCTGTTTAAAGTTACGCCGCCGCTTATATATGATTTGGCAAACACCGTCTGGGCGTTTCCCGTAAGAGCATATTTGCCGATTTTTCTCGTGAAGATTCCGCTTATGACGTCGGCTTTGTCCGCGTAATCACCGGCAGAAAAAAGCTCGCCTCCCGTATTCACCGTTTGCTCCGCGCCGTTTATTCCGATTTTTACGGAGGACACGCCGCTTATTTTTACGGAAGAAGCAGGCTCCGCCGTGCCGCCGTAGGAGCCCGTAACCGAGGTTTTGCCGTATACCGTAAAGCCGTTAAACGGCATCGCAAGAGAATCCGTAAGAGTCAGCGTATTTTCTCCCGAAACACGGCGAGTATACGGAAGACCGTATGTGCTCTTGTTTATCAGAGCGGCAATCTCTTTCTTATCTTTCTCTGTCAGAATATAGTTGCTGCCGTCCTTACCGTTGTCGCCCTTGTCGCCTTTCTCGCCCTTGAACACACCGTTCTTTATGTTTTCGAGCATTGTATTCACGGAGAAATCATAATCCGAGAGCAGCGCACCGTCGGCATCGGCAAGCGTATTAAAATAAAGTATTACGTTTTTCGGCTTCATAACCTCTGTGGTAATGCCGTTCTCGTCAATTTTGACGGCATTCAGGCAGCATTCTGCCGTACCGTATTTTGTGACTGACGCGGGCACGTCAAACGACACCGAATTTTCGTCATTCTTATCGAGAGGAAGATAATCCGTGCGCAAAATTTTTCCGTTCGGAAGCACAAAATCAAGATAATATTTAAACTCGTCGGTAAAGGTGCTCTCAAGAATGAATTTCAGCGTAGTCGCGTTGTGCTCGGCACTGTTCCCTGCCGTTATGCACTCAACGGACGGCTCGTCCTCTAAAAAAATATAGATAGAAATGGTTTTCGTCATAAATACTCCTTTATTTCATCAAATATGCTTTCCGGCGGACAGATAAGCGAAAATCGCATCATCACAGGATATTTAAGATAGGCATAGAGCTTTTTTTCGGCACTCAAAAGCACTCTGTCAACATAATTGCGTGATGCGCCGTTTTTTCGCGCAATCTCAGATTTGTTAAGTCCCGAAATATGCCTCGCCAGAAGGAAATCCCGTTCCTCTTGTGTCAGCTCGTTTCGGAGAACAAGCCCGACTATCCTCTTGATAACGGAGTTTTTACGCGCCAAAATATACGCCGCCGCGTTTTTGTCTCCGCCGTGCTCTATAACCTCAAGATTTTCCGTGAGATAGATGTACTCGTCAAGGCTTAATTCCGCAAGTATTTTTTCGTCCATAACTCTCCTTTCGGACTGACGGCATTATCGGTACGTCGCCCGAAACCGTTGTCCGTAAAATCAAATCAACACCCGAAAAACAGATTTCGGGTGTTGATTTATAGAACATTTGTTCGCTTACAAATATAATATTAGTCCCAAAAACGGGACTTGTCAAGTGTTTATAAAAGAAAAACGGGGCTCCTTGAGGTTATCAGCCTTTAAGAGCCCCGTTCTTATGCGATTTTTGCGGTGTCGCTTTTATTATCAAAAATTACAGCTTATGAAGCTTTGCCTGCTTTTATCAAGTCTATCTCCGCGGCGTCAAATAAATCTACAACTCCGTCGCCGTTTACGTCGGCAGCCAAATATTCGCTTGAACCGTCTCCGAGCTTTTTATCCTCAACGGAATGCTTAACCACGGCGTCAAAGTCGCTGCCGTCCACGTGTCCGCTCGGCACAACGTCACCGCGCATAATAACGGTATATCCCGTGCTTGTGCCCAAAGACGTATTGCTGACAGTAAATATCGAGCCTGTTTTATTGCCGCCGGAAGCGAAACTGTAACCGCTCTGCATATAAACCGCCGAATTTACGCTCGCACCGTTTGTGATATACAAAAGCTTTGACTTTTCGTTCACCGTTGCGCCGGAGTTTATTTCCGGTACAACGGGCGAATAGGCATTTTCCGATACGGTGGGATATGTCAGCGTAAAGCTTCCGCCGTAACGTTTTCCCGTTTCGGTATGGCTGCCGCCGAAGGTTTCACTCGCGCCGAAATACCTGTTTCCGCTGGCTGTTCCCACAAGGAAATAATCGTACAAAACATTGCCCTGATCGTCAAAGGTGCAGTCAACGCCGTACCACTTGCCGTCCTCCATTTTTACGTAATTCCAAGCGTGACCTCCGCCGTTCGAATTGCCCACAGCTATTACGCACGGTATTCCGGCTTTGTCGCAGAGAATTTTAAACGACTCGCTGTACCCCTCACACACGGTTTTGTACGGTGTCAAAAATACGCTCGTCGGCTCATGTGCGGTAGGTATTTCAAACTTTTCATCATACTCGACTCGTTTGCAGATAAAATCGTGTATGAACTTCACCTTTTCGTAGCGCGTTGCGCCTTTGATTTCTACGCTGTCAACAACAGCCGCCATATCGTTATAATCCTGCTTTACCTTGTTCATATCGGCATAGGCGTTTGTGTTTATTCGCGGCTTCACCGTAACCGATGAAATCGTAAAGTGATAACCGCTGCTTGTTTGATAATAGGAATACCCGTAGCTTATGCTGTACCCGTTTATCCAAAAAATCATCGGGTAATCGTCGCAAAGTGCCGATAATCCGCCCGTGACCGCCTCTGACAGGGCTGATTTTATGTTGCTCGGCACACTTGTGCTTGTGCCGTCCCAGGTAAGCGGCGACGGCAAGGCTACATCAATCGAGCTTTCAAACAGCTTTTCCTTGACCGTGTTATAAACCGCTCGTTGGTTTGAATTCAAAAATGTATAAAAGGTATACGGAGTATCCGCTCCGTCCGAAAAGAACGGCAATGCTTTATTGTCGCTTTCCGGAACCAAATCGGAAGCGTCCGTTCTCGGGTCATAGCTGACAGCCCACTCTACGGGCATATCCGCGTAAAGCGTTTTTTCTGTCATTGCCCCCGATAAGAGTGACAAAAACGGCATGGTCAAGACTATTGCAAAAACCATACTCAAGGCTTTTCTCAAGACAATTCCTTCTTTTCTGCAAATTTTTATCATCTGATTATATAATATATTATTTCGGCTGAGATTGTCAACAGAACAACAAAGCAGAGGCCTTATATACAAGGTCTCTGCCGAATACAAATCTTATCTTTTTCTGAGGAGTTGCGACAGCTCGTCCATAAAGGCGTTTATATCTTTAAACTGCCTGTAAACCGAAGCGAACCTGACATAGGCAACCTCGTCTATGTCCTTAAGCTTCTGCATGGCAAGCTCGCCTATGTGCATTGACGAAACCTCACGGTCAAGGGAATTTTGAAGATTTGCCTCAATATCGTCAACGGCGCGCTCCAAGGTATCCATCGAGACCTGACGCTTTTCGCAGGCGCGCATCATACCGCCCAAAAGCTTATTGCGGTCAAACACCTCGCGAGACTTATCTTTTTTTACGACGAGTATCGGCACGCTTTCAATGACCTCATATGTAGTAAAGCGCTTACCGCACTTGATGCACTCGCGACGGCGGCGAATTCTCTCGCCCTCGTCGGTAGGTCTTGAGTCTATTACCTTGCTCTCCTCGTATCCGCAGTAAGGGCACTTCACGGCAAATCACATCCAATAGTTATTTTTAATCTAAGATTATTATAACAAACAAAATTTACATTGTAAAGCGTATTTTAGCCGACGATTTGATATGTCAAAGCTTTCTCCAAACCATTTTATCGACTACACCCGTATATGACTGAATTATTTTGACAACCTTAGTCGAAACGTTTTCATCGGTATAATCGGGCACGGGGATTCCGCAAAAGCCGTTTTTGTCAAGCTCTACCGCAGTATCAACCGCTTGCAGCAATGATTTTTCATCAATTCCGGCAAGCACGAAGCACCCCTTGTCGAGAGCCTCGGGACGTTCTGTGGAGGTTCTGATGCAAACCGCAGGGAAGTTCTTTCCGACTGAAGTAAAGAAGCTGCTCTCCTCGGGCAGCGTTCCGCTGTCGGAAACCACGGCAAAAGCGTTCATCTGAAGATTATTGTAATCGTGAAATCCGAGCGGCTCGTGGCGAATAACTCTCTCGTCAAGCTTAAAGCCGCTCTCCTCGAGACGTTTTTTTGAACGCGGATGACACGAATAGAGTATCGGCATATCATATTTTTCCGCAAGGCCGTTAATTGCGGAGAACAGACTGTTGAAATTCTTTTCGGTGTCGATGTTCTCCTCGCGGTGAGCCGACAGAAGAATGTACTTTTTCTTTTCGAGTCCGAGCTTTGTTAAAATGTCGCTGTTTTCTATTTTTTCAAGGTTTTTATGAAGCACCTCCGCCATGGGGGAGCCGGTGACGTATGTGCGCTCCTTCGGGAGCCCGCATTCGGCGAGATACCTTCTTGCGTGTTCGGAATAAGCCATATTAACATCCGAAATAATATCCACTATACGGCGGTTTGTCTCTTCCGGCAAACACTCGTCCTTGCAGCGGTTGCCCGCCTCCATATGGAATATCGGTATATGAAGTCTCTTTGCCGATATTGCGGAGAGACAGGAGTTTGTGTCGCCGAGTATCAAAAGTGCGTCGGGTTGAATATCACGCATCAGCTTATATGAGCAGCTTATGATATTGCCGACTGTCTCACCGAGGTCGGCTCCGACTGCGTCCATATACACCTCGGGGTCAGATAGCTCCAAGTCCTTAAAGAACACACCGTTAAGATTATAATCGTAGTTTTGACCCGTGTGTGCGAGTATGCAGTCAAAATACTCTCTGCACTTGTCGATAACGGCGGCAAGCCTTATTATTTCGGGACGCGTGCCGACAATAATAAGGAGCTTTAACTTCCCGTTATTCTTAAATTTGATATCGCTGTAATCGGTTTTCATATATATTACCTCCGCCGTGTGTGACAGTATTAAACCTTTTCTCCGAATGTATCCGGGTGCTCTGCATCAAACATTTCGTTTGCCCACATCAAGGTGACAAGCGGCTGTGTATCGCTTAAATTAACTATGCTGTGAGTGTAGCCGGGAAGCATCTGCACACATTCGGGCTTATCGCCGGAAACATAAAACTCCATAACGCTGTTCGTGCCTATTTTGCGTTCGCGTATAAGCCCTTTTCCCGAAACGACTATGAACTGCTCCCACTTGCTGTTGTGCCAATGCTCGCCCTTGGTTATGCCCGGCAGCGACACATTAACGCTGAACTGACCGCAGTTTTCGGTTTTCAAAAGCTCGGTAAAGCTGCCGCGCGCGTCCGAATTTGTTTTAAACTCAAACGCGGTTTTTTCTTTCGGAAGATATGAAAGATACGTGCTGTATAGCTTTTTGGCAAAGCTGCCGTTCGGAATTTCCGGCATAATAAGAGTCTTTCGCTGGTCATCGAATTTGTGAAGCAACGACACGATTTCGCCGAGCGTAACGCGATATGTCACCGGGACGGCACAATATCTGCCGTCGCTTTTAAGTACCGTATCCGTTCCCGAAAAATCACAACGGTGCTCTTTCCCCTCAAGCAAATCGAGCATTTCGCTCACAAGGTCGTCTATGTATAAAAGCTCAAGCTCCGTTTTTTCATTATCAACTCTTATGGGTAAGTCGTTTGCGATGTTGTTGCAAAAGGTTGCAACGGCACTGTTGTAATTCGGCCTGCACCATTTTCCGAAAAGATTCGGAAAGCGGTAAACAAACACCTTTGCGCCGGTTTTTGCGGCATAGTCAAAAAACAGCTCTTCTCCGCGCAGCTTAGACTCTCCGTAAACGGAATTTGCATATCTGCCGACAAGCGTCGCCTGTATGGAGCTTGAGAGCATAACGGGACAACGGTTACCGTGCTTTTCAAGAGTTTTCAAAAGCTCCGAGGCGAAGCCGAAATTTCCCTTCATAAACTCGCCGTCGTCCTTCGGCCTGTTTACTCCCGCGAGATTGAAAACAAAATCGCACTCCCTGCAAAAATCTGAGAGCAGAGCCTTATCCGTATCAACGTCATATTCAAATATTTCGTCAATCGAGAGCGACGGACGGGTACGGTCTTTGTTATCGCGAAGATTTTTAAGTGCCTCGACAAGGTTTTTACCTACAAATCCGGCTGAACCCGTAACAAGTATTTTCATAAAAAAGCTGCCTTTCGAAATACAAAATCACTTCTTGAATTCGGCTAATTCGTCTCTGATATAAGCGAGCGATAAAAGCTTTTCCTTTACCTGCTCCACATTTAAAAGCTCCGTATTGTTTGAATTGAACTCTGTCAACGGATTGCGGTCTTTATCGCCGTCATTGAAATATTTATCGTAGTTAAGTGAACGCTTATCGCAAGGCACACGGTAGAAATTGCCCATATCGGTAGCGTGAGCGCACTCCTCGTTAGTAAGGAGGGTTTCGTACATCTTTTCGCCGTGACGAATACCGATAACCTTAATTTCGGCTTCGGGGCAGAAAAGCTCCTTTACCGCCTCGGCAAGCACACCGATTGTGCAAGCAGGTGCTTTCTGAACAAGAATATCGCCAGACACGCCGTTTTGAAATGCAAAGAGAACAAGGTCAACCGCCTCGTCGAGAGACATAATGAATCGTGTCATATTAGGCTCTGTAACGGTTATCGGTTTGCCCTCTTTAATCTGCTCTATCCAAAGCGGAATTACCGAGCCGCGCGAGCACATAACATTTCCGTAACGAGTGCAGCAAATCTTGGTCTTGTCGGGACTTACGGTTCTTGATTTTGCGACTATTACCTTTTCCATCATAGCCTTTGACGTTCCCATTGCGTTTACGGGGTATGCCGCCTTATCAGTTGACAGGCATATTACGGTTTTAACGCCCTCGTCAATAGCTGCCGTAAGCACGTTATCTGTGCCGAGAACATTGGTCTTAACCGCCTCTATCGGAAAAAACTCGCACGAGGGGACCTGCTTTAAGGCCGCCGCATGGAAGATATAGTCTACACCGTGTATTGCGTTTTTAACGGACGCCAAGTCTCTGACATCGCCTATAAAGAATTTGATTTTATCGCTGACCTCGGGCATTTTCGCCTGAAACTCATGGCGCATATCGTCCTGCTTTTTTTCATCTCTTGAAAAAATGCGGATTTCGCCGATGTCGGTCTGCAAAAATCTGTTGAGCACCGCATTGCCGAATGAGCCTGTTCCGCCCGTAATCATCAGGGTTTTGTCTTTAAACATATTCATCTTCCTTTGTATTAAGCCTTTTTACGGCCAAGCTTACCTGTTATTTTATTGAACAGCCCCTTTAAAAGGCCTTTTTCATAGCTGTTCATAAAGAACGCCGCCATAAGAGCTGCATATACCGCCGCAGTTATGACGCAATTTATTATAAGACCCACCCAACCGTACCTGTTAAGGTGAAGCAGCGAAAACGCCGCTCCGAACGCAAAGGTAATCAAAAGTGCCGGGAGCGTCCCCTTAAACAAATCTCGGTAATACTCGCCGAATCTTATACCTACTTCTTTACGGAGAACAATATCCATAAGCACAACATCGCCGATAATCAGCGCAAGAGCCGTACCGAGAGACGAACCGACAAGCGGCTTCCACTTTATCAGAAAAATAGTGACAATAATGTTGAAAACCGACGAGCAAATCTGTATTATCGCAAGCGTCTTATGACGGTTTATTGCCCAAAGTATTTGGTTGCCTATGCCCTGAGGGGTAGATATCAGCCACGGGAACATTATAATAAGTGCCACAAAGTAACCGTCGATATTGTCTTTGCCTGCCCAAAGAGCTACAAAATCTCTGCCGAACACGGCAAACACACAGTAAATCATACCGAGCACCATAAAGATAACTCTGCCGATACGCACCATTTCGTTTTGTACCGTTTTACTGTCGGCTCCGCCCTCTATCATACGGACGGTTCCCGCCATAAGCACCGAATTAAACTGACTGCCTATGGTCTTATAATACTGAACTATCTGTGAGCCCACACCGTATATACCTATGAGTATTGCGGCGGACGGGGCGAAAATACCGAGGATTATCTGATCCGACATTGAATTTAACTGCTGCGCTATAAGCTGAATAAGCACAAATGTGGAATATGAGAATACACCCTTTACAAAAGACGTATCTATCTTTTTGAAGCTCGGATATAATTTCAGCTTGAAAAACACATAGCATATATAGAAAAGCCGCGTAGCTGCTGTAGCAATAAGGTTTACGGTTACGACGCCGACGCTCTTGACTCCCGCCTTCATCAGGAATACAAGCACCGCCATTTTGGCGATATTGGCGAGAATCATAATTCCCTTATGCGCCGTAAACCGCTCATATGCTACGAGAGTGTTTGAAAAAGCCGATGTTCCTATTGAGATTGCACTTGTGACAATCGTTATGGACAAAAGCTCTTTTGCCTTGACTATCTCTGAGGAAGTAAGCCCCTTTGAAAATACATTCGGGAAAACGGTTATTAAAAGCACACCGACAATAAGTATAACAAGTGTAACCGCCGCATAATAAACGGTGGTAACGCCCAAGAACTTACGTTGTGACTCCCTGTCATTATTGGCTCGAAATTTCGCCATATATCTGATAACGGAATTGCCTACGCCGAGGTCGAATATAATCAGATATGCGGTTATTGACGAAGTGAGCTGGTAAATACCGTACTCCGCCTGACCGAGACTTCTTATTATAAACGGAGTTACAAACATAGCCGATACTATTTCCGTTATCATAACTCCGTATGAAAAAACCAACCCGATTTTCCTGCTCATATTTAAATATCCTTAATCAGAAAACAAATTGTGCGTTATTGTAAACATACAACAGCAAATAAGCAAAGTGTATCACGCTCTCCGCCGATAACAGAATATACGTATACGGTTTTAAATTCTTGTTGACGGGGTTTCTGAACCTGTATAAAAGGAACAGCAGCGGCACGCTGAGCGCTATCTGTATGAAGTTAGGTGTTCGCAAAACGAACTGGTAATTTGAAGCAAACAGGAATATTGCGACTATGCTGTAAACTATCATCCAGTCGTAGTTATACATTCCGTTCAACAGTCTGTTGCCGAGAAGCCCGTCGGTATTTTTCTTTTTTAAGAGGCTTTCCGTTATCGTCATAGAAAGCAACATTATCAAAAGAGCCAAAACAAGCCTTACAATCGACATTGAAAACTGCCAAACGCCGAACACCTCATAATCGCTGTAGCCCGAAACCTTTTTCTCTACCGTACCCAAAAGTCCGTCGCTTGCGGAGCCGAGAGCAATCACGATTTTGTTTGCTGCAAAAATAAGCACCGGAAGTATTACAATAAAAGCCTTTTTCACAATCGGCGATGTCTTTTTGATAAGCAGAAGCACTATTCTTATAAGCACAAACGGCAATATGCCGTAGTGAAAATAACACAGAGCCGCATATACGAGAAAGCAGAAAATGCGGTGCTTTTTTTCGACTATATCCACATACATAAAGTAAGCGAGCACGGCAAAGCATATGTAAATACGCGTGTTGTCAATAACATAGAAGTAGTTGAAATTCGCCATAAAGAACAACAGCGCCATATTCATCTCTTTTTTTGTCGAGTCGAACCTCATAGCTGCTTTATAAAGCAGTGCAAACGAAAAACCGTACACGATAAATACGGTAAGGGCCGGCAGCAAGCCGTTTTCCGGGCAAATTCTCGCAAGAGCGTAATAATACACAAGCGTCAAGGGGTTGCTCGCACCGTAATACGAATAAGCCTTGCCGAAGGAAATCTGCCTGAATAAATCAAGCTGCCCATACGCTCTGTATAGGTCCATCGTATAATCGGGCTTTGTGAACCACGCAAGGCATGCCAAAGCAACCGCAAAAAGCAGCAGATATATTTTATATGTTTTTTTGTTGAAGATCGGATTTATAACCGCAAATCCGAGGAATAACAAAACAATACAGAGCATATTTTACTTCACTTTCAGATACTTTTAAAGGAATAATATCTCTTCGCAAAATTCGAGATAGTTTTTTCGGCAGTCAAAGCATTCCTGCCATTTTTTATATGCGCAGTCGCTCATTTTTTGCCGCTCGTCTGCGGACATTTCCGCATACGCTTTTATGGCACTCACAAGCTCGCCGTCGGTAAAATCCGGCTTTAGCATAAATCCGTTTTTGCCGTTTTCGACTATTTCGCAAACACCGCCGACATCAGTTGCCATAACCGGCATACCTCTTGCCATACACTCCATCATCGTTACGGGCAAGCCTTCCGAGGATGACACATTCAAAAGAAAATCAAATGAATTATCGGATATATACTCCATGGCATCGTCGTGATTCATATATCCTTTAAGCTCGTATTTGATGTTTTCTTTTCCTTTGAGCTCACGCTCTGCCTTTTCTTTTAGTTCATCGGCAAGCATACCGGAGCCTATGTGAGTCCATTCCGCTTTTATGCCGTCTGTCAAGGACAGGGCATCGATTATTCTGTCTACGCGCTTAACCGGTGACATATACGAAAAGCTTAAAATTTTAATCGGACCGTCAGCGCAAGGTCTTTCCGGCCTTTTGCCCTCTTTTACTCCGAGGTAGGAGAGAAGACACTTACTGTCATCAATCTCAAAATTTTCACGGTAATAATCCATACCGTCACGGCTTATAAAAACAAGCTTGTCTATTCGTCTTGCAATCTCGTTTTTATAGGGGATATAGTATCCGTTACCCTCATTGAGATATAAATCGGCTCTGTGTATTCTCGAAACAACCCTGTCGCCGTTTTTTGCGGCAAGAGCTGCCGACAGCGCCGTATAGTCATTCCAATATGTATAAAGCACGCACTCTCCGTCCGCCCTGCTTCTGACTTTTTTAAGAAAAGTCTCAAAGTGGAGAGCTCTCATAAGCGTCTTTAATGCACGCTTCGCATTTGAAAAAGCAAGCTTTTTTTCGCGCTTTAAATATGCGAGCTCTCTGTAATACATGGGAGAAACCAACGCTTTTAAAAAATAAACAAAACCGCTCTTTCCGTAGTGCGACGCATATCTGAATACTCTGTCCTCGGGAACCGAGGTCGTCATCTCGTCCTTTGTATTCCTTGTTACAGTGTATACGTCGGCTTTTTCTTTCAGCACCTCATATTCGGGTGCTAAAAAGCCTGCCTCAACTATCCCGAACGGGAAGGAATTGGTTATAAGAATAACATTTTTCATTCTTTTCCCTCCGGTGACGGTTTTGACAGCTGTTTATATACGTCAATATATCGGTCAATAAGCATATTTTTATCGAATCTGTCATGCGCAAAATTTACGCACGCCGAGGAATAACTGTTTTTGCCGTTTTCACGCACTTTTTTTACGGCATTTAAAATTCCTTCAAAATCGTTTTTCGGTACTACGTAACCGCAGCCGTCGCCTACTATTTCGGGATTGGCGGTAGAATCGTAGCATATTACCGGCGTACCGCAGGAGAGAGCCTCCGCGGAGACCTTCCCGAAGGTTTCCTCAAGTGAAAATGTGATGAAAACATCAGCGGCCGAATAAAGCTCCGCAAGCTCATCGGTAGATGATGTGGCGGAAACGGCCGTTATATTTTTCGGCAAAACGGTATTTTCTTTGAGGTTGCCGACCAGAACCACCGTTATTTCGGGACACGCTTCGGCGAGCCTTATAAAGCTCTTTAAGCCTTTTCTGTCGGACCAAACCGCGGAAATTCCGATTACGGTAAAGCCGTTGAGCCCGTACTTTTCACGCGCGCGGCCTGCGTCGCGAGGATAAAACTTATCGAAATCTATCCAGTTATATATAGTTTTTACAATCTCCGCTTTCTTGGCTATCGGAGACTTTTTGACTTCGTTTGTAACATAGTTTGATACACCTATTAAAGCAAGACGATTGATTTTCCCGAAAAGCTCGGTTTTGTCTCTGAGAAGCTTTTCGGTTCGGTCAAAGAACCAAGTGGGATTTCCATCCTTTAGGTTCGGGCAATTTCCGCAACCGTACTGCCATTTATCGCATCGGCTTTCCGTGAAATGGACGCATTTCCCGGTTATAAACCAAAAATCGTGAAATGTCACGACAACGGCTATGTCTTTTTTTGCAAGATAATCCATCAGCATCGGAAAATTTATATAGTTGCCGTGCAGATTTCTGAGATGAACCACATCCGGCGAAACAGCGTCAATGTGCTTTATGAGTTTTTTGGTTGCAAGGTGTGAAAAATATGCCTGTTCTCCGGAAATTCGGGAAAAAAGCCCATGCAGCTTTACGTCAAGCGGTGAGCCGATATGGTAAAGCCAAGCGTCGCCCGGCTTATTTGTTTTAGAATAAGCAACATAGGAATCTATGCCCTTATTAAGCATAGCAAGGTGCAGCTCCGTAGTGGTTCTGCCCGTACTGCTCAAATTGTATACGGCATTTATTTGTAAAACCTTCATTGCCTCACCCCTCAAAATTTTTTTCGCTATACCTTTAATCTCTGTAAAAAAGATCTCTCGTATAGACCTTATCCATTACGTCCGCAATATTCTCATTGTATCTGTTGGCGAGAATAACGTCACATTCTTTTTTGAATTTATCTATATCCTTTTCCACCCGGCTGTTAAAGAAGGTGTCTTCTTGAAGTGCCGGCTCGTAAGCCACTACCTCTATGCCCTTTGCCTTTATGCGCTTCATAACGCCTTGTATCGCCGACAAGATATGTATGGCAAAAAGCTTAACAGCCTCTGCCTCTGTGGAATCCATAATAAACACCGGAACGTCCTTTTTTTCGGCCGCTTCGCTTAAGAGAGACGTAAACCTCTCTGCCACAGGACATATTTTCCGTTTTGATCCGACAAAGTAAATTTAAGCACGCTTCAGCCTTCCGAAAATCTTTTTTAAGGTTCCGAAAAGCAAACTCTTTTCGTAATCGTTCATTCCGAAGCACAGCATAAGCACAAAGAACACAGCCACAACAATTATTCCGTTTATAAGGAACCTGAGATAGCCGTGCGCCAAAGGATTAAAGTGCTCCGCCAAAAGGCCTATTACCATAGTGATTGCAAGATACGGCAAAAGCTTTAAATATGACTTCTTGAAAAATTCCGCCATATCGAGCTTCAGGTACTTTTTAAATATTCTGCATATAAGCACGTTTCTGAGCATATATGCTATGAATATCGAAACCGAAGCACCGACAGCCGCATAGTATTTTGAAAGCACCAGCGACAGAACGATATTTACGGCGCCCATAACCAAAAACACAACAGCCTGAAGTTTGACCTTGTTTTCAACTATAAGCGTAGTGTTGCCTATCTGGAACGGAAGATAGAAAAGGCTCGGAACTATCAAAAGCACGGCGCAAATATAGCTTTGTGCAAAGTCCGGCTTATTCCAGATGTCTATTATAAACGATTTTCCCAAAGAAATAAAGCCCACAGTTAAAAGTCCGACTATCATTATTTGAATTCTGCCGATTCTTATCATAAGGGGCATAAGCTCTTCTTCTCTTTTGCCCTCGGAGATGATTTTTGATATTCGCGGCATAAACATGCCGTTTATCGCGGTTGCAAATGTATAGACGTACCCCTCAACCGTTGTGGCAAGCCCGAATATGGCAACGCCTACGGAGCCGGTAACCGACACCGCGGTTATTATCGACGGCGTTATGTTGAATATAAGCCTTTGCGCTATACTGCCGACCGTAGTCCAAACCGAAAAGCCGAAAATATCCTTTAACGAGTCCTTATCAAAGTATTTCCAATTTATTTTTATATCGGTTCCGCGGTTAATAATAATGAGCTTAAAGAGGATTATTATGAGCCCTGCAATGGCATTTACGGTTACAAGCGCATACACTCCGCAGCCGAAGTGAAGCGCAATAACCATACCGACTATGATAAACACCTTATTGAATAAATCGCACGCCTTCAGCGGCACAAATTTTTCGTAAGAAGTAAGTATTCCGTTTAGATTTGTAAACGGGAATGAAATTACGCTGAAAGACGCAACTATTATGTAAAGCACCTTAAACACGGAAAGCTCGTCCGGAGTAAGATTTGCGTATATCTTATCGACAAAGAAATAGACGCATATAAGCACCGCAAAAATAACGGCGTCTATGGCTAAATACAATTTGTATATAAGGCCGAGGAAATCGTTTACAGCCTTTTTATCGCCCATCGCATTGTAACGCGACAAAAACCTCGTCACGGCCGCGCCCATGCCGAAATCCATTACGAACATAGATATTACAGAGGTTGCAAGTGTGTAAAGCCCGTAGTTGCTCTGCCCTATTTTGCTTATCATCCACGGCGTGTAGATAAGCCCCGCCACTATATTAAATGCAATGGCAAAATATGAAATTAAAGCACCGAGCTTAATCTGTTTAGAACTGTTCATTAACTGCATTACTCCCGGGTTTAGTGATATGATTCATCATCTTTGAAAATTTGCTTTTTACGGCATATCCTACTTTATCGTAAAACTTCCCGTACCATACGGAAGTAAAAACGGCTTTGTGTACTTTACTTCTCGCAAGCTCCATAACCGCACAAACAAAAAATATTGCAATTATTATTCCGACAGAATACAGTAAAAACCACCAATTACCCAAAAAGCGATATGGCATTATCCATTTATCCCAAAGCAAATCCCTTAAATACGGATGATTGTGGATAACATACACACCAAATGCGGCAGAGCCAAATGTAAGCGATACTTTTGAGATAAGTGCTTTTTTAACTTTTATGTTTAAAAACAAAATAAATGTACCGACCGAAGCGGCCAACGCAAAAATAGAATTGTTCTTAAAAAACCATTCACTGTATTTGAGAAAAGATGGTAAAAACTCACTTCCGATGCAGTCAATTATCACTTTTGAGAAAAACAACAACAAAATCGGAATAATACAAGTCGCAACCTTGCCGATACCGATTTTCCCGTTCGGCTTATAGTACAATCTTAAATATGCAGCTATCACGTAAAGAGTAAGCATCCATACTATTGAATAACCGTTTTCGCCAATAGCTTTTGACGGCAAATACAGCGTTGTCATGCAAATCAAAATACACATCAATGCTAAATGTTGCTTTTGCCTTAACGACTTTAACCCTTTTGCAACAAACGGCGAGAGTAAATACATTCCGACATATACACTTACAAACCAATATTGTTTAGTCAGTATCGGGAAAGCGGATTTTACAAGTCCAACCAATGAAAACGGCACAAATCCCGTTAATGTCAATACAATATATATTCCGAGAGACCATATAAAGACTTCAATAACAATGTCAATTAACTTTTGAACTCTGATTCTTGATTCTATCAAAAAATATCCGCTGATAATTACAAACAAATTGACAGCCATCACAATAACAGAGTTCCAAAAATTAAACAAAAAGTAATCTCCCGAAAACATTTGTACATTTTCAAGAATATGCCCTCTGCCGATATAATGAATTGTTACTACCATCATCATGGCGATTAGTCGCAGTAATTCTATGTTTGCCTTCCGTTTTATCATTACAAAACATCCTACCGATTATTTTTTGGTTCTTGCCCTGATTTTCAACAATACATATAACAAACCTATACGTTTCTTCTTTATAAGTAAAATAACGCAACGTTTCCACCTAATTACGTTGCTGTCTTTTACGGCGCATTGCACATAATCATTCGATACAATTCGCCTTAATTCCGCCCTTTTTTCTTTCTTCGTCAGTTTTTCCGTTGATACTATTCCCGCAACGGCACCGATAACTAAATTTGTAAAATATTCATTTTGGAATGCAATATTCTTCTCATATGTATTTGTTTTTTTTAAAAACTCTATTGCTTTTTTATATGTGCCGACATAAATATCAAAAATATTGTTTATAAATTTTTTGGAAGATGACATTGTACCGTTATCAACATAATTGTAATATGTGTTCCCGACTAACGAAATCTTCTTTGCGCAGGATATAGCATCATAGTTAAAGTATGTATCCTCATTGTTCCTGAGATTTTCCGGAAAGTATATATTGTTTTCTTCAATTAACGAACGCTTATATATTTTATTCCAAGGGGCTCCGACAATAGCGTTTTTCATAAATTCCGGATAATAGTCCATAAACTCTTTTACTGAACATATTTTAGAACCAACCCCGGCTTCCTTAACGGTCTTCGTTTTACCATTGTCGGATTTTACAAAACGCACACCGCAAATTGCTATATCGGAATCAAATCGACTTACGGCATTATACATTGCCTCCAGATAACCGTCGTCAATATAGTCATCAGCATCAATAAACATCAGATATTCACCGGAAGCAGCTTTAATGCCCGCGTTTCTTGCGCTTGACGCACCACCGTTTTCCTTATCAATAACCGTAACTCTTCGGTCATCATAGGCAATTTTTTTACACATATCGAGACTTTTATCCTTTGACCCGTCATTAACCAAAACAACTTCATAATCGGAAAACGATTGAGCAAAAATACTTTTTAAGCAATTTGATATGTAATTCTCAGCATTGTAAATAGGAATTATTATAGACAATTTGCAAGTCATGCTTTTTCTCCTATATTATTTTGAAAACAATTTTTTGAATACTCTCTTTATAAATCTTTTTCCTCTTCCCAACATTCTGATTATCGGATTCGGAAATCCGTATTTATTATCAACAGCCGTATCGTACTTATGATCGCATATAATAAACGGCGGATGCTTGATTTCGCCAAGATCCTTTTCCGGAGCAAAAAATATACTGGGCATCGAGTTACCGGCATTTACCGCATGTGTCGACCCTTCACCGATACCTATATTGCTCGCCAATGAAAATTTCGGAACAATTGTCAGATAAGACTTATAATACTTTAAGAAACCGAATTGCACATCCCAACAGGATAGCTTCTTCCCGCTTTCAATATCCGCGATAGTGTTTTCCCAAAGAAGCAATTTTTTCTTTTTGGCTCTCTTGCTTGTAATATCATCGGAGATAAGCCTTCTCACAAGTGCTGAATTCATATCGGACATATCATAATCATAATCGTCCCAGACTCTTTTCCACGTTGCCCATGCCCCCGCCATAGGACCGACTTTTGTGAAGAAATAGCTGTAATTCCCGCAATTCCAATCCAAAAAATGATTAAAGCCGCTGATAAGACCTATACGCGTATCATCCTTATATCTTTCAAGCATTTCCGCCATATACGGAAAGAAATCTCTGTGAGGAACGCAATCATCCTCTAAAACGATCAGTTGTTCTGTATGGTCAAAAGCATTTTTTATAGCTGTTTGCGGGCGCATACCGCAACCCATATTCGTCTCGGCATAGTCTTTATATACTTTACAATCCCAATCAATATCTTCAACTATTGCCTTACATTTCTCTATATTTTCTATATCATTTTTGTTACCGTCCCTCGCACCGTCACAGGCAAGGAACAGCTTTGCGGGTTTTGCCTTTTTCACCTGTTCAAATACTTTTTTAAGTGTCTCCGGTCGCGAAAAAAAGACTATCAGTACAGCTAAATCGTTATTTTGACTCATTCTTTATTACTTCCTTATATGCCTCTATCATATCTTTCGGATTCTTATCCCTTTTGTGTCTTTCTTCGGCAAGGGGTATTGTCCGTTTTGAAAATTCACAGGCGAGTTTGTCATTTGAAAACAGTTCGTCTATCCTGCACGCGAGCATAGGATATTCGGAATAATCATATGTAAACCCGTTTACCCTGTCGGTCAGTAAATCCGTCATACCGCCTCTGAAAGAGCTTACGGACGGTGTGCCTATCATCATAGCTTCGCAAAGCGACGCCGAAGCACCCTCAACAGCGGAAGAAACCACAAAAACATTTGCCTTACGAAGTCTTTTTGCAACTTCGGACGGAGATATCGAACCCGTAAATATAATATTGTCTTCGAGTCCGTATTTTTTAATAAGCCTGTTTATATATTTAATGTAACCCGACGGGTTCTTTATTTTCCCGTTTTCGGCACAGCCGCCCGGAACATACAATTTGATATCGGGATATTTCTTCTTCAAAAGGGCTATTGCCTTAACTTCTATGTGAAGTCCTTTAAGCGAGTAAAGAGCGGAGCTTGAAAACACGGTATGCCTTTCGCATGACTCCAAAGACCATTTTTCGCTCTCATAAAACTCTTTTCTCAAATTGTAATTACAGCGAAAATATTTTAAATTCGGGTTAATCGAAAGCATAACCGCCTTATCCCAATCGGTTCTGCCCGTAACATATTTAACCTGTTTCAGGACTTTTTCTTCCCTTTCGGCATTTCGGGAATACAACATTTTATATGCCGTCGGGGTTTTCATTGTCAAAATTTCTTTTAATTTAAGGCACTTCAGTCTCTCGTTAAAAGTAAGACCGCCATAATATTCCTTTGATATGCGTCTTAAAATCCCCTGAATGGTCAAAAGCACCGGAACATCGCCGCAGACCTTGAGCATCTCATAACCCGGGGCATATTCTGTTCCGTGGATATGAACTAAGTCCGGCTGACATAACTCCAAAGCTTTTTTGCAGTCTTCAGCCGTTTTATTGCTGTCAAACAAAAGCCTGTTTCCGCCACCCGGGAATAATATATAACGGATGTTATCAACCTTAATATCTTTAAATTCCCCGTCATAGTATGTCATAACCGTTAATTCAACATTCGGGTCCGCCGAAATACCGTCAGCAAGGTCAAGCAGCCAACCGCCGCTTGCGGAGGTCTCCGCTCCGAGCTTTTTTGCTATTTTCGGAAATACCATATTTACTATCCATATTATCTTCATATCGTACCTCCTTGTTATTGCCAAAAGAATACGTAATACGGGTGGTTTAATATAAGCTTTACAATCAGCAACGATACACCGCCGAAATACACTAACCAACGGTGTTTTTTGTCAATCGCCTTTACCATTTCGGGAACGAGCAGCATTAAAAACAGAGCATAATACTGCTGAACGCGCATAAACGTTTGATTTCGCAGCGTCAAAAGCGTAAATGCTGTCGTAAATAATGCCGCATTGTAAAGAGCTTTTAACTTTTCTTCGTCCGTATTCTTTTTAATGTAGCGGTACAAAACGAATGCCGAAACCGTTAAAAGGCAAATAACAAGCACATACGATGATGTATCAGCCATATACTCCTCTTCAACATCATATCCGACGAATTCGGCAAACGGCTCATACAAAGTTTTACCCAAAATTAGGAAAGCGGCGGTTATTGCGGAAAAAATACCGACATATCGCCAGGTGATTTTTTTGTGCGCGAAAAATACAAACGGTAAGAAGCAAATGCACGACTTATGTATAAAGAACGCTATAAACATTAAAAGCAAAAACGGTATCGGCTTTTTCTTTTTTATAAATTCATATCCGATAAAAACAACAAGCGATGTCGCTATTGTTTGCCTTATACCGGTAACCGCATAAAACGAATAAAACAGAGTTGAAAAAATAATAAAGCTGAGACACGGCATAGAGGAATTCCTGTAAATCCATATCGCCATCGGTATCATAAACAGAAGAGCTATAAAAACAAGGTACGCTTGGTAATTTGTCGAAAAAGTTTGAAAGGCCTTTACAACCGCCGCATAACCCGGATCCTTTATGTCCGCTCCGCCGATATAATCAGATACATCGGCAAAAATTCTGTGCCATGATGTGAGGCCTATCCTGTAAAAGCTTCTGCGGTATCCTATTGTATCCGCTCCGACATTCATTCCTCTGAGTCCGGATAAAATTACCCACTGAACACAGGCAATCGCACAAAATGCTTTTTTCTTGTTCTTGCTCGGCTTGTATTTTAGCAAAAAGAATGCCCATATAAATATGAGTGCGATATTCAGTAAATATACGGACATTCTTTTCCCTCCTTACAAGACTTTTTTTATACTCTCCTTAAGTAACATCTGAATATTAACACGATCAAAAGATCTTTTGCCGTATTCCCAAGCTTTTTCCGAGTATTCGTCAATCATACTCCGGTCATTTATAAGCCGGCCTAATTTCTCATATATTTCATCGTTGCTTTTTGCAACGACCGCGGCGTCATTTTTTATAAGGCAGTCAATTGAAGCCGCTTTTTCGGGCCCGACGGCAAAAATACATTTGGCACTGTGAAAACAGTCAACGAGCTTTGTCGAAAAAGAGTAATGGATTAAATTAAAATACTCCTCTTTAAAGCTTTCGGCGTGAACCAGTATGTCGGCTTCGCTTTGAAGCTTCTGTACTTCGAAAGCAGAAACACTTCCCATAAAAAACGAATTACTCGAATCCGCCATCGCCTTTTTCTGCTCATCGGTTAGCGGAGTCGCCGAATATATCCTGAGTTCCGCCTTTTTGCCGTCACGATTGATTTTTTCAAGTGCCTTTGTAATATTCGAAATTGTTTCCGCACGACCCAAGGCAAGGTTTCCGGCATACAAAATTTTTAGCGGGTTATTGTGCAAAACGGGCTTTTCTTCACGCTTTGAAAAATCCGCGCCCTTTGTAATTACCTTACACTCCATTGAAAAAATCTTTTCGTAATCACGTTTTTGAATATCCGATATTACAAATAAATCCGACGCCAATGCCGCGGTTTTCCTCATCATTTTACGCCGAAAAAAGTGCACCGCACGTAAAAACGGAGATTTTGAATAAGGATAGCTGTAATTATCGTCCCAAGCATACAAAATCACTTTTGCACCCGAAACCTTAGCGGCATAAGCTATCATCTCGTTAACCGCGGAATTGCTGCTGAGGACGGAAAAAATCAAATCGGGATTTACTTCTTCTATGTAAGCTTTCAGATTTTTGTTTTTCCACGGCGCAAGCTTCCAAACCATATCCCTTGCAATATATTTAAGCGGCGACGGATTGAGTTTAATCGAGGTCTCTAATTTTTGAGCGCTCTTGTCCTCCGACGAAGTTTCTTCGTAATTCTCGACCTTTTTGCCGATTTTTTTGCTGTTAAATATGTTTTTAACAAGCTGAGTTTCGGCAATGCGAAAAGCGCTTTTGATTTTTTTGTCGGGATAACCGGTTCTGCTGTAAACACTGTAAAGCTCCGCGTCAAAGCCGTCAAATAAATTCAAAAACGTATTTCCGATACTTGTTTGCGTGTTAATAGGCGAAGACGAAACAAATAATACTCTCATCATTGTTCCTCGTTACTTTGTATTTATATCGATAAGATTACCGAGTTTTGTCTCCCATTCCACGGGATAAAAACGGTTAAATCCTCCGCCGTGGAAAAATGTGAACTCGCTGAAATAAATTTTTCCGCCCAACTCAAACAAATCGATTCTGACAAATTTAATGCCCTCAGACAGTTTTTCCGCCAGTGCCTTCATTTCGTCGAATTTTTCCGGCTTCTCAATTACTTTTCCGGATTGAGGATGAATGTTTGTTATATCGAGGTGGTTGAAGTCCATATCGAAAAAGTCGAATTTGACATCCGTTGCGCGGTCTGTCGCAATAAACATTATTTCGGGCTTTCCGTTGAAGCAGAAAAACTTATAGTCTTTTATTCCGCCCTCGTCTCCGGACGGGTCTTTCATAAATTTCTCGGCAAAAACATATCTGTCAATACCCTTGTAGCAGGGTTCTCTGCCGTACCCATAAAAATCCTGCTTCAATCTTGAATTGTAGAACTTACGCAAGGACTCAATATCCTTGTCGGTAAGTGCGGACTTGTTACGAATTACCTTGACGCTGCCCGAATCGTGATTACATTTAAGCACAAATTCTTCGGGGAGAGAGTCGAAGTCTATTTCGTCAAAGCTTTTCCATTTACCGAGCATCGGGAACATATATCCGTCGCCGATTTTCTCTTCTATTATGTTGCGCACCTTTATCTTGTCCGCATAATCACGGTATTTTGTATAATCTTCATGTATTTTCATCCATTGAAGCTTCTCGTTAAAATACGTGGGGTGCTTTAAATCCGGCCACTTGCCCGTTGCAGCCCAATAGTATAAGCTTATATATATCGGTGTCGGAATAAATCTCAATACGCTCATTATAAAATTACGAGTATCTCTTGACTTTACCACACTTTTTAATGTCGCCATTACAAATTCTCCTTATACCACTCGATAGCAAGCTTGATGCCGTCTTGGAAGCTGTAATCGGGATCGTATCCGAGGAGTTTTCTCGCTTTTGAAATATCGGCGTTTGAGTGCTTTATGTCGCCCTTTCTGTCCGGGCCGAAATTCGGTTCGACGTCAACGCCGAGTGCCTTTGTAAGACCGTAATAAATGTCTATAAGGTACTCTCTGCCGCCGTAGGCGATATTAAACGCGTTGCCTGCCGCCTCGTGAGAAGCAAGACAAGCTTTGAGGTTCGCTTCAATAACATTGTCGATATAAGTAAAGTCTCGGCTCTGCTTACCGTCGCCGTTGATTGTCGGCACCTCGCCGTGCATAAGCTGTTTTAAAAATTTCGGAATTACCGCGGCATACGCGCCGTCCGGATCCTGACGTCTGCCGAATACGTTAAAATATCTCATTCCGTATGTATCAAGTCCGTAGTGCATGGTATAAAGCTTTGCCCATTCCTCGTCGCATCGCTTTGTAAGAGCGTAAGGAGAAAGCAAATTGCCCTCTCTGCCCTCGGTTTTGGGTAGGTGCGGCTCGTCGCCGTATACGGACGAAGAAGATGCATATACAAACTTTTTAACACCGCATTGTCTTGCCGCTTCGAGCATATTGAGCGTTCCCTCAATATTGTTTTTGCAATAAAACAGCGGCATTTCAAGGCTTCTCGGAACGCTTCCCCAAGCAGCCTGATTGAGAACAAAGTCCACGCCCTCGCATGCCTTCATACAAGTGTCAAGGTCTTTTATGTCGCCTTTTATAAACTCATAGTTCGGATTGCCGAGGAACATATCGACGTTTTCCTGCTTGCCGGTCGATAGGTCGTCAAGTGCTCTGACCTTATAGCCCATATTGAGTATCGCTTCACAAAGATTCGAGCCGACAAAGCCAGCCGCACCCGTTACAAGAAACAATGTATCCGACGGAAATTTCAAATTTTTATAACCCATTTACACAACTTCCTTTTAATACGGTAAAAATTGATTTATTGTAAATATAACATTGAGCAGCCTTGCTCTTGTGTCGGTTTCTTTCATATTCACAACGCGAATATGCATATCATAAAGCTCTTTGTTAAGATACTTTTTCATATCGAGATGGTGCTCGTCCGAAATTCTCTTTTCGAGCGGAACCCTGAATAAAATATCAAGAAATTTGCGGTTGTTATAGGGGAACGTCAAATCAAAGCAGAATTTCATTTCGCTGATATTAAGTCCGCCCCAGCTGCCCCACATAACCTCGTTGTAGTGTATATCCGCCGTCGGATAGCAATCGGGGATTTTGTCGTACTCAAATTCTTTTATATACCTTGCAAAAATCTTGTCAACCTTGTGTGCAAGCTTCCTGTTAAATATAAATATCTTATAGAGATTTCGATAAAGCTTCGGGGACAGCTTCGGAAGTTTTTTTCTGTCGAAGTGCTTATACCAATAACCTCTTATTGTCTCCGATACCCACGATTTAACCTCAACATCACATCCGCAGTTTTCTTCAAGATAAAATCTCTTGCGCGATTCATTCGGTTTGCGCTCCGCTATATAGCCGCTGTTATGACGCTGAATTTCCACTTTCAAATCATAGTCGGAAATCTCGTTGGAATTATCGGGAATATTATAAATGTGATGCTTTACGCCGAAAGCCTTTGCTATTTTTGCAGCCGCTTCGGCGTCGCGTATTTCCTTTTCGGCGGAGATATAACTGAACGCCTCAAATCTGTCATACATTCCGTTTGCAGCTGCAAAGGTGGTGTTACTGTCAATTCCGCCTGTGAGGGAAATCCACGGATGTTCCCATTTTTTTGAAATCAACTCCATATTCTTTTTAAGAATATCGGCAGCTTCCTCAATTACTCTGTCGTATTCTGCGCCCTCGGCAAATTCGAACGGCTTTAACGGCCAAAAGCGTTTATGCGAAAGCTTCTCGCCGTCATATGTATATTCTGTGCTCGGAATAATTCTCTTGACATTTGCAAACGGTGACAAATCCGCGGGAAGATACGGACCCATAACTCTGCCATACCATTTATAATTTACAAGCTCCTTTACAAAATCGTCCATTTTAAGACTGCAAATATCGCCTATAAGCTGAGGATGAGACGACAAAAAGAAGTGACCGTCTATAACGCCGTAACAAGCCGACTGCATACCGGCAGGGTCAACGGAAAATTTAATTTTACCGTTTTCAATTGAGCCTAACACATACACACCGGTAATTTCTGATATTCGCTCATAATATTTATCCGTCCCGTAGTCTCTGAGAAAATCGGCAAGTATTTTTTCCTCGTCAATTTCCATCAAAAACGGGTCATAGCAATGGCCCAATAAAAACAGAGTAACGCTTTCGTTTGAGGCAAAATGGACAGCGGTTTTATTATGTGTGTAAAAATACAAACCGCACTTTTCCGTTTCGTTCCAATTGCCGTAAAACGGAAAATCATTGAGATTTTCTATTTTTTTGTCGGTTGCCAAAAAGCCTCTGATGAACAGATATTTCTGAAGGTCAGGCCTGTTTTTAAGTTGTTCCTGAAGCATTACAATTACATCTCCTAAGATCAAAGTCTCCAATATTTATAGCCCGCTTTTTCGTATTCTTTACGAGAAAGCAGCCCTTTAATATCAACAAGCACCTTTTCTTCGTTACGGCCCGATTTGAACATTTTGTCAAAATCGGCCTGCCCGAGATTTTTAAACTGCTCATGAGCAACGGCAAGTATTACGGCGTCGCAATTTTTTATATCGTTAATATCGATGAATTCAATTCCGTAAAGACGCTTTGCTTCATCAGCATCAGCTTCAGGGTCGGCTATTACCGGGGTTATTCCGTACTCGCGAAGCTCATTGTATATGTCGATGATTTTCGTATTTCTCGTGTCGGGGCAATTTTCTTTAAACGTAAAGCCGAGAATCGCAACCTTTGCGTTTTTTACCGGGACATCCGCCTTTATAAGGTTTTTAACGGTGTTTTCGGCTACATATTTGCCCATATCGTCGTTTATGCGTCTGCCGGAGAGAATAATTTGGCTGTGATAGCCCATTTCCTCGGCCTTGTATGTAAGGTAATAGGGGTCAACGCCTATGCAGTGTCCTCCGACAAGTCCGGGATAGAATTTGAGGAAATTCCACTTTGTGCCTGCCGCCTCCAAAACGGATTTTGTATCTATGCCCATTTTGTTGAAGATTATTGACAGCTCATTCATAAACGCAATGTTTATATCCCTCTGGCTGTTTTCAATAACCTTTGCAGCCTCGGCAACCTTGATGCTCTCCGCTCTGTGTACGCCTGCCTTTACGACAAGCTCATAGGTTTTCGCCACGGTATCAAGAGTTTCATCGTCCATACCGCTTACTATTTTGGTTATTGTCTCAAGGCGGTGTACCTTGTCGCCGGGATTTATTCTCTCGGGACTGTAACCGATTTTAAAGTCCGTACCGCATTTAAGCCCCGACTCTTTTTCGAGTATCGGCACGCAAATATCCTCGGTAACGCCGGGATAAACGGTGCTCTCATATACAACTACCGAGCCTTTTGTAAGATTTCTGCCGACAATTTCGCTCGCTCCCTCTACCGGTGTAAGGTCGGGGGTGTGGTCGTCGTTTACGGGAGTAGGCACGGCAACAATTATAAACCTTGCCTCCTTGAGCTTGCTTTCGTCCGCCGTAAACTCGACAGAACAATTCTTAACAGCCTCGTTGCCGACTTCATTGGTCGGGTCTATACCGTTCTTGTAAAGCTCTATTTTCTTTGCATTGAGGTCAAAGCCTACAACCTTAACCTTCTTTGAAAACGCAACGGCAATCGGCATACCCACGTATCCGAGGCCGACAAGAGCCAATTTTTCATCACCCGAAACGAGCTTTTCATACAACTGCATATTTATTCGTCCTTTCTATGTTAAGATGACAGCACATATCATCGTTAACCTTATCAACGCTGAATTTTTCGCGGGCATATTCCGCCGATGCCGCACCGAGTGTTTTTATGAGCTCGGGATTCTCAATAAATTCCGTCATTTTTTCGGCAACCGCCTCTGCATTTTTTACGGGAACCAAAAATCCCGTTTTCCCGTCAATCACGGTTTCGCGGCACCCGGGTGCGTCGGTCGTTATAATCGCCCTGCCCATGCTCATCGCCTCCAAGACCGTTCTCGGAGTGCCCTCGCGGTATGACGGCAAAACATATACCGAGCACTGCTTGTAGTAATCTTCTACTCTGTCCGTCTCGCCGAAATGCTCTATTATTCCCTTTTCGACATACGGCGCCAAATCCTCCTTTGACAGAGAATCCTGTATATTTTCGCACGCTCCGAGCAGCATAAATCTGACCTCGGGGTGCTTTCCCTTGACAAGCTCGCACGCCCTCAAATACTCGCGTATGCCCTTTGAATACATAACGCGCGACAGCATAAAGAACGTGATTTTATCGGGATAATCCGCAACGGAAAAACGGTTTGTATTGACGCCCGAACCGTTTACAACTCGGCATTTTTCGGATTTAACAAGTCCCGATGAAACGAACTGCTCTCTGTCGTCGGGATTTTGGAATATCACCGTATCGGCACAGTTCAGAGCCTTTTTATAAAGCACCGACATAACGGCTCTTATGGCTTTTGCCTTCTTAGTCTGCGCGGTAAACGCGTAGCCGAGCCCCGTTATCATGGCGACCTTGTGCGGAACGCCGGCTTTTTTTGCGGCTATGGAGCCGTATATTACGGGCTTCGATGTGTACCCGAGAACCACATCGGGCTTTTCCTTTTTAAACAGCTCGCAAAGAGCCTTTTGATATTTCAGGTCCTCCTTCGGATTTACTCCGTTTTTATTCATAGGTATCTCGACGAAGCGTGCACCGAGAGCCTCGATTTTTTCAACACCCACCCTGTTGGGGCCCGTGACAATAACCTCGTATCCGCAAGAGATGATTCTCTTTATTAAGTCGCCTCTGAAATTATACGCCGTTCTGTTTTTCGGCGAAACCAATATGAACCTCACTCTGCCTTGTCCCCCTTTAGGAAGTCGCTTAAATTACCGTATATCACGGAAAACAGCCGCTCCGAATTTTTCTCCGAAACAAATGAATTGTGCGGAGTTATAACGACATTTTCCATATCCCATAAAGGACTGTCCTGCGACAGCGGTTCGCTTTCAAAAACGTCGAGCACCGCTCCGTAAAGCTTCTTCTCCGACAGCGCCGCCGTAAGGGCGTCCTCGTCAACCACCGCGCCCCTCGAAATATTGATAAGCACGGCTGTATTTTTCATATGAGAAAGCATTTCTCCGTCAAACAGCCCTCTCGTCTCATCGGTAAGCGGCAACGTTAAAATGACCGCATCCGAAACCGAAAGTATACTCGGAAGAACCGACAGCGGATAAATTTTTTCGTAAAGCTCATTCTCCGTCGGGTATAAATCAACGCCTAAAACACGGCAGCCTAAAGCCTTGTATCTTCTCGCACATTCGCTGCCTACGGAGCCGCAGCCGACTGTCAAAACGGTCTTTCCGCAAAGCTCAAAAAGCTCCCTGTTTTTTTGCCAAACGTGATTTTTTTGATTTTCGCGGAAGAAAAAGCTCTTCTTATAAATTAACAGAGTACCGAGAACGGCAAATTCCGCCATCGGCACACTGTAAACACCCCTTGCGTTAAAAAGGGAAATATTTTTACTTTTTATATACTCCGCAGGGACTCTGTCAAGCCCCGCGCTTGTGAGCTGAATAAATTTAAGATTTTTGAATTTTTTGATGTCGTTATATAAAAACAGGCCGTTGCACACAACGGCGTCAACAGCCGAAACGTCAAAAGAGAGCTCCTCTCTCTCGTCCTCGACATATAAAAAGTCCGCCCCCAAGGCTTTAAGCCGTGAAAGCTGACCTTCCGTATATTTATATGCACCGGTCAAAAGGATTTTCATTAAAAGATGCCCCTGTAAATGATTATAAAACGAAGTTTTTCAGACCTTGCAAGCCTTTTTTGCCTCAACTATTGAATTGACGCAAGCCACAAGCTTTTCGTGATTTTCCGCAAGCTCGTCCGAGCTCATATTTTCGACAACTCCCTCATATTCACGAAACTCTTTGACGCCGACATTGAATCTGTCAAAGATTTCATCCTCACGAAGCTTTGAAGCGTCGCAAAAGGCTCTCGACAATATAACCATACCGGAGCCGAGCCTGTAATGCTCACCTATTATGTATTCCGCAGGCAGCATAACCTCGCTGTGAACTCTGCCAACGCCGCCGAAGCCGTAAAATATGCCCCTTTCGCGGAGCTTACGGCACAGTCTTTCCACCGTACCGTCCGCAACAAGCTGGAACATAAAGTCCATTTTATAGCCGAGATGCAAGTCGTTAAGCCCTATATGCACTTCGTCTATACCTGGAACGTCAAGAATTTCGTCTAAGTGCTCCGCCGCCTCGGGCGTTTCCACAAGAAGGCATGTCCTTGCCCTTTTTCCGACGCAGTCTATAAAACCTTTTACCTCGTCCGCAGTCTTAAAATACGGGAGCATAACTATATCCGCTCCGTCGTCTATTACGCGGTTGATTTCTTCACGTGAGCCGTCGTAAAACGAATTTACTCTGACCAAAAGCTCCGTCCTGTCTAAAACCGCGCTGAGCTTTTTCACGTCGTCAATGCTGTTATGGGATATTACGGTATCCATATTTGCCTGACGCTCTGCCTTACCGCGGGTTTCAAGGTCAAGGAATATTCGGTCTACCGAAACGTCCTGTGCGATTTTTGCAATCTTCGGGTCGTTTGTGAGATACATCAGCTTAAGAGCCATTATTTTTTCACAACCTTTGCATCATTTGACGGTTCGGTGCTCTTATTTACGGTTGCACCGCTGTTTTCGTTGTCGGCATTCGTAAGTACCTTAAACGCGGTCATAAACATAATTTTGATGTCAAGTAAAAGCGACATATGGTCAACATACCAAACGTTAAGCTCGATCCTTTTGTGCCACTCGACGTCCTTTCTGCCGTTGACCTGCGCCCAGCCGGTTATACCGGGTCGCACCTCAAACATACGCTTTTGGAAATCGGTATACTCCTCATATTTCCACGGATGATATGTAAGCGGAGGTCTCGGCCCGACAAAGCTCATCTCGCCCTTTAAAATATTTAAAAGCTGCGGCAGCTCATCTATGCTCGTAGCTCGTAAAATTTTACCTATCCTTGTAACCCTGGCGTCGCCCTTTCCGGAATAAACGCCGGAGCCGGTTTTTTCCGCTCCGACGCACATTGAGCGGAATTTATATATCTCAAAAACCTTTCCGTTTCTGCCTATTCTCTTCTGACGGAAAATAACGGGACCGCGGCTGTCGATTTTAATCAGTATCGACACCGCAAGCATCAGCGGAGACAACAAAACAAGCCCCAAAAATGACGCTGTGACATCTAAAAATCTTTTGACTGCCCTATAAAAGCCTCTCACCGTTACACACCCTAAAAAACACTATGATTTAACTAATTTATTATATACTTATACATTAAATATGTCAATTAAAACAAGCGATTGTAAACATTTGTAAAAAAGCAGCGGACGACACGGTAAAAACGATGTCGGTCGCTGCTTTTAAAATCACATCAATATTATTTTTTGTGCCATTTTACGCCGTTCGGAGTATCCTCCAAAACTATGCCCATGGCGGCTATCTCATCACGGATGCTGTCTGCCTTAGCAAAGTCCTTCGCCTTTCTCGCAGCGGTTCTTGCGGCTATCAGCTCTTCAACCTTGCCGTCAAGGTCGTTGTCCTTTTCCTCGTACACAAGACCGAGTACGCCCGTAAGCTCCGAAAACAGTTCTTTTGCAAATATCAAAAGCTCTTTGGACGAAGTGGGTATTACATTTGAGTTTATGTCTCTGACAAGCTCAAATACCGCTGAAAGTCCGTCGGCGGTGTTGAGGTCATCGTCCATAGCCTCTATAAAGCGTTCCTTGTGAGAGAGAAGGCTCTTTTTAATTTCCTCGGCGTTGTCGGGGAGAGCGTCCTCTGCGTTTTGAAGAGCAAAATCAAGAGAGTCGCGGCAGGTATAGAGCCTTTGAAGCGAGGCTTTGCACTGCTCTATAATGTCAACGCTGTAATTTATCGGACTTCTGTACTGAGAGGAAATCATAAGATAGCGTATCGGCTCATAGCCGTATTTTTCCGCAACATCGCGAACGGTAAAGAAATTACCGAGCGACTTCGACATCTTTACGTTGTCAACATTTATATATCCGTTGTGCATCCAGTAATGTGCAAAGGGAACGCCGTTGCAGCACTCGCTCTGTGCTATTTCGTTCTCATGGTGCGGGAATATGAGGTCCTGACCGCCGCAATGAATATCGATGGTCTTGCCGAGAAAACGTCTTACCATTGCCGAGCACTCAATATGCCAGCCCGGTCTGCCGTTACCCCAAGGTGACTCCCAATACGGCTCGCCCGGCTTTGCGCCCTTCCAAAGTGCAAAATCCATGGGCTCTTTTTTAAGCTCCTCGACATTTATTCTCGCGCCGGCCTCAAGGTCCTCAAGCGGCTGATGAGAAAGCTTACCGTATTCCTTAAATTTGGACGGGCTGAAGTACACATCACCGTTTGAAACGGGATATGCATAGCCCTTTTCGACAAGAGTCGAAATGATGTCGATTATCTCGTCGATATTTTCGGTGGCTCTCGGATGAACGGTCGCCTCACGCACATTCATACCCTTTGTGTCGGTCCAATATTCTTTGATATACTTTTCCGACACGGTTTTGTAATCGGAGCCCTCTTCAATGGCTTTTTTGATTATTTTATCGTCAATATCGGTAAAATTCTGAACAAATCTCACCTTGTAGCCGCGGTATTCAAGGTAACGGCGGAACGTATCGAAAACGCAAAGAGGACGCGCGTTGCCGATATGGATATAGTTATAAACGGTGGGACCGCAGGCATAGATTTTGACTTCGCCCGGAGTTATGGTTTTAAGCTCCTCTTTTTTTCGTGACATCGTGTTATATATTTTCATCCTCGTAATTCCTTTCGTTTTGTTCTTCATATTCGGTTTTTTGATATTTTTTCAGCTCTTTTTCAAGCAGCGCTATGCGGTGCGACATTCTGCAAAGCTCCTGAGATACGGGATCGGGAATGTGAATCTGGTCGAGGCAATCGACACGCACGCCCTTATGCTTTACAACTCTTGCCGGAACTCCGACGGCTGTGCAATCCGGCGGTATTTCCTCAAGCACTACGGCACCTGCCGCTATATTTGTATTATCTCCTACCTTAAAAGGACCGAGCACCTTTGCGCCGGCGCCTATCAGCACGTTATTTCCTATTGTAGGATGTCTTTTACCGGTATCCTTGCCGGTACCGCCGAGCGTTACTCCCTGATAGAGCGTTACATCATCGCCTATCTCCGTGGTTTCTCCTATTACAACTCCCGTGCCGTGGTCAATAAAAAAGCGTCTGCCGATTTTAGCCGCGGGATGAATCTCTATTCCTGTCTTTTTGGCGGCGCGCTGAGAAATATATCTGCCGAGAAATTTCATATTGTGGTTCCAACACCAGTAAGCTCTTCTATGCATTCTGATGGCCTTAAGCCCCGGGTATAAAAGCAATATTTGTATGGTCGAGGTTGCCGCCGGGTCGCGGTCCTTAACCGACTGTATATCTTCCTTTAAGCGGTCAAACATTTAAACACCTCCCGCAAAAAAATAAAGCCTCCGCAGAAAAAATCATCCTGCGAAGGCGTGAGTACGCGGTTCCACTTCGTTTTATAACTCATTATCCTTAACGCGGAAAACGTGCGAAGATACTCTTTTTCCCTTCGCCTGCTCACGGACGCACTTCACGACACGCAGCCTTAAGGGCATTTCAGCACAGGTGCCCTCTCTCTGAAAATCGCGTAAGATCGCTACTCTTTCCGATCAATGCATTTTTACATCTTAATATATTGTATCACATTTTTCGTGTTTTGCACCAATTATTTTGAATAATCGATAACATTTTTACTGTCCTTTAAGTAAATAGCACCCGAAACTACTGTCAGAGCGGCGGTTATCCACAGCAGTAAATTTGAAATATGCGGCAATGTGAACCAAGTATTTGCCGCCGCAAAAAGCTCTTTTGAAAACGACGTTACGGCTATATAGTCCGCCTCGCAAAGAAGCATTATTATAATCGTAAAGGTCATTTGACTGACGGTTTTGGCCTTTCCCCATTTGTTGGCGGGAATTACAACTCCGTCTGCGGCCGCTATCATTCTGACCGAAGCCACGGCAAATTCTCTTGCAAGCACTATCATAACAATCCAAATATTGCAAAGCCCCATAGTCATAAACGCGAGCAGAGCGGAGGTTGTGAGAATCTTATCCGCTATCGGGTCAAGCAGCTTTCCGAAATTCGTCACCTGACCGTTTTTTCTCGCAAGATGGCCGTCAACGGCGTCCGTTATCGCTCCGACGGCGTAAATCGCCGTTGCGATAAGAAAACGGTGCGGAAGTGCTTCCCAAAGCAATGCCGCAAGGAAAAACGGCGTTATTATTATTCTGGCAATGGTCAGTTTATTGGGCAAATTCATCTTCATATGACTTCTCCGATCAGATCATATTCATTTACGTCGAATATCTCCACATCCACAAAGTCGCCCTCATTGAGTTCATAACCGCAGGTAAAGCTTACAGAGCCGTCTATATCCGGAGCGTCACGCCAAGTTCTGCCGTAATAGCTGTCGGTATAGCCGTCATAGCCCTCAACAACACAGCGCATTGTTTTACCGATGTTGTCGTGATTCAGCTTTTCAAATATATTGTACTGCTGCTCCATTATGATTTCGCCGCGTTTTTTTCTGATCTCCTCATCCACCTGGTCGGGGAATTCCGCCGCCGGAGTTCCCTCCTCCTGAGAGTAGGCAAAGCAGCCGAGCCTGTCAAACTTCATTTCCTTGACAAATTCCGAAAGCTCGGAGAACTGCTCCTCCGTTTCGCCCGGGAAGCCTGTTATCAGAGTAGTACGAAGCACCACATCGGGTATTTTCTCTCTTATTTTCGTTATGAGTGCCGTAAGCTCCTCTTTTGAGCCGCGGCGGTTCATACGCCTTAAAATATCCGAATTGCAATGCTGAATCGGGATATCCATATATTTTACGATTTTATCGTTATTCGCAAACGTATCTATTATCTCGTCGCTGAGTCTTTCGGGATAGAGATATAAAACTCTTATCCACTCTAGGCCCTCGATTTTTGAAAGCGATGTCAAAAGAGCCGGCAGCGCGCATTTACCGAAAAGGTCCTCTCCGTAACGCGTTGTGTCCTGCGCAACAACTATAAGTTCTTTTACTCCGCCGTCTACAAGCGTTTTAGCCTCTTCCAAAATGCTCTCCGGCGTGCGGCTTCTGTATTTTCCGCGAATTGAAGGTATTGCACAATAGGTGCAGTTGTTTGAGCACCCCTCGCCTATCTTTATATATGCGTAATAGGACGGTGTGGTGAGCATACGCTTACCGTCAAGCGGCAGGCAGGTTTTTTCGCCGAAGGTTTTAATATTCTCTTCGCCGCCGCAAACCTTTTCGCATACCTCGCATATGTCAGAATTCGAGCCTATGCCGACAACGGCGTCAACCTCGGGAATTTCCGACAATACTTCGTCCCTGTATCTTTCCGCAAGGCAGCCCGTGACAACTATTTTACGTATTACGCCTTCTTTTTTCAATTCGACCATATCAAGTATGTTTTCAATGGCCTCTTTTTTTGCATCCTCAATAAAGCCGCAGGTATTAACTATGACCACGTCGGCTCCGTCTACGTCATTTGTTATCTCAAAGCCGTTGTCCGCAAGCTTAGACAGCATAATTTCACCGTCAACCTGGTTCTTGGGACAGCCGAGAGATATCATACCGACTTTTTTACTCATAAAACTCACACATAGCCTTTCACGCTGTAATCAAAACGATTCGTTTTCTATGCTCTCAAACGCCGCACGTATATCGGAATACGAATAGCCGAGGCGCAGAAGGGAATTTTTTGTGCGAATTATGCCCTTTTCGTCTCCGAGATTATTTCTGTACTTCGTTTGCAACAATAATATAATACGATTTAAATCGTCTTTGTCAAGTCTTTCAGCCGCTTCTTCGGCTAAAGCCCGGTCAATTCCGCGCCTCAAAAGCTCCTGTTTGACACGGCTGACGCCGTATTTGCGGTGCGTATAAAGCTCCTGCGCCAGCATATCGGCAAATTCGCCGTCATTTATAAGTCCGAGCTTTTCGAGCTTATCCGCCGCCTGCTCGGCGCACTCTCTCGGGTACTTCTGCATAAGCTTTCTCACGAGCTCCGCCTTGCCGTGCGCCCGACGCGACAGAAGCTCGGCACCCTTTAAAAAAGCGCGACGGGAGTTCACGGACAAAGTTAAGTCCGCAAGCTCCTCGTCGTTAATTTCATTTACTTTATGCCATTTTTCGGAAAACCAAAACGTATCATCGACGGTAAGGGTATATACGTCGTCAACATATATATGTATTTTACCCTGCCTGCCGTCCTTAAAGCTCAGTTTCATTCGTCGTCATCCACCGCCACGTCGATTTTGGCTCTTGCCGCGGTCTTGGTGGTCTTTACGGGGCGATAAGCTATGGGCGCGTCATCGTCGGCGGCGCTTTTGGCGGTTTCTTTTTTCTCGTCTCCCGCACCGTGCTCCTCCGCCATCTTTTCGCGAATCTGCTTCTCGATTTCGTCAGAGAGCGCCTTGTCGTTTTTAAAGAGATTTTTAACATTGTCTCTGCCCTGTCCGAGCCTTGTCTCGCCGTAAGAGAACCACGCGCCGCTCTTTTTGATGATGCCGTAGTTAACTCCGAGGTCAACTATCTCGCCGACCTTTGAGATGCCCTCACCGTACATAATGTCAAATTCAGCTGTCTTAAAGGGCGGAGCCACCTTGTTTTTAACTATTTTAGCCCTTGTTCTCGATCCGATAAATTCACCGCCCGAGCCCTTGAGCTGCTCGATGCGCCTTACGTCAACACGAATGGAAGCATAGAATTTAAGTGCCCGGCCACCGGTTGTAACCTCCGGATTTCCGTAGACCACACCGACCTTTTCACGGAGCTGATTTATAAATATAATTATTGTATTTGATTTTGAAATAACACCGGCAAGCTTACGCAGAGCCTGCGACATAAGTCTGGCCTGAAGACCGACGTGGCTGTCGCCCATATCGCCGTCTATTTCCGCGCGCGGAACGAGAGCCGCGACGGAGTCAACTATTATTACGTCAAGCGCGCCCGAACGCGCCAGTGCCTCAACTATCTCGAGTGCCTGCTCGCCGTTGTCGGGCTGCGATACCAAAAGGGAATCAACATCTACGCCGAGATTTTTTGCATATACCGGGTCAAGAGCATGCTCCGCATCAACAAATGCAGCCTCGCCGCCGAGCTTTTGCGCCTCTGCCACAACGTGCAGCGCAAGTGTGGTTTTACCCGATGACTCCGGGCCGTAAACCTCAATTATCCTGCCGCGCGGGAAGCCGCCTATTCCGGTAGCACAATCAAGAGTTATCGAGCCTGTCGAAATAGCTTCGACATTGAGCGCATTATTATCTCCGAGACGCATAATGGTGCCGGAGCCGTATTTTTTCTCAAGCTGAAGTATGGCTGTATCAAGCGCTTTACTTTTATCGGACATCTAAAATTACCTCTCAATCGTACAAATGTTCGTTTGACGTCATTATATAATATCGATGCAAAAAAAGCAAGAGTTTTTATAAAAATAGTTAATTTTAAAAAAATGCTTGCATTTTACTCCGTATTCTGTTAGAATACTGTTTGCTAATCATTAAAGGAGGTGCTCTTCGTTATGGCAAAATGTGAATTCTGCGGTAAAGACGTAGCTTTCGGCATTAAAGTTTCTCACTCACACAGACGTTCTAACAGAACCTGGAAGCCAAACGTAAAAAAAGTTAAGGCTATCGTAAACGGCTCTCCTAAAAGAGTTTATGCTTGCACTCGTTGCCTTCGTTCAGGCAAGGTCACAAGAGCTGTCTGAGGCATAAAGCAAACTTTATACGGACGAAAAATTACGACGCTTTCCGGGTTACCGGAGAGCGCTTTTTCGTTTTCGTAGGCATTTAAAATTCGGGGTACTGTTTATGAAAAAACTTTTGAGCCTTGTCAGAGCGGCCGTTGACCGTTACGACATGATAGACGACGGAGATAAAATCGCCGTGGGCGTTTCGGGCGGCAAGGATTCGCTTGCCCTTTTATATGCTCTCGCGCGGCTTCGCTCGTTTTATCCTAAGCACTTTGAGGTTATTGCAATTACGCTTGACTACCGCTTCGGCGGCATGGACGGCGACTATTCGGAAATACAAAAGCTGTGCGACAGCCTTGACGTAAAATACGTCGTAAAAAAAACCGACCTTTGGGACGTTATATTCAATATCAGAAAAGAAAAAAATCCTTGCAGCCTCTGTGCCAAGATGCGTCGCGGCATTCTTCACGATACAGCTAAGGAATACGGCTGCAACAAAATCGCCCTCGGTCACCACCTTGACGACGCCGCCGAAACCTTTATGATGAATCTTTTGAACGGCGGCACAATTAAGTGCTTTTCTCCTGTCTCGTTTCTTTCGAGAAAAGAGCTGTATTTGATACGCCCTTTGATATTCGCTTACGAAAAAGACGTAAAGCGTGCGGCGGCAAGCCTTGACCTGCCGATAGTCAAAAGCAAATGCCCGGCTGACGGGGTAACGGAGCGGCAAAGCACAAAAGAGCTGCTCGCGTCTCTCGAAAGGCAATACCCGGCACTCCGAGAAAAAATCGTGGGTGCACTGCAAAGAGGCGGAATAAGCGGCTGGTAACAAAGTCAAAATGCGAAAAAGTGTTGTATTTGCCCTACTATAATGATATTATTTTATTGATTTGAAATTCACGGAGGTTTCTTTTATGCAACAAATTCTTAATCGCCCGGCAATAAAGGCCGAGGCAAAAAGCTTTATCGGTCAAAATGCGCGTTGGTGGAAAATGACGCTCGCAACGATTGCTTTATATCTGCTCAACGGCGGAATTTCGATTTACGTAAATATTGTCACAGTCATAAACCGCGACGACCCTTCGACAACAGTCGGTTATTCAAGCAGTGTAATTACTCTTTTGCTTATACCGTTTACCATAGCCGCATCAGGCTACTACCTTAATCACATACGCGGCTTTAATCCCGAATGGAAAAGCCTATATAAGGAGGGTATAGACAACTACGGCTCATATCTCGTAACGGGTGTGCTCGTAAATGTATTTACCTTCCTTTGGTCGCTTCTGTTTGTGGTTCCCGGCATAATAAAGTCTCTCGCTTACTCACAGGCAAACTATGTTATCCACGACAATCCGCGCCTTAAGGGCAAGGAAGCCATCGAGATAAGCAAAAGAATGACAAACGGCTTCAAGGGCGATCTCTTTTCGATGTATCTCAGCTTTATAGGCTGGTATATTTTGGTGGGGCTCACCGGCGGAATACTCTCAATATATGTCACTCCATATGTTGAGACGACGGCTGCCATGTACTATGAGAACCTCAAGAGATATTCGATTGAAAACGGCATTGTAGCTCCCGAGGCGTTCGGTATAGCTCCCGTTACGGGCGGCGCACAGGGTGGAAACGGCGATTCTCAAAGTTCTTACGCGGCCGGCAGCTCATATTCCGCCCCCGTCGACAGCGACCCCTACAAGGCCGTCGGCATAAATCCCGAGGATACATTTAAGCCCGGCAACCCGGACTCTGATAATTCAGATAATATGAAAGGTGAAAACTAATGAAATACGTTGTAGTTCTCTATGACGGAATGGCAGATTACCCCGTTCCCGCTCTCGGCGGCAAAACACCGATGGCAGTTGCAAAAAAACCGAATCTTGACTTTCTCGCAAAGCACGGCGAGGTAGGCCTTGTAAGAACCGTTGCAGAGGGCTTAAAACCCGGCAGCGACGTTGCCAATATGAGCGTTCTCGGCTTTGACCCAAAGAAGTGCTACACCGGTCGTTCTCCTCTTGAGGCGGCAAGCATGGGCGTTGAGCTTCTTGACACGGACGTTACGCTGAGGACAAATCTCGTAACTCTCTCCGACGAGCCGAAGTACGAGGACAAGACCATGGTGGACTACTGCGCCGGTGATATTTCGACGGAGGAGGCCCACGAAATAATCAAATCGGTACAGGAAAAATTCGGGAACGACAGATTCCGTTTTTACCCCGGAGTCAGCTACCGCCACTGCCTTGTCTGGTCAAACGGCACAACAGAGCTCGGAAATATGACTCCACCTCACGATATTTCGGGCAGAGTTATAGGCGAATATCTCTCCTCTTCCGAAAACGCAAAAGAGCTTATTGCCATGATGAAGGAGAGCTACGACTTTTTAATGCAGCACCCTGTCAACAAAAAGAGAATAAGCGAGGGCAAGCACCCCGCAAATTCAATTTGGCTTTGGGGCGAAGGCAAAAAGCCGGCTCTGCCGTCGTTTTACGAGACCTTCGGCAAAAAAGGTGCTATAATCTCGGCGGTTGACCTTCTTAAAGGAATAGCAAAATGCGCCGGTATGGCCGCTCCCGAGGTTGAGGGTGCCACAGGCTACATTGATACTAACTTTGAGGGCAAGGCAAGAGCCGCCGTCGAAGAGCTTAAAAACGGCTGCGACCTCGTATATATTCACTTTGAGGCTCCCGACGAGTGCGGCCACAGAAACGAACCCGAAAACAAGGTGAAATCCATTGAGATGATAGATTCGCGCGTACTCCCCATAGTTCTCGACGCACTCAAGGAGTATGACGACTACAAAATAATGGTGCTCCCCGACCATCCGACTCCCATTGTTACGGGCACGCACGCCTCAGACCCCGTACCGTTTATGATTTATCATAAAAACGACGAAAAGGACAGCGGCGTTGACTCTATAAACGAAGAGAGCGCAAAAACGACCGGCCTGTTTATAGAGCATGGCCCCGACATTATGAAGAGATTTTTGGAGGATTAAAAAAATGGGATACAATCCTGATTCCGCAATAGAGACAAAATGCGTACAGGCAGGCTGGCAGCCGAAAAACGGCGAACCGCGAGTTCTGCCCATTTATGAATCTACAACATACAAATATGACACAAGTGCCGAAATGGCAAAGCTTTTTGACCTTGAGCCGGGTTATATGTATACGCGCCTTGCGAACCCGACAAACGACGCGGTCGCAAATAAAATCGCATGCCTTGAGGGCGGTGTCGGCGCGGTGCTCACATCATCGGGTCAGGCGGCAAATTTCTTTGCGCTTATAAACATACTCGGTGCAGGTGACCATATAGTAAGCTCCGCCACTATTTACGGCGGCACATTTAATCTTTTAAACGTGACTATGCGTAAAATCGGTGTTGAGGTCACATTTGTTGACCCGAGAGCGAGTGAAGAAGAAATAAACGCAGCCTTCCGCGACAACACAAAGGCGATGTTCGGCGAAACAATAGCGAATCCGTCGCTTGATGTATTGGACATTGAGAAGTTCGCAAAAATCGCACATTCGCACGGAGTTCCGCTTATAGTTGACAACACTTTCCCCACTCCCATAAACTGCCGTCCGTTTGAATTCGGCGCAGACATAGTAACTCACTCTACCACAAAATATATGGAAGGTCACGCTTCTACAATAGGCGGATGCGTCGTTGACAGCGGCAATTTCGACTGGTATCAAAATGATAAATTCCCGGGGCTTACAACTCCGGATGAGAGCTATCACGGAGTTACATACGCTAAGGACTTCGGCAAAAACGGCTATATCGTAAAGATAGTAGCACAGCTTTTGCGCGACTACGGCTCAACTCCGTCGCCGTTTAATTCGTTCCTCTTGAACATAGGTCTTGAGTCGCTCGCGGTACGTGTGGAACGCCACTGCGAAAACGCACAAAAGGTTGCCGAATATCTTGAAAAGAACGATAAAATCGCTTGGGTAAATTACCCGGGGCTTAAATCAAGCAAGGATTACGAGCTTGCCAAAAAATATTTACCGCACGGTATCTGCGGCGTAATTTCCTTCGGCGTAAAAGGCGGAAGAGAAAAAGCCGAACAGTTTATGAACTCATTAAAGCTTGCCGCCATAGTCACGCACGTCGCCGATGCGAGAACCTGCGTTCTTCACCCCGCAAGCTCCACTCACCGTCAGCTTTCGGACGAGGAACTCACGGAATGCGGCGTAACCCCCGACCTCGTAAGGCTTTCCGTCGGCATTGAAAATGTAAACGATATAATCGCCGACATAGATAATGCTCTTAAAGCCATATAACACATAAAAACAGCCGTCCGAAAACCTGATTCGGACGGCTGTTTTTTGCTTATAAATCATCTGTTTTAAACAGTAATTTTTCGCTTTATTTGATATGGTAAACGCGGTTTTCGGCTATGGTATGCTCCTTCGGCTCTTCGTCGGCATAGCCTAAGGCACAATGTCCTATCCCCTCATATTCGCCGTTTATACCGAGCTTTTTGAGGATCGCCTTACCCTTTTCGGATTCAAATTCCTCCTTTGCGCGGTGAATCCAGCATGAGCCGAGTCCGAAATTATGTGCGGCAAGCATAAGGTTTCCCATTGTAAGCGAGCCGTCGTAAACAGCTGTGCGGCACTCCTTATTTGCCAGCACAATAAGTATTGCGGGCGCGCCGTAAAACGGGTCAAAGCCCTCCTGCCAACCGCCTATTTCGCGGTTCATTTCGGATATTTCGTCGCGCATTTTCCTGTCGGTAACGGCAATGATTATCGGCGACTGCTTATTCATACCCGACGGCGCATAAAGTCCCGCCTCGATAATCTTATCCATAAGCTCCTGCGGTACTGCGTCGGGCTTAAACTTTCTTATACTTCTTCTCGTTTTCATATTTTCGATAGCTTCCATAATTTTATCCTTTCCTACAATTCAGGTCTTTTTCATTTAAGTAGCTTTTCGGGCACAAAAAGTCGTATCCTCATCATCAATATAGCACATTTGTCAAGCACAGACCGTAAAAAACAAATACACCTTATTTTTGCTTTGTAAGCAATGCAACGCTCTCAACATGAACGGTACGGGGGAAAAGGTCGGCGGCGGCGAGCCGTTTTGTCTCGTATCCGAGATCTTTAAGCCTAAAGCAGTCCCTTGCGAGAGTAGACGGGTCGCACGACACATAAACTATGCGTTCGGGCGACATTTTTACGATTTCCGCCAAAAGCATTTCGGAGCAGCCTTTGCGCGGCGGGTCAAGCAGCACCACATCGGGCTTTATTCCGCGTGACGACAGCTCCTGTGCCGCCTCTCCTGCGTCGGCACATATAAATTCGGCGTTTTCTATGCCGTTTTCGAGGGCGTTGCGCTTTGCGTCAAGCACAGCCTCCGGAACTATCTCCGCCCCTATTATCCTCTTTGCTTTTTTTGCCATGGAAAGACCTATTGTGCCCGTTCCGCAATACATATCGAGCACGGTCTCTTTGCCGCTGAGACAGGCATACTCTGCCGCCTTTTCATAAAGCTGCTGTGCCATATCGTGGTTTACCTGGTAGAACGACAGCGGCGACAATCTGACCTTAACTCCGCAAAGCACGTCATATATGCAGTCGTTTCCCCAAGCAGTCACGCACTCTTTACCGAGAATTACATTGGTCCTGTCACGGTTGATATTTAAAACTATGCTCTTAACCGAGGGTATTTCGGTAAGCTTTTTAATCAGCTCGTTCTTGTGCGGCAAATCCTCACCGTTTATAACGGCGCATACCATAACCTCGCCCGTAGCTTCGGCAAGACGGAGATATATATGCCTTAAAAGCCCTGTATGCTTTTCGGAATCATAGACCGTTATACCGTTTTTAATTATAAATTTTCTGAAAATCTTAACTATATCCGCAAATATCGGCGGCTGTAATATGCAGTTTTCGCAATCTACCACGCGGTGCGAGCGCGGAGCGAAAAAGCCTATTTTAAGCTGCCTGTCAAACGATACGGGGTACTGTGCCTTATTGCGATAACAGGTCGTTTTATTGTCGGACAGAAGCGTTTCCGCCTCTATATTGATATGGGCAATATGAGAAAACGCATCTTCAACGCGCTTTTTCTTATGCTCCTTTTCTTTTTCGTATGATATGTGCTGAAAAGCGCAGCCGCCGCATGACGGAAAATACGGGCACGCAGGCATTATACGCGATTTTGCGGGCCTTAGCACCTTTTCGACGCGGGCGACGGCATACGTCTTTTTAGCCTTAATTATATGCGCCGTTACCTTATCGCCTGCCGCTGCGCCCGAAACGAAAACAGCCATATTTTCATATCTTCCGACGCCGCTGCCCTCGCTCGTAAAGCTGTCTATATAGAGTTCTACATTCTGATTTTTACTGAGTGACATCACTTTTTCTCCGAATCGTTTTTATGTTTTTTTATCGCCCTTTTAAGGCAAATACAAAACAGCAGCAAAAGCACCGCGGCTATTGCCGCCGTAATTATAAATTCAAGTCTTTGCTGCGGCTCGTCGAATATATATTCGCCGGCAAACGGGTTTACCGCATCCCAAAATGTAAGTTTCATTTTCTATAAGCACCGTTTCTTTTTTAGACATTGTAACACAAAAAAATGCAAATATAAAGCGTATTATATCGAAAACGGACGCATTCAAACAAATGTTTTATTATTTTCAACAAAAAATCACCATATACAAAAAAAGAGTAAAAAATAACTTTTAATTTACGCTGCTCGGTGGTATAATAACTATATTATATGCCTCGAGGTACGGCGAAGTGCGCCCGTTTTTGCCTCAGGCTTGCTTGATTTTAATTTTTTCTTTACATAAAAACTTTAGGGAGTGAACCGTCCTTTGGATAAATTCGTTATTACCGGCGGTCATAGGCTTAAGGGAGAGGTTACTGTCAGCGGCGCAAAAAACGCCGTTGTTGCCATCCTTCCGGCTACAATTTTAGCCGAAGATGTATGCCGCATAGAAAATATACCGAATATCAGCGACGTTACCGCAATGCTCAACATTTTGAGCAATATGGGTGCGTCAATTAAATTCATCAACAATTCCACTATTGAAATAGATACGCGTCACATAAATTCATTTGTAGTAGAGCACGAGCTTTCAAAACAGCTTCGCGCGTCATATTACCTTATAGGCGCACTTCTCGGCAGATTTAACAAGGCCAAGGTTGCAATGCCCGGCGGCTGCTATCTCGGAGTTCGCCCCATTGACCAGCATATAAAGGGCTTTGAGGCTCTCGGTGCCGAGGTGACCATGGAGGAAAACGCGATGGTCAACGCAAGAGCCGAGTCTCTTTTGGGCAACGCTGTTTACCTTGACGTTGTGTCGGTCGGCGCTACCATAAACGTGATGCTGGCAGCAGTAAAGGCAAAGGGTCTTACAATAATCGAAAACGCAGCGAAAGAGCCTCACATAGTAGACCTCGCAAACTTTCTTAACACTATGGGTGCCGACGTCAGAGGCGCAGGCACGGACGTTATTAAAATTCGCGGCGTAGAGCACCTGCACGGCTGCGAATATTCCATAATCCCCGACCAGATTGAAGCCGGAACCTATATGGTTGCGGCAGCCGCCACAAGAGGTGACGTGCTTATAAAAAACGTTATTCCGAAGCATCTCGAGAGCATTTCGGCAAAACTTATAGAATGCGGCGTCACCGTCACCGAATATGATGACTCCGTAAGAGTTTCATGCGACCGCAGACCGGGTAAGTGCAACATCAAAACTATGCCTCACCCGGGATTTCCGACCGATATGCAGCCGCAGTTCGCCGTGCTTTTATGCCTGGCTGACGGTACAAGCATTATTTCCGAGAGCGTTTGGGACAATCGTTTCCGCTATGCGGAGCAGCTCACAAGAATGGGTGCCAAAATACACGTCGACGGAAAAACGGCTATTATCGAGGGCGTTCCATCGCTTAAGGGTGCACCTATAAGAGCGGACGACCTTCGCGCAGGCGCGGCTATGATGATAGCAGGCATGGTCGCTACGGGCGTTACAGAGATTGAAGAAATTTATCACATAGAGCGCGGATATGAAAATGTCGTTGAAAAATTCCGCTCGCTCGGCGCTGTTATTGAGAGAAAGACCTTCCCGGACGAAGATAAAAAATCTCATAAAAACGCCGGTTAATATTATCCTAATATTAAGCCGCCGAGAGCGGCTTTTTGCTTTTATTCAGGGGTGTACCGATATGACTGACAATCAAAAACTCGCGGAGCTTTTGTTCCCCGAAATCACAAAAACACCGGAGGACTACGAAAAGCTCTATCCGGAAAGAAATTTGAAGGAGGGTGCGCGCGTCACGCGATTTGCACCGAGCCCCACGGGCTACCTTCACCTCGGCGGCTTTTTCGGCGCGCTGACGGACTATTTGACGGCAAAGGCCTCGGGAGGAATAGTGTATCTGAGAATTGAGGATACCGACAAAAAGAGAGAAATTGCCGACGGCGTTTCCGCCATCATAAACGGCTTTAAGTCGTTCGGCATTACGTTTGACGAGGGCGTTACCGGCATAGACAGCGAAAAGGGCGACTACGGCCCTTACACGCAGAGCAAGCGTGAAGAGATTTATAAAACAATAGCAAAAAGTCTTGTCTTAAAGGGACTTGCATACCCTTGCTTCTGCACGGCAGAGGAGCTTACGGCTCTTCGCGACAGGCAGGAAAAGGACGGTGCTCTTATAAGAGGTTATTTCGGCAAATATGCAAAGTGCCGCAATTTAACCTACGAAGAAATCGAAAATAACATAAAAGAGGGCAAGCCGTATGTGCTTCGTTTCCGTTCAAACGGCGATGAAAACAAAAGAATTGTCTTTGACGATATGATACGCGGCAAAATCGAAATGCCCGAAAACATTATAGATGAAGTGCTTTTAAAGAGCGACGGCATACCCACATATCACTTTGCGCACGTTTGCGATGACCATTTTATGCGTACAACTCACGTTATAAGAGGCGAAGAGTGGATTTCCTCCGTCCCCAAACACATAGCTTTGTTTAAGGCGTGCGGTTTTAAGGTTCCGAAATACGCGCACACTCCGCAGGTTATGAAAACGGACGAAACGGACGGCACAAAGCGCAAGCTCTCAAAGCGCAAGGACCCCGAGGCGTCGGTAAGCTATTTCGCGCAGAGCGGCTACCCGAAGGAAGCGCTCACCGAATACATTATGACTCTCTTAAATTCAAATTTTGAGGATTGGCGCAGAGCAAACAAGACGGCGGATATATTTTCTTTCCCGTTCAACCTTAAAAAGATGAGCGTCAGCGGTTGCCTTTTTGACCTTGCGAAATTAAATGATATAAGTAAAAACGTAATTTCCGTTATGACCGCAGACGAGGTATATGAGAGAACCCTTGAATGGGCAAAGGAATACGACGACGAATATTATACCGTTCTTTCGGAAAACGAAAGCAAAGCAAAGCTTATGATGAACCTTGACCGCGGAGGCAAAAAGCCGCGCAAGGATATAGCAAAGTGGAGTGAAGTCAAGGATTACTTCTCTTACTTTTATCCCATGTATTACAAAAAAGACTATACGCTGCCCGAAAACATCGCTCCCTCGGACGCCGAAAAAATTCTCACCGAGTATTTAAAGGTATACAACGAGGAGGACGAAAAGGACATCTGGTTCCAAAAGATAAAGGAGCTTTGCGAGCCCCTCGGCTTCACGCCTAATGTCAAGGAATATAAGCAAAATCCCGAAAAATACAAGGGTCACGTCGGCGATGTTTCCACGGTTATCAGAATAGCCGTAACGTCAAGGACAAATACGCCCGACCTTTGCGCGATTATGAAAATACTCGGCAAAGACGAAACAGAAAGCCGTATAGCGGACGCAATAAATTACTACAAGGAGGTAAAATAATGGACGAAGAAATAATGTCGTCGAATTTTATTCACGACTTTATCGACGAGGACTTAAAAGAAGGGGTTTACGACCACGTCCAGACACGTTTTCCTCCGGAGCCCAACGGTTATCTGCATATAGGCCACGCAAAGGCGATTTGCATAAACTTCGGTACGGCGCAGAAATACGGCGGCGTTTGCAATTTGCGTCTCGACGACACAAATCCCCAGAAAGAGGACACCGAATACGTAGACGCCATAAAAGAGGATATAGAGTGGCTCGGCTTCAAATGGAACAAGTGCCTTTATGCGTCGAGCTATTTTGATTTTATCTATGAATGTGCGGTAAAGCTTATTAAGGACGGTAAGGCATATGTTGACGACCTCTCCGCAGACGAAATAAGAGAATACCGCGGAACTCTTACCGAGCCCGGTAAAAACAGTCCTTACCGCGACAGAACAACAGAGGAAAACCTCGACCTTTTCAAGCGTATGACAAACGGCGAATTTCCGAACGGTGCAAGGGTTTTGCGCGCAAAAATCGATATGGCGTCGCCTAACATAAATATGCGCGACCCCGTTATTTACCGCATTGCGCACGTTCCGCATCATCAGACCGGCGACAAGTGGTGCGTATATCCCATGTATGATTTCGCACACCCGCTCTCCGACTACAAAGAGGGTGTAACACACTCGCTGTGCTCTCTCGAATTTGAAAATCACAGACCGCTTTACGATTGGTTCCTTCGCGAGCTCGGCTTTAAAAATGTTCCGAGACAGATAGAATTTGCAAGACTCAATTTGAATTACTGCCTCACAAGCAAACGCAAATGTCTCGCACTTGTAAACGAGCACATTGTTGACGGCTGGGATGACCCGAGAATGGCTACAATAAGCGGTATGAGACGCCGCGGATACCCGGCAAAGGCAATTCGCACCTTCTGTGAAAAAATCGGCGTTTCAAAGGCTTATTCGGTAGTAAGTATGGATCTTCTCGAATCCTGCGTGCGTGACGAGCTTAACGAAAACGCTCCGAGAGCAATGGCTGTTCTCGACCCGCTCAAGGTAGTTATAGACAATTATCCCGAGGGTAAGACCGAAGAAATAGAAGTTGAGGTTCACCCTAATCACCCCGAAATGGGCACAAGAAAAGTTCTTTTCGGAAGAGAGCTTTTTGTTGAGCGCGAGGACTTTATGGCTGAGCCTGTTAAAAAGTATTTCAGGCTTTTCCCCGGCAACGAGGTAAGATTCAAGAGTGCATACTTTGTGAAATGCGTCGGCTTTGACTGTGACGAAAACGGCGAAGTCACCACGGTTCACTGCACTTACGACCCCGAGAGCCGCGGCGGAAATTCACCCGACGGCAGAAAGGTAAAGGGAACCATTCATTGGGTATCGGCAGAAGGCAGCTTTAAGGCTACCGTAAATATGTACGACAGGCTCTTTAACGTGCCGAACCCGTCAGACGAGAGCACCGGCAGCTTTAAGGACAACTTAAATCCCGACTCTTTAAAGGTGTTAACGGGATGCCTTATAGAGAGCGGCTTAAAGGACGTAAAACCGGGCGATGTTTTCCAGTTTATGCGCAAGGGCTACTTCTGTGTTGACAAAAATTCAACTTGTGATAATATTATATTCAACCTGACTGTTCCGCTGAATTCCTCGTGGGGCAAATAAAGGAGAGTATTAAATGGCAAAAACCAAGCAAAAAAATAAAAATCTCGGCACCGATATTCTGTACCGCATTATTATGGCGGCAATGGCGGTGTGTGTACCGATAGTAGCATATTTCGGGAATCTTGTTTACACCGTTATCGAGTCCGATATATATAAGCTTGTAGCCAAGCTAAAGGGTGACTCAAGCGACGACGGCACATCATATGATTATTGGAGCATAAAGCGTGTTGTCTCGCTCGTTCACGACGGCAGCGGCGACAAGGGCAGCCTCTCTTCTATATGGGACGCTCTGTCACCGGTACACGGCGCGCTGCTCGGCACATTGATATTCTTTGCGATAGCTCTTCTTTTGGCTGTTGTCATATTCTTCTTTGCGCTTATAAGCAAGAAGAAAATCCCTCAGCTCATAATTTCCGGCGTCGGGCTTGTATCCGTAATCGGAATGCTGATTTGCTTTAAATCTATTGCCGCCGCTATCGTTAACGGCACAATTACAATCGCGGATTTTCTCTCCGGTGTATCGGGCCTTTTCGGCTCTGCCGTAATAACGCAGATAATTCCGTACATAGCCAAATTCACCGTAGTTCAGGTGAGCTCCGGCTGGTTTATGCTGCTCTTCCTCTATATAGGAATGGTTGTTTGGTCTGGCTCGTATGTGCTTATAGAGTCGGGCGAAAAAAAGTAAAGCATCAAAAATAATCCGCAAACAAAAAACAGAGCGCGGTTTTTCAGCCGCTCAGCTTACAAAAAAACCGGGAGCTGTCGTCTCAGACGATTGCTCCCCTTTTCTTTTATATAGTAATTGCAAAAGCGTTCGTAAAATGTTAAAATATATTTTAATATTCAATTTAAAAAGGATTTTTACATATGAATAAATCATCAACTAAAAAAGCCGTATCGGTTATAATGTGTCTCGTGCTTGTGTTGCTGCTCGGGGCTTGCCAAAAAAAGACCGACAACGACACAACCGCAACATATGATCCCGACGCACCCACTACGCAAAAATCGGGCAATAAAGAGAGCACCTCGGACAGTAACACCGCTACGGTGACAATTCCCGAAGGATATACGCTCGTTAAAATTTCGTGGCTTATGGAGGATAACGGGGTTTGCTCTTCTGCGGATTTCATTTCCGCGGCGCAAAGCTACGACCTTTCGAAATACGGGATTCTCGCAGATGTCAAAAATGCACAGAACGTTTGCTTTCCTCTTGAGGGCTATCTTTTCCCCGCTACATATACATTCAAGAAAAACAGCGACCCGACAGCGGTAATAGACAAGCTCGTCGAGACGTTTCAGTCACGCTTTACCGACGATATGAAGGCAAAGGCTGCCTCTATGGGAAGGAGCGTTCACGAGGTTCTCACGGTAGCCTCCATAATCGAAAAAGAGGCGTACACTCCTGAGCAGAGGACGCTTATTTCCTCCGTTTTATACAACAGACTCAACGCAAAAATGAAGCTGCAATGCGACGTAACGGTAAAATACTGCACCGGCGTTATAGAGCTTCAGTATCCCGATAAAATAGACGAATACAAGTATTACTATAACACATACCGTTGTCAGGGACTTCCGGCCGGCCCTATCTGTAATCCCGGCATAGAGTCGATTAACGCCGCGCTGCAGCCCGACAACACGGATTATCTATACTTTGTAATAAACACCGAGCCGCCCTATGATTCGGCATTCTCGGCGTCATACGATGAGCATATAGAGAACTGCACAAGAATGGGCTACACAGCAAAATAATACATTCACGAACAGGAGATAACAGATGAATATAGAAATAGCCGACAGACTCGTTAAGCTTCGCAAGGAGCATAATCTCTCACAGGAAGCACTTGCCTCAAAGCTCGGACTCAGCCGCCAGGCTGTTTCGAAATGGGAGCGCGCGGAGGCGTCGCCCGACACGGATAATTTAGTTGCTCTCGCGGAGCTTTACGGCGTACCGCTTGACGAAATTCTCAACGGTCCCAAAGCGCAGGAGGAGGATACGCCGAACAATGAGCCGACAAAGGCAGAGCTTAAGGAAAAGAAGCTTGCCGATATGTCCGAGAGACAAAGGGTCGGCCGCAAAATGGTGAAATTCCCGTTTCCGATTTTAATTGCCGCAGCATATCTGCTTCTCGGCTTTATGAACGGTAACTGGCATCCCGGCTGGATAATACTGTTGCTTATACCTGTTTACTACTGCGTCGGCGGTGCTCTTTGCTGCCGAACCAAAAAGGCAATGCTTCTCACTATGCCGATACATCTTGTATTGGTCGCGGTGTACCTGCTCTTTGGCTTTACCGCGGGAATGTGGCATCCGCAATGGCTTATTTTCCTTATAATTCCGCTGTATTATTGGATCATCAGCGTGTTTTACAAGGAAAAGAAAAATAAATCATAATTTTAAGGGGCTAAAAAAGTGAATTTAAAATGCGGTAAAAAGAAAAATGTAATTATTATTATAATCGGTATCGTTACGGTTGCGATATGCATAACCGCCGCAGTGCTTGTATCGAGAGCAAAGAAAAAAGCGGCGGCAGCGCAATTTGTGCCCGAAACCGAGACTTACTCGGAGAAATCGGAAGAAGCTCTCATTGAGGAAGAAACCGTGTCGGAGACAGCATCCGAAACAGCTCCGATTGTAAAGCCCGTCGGCACAACAGCTCCGGTAGAGCGAGCCGCTCCGGCGATACCGAAAAAACTGACGCAGCCGAAGCCGAGCATAACACCCACAAAGCTTTTAAACGTGCCGTTTATCGACCAGAGAAAAAAATATCCCACAGGCTGTGAAAGCATCTCTGCGGTTATGGCGCTTCAATACCTCGGTATATCTATTTCGCCCGAAACCTTTATAGACAATTATCTCGACAAAGGACGCACACCGTACAGCGACGAAAGCGGAAATTTATTCGGAGACGATCCGCGCAAGGTGTTTTTGGGCGACCCTTACAGCAAAAACGGGTGGGGCTGTTGGGCACCGGTAATTGAGAACGCAGTCAATAAATTCATCGGCAAAAATTACACTGTAAAAACAATATACGGCAGCTCAATGGACGAGCTTTGCTCAAAATATATAGATAACGACATTCCGGTGCTTGTATGGGCTACGCAAAATATGGCTCCGGCAAGAAGATACAAGACTTGGTATATCACGGGTACATCCGACCAATTCACGTGGATAACTCCCATGCACTGCCTGCTTCTTGTGGGCTACGATGACAGCGGGTACTACTTTAACGATCCGTTACAATGTAAAAATATGCGTTACGACAAGAGTAAGGTTATATCCGCATACAACGCGCTGAATTGTCAAGCGGTGGTAATCGCACCGAAATCGGCATCCGACGAACCGCCAAGCAGCACAAAGCCCGAAACAACAACATCGCCTGCAACAACAAAGCCGCAGAATACGACCGACCCGTCAGCCGCAACAAAGCCGGACGCAACGGACAGTCACGGCACGACGACACCGGCCACAACCGCTACGGAAAAAGATACCGCGTCTCCCTTAAAGAATAACGAGCACAATTAAACAAAAGCATAAAAAAGCGAGTGTATTATGGCCAAGCCAAAATACACTCGCTGATTTTTTTACTTTGAGTTATCGCTTATTCGGTAATCATAAGCTTCTTGACTATCTGAGTCATTCTGTCCTCGTCAAAGATAACGGGAACGGGATAGAGCGGATTTGCCTCTTTAAGAGCCCTTGATACGATAGTCGGAATATCTTCTTCCTTAATCTGGGTAAAGCCCTTCGGAATATTCATTCTCTCGTTCATGGCATAAACCTCGGCAATGAACTTCTTGGCCTTATCATCATCGCTTGTGCCTTCAATGCCGGCAAAGTTGGCAAGCTTTGAAAGCTGCGGATAGATGGCTGCGCCGTATTCCTCAAGCATAACCGGAAGAATAACGGCATTTGCAAGGCCGTGCGGAATACCGTACATACCACCGAGATTATGAGCAACAGCGTGAACGTAGCCTACATAAGCTCTTGTGAAAGCCATACCGCCGTAGAACGAACCGAGAAGCATTTGACCTCTTGCATTTATGTTTTTACCGTCCTTGTAAGCGGTCTCGAGGTTTGCAAATATAATAGCGACCGCCTTTTCTGCATAATCGCGTGTTGATTTTGTATTGCTCTTGCCTATATAAGCCTCAACCGCGTGGGTGAGCGCGTCCATACCCGTTGTGGAGGTGATATGCGGAGGAAGACCTACGGTAAGCTCCGGGTCAAGAACCGCAAACTTCGGACGAAGGCACGGGTCGTTTATGGCATATTTCTCATGAGTCTTGGTATTTGAAACAACAGCGGCAAGAGTGGTCTCTGAGCCTGTTCCGGCCGTTGTGGGTACTGCGAAGAACGGAGGAAGCTTGTGCATAACCTTGAGCTGACCGCGCATCTGCGGAATGGTCTTGTTAGGTCTTACTACTCTTGCACAGGCAGCCTTTGCACAATCCATCGGAGAACCGCCGCCGAAAGCTATCATAGCCTGGCAGCCGTTTGCTACGAACTGAGCGCGAGCCTCTTCGATATTTTCAATCGAGGGGTTGGGCTGAACACCGTCATATACGGTATATGAAATGCCGTCCTCTTCGAGCTGCCCAAAGAGCCCGTCAAGAAGATGAAGGCTCATAAGGCCTTTATCGGTGACGATCATAACATTGTTGATACCTTTGTCTTTAATGACGCCGGGAAGCTTTTTGATAGCTCCGGGTCCTGTAAGCAGCTGCGGTTCAGACCAGTCAAGGAACATCATAAAGATTTTCATGACCTTCTGAAAAGCACGGTAATAAGCTACCTTCATTGCCCACATAGATAAACACCATCCCTTTTTGTAAATTATAAATTGAATTTATAGGTTAATTCTACCTTTTTTAAGCATTTTTTGCAATAGTATTTTCAAATATTTTCACAGCACTCTCGCTGTCCGCTTTTATTTGTGCCGAAAGAGACGAAAGGCCGTCAAACTTTTTTTCCGCCCGTAAAAATTCAAGCAAACGCACTTCAGTATCGGTACCGTACAAATCGCCCGAAAAGCCGAGTATGCAAGTCTCGCTGCGAACCGAAGGAGTACCTATTGTCGGACGCCGACCGAAATTTGTCACCGCCGGATAAGCCTTGCCGCCTATTTCTACGTACGAAGCGTAAACTCCGTGCTTCGGCTGCACAAATCCGTCGGGGAAAAACTGATTTATTGTAGGAAAGCCCAGAAGGTGGCCGCGTCTGTCGCCGGCAACCACGGTAAAGTCGTAGGAAAACGGTCTGCCGAGCATTTTCGCCGCCGTTTGCATATCACCGCTTCTTATCGCCTCTCTTATGCGCGTTGAGCTTATTTCTATGCCGTCAAACTCAACCATCGGTGCCACATAAAGCTCTATACCGTATTTTCGGCATAATCTGCGCAGCACCTCAACGTTTCCGGAGCCGTTGTCTCCGAAGGTGTAATTCTCACCGCAGGAGACTGCCCCTGCCGAAAATCTTCCGACAAGAATATCACGCACAAAGCTTTCGGGAGACAGGTGCATTATTTCCGAAAAATCTATTTCCAAAGCACCTACATTCATTTCTCCGAGCAAGCTTTTGCGCAAACCGTCCGTCAGTATTTCGGGAGGAGCCTCGCCCTTGATGCACTTGAGCGGATGAACGGAAAACAACAGCACATACGGCATATATCCGCTCTTTTTAGAAAGCTCTATAACTTTTTGATGCCCCAAATGAAAACCATCGAAGGTTCCGAGGGCTATTGATTTTTTATATTCATTCACCTTGAAGCACCCTCTTTACCGCGAGACATCCCGTTTCGACGTTTTTTTCTCCTATTCCGAGAAACTCATTCTCCGGCGAAAAAACTCTGAAAAAGCCGTCGCCCTTCGGATTTCCTATGCGGTCAAGAAACAGCTCTCCGCCGTTTTTAAATCTGACCGCCTGCGCCGCAGTTACGTGTACCTCTTTGTACTGTGACAAAACTCTTGAAACCGGCATAACATAATTGCCGAGCTCGCCGTTTTCGCATATTTCACGCAGTTTCTCTATCGTAATGCAGTCGTCCGTAGAAAATCCGTTTGCCCTCGTCCTGCGAAGCGACTTGAGAACCGCACCGCAGCCGAGCTTTTTGCCGATATCGTCGGCAAGGCTTCTTATATATGTTCCTGCGGAACAGGTCACATCGAGAGAAAACTCATTATCCGAAAAATCGTATGCGCGAATTTCGGTTATATTTATCTTGCGCTTTTCGCGCTCAATCTCCTTGCCCTGCCTTGCTAAATCATAAAGACGAACTCCGTCCTTGCTCACGGCAGAATACATAGGCGGAGTCTGAAGCTGCTCGCCGTAAAAGGAGAGCGCCGCCTCCTTGGCTTCACACGGAGTAACGCTTACCGGGAAGCTGCCCGTTACGGTTCCGGTAATATCAAGCGTATCGGTTGTGACGCCGAGCAAAATTCTCGCTGTGTAGCTCTTTTCATGGTCCGGAATAAGCTCTATAAAGCGCGTCGCCCCCGAGAGGGCAACAGTCAACACGCCCGTTGCCATAGGGTCGAGCGTGCCTGTATGCCCGGCTTTTTTGGAGCCGGTTATTCTCTTTACCAAATTTGCCGCCGTAAACGACGTCATATTTTCAGGCTTGTCAATGCAGATAAATCCTGTCATGCTTTTTCAAGCTCCGTTTTGATTATTTCAAGAAGCTGCTTTTTGCCGTCGGCATAATCGGCCGAAAAATCACAGCCCGCCGCACGCGCGTGACCTCCGCCGCCCATCTTGGCGCAAATAGCCGAGGCGTCTACGGGAGCGTAGGTTCTGAGTGATACCTTAAACGTGCCGTCAGCCCGTTCTCTAAGCGTAACGCCTACCTTAACGCCCTCGATTTTACGCGGAAGAGAAGCTATGCCGTCACACTCGGTCTCGTTTGAGCCGCTCTGTTTAAACATATCCTTGGTGATTGTGATAACGGCGCATTTCCCGCCGAAGTACATTTCTATCGAATTTAAAACGAGCTCCTCAAGCCGCAAATAAGTTCTGGTCTTTGTCTCAAACATAACTCGGTTTATCTCGTCAAATCGTGCTCCGAGCGAAATAAGCTCCGCCGCCTTAACATGAGTTTCGGGAGTTACGTTTGAATACCTGAAGCAGCCTGTGTCCGTTGAGATTCCCGTATACAGACAGTCTGCCGTGCAAGCGTCCGGGTTTACTCCCAGGCACTTTATTACGTCGTAAACTATCTCGCACGCCGCCGCACTGTCTTTAAGACAGAGCATATCGGCATATCCCGTATTTGAAATATGATGGTCTATGCACAGCGGTATTTCGGGGTATTTTTCCGTAAGACGCGCGCCGAGCAGCTTTGAATCGGCAACATCAACCGCCAACACAAAATCGGGAGAAAAATCCATACTCTTTTGCGGATTGTAATTTTCCTCCGACTCTCCCCACATATACGAATACTTCTTAGGTATGTCGTCGGAGCAATCAACCATAACCGTTTTGCCCATCCCGGAGAGAACGTGTCGGAGCGCAAAAGCACAACCGAGCGTGTCGCCGTCGGGACTGCGGTGCGTTAAAATCAGAATGTTGTCTTTACTTTTGAGAATTTCTGCCGCCTCGGCCTCATTTATCCTCTTCATCGTCTTTTTTCAGAGCCTCAATCTTTCTGAAAATTTCCATACCGTGCTCAACCGAATCATCTGCCGCAAATTTAAGCTCGGGGGCCTTTCTCAAACGAAGCCGTTTTCCGACCTCGTGCCGTATAAGCCCCGTTGCGCTCTCAAGCCCCTTTACAGCCTGCTTTGCGTCATCTATGCCGGAGAGTGAGCTTACAAAAACCTTTGCATAGCTCAAGTCCTGACTTACCTCAACCCTTACCACGGTGAGCATTTTATCTTTTACGCGCGGATCCTTGAGCTCGCGGATAAGCGCAACTATTTCGCGCTTAATATCCTCCGCGACTCTGTCCTTTCTGTATCCTGCCATAGCTTAATTCCTTTCATATAAAAGGAATCAGTCCTTGTATTCCTCCATAACGAATGCCTCGAGGATATCTCCCTCTTTAATGTCATTGAATTTCTCAAGACCGATTCCGCATTCGTAGCCGGACTGAACCTCTTTTACGTCGTCCTTAAAGCGCTTTAAGGATGCGATGCTGTCCTCCGAAACAACTATGCCGTCGCGGACAACACGAATTTGTGAATTTCTTGTAATTTTGCCGTCAAGAACGTAGCTGCCGGCTATCATACCGGCGGAGGAGAGCTTAAATACGTTTCTTACCTCTGCCTTGCCGAGCGTTACCTCACGGTACTTCGGTGCGAGCATGCCCTTAATTGCGTCGCTTATCTCTTCTATGCAGTCATAGATTATTCTGTACATTCTCATATCTACGCCGTCGCGCTCCGCTATTGACTCGGCTACGGAGTCGGGGCGGACGTTAAAGCCTACTATAATCGCATTTGAAGCCGCGGCAAGCATTACGTCGGATTCGCTTACGGCACCGACGCCGCCGTGTATAACTTTTACCTTGACCTCATCGTTCGAGAGCTTTTCAAGACTCTGTCTTACAGCCTCTACGGAGCCCTGAACATCCGCCTTGACAATGATGTTAAGCTCCTTAAGCTCACCCTCGTTTATGGATGAGAAGAGATTATCAAGAGTTACCTTCTGGAACTGCTTGAACTGCTCCTCCTTTTGCTCGTGCTTTCTCTGCTCAACAAGCTCACGTGCAAGCTTTTCGTCGGAAACGGCGTCAAATTTGTCACCGCCGGTCGGAACCTCATCAAGACCCATAACCTCTACGGGTACTGACGGGCCTGCCTCTTCAAGCTTTTTGCCGCGCTCGTTTGTCATAACTCTGACTCTGCCCACGGTCGTTCCGGCAACTACGATGTCACCCGTCCTCAACGTACCGTTTTGTACAAGAAGCGTCGCAACGGGGCCTCTGCCCTTATCAAGCTTAGCCTCTATTACAATTCCCTTTGCGGCACGGTTCGGATTTGCTTTAAGCTCAAGCATTTCCGCAACGAGAAGTATCGACTCGAGAAGCTTGTCGATGCCCATATGAGTCTTAGCCGAAACGGGAACACATATTACATCGCCGCCCCATTCCTCGGGAACCAAGTCATACTCGGTGAGCTGCTGAAGAACTCTGTCCGGTGACGCGTCCGGCTTATCCATTTTGTTTATGGCTACAATTACGCTGACTCCCGCGGCCTTCGCGTGGTTTATGGCCTCTATTGTCTGCGGCATTATACCGTCGTCGGCGGCAACTACGAGCACGGCAATATCCGTAGCCATAGCACCTCTTGCTCTCATAGACGTAAATGCTGCATGACCGGGAGTGTCAAGGAAGGTTATCATCTGACCGTTAAGGTTTACTCTGTAAGCACCTATGTGCTGAGTTATGCCGCCTGCCTCGGTCTCTGTTACAGAGGTATTTCTTATGGCGTCAAGAAGCGAGGTTTTGCCGTGGTCAACGTGACCCATAACAACTACTACGGGATCTCTCGGCTCAAGATTTTCCTCTGTATCCTCGGTATCGTCGATAATTCTCTCTTCAATCGTTACTACGACCTCTTTTTCGACCTTTGCGCCGAGCTCGGAAGCTGCTATCGCCGCCGTATCGTAGTCGATAACATCATTGACGGTAGCCATAATGCCGAGAGCCATAAGCTTTTTAATTACCTCGGCAGCTGTCATCTTAAGCTTAAGAGCGAGGTCGCCTACGGTGATTTCATCGGGAATGGTTATCTTTATGTGTCTCTTGGCGCGCTCCGCCGCTATTCTCTTCAGTCTCTCCGCCTCAGTCTCACGCTTATGGCTTCTTACACCCTGCTGCCTTCTGTACTGCTGAGACTTCTGCTTAAGCTTCTGCTTATGGACGGTGTTGTCGCCGTTGTTGCGGTTATTTACCGGAGCGATGTTCTCATAACGCTCGTTGTACTTGTCAAGGTCAACTGAGTTGCCTCTTGTATCAACGTGGCGCATTTCGCCCTTGGTGCGCGACTGCATCGGCTTTGAAGGATCTTTTTCCTTCTTTTCCTTTTTGCTCTTAAACGGAGCCGAATTGTCTGTTTTTGCATTTTGCTTCGTTTTGCCCGCATCCGCCTTGGAAGCCGTCTTCTTTGACTCGGCTGCGGATTTTTGCGGCTTTTCCTTAACATCTTCCGCCGATTTCTGCCTTGCAAAATAGCTGTCAAGGCTCTTCGGCGCATTCTGCTTTGAGAGCAAATCAAAAACCAAATCAAGTTCTTTCTCTTCGAGCGCGGTCTGATATTTTTTCTCGCCGTCAAAGTATTTTGAGACAAGCTCTATTAAATCCTTGCTCTGAATATCAAAATCTTTAGCTGCTTCATGTATCTTATATTTTTTTGTCATATATTACTTTCCCTCCCGGATCAATTCTGTTATTTTACGTGCGAAGCCGCCGTCGTTGACCGTTAATACCGCGGTCATCTTGGCGCCGAGGCACCTGCCTAAATCGTTCATTGTACAGCCAAGGGTTAATGCCGGAGTTTTGCCGCCGGTCTTTTCGCAAAGGGAGATAAATTCGTCCTTGAGTCTTTCGGACGAATCGGAGGCCAGAATGCACACGCAGGCTCTGCCTTCTTTTACGGAGGACAGTGCCGCGTCATGCCCGAGGCTCAAAGCCGAAGCCCGCCTTGCTATACCGAGCAGCCCTAATGCCCTGTCATTCATTTTCCGAAAGCTCCTTTTCCATCTCGTCGTAAACATCGTCAGGTACCGTCACCGAGAACGCGCGGTCTATCCGCTTTGCTTTGCGCGCCGCCTTGAGGCACTGTGCGCTTTTGCATATATACGCTCCCCTGCCCGCCTTTTTGCCGGTGAGGTCAAGCGAAACCTCGCCCTCGGCGCTTCTGACCACTCTCACAAGCTCCTGCTTAGGCTTTTGGCAACCGCATCCGAGACATTTTCTCAGAGGTATTTTTTTCTGCTTCATTTTATTCTCCCTTAAACATCAAAAGACTCAGCCTTCGTAAAATCCGCTTTCGGGTTTTATATCTATCTTCCAGCCGGTAAGGCGCGCCGCGAGACGTGCGTTCTGACCCTTGTTGCCTATTGCGAGCGAGAGCTGATTGTCCGGTACGGTAACTACGCAGGATTTAACCTCCGAATCGGGTATCTCTACGCTAAGTACGTTTGCGGGAGCAAGAGCAGCCGCAACAAACTGCTTGGGGTCTTCGCTGTAATTGACTATGTCTATCTTTTCGCCGCCGAGCAGCTCTACTATCTTGTTGACTCTCGAACCTCTCGGACCTATGCAGGCTCCGATGGCGTCAACGTTTTCATCCTTGCTGCTAACCGCCATTTTTGTTCTGGCACCGGCTTCACGTGAAATTGCGTTGATGGTTACGGTGCCGTCGTAAATCTCGGGAACCTCTGTCTCAAACAGACGTTTTACAAGACCCTGATGCGTGCGTGAAATCATAGCCTTCGGGCCTTTTTCCGTATCTCTGACGTCAACTATAAATACCTTTATAAGCTCACCGACGGTAAGCTCCTCGTCGGGAACCTGCTCACCCTTCGGAAGTATTGCCTCTGCCTTTCCGATTTCAAGAGTGGCATTTCCGGTAATCGGGTCTACACTGAGAACCTTAGCGGTGACAAGCTCCTGCTGCTTTGACTGGAACTCCATCATTATCTGACCCTTTTCGGCGTCGCGTATACCCTGACGGATAACGTGCTTCGCGGTCTGAGCCGCTATTCTGCCGAAGTCCTTCGTGTCGAGCATTATCTCGATAATGTCGCCTGCCTCGGCGCCGGGCTTATACTGCTGAGCATCGGCTACGGTTATGTCGGTATCCTCGTCGTCGATTTCGTCAACCACGTTTTTGCGAACAAATACGTTCATTTCATAATTTTCGGGATCAATCTCGCACGAAACTACGTCCTTGCCGTTATAATCCTTGCGGAGCGCAACGATTATGGCGTTCTGTATCTTCTCATAGAGATACTCGGCAGGAATTCCTTTTTCTTTTTCAAGCATCTGCACAGCTTCAAAAAATTCCTTATTCATTTTAATAACCATTCCTTTCAAGGTAGTGCCGTGTTTTTTCGTCACGGCGATTATTGTCTTTTACATATCAAAGTCGTCAAGCTTTACAAACGAAGCTTCCTTCTTTTCAAAGGACATTCCGCCGCCCTCATCGAATTCAACCGTGATAAGACCTGCGTCGTAATCCTTTAATGTGCATTTGTAAACTCTCTTGCCGTTTACGGGGCGTATGAATTTAACTATCACGCGGCTGCCGAGATATCTCGTAAAATGAAAATCCCTTGTAAGCTCGCGCTCAATGCCGGGCGAAGAGACCTGAAGAGAATAGCTTCGGTCTATTGGGTCAGCCTCGTCAAGCGGCTCGTCTAAAGCGTGGCTCATATTTACGCAGTCTTCAATTCCTATGCCGCCGTCCTGTTTATCTATGAATATGCGAAGATACCACTCTGCACCCTCTTTTTGGAAGCGGACGTCCCACAAAATGAGCCCGAGTTCCTCGGCGAGCGGCTGTGCGATATTCCAGACAGTTCCGACGGTACCGGTCAATTTTTCTGCCATTCGATATATCCTTTCATAAAAAAAGTCTTAACAAAACTAAGAGAGCGGGTCGCCCCACTCTCAATCATACGAATATTCTTACTGTGTTATAATACCATATATATATACGGTTTGCAAGCTTTTTTTCAAAGGTCGTCGGAATCCTGCTCCGGCCTTTTGTCGCTGTCCGCGGGATTGCCCGTATAGCTGCCCAAAACATCGGAGTTTGTGGTATCGTTATAGCCGTTCCAAATCTCCGCCATCTCCGTGCCGAGCTCGCTCAGCTTATTAACGGCTTTTCTTGAAGGCTTCTTTTCGTCTTTGTTTTTTTTGCTCAAATTTATCACCCTTTCTTTATGTGATAACATTATTATGCCGAAAAAAGAACAGGATATTTATGTATCTTTTTTATTATTTTCAGGTTGACTTTTAATTTTTTAGTTGCTATAATACAAGAGTATATAAGGGGGTCATTCCCTAACAAAAAAATGAAAGGGTTTGTTTAAGTTATGAAAAAGACGATTTCTGTTATTGTCGCTATTGCCATGATGCTTATGGTAAGCATCCCCGCATTCGCAGGCAATTTCGATGACAACGCCGATCTCACCGCTCAGCAGAAGGTTTTTGCCGAAGTGATTTTCGACGGTCTCAACGCAGGCAACAACACCGCTGATACTCTTGCAAATTATGTAGGCAGCAATCTTGATTACAAGGCTGACGTTACTTCTCCCGCGACCATCACCGATGATGTCAGCGAGGCTTTTGACGCAGCAAACGAAAAGCTCACCGTTCCCTTTACCGATGAAGCTCTTATCAATTCCATGAAGCTGAGAACCTCAGCAACCATTACCGGCCGCTATCAGGCTGCTAACGGCGAAGGTTCATCAAACATCGGCCCTGGCGGCAGCGGCAGCAACGTGCTCGATAAGCTTTTCCCCGATTTCTCAAACGGCGATTTCAGCGACCTCTTCAAGGGCTTCTCTGATTCGTTCTCTCAGATAGGCGGAGCTATTTCGGGTCTTCTCAGCGGCCTCGGCATCGGCGGCGGCTCGGGCAACAACACCGAGACCACCACAAAGAAGGCATCTACCACAACTTCGACCGCTTCTATCCCGAAGACCGGCGACGTTGCGATATATGCAGTTGCAGGTGTTGCGGTAGCAGCAGGTCTCGCGCTTGTGCTCACCAAAAAGAGCAAGGATTCCGACGAGAAATAAGCCGAAGCTTAAAACGTAACTTTTTTAAAACCTCAATCTCGCAAAAGAGATTGAGGTTTTTTGTTGCGCTTTTACATACGTTTGTCGTCAGTAAAAGCTCGATTATAGAGGACAAAAAAAGTGGGACCGCGAATTTCGCGGTCCCGCTCAAAAGCCTTAGGCTAAAAGGAAGTTCAATCAACGATAACGCCTGTTGCGTCGCGTCCTGCCATTACGGCATTTGACTCATCGGTATCAATGTGCATTGCAAGCTTGAACTTCGGGCTTACTCTTACAACAACATCACCGAATACAAGCGAGCGCTCGGGTGAATCAATTTTAACCGATACAACCTGCTTATCTTTTACGCCGTAATTCTCAGCGTCCTCGGGAGTCATATGTATGTGTCTCTTGGCCACGATAACGCCCTCTTTGAGCTCAACTTCGCCCTTGGGGCCTACCAATTTGCAAGCACCGCTGCCTGCAATGTCGCCCGATTCACGAACGGGAGCTGCAACGCCTATTGAGCGCGCGTCGCTTGCGGAAAGCTCAACCTGATCGGCAGGTCTTGTGGGACCCAATATTGAAACAGCCGGGAAGCTGTTTTTAGGTCCTATAACCTGGACTCTCTCTTCGCAGGCGAACTGACCCGGCTGTGAGAGATCCTTCTTCTTTGTAAGCTGATAGCCCTTACCGAAGAGTATTTCAAGCGTTTCTTCTGTAACGTGAACGTGTCTTGCGGAGGTTTCCACCATTACGGTTTTTTCCATTTTAATTTACCCCTTTATTTAAGATTTGATTATTTGCTCATTTCGGCTCTTGCAGCCTTGATGTTTGCAACAAATTTCTTACCGGTTTCGGTTATCTGTTTATAGTCGCCGGTCTTGGCTCCTGCTGTGAGCGATGAACCTGCACCTACTGCCACTGCGCCCGCTTTTATCCATTCGCCTACATTGTCGGCGTTAACACCGCCCGTGGGCATCATTTTGGCATAGGGAATAGGTCCGCGAATGTCCTTTATGATTTTCGGTCCGAAAAGGTCGGCAGGAAATACCTTTAGTATATCCGCTCCGTTTTCCATGGCAAGCAAGCCCTCGCGTACCGACATAATTCCCGGCATCATCGGAACTCTGTAACGATTGCACAGATGAAGCGTGTCAAGGTCAAGAGCGGGGCTTACTATATACTGAGCACCCGACAGCATTGCTATACGAGCGGTTGTTGCATCGAGCACCGTGCCTGCGCCGAGGATTATCTCGTCCGGTGTGTAGCGCTTTGCAAGCTCCTCTATGACCTTGTCTGCGTGCGGAACGGTAAACGTCAGCTCTATTGCTGCAACTCCGCCCTCGATGCAAGCATCGGTAATACGAATCGCTTTGTCCGTGCTCTCGGCGCGGACTACCGCAACTATGCCGCAGTCCTGAATTTTTGTAAGTATTTGTTCTTTATCCATTAGTAACATCTCCGGATATATTTATTTTAAAATTTAGTCTTGCTCCTTACGCACAGCCTTAATATTAACTCGAAAAGCCAAGGGCACTCAGTTCGGTCGCCGAAAAGTCCTGATATGCGAGATTGGGCGCCGAAAAGTCCTGATGTGCGTAGGATTTTGCCACTTGATTTCAGAGGGAAAAGATTTCGTATATTACGGCTTTTTGATGCCCCGAAGCATATTTTTGATATGCGAGATTGGGCAACGAAAAGTCGTAAGATGCGTAAGATTTTACCTCTGAACGCGTGCACCCGCACCGGATACGATATTCTCTACTTCCTTGAGCGACGCCATAGATGTGTCACCGGGTGTGGTCATTGCGAGAGCACCGTGGGCTATGCCGTAATTTACGGCTTTGTCGGGGTCGCCGGTGGTCATAAGGCCGTAGATAAGACCGGAGGCAAAGCTGTCTCCGCCGCCGACGCGGTCCATAATTTCAAGTGACGGAAGAGACATTCCCTTATGAACGCTGCCGTCGGCATAGAGCATTGCGGACCAGTCGTTTATTGTTGCGGTTTTCACTGTGCGCAAGGTGGTGCCGATAGCCTTGAAATTGGGGTACACCTTAACAACTTCGGAAAGCATTTTGCAGTAGCCGTCGATATTGAGCTTTTTAAGATTTGCGTCATTGCCCTCTACTTCAAAGCCGAGACAAGCGGTGAAATCCTCCTCATTGCCTATCATAACGTCTACATATTTTGCTATCTTCTTATTTACTTCCTGCGCCTTTTCCTTGCCGCCGATGTCTTTCCAGAGGGACGGACGGTAATTGAGGTCATAGGAAACGATTGTTCCGTATTTTTTGGCTGTTTTAACAGCCTCTATAACAACCTCTGCGGTAGTTTCGGAAAGTGCGGCAAAAATTCCGCCGGTGTGAAACCAACGAACGCCGAGCTCACCGAAAATGTGCTCCCAGTCAATATCACCGGGCTTTAATTTCGAAACAGCGGTATTTCCGCGGTCAGAAACTCCGAGAGCACCTCTTATGCCGAAACCACGCTCGGTAAAGTTAAGACCGTTGCGAACAGTTCTTCCTATACCGTCATACGGGACCCATTTTATAAGTGAAGTGTCAACTCCGCCCTCTAACATGAAGTCCTCTACGAGCCTGCCGACCTCATTGTCGGCAAGAGCCGTAACAGCCGCGGTACGCATACCGAAGCAACGTCTGAGTCCTCTTGCGACATTGTATTCGCCGCCGCCCTCCCATGCTCTGAAAGAACGCGCGGTTTTGATTCTGCCTTCGCCGGGATCAAGTCTCAGCATTATTTCGCCGAGCGAAATCATATCATATTTGCAGGAAGCTGCATCTTTTAAATTAAGATTCATAATATTCTCCCATAAACGGAGCTTAAACTCCGGAATAAGCGTTAAATCCACCGTCAACCGGAATTGTAGTACCGGTTATAAAGCCCGAATAATCCTCATCACAGAGGAACAGAAGCGTGCCGTCAAGCTCGTTCGGCTCGCCGAAACGTTTCATCGGAGTTGCAGCGAGAATTTTGCCGGTGCGTGCCGTGGGCGTGCCGTCCTCGTTCCAAAGAAGTGCTTTATTTTGATTGGTCGAGAAGAAGCCCGGCGCAATGGCATTAACTCTGATACCTACATCGGCAAAATGAACAGCCATAAACTGCGTGAAGTTTGAAACAGCCGCCTTTGCAGCCGAATATGCCGGTATCTTCGTTAGCGGACGATAGGCATTCATAGAAGAAATCATAACTATGCAGGTGTTTTCTTTCTGAGCCATATCGCGCGCAAATACCTGAGTCGGAATAAGCGTTCCGAGGAAATTGAGGTTAAACACAAACGAAATTCCCTGTGGGTCAAGATCAAAAAATGTCTTGATGTTCTCGTCGTGCTGAGTCAAATCTATCTTTTCGAGAGTTTCTTTGGTCGTGGTACCCTTTGGGTTGTTACCGCCCGCTCCGTTAAGGAGAATGTCGCAGGTGCCGAGCTTTTCGTTTACAACCTCGCGCGCCTTCTGCATACTCTCGGGGTCAAGCACGTTGCAGCCTACGGCAATTGCCGTTCCGCCGTCTGCGGTTATCTCATCTACAACCTTTTGAGCCGCCGCTTCGTTTAAATCAAGCACGGCTACCTTTACACCCTGCTTTGCGAGCACCTTTGAAAAGTCTCCGCAGAGAACTCCGCCGCCGCCCGTTACTACCGCAACTCTGCCATTTAAATTTTCGTGTTTCATAAAGTCCAGTCCTTTCGGTTCGTACCTTTAATTACTTTTTTGATTTCTCTACGGCTTCCCATAATCCGTTAAGGTATGCGGTGCCGAGTGCTCTGTCGTAAAGACCGTAGCCGGGTCTTGCGACTTCGCCCCAAATCATTCTGCCGTGGTCGGGACGCACATATCCGTCAAATCCGACATCCTGAAGAGCCTTTACAATCTCGTACATATCAAGTGAACCCTCACTCGACTTATGAGCCGTCTCGTTGAAATGTCTGTCCGAAACCTTGATGTTGCGAAGGTGAGCAAAATAAATCCTGTCGCCGAATTCGCGTATCATAGCAGGCAAATCATTGTCTTTGTTTGCACCGAGAGAGCCCGTGCAGAAGGTGATTCCGTTATATTTTGACGGAACAATATCAAAAAGTCTGCGATATGACTCACGCCCGGTTATAATACGCGGCAGGCCGAATATTCCCCATGGCGGATCGTCCGGATGTATAGCCATTTTGACGTCGCACTCTTCGCACACGGGCATAAGTCTGTTAAGAAAATATTCAAGGTTGTTCCAAAGGTCCTCGGAAGTCACATTTTTATATTTTTCAAACAGTTCCTTTATTTCACCCATACGTTCCGTTTCCCAGCCGGGCATCGCATAGCCGTTTGAATTATTATCTATCTCGCGGAACATATCCTCGGGGGATTTGCCCTCTATCTGTGCGCCGTCATAAGAAAGGCACGTGGCGCCGTCGCCCATATCCATGGCAAGGTCGGTTCTTGTCCAGTCGAAAACAGGCATAAAGTTATAGCAAATAACCTTAACTCCGACCTTTGCGAGATTTCGTATGCTCTCAATATAATTATCTATATATTTATCTCTTGACGGAAGACCTATCTTTATATCCTCGTGAACATTTACGCTCTCTATACATTCCATGGTAAAGCCTGCGGCAGCTATTTCGTCACGCATTGCTGTAACGTCCTCAAGGGGCCACACTTCTCCTGCCGGCAGATAGTGAAGAGCCGGTACTATACCTGTTACACCGGGAATTTGTTTTATCTGCTCAAGGGTTACGGTATCCTTATCCTTACCGAACCATCGAAAGGTCATCTGCATAAATATGCCTCCTTTTTCCTTTTTTATATTTTATCACTATCACATCGATATATCAATGAATTTAAGCGAAAACAAGACGTCGAAAAAAAAATATCGCTCAAAAACATAAAGAGCCGCAAGAATAAAGCTCTTGCAGCTCTTGTGTTAAAGCGAATCAGTTCTCAATAAAATATTTTTCGTACCAAAGAATGAACGAATAAACAGACCAAATCTTTTTCATATTGTGCGCCGTGCCTGCCTTGTGTTCATTCAAAAGCTTCATTATATAGTCGCGGTTAAAGAATTTTGCCGCAACCTCGCCCTCGAATTTTTCCTTGACCATATTGTAATACTCGTCACGACGAAGCCAATCGTTGAGAGGCGTTAAAAATCCGGTTTTTCTCATAGCGGCAGTCTGCGGAGGAAGCTCCTTTGCGGCTGCGCCTCTGAGAGCTAACTTTGTCGTCTCTTTATTGACGCGGTATTTTGACGGTATTTGAAGTGCTATTTTAAGCATTTCCCTGTCAAGGAACGGAACGCGAAGCTCAAGCGAATTTGCCATACTCATTCTGTCGGCTTTTACGAGTATATCCTGAACAAGCCATGTGCGAATATCGGCATACTGCATTTTTGTAACGTCGTCCTCGTTTTTGACCTCGTCGAAGAACGGCTTTGTGTAAACGGCGGGATCCTTTGACGGAATGTGCTTTGCGAGCACCTTATCGACATCCTCGTGGTTGTACACGTAATTATTGCGGATATAGCGTTCCTCAATCGGGTATCTGCCGCGGGTCAAGAACCTCTTGCCGTGGAACGAGGGCATTTTTTCGGCAATACCGCCGAGCATATTGCGAAGGCCCTGCGGCAAGCGCATATATTTTGCGAAATCAAGCGGCTCTCGGTAATAATGATAGCCGCCGAAAAGCTCATCGGCACCCTCGCCCGACAAAACGACCTTTACCTGCTGCGAAGCGAGATTTGCGAGGAAATACAGTGCTATCGCAGATGGGTTCGGGAGCGGTTCGTCCATATAATACTGAACCATGGGAGTAATGTTAAAATACTCCTCGGCGGTTATTTTTTTGGAAAAATTCTTGACGTTTTCGTGCTTTGCAAATTCCTGTGCATGGGATAGCTCCGAATATTTTTCCTCAGCGTAGCCTACGGAAAAGGTTTTAACGTCGTTGCGCTTTGCCATTTCATGAACGACATAGCTTGAATCCACTCCGCTTGAAAGGAAGCAGCCTACTTCAACGTCTGAAATACCGTGTGCCACAGTCGAGCCCTTGAATGTCTCGTCAATAAGGTCTTCCCAATATTCAATGGACTTTGTATCGTCAATCGAATATTCGGGAGTGAAATATCTTTTGGTTTCAAATTTGCCGTCCGAGAAAGTGAAATAACTGCCGGGCTCCATCTTGTATACGTTTTTGAACATAGTCTCGGTAGTCGGGATATATTCAAAGCAGAGGTAATCAGGAAGTCTCTCCTCGTTGAGCTCTTTCTCAAACAGCGGATTTGACAAAAACGACTTTATCTCGGAACCGAAAAGGAAGTTTCCGTTTTTGAGATAATAGAAAAACGGCTTTATGCCGAATATGTCACGCGCACCGAAGAGCTTTTTCTCGGTGCTGTCCCAAATTACAAATGCAAACATTCCGCGCAGCTTGTTTAAAAGCTCACAGCCGTATTCCTCATAGCCGTGAAGCAAAACCTCGGAATCGGTCTTTGTGCGAAAAACGTGACCTTTTTTTATAAGCTCTTCTCTTATGGGCTGATAATTGTAAATCTCGCCATTGAATACGAGAACCTTTGTGCCGTCCTCGTTAAGTATCGGCTGGCTGCCGCCGTCAAGGTCTATTATGCTCAGGCGACGGAATCCGAGCGAAACGGACGAATCCACATAATAATCGTCCTGATCGGGACCGCGATGACGTATGCGATCCGCCATATCCTTTATAATTTTTTCGTTCACAGACTTATCCGGTGTGTCGTTGACATACCCTACAAAACCACACATATATTGTTCCTTCCGTTATTCCTTGATTTTCTTACCGCAAAGATCTATGCTTCTGCGCGCAAGAACCTCCATGGAGTCTATAATTTTGCTGTCTTTTTTTGAAAGATTGAAGTCCTTGTCAATTATCGAAAGCTCGGTGCAGCCGAGTATAACGGCGTCGCACCCCTTCTTTTTCATATCGCCGATAATTCTCATAAACTCAAATATATCGACCTTTTCGCCCGCCTTGACCTCACCGTAAATGATGTTCATAAGCGACCTTTTGTCCTCTTCGTCGGGGAATTTACAATCAATCGAATACCTGTCGGCAACACGCTCGTAAGATCCCGACTTGATGGTTCCCTCGGTTGCCAAAACTCCGAGTGTTTTAAGCCCGGGGACTGTCTTAATTGCGTATTTTACAGTCTCCTCTATAATGTTGATTATCGGAATATCTACGTTTTTCTGTATCTCGTCATAAAAATAATGCGCGGTGTTACAAGGGATGACTATATAATCACACCCTGCAGCCTGAAGCTTTTTTGCGTCGGCAATCATAACGGGAAGCGGATTCGGCTTTGAGTGGTCGAGTATATAGTCCGTTCTGTCAGGTATTGCTCCGTGGTTTAAAATAACCATGGATATATGCTCCTGATCGGTCTTGGCGTCAGTCATTTTAACGACAAGGTCCGCAAAATATATGGTAGCGAGCGGCCCTACACCGCCCAGAACACCGAGAGTTTTTTCTTCCATTTTTTTGAGGTGTCCTTTCTTTTTACTCTGTTTGTGAGCTTAGTTGTTTTTCTGCTAAATGCAAATTACCGCAATTTTCGCTGTCGCCGAGAACACATTTTACAAGGGTACTCGAGAGGACGGCAAAAGCGTGCGGAGTGTGCGTTATCTTTAGAAACCTTTGCTAAATATTTCTGAGAATGCGTGCAGCCGTGCGTTTTTAGCGTTCCGAAGTGTACAATGGTACTCGAGAGAACGATAAAAGCGTGCGAGGTGCGCGTTATCTTTAGAAACCTTAATACCAAATATTTCTGAGAATGCGTGCAACCGTGCGTTTTTTATGTCCCGAAGTGTACGAAGGTACTCGAGAGGACGGCAAAAAAGTGCGGGGTGCGTGTTATCTTTAGAAACCTTTGCTTAAATATTTCTGAGAATGCGTGAACCGTGCGTTTTTGACGCCCCGAAGTGTACAAGGGTACTCGAGAGGACGATAAAAGCGTGCGGGGTGCGTATTATTCTTAGAAACCTTTGCTTAAATATTTCTGAGAATGCGTGCAGCCGTGCGTTTTTGACGTCCCGAAGTGTACGAAGGTACTCGAGAGGACGGCAAAAAAGTGCGGGGTGCGTATTATCAGAAATATTTACGGAATTTACGGAACTGATTGATATAAGCCGCTCTCGCGTAAAAATTATGCTTGAGGTTGTGGTCGGCGGAGTAGAACAGAGGCTCGGAAACCTTGCCCTCGGACCAGAGCTTTAAAGCGAGAGATTTGAAATCGCTGTCGGGAACGTATTTTTTAATTACGCCTTTCGGAACAACCGTATAGAGATTTATATTGTCGGCTACGGTGTAATCGTCAAGCTTGTTATAAATATAGTCGTCAACAATCCATTTGACGGTATTAAAGCCGCTGCCCGTAACATAGAAATTGCTTCTGCCGAGACGGACGTTTATTTCAAAGAATTTAAACTTACCGTCACGCTCATCGTATTTTATATCGAAGTTTGCAAAGCCCGTGTAGCCGATATGCTCAAGGAACTTTGTTGCGGCGGCCACTATTTCGGGATTCACCTCGTTGACTATGGCAACGGGGTTGCCTATCGCCGTGGGCGTGTGATCCTCAAGCAGAGTTCTGCCGAGAGATGCGAAACGAACCTTGTGGTTTTGGTCACAATAGCAGGTTAAAACGCGCATATAGGTATCGTCGCCGGGTATACAATCCTGTATGAGGAATTTATAGTTATAGCTTGATTTTTCAAGCTTTGCGAGCATATCGCGAAGCTCCTCTTCATTGTTGAAGCGGAACACCTTTTTCTTGCCGTCGAATTTGGCATAATGATACATAGCCGAGTTTGCGGGCTTTGCTATAACGGGATAATCAAAGTCAAACTTCAGGTCGTTTTCCTTACCGCACTCATATACATATGTCTTGGGATAATTAAGGCCGAGCTCTTCAAAAATCTCATAGAATTTGTCTTTGAGAACTATTTTATTTAAGAGGTCAACGTCTATATACGGGATGATATAGTACGGAGACAGCTCTTTTTTGCTCTCTATGAGCGCTCTGACGTACCAGTCGCCGCAGCCTAATACAATAAGCTTCTTTTTGCCCTCAAATTCCTTGCCGACTTCGATAAGATGCTTAACCAGCACATCCTTGTTTTCAAGACCGGGGAATATTCTGTTTTCTATAATATCGGAATTAGCTATGTAACCGCCCTCCGACATACTTAATACAAGTGATTTGATACCGTATTCCTCGTGAAAGCTCCTCGCGAGGGAATAAGCGGTTATATCGGCTCCGAGTATTACCGGTAAAAATTCCTTTTCCTGGAACTGCATAGAAAAACCTTCTTTTCCATAATATATACGCTGTTATTATAAGATATAACCAAATCTATGTCAACAAAAAAGGACGTTTAAAAAGACCTAATCGCCGATTACGCGGACGTTTCGGAGCAAGCGAAATTTTCAACGTTTTCAGCCGAAATCGAGCGAGGCGTAAAACTACCCGATTTTTTACGCCCCACCCGATATTACAATTAACCGAGGTACTGTTTCATTTTTTGTATGCTGTTTTCCTCAAGCTTAATCAAATTCTCACCGAGTTTTCGGCAATCCTCAGGGGTATCGCCGTATTCCTTTAGGGTTCGCGACATATCTATAACGCCCATCATACTGCCCTGCATCATCATTTCGGCGATTTTATCGGGGCTTTTGTCAAATGCCGTATTCATCTGTATACCCGACCAAACTCCGAACTGCGCCAGCGGTCCCTTTTCCTTAGGCAATTTGTTTTCCTTTGCGAGCAGATTTACAGCCTCGCCCGACAAATCGGTATAATCCCTGTGCTCGCTCTGAAGCTCCGACAAAAGGCTCGGGTCCTCAACCTTTTCGGTTATCATTGAAATGGATTCGCAGCACATCTCGGCATTTTCGTATACCTTATTTAAAAATTCTTCGGTTCTGCTTTTTTCCTTCAAGTGTATCTTCCTTCCTTTTTTGCCGAAAAAACGGATTTTTTTATTATTATCCCAAAGCAACAGGGCTTTATACTGTTTACATTTTAAGGTTTTTAAACTATAATATGTATTAAACAGCAGTAAGAAAGGTTAAGGTGATTTTCATGGGCAAGCTTAACAAATTAACAGCGTTTATGGGAAATAAATTCCAGCCGGTATTCGGCAAGATAGTATATAGAAATATGCGGAGGAAACCGATAGTTCCGAAAGAGCTTAAAAGACTCTCGGACCTGGCACCGCTCGATAAGGACAAGGTTCGGCTCGTGGCGCACCGCGGACTTTCGGGAGCATATCCCGAAAACACCGCTCCGTCGTTTGAGGCGGCAGGCAAGCATGGCGGATATTTCGGCCTTGAATGCGACACACACATGACAAGAGACGGCGTTTGGGTAATTATGCATGACCCGGACGTTTCGACCATATACAGCGGCACAGGCGACGTTAAAGAGCTTTCATTTGACGAAATTGAAAGAATGCACGTCGCAAGAGGCTCCAATGCCGATAAATTCCCCGGACTCAAAGCTTGCACGCTTCAGGAATACATCGACATCTGCAAAAAGTATAATTGCCACCCGATAATCGAAATCAAGGATCCGCGTAAGGACAAAATGCAGGATTTCTACAATGTGCTTCTCAAAAACGATCTGCTTAAGGACGCCGTTATAATTTCGTTTATACTCGACGACCTTAAAGAGCTGCACGATATAGACCCGACGCTTAATATGTGGTATCTCGTAAACTATCTCGACAGCAAAAACATTAAAGATGCGAGAGACGCAGGCTGCAACGGTATGGACTTCTCGGCGGAATTTAACGCCTGCCGTCCGGAGTGGATACGCAAGGTTCATGACAACGGTCTTAAAACCGCCTGCTGGACGGTTGACAACCGAGAAATGCTCGCCTCAATGATAGATGCCGGCGTAGAGTACATCACGACAAATTCCATTCTTCCGGAATAACAGACACAAAAGCAAGGAGACTTTATGGCAAGATTTTGTCCGCTTTTTTCCGGAAGCTCCGGCAACTCAATATACATAGGCAATAACGACGGCGGAATACTCGTAGACACGGGAATGAGCGCAAAAAAAATCGGCGAAGCACTCTTTAACATAGGCGTCGCCCCGGAGAGTTTAAACGCCGTTTTTGTCACACACGAACACTCCGACCATATAAAGGGCTTGCGCGTATTCGCTTCAAAATATCACATAAAGGTATACGGAACAAAGGGTACGCTCTCGGCACTTGACGATATGGGCATATTAAACGGCAAATTTGAGACGGAGGAGGTCTCGTTTTCCGGTAACGAAGCAGGTCCTCTTTTTGTGACCCCGTTTCACACCTCGCATGACGCGAGAGAAAGCTGCGGCTACAAAATAGACTGCAGCGACGGCAGAAAAATCTCCATAGCCACCGACCTCGGTGAAATGACCGAAGAGGTTTTTTCGGCAGTAAGCGGCTCAGACCTTGTTATGCTTGAGTCAAACCACGACGTTATGATGCTCGAAAACGGCCCTTACCCATATTCTCTGAAAAAGAGAATTCTCGGCAAAAAAGGACACCTTTCCAACGACGCGTGTGCAAGCACCGCCGAAAGGCTCGTAAGCGGCGGTACCACGAGAATTTATCTCGGCCACTTAAGCCGTGAGAACAATATGCCGGCTCTCGCATATCAAACCACGTGCTCGGCACTTACCATGGCGGGAGCAAAAGAGAACAGCGACTATATACTCAAGGTTGCAAAGCCCGTCTGCGACGAGAAAGCGATGATATTATGATAAGCGTTACCGTTATAGCACTCGGCAAGCTCAAGGAAAGTTATATGCGTGATTTTTGTGCAGAGTACGAAAAACGGCTCAAGGCGTTTTGCAAAATAAACATAACAGAGCTAAGTCCCGTGCGTCTTTCACAAAATCCGAGCGAGGGTGAAATAAAAAAGGCTCTCGACAGCGAGGCTGCGCTTATAAAATCCAAAATACCGTCCGGTGCTTATGTATTTTCGATGTGCATTGAAGGCAGGCAGATGTCAAGCGTTGACTTCTCCGAAAAAATATCCGCCACTGCGCTGTCCGGCAAAAGCAATATAGCCTTTATTATCGGCAGCTCATTCGGACTCAGTAACGAAATCAAAAAAATGTCGGATTTTAAATTTTCAATGTCGGAAATGACCTTTCCGCATCAGCTCGCGCGTTGTATGCTCCTTGAGCAGATATACAGAGCATTCGAAATATCTTCCGGAGGAAAATACCATAAATAAAAAATTCAAAAGGATAGGGTGATTATTATGTTTTGTACAAATTGCGGTGCGGCTTTACCGAACGGTGCGGAGATATGCCCGAATTGCAACCGACCCGTCAGCCGGTCAAGTTTCGCACAAGGAGAAGCCCCTGTATCAAATGTGAATTATAACGGGCAAAACGCCCCGTACAAACCGGAGAGCTGTAATCAGAATTACAACAGCCCCTCGGGAAACACAAACGGCTTTTACGGCTCTCAACAAAACAATCCCGTAAACAGCACATATAATGCTCCGGTAAACGGAGCCGCTTATCAGCAAAACCGACCGGAGCAATACAATCAGTACAGTCAAAATGGCGGAGCCTATAATCCGCAGACATATCGTAATCCCGACGAAAAGGCAAACGTGGGGCTGTGCGTTGCCTCGGTGTTTTTTCCGATTGTCGGTCTTATACTTTTTTTGGTGCAGAAAAACGATACTCCGCGCGCCGCAAAATCATATCTTCTTTGTGCCGCAATAAGCTTCGGCGTGCAGGTGCTTTTAAGTATAATTGTTATGGTGATTATGTGGACAGCGGTATGGGCGGCTGTGCCGTACATCGACGACAGCTTTTCTTATGACTACGACTATGACTATGACACTGCAACAAATCTGTTTACGGCATTGATTTCGCCCGTAAGACTCTTCTTTATGAAATGATATAATTTATACGAATTACACAGCACCGCCCGGCCAAAGACCGAGCGGTGCTGTTTATTTTATTATATTATGCCGCCGAGCTTATCAGCCCTCGGTCGGCTCAAGTATACCGTAGCCGCCGTCAGCACGCTTATAAACCACATTTACGTCATCCGTGTCGGCATTGCGGAACATATAAAACTCGTGTCCGAGCATATTCATCTGGAGTATGGCCTCCTCGGAAGATTGCGGCTTTAAAATAACAGCTTTCGTTCTGACTATATCATACTCCTCCTCGGCGGAGTCGTCAGCCGAATTAAACGCCTCATCAAAGGAGACATCGCGTATGCGCTTTGCAAGTCTTGTCTTGTTTTTTCTTATCTGACGAATGAGTGAATCAACACATTTATCAAGCGCGTCCTCAAGGTCCTGTGAGCGCTCCTGACTTCTGAATATAAAACCGCCCTTTGAGAGCGTTATCTCAACAATTTTAATGTTTTTTTCCACCGTAGCGGTAACCTTGGCATCAGCTTCGGGTCCGAAAAACTTTTCGACCTTTTTGAGCTTTAATTCCGCCCTTTCTTTGAAGGATTCTCTCGGTGTGCATTTTCTGCCGATAATGGTAATGTTCATTAAGACATCCCCTTATTTATATATTCAAAGGCCGAGGCCCTTGTTGCGACAATACGCTGAATTTCTTTAGCTTGATTTGATTATAGCATATATTTACAGTAAAATAAAGACATTTTTTAAATTTTTTGTTAATTTTAAATAAGCAGTGATTGTAAAAAAGCGGTGCCCACTTTAGGGCGCCGCTCATATCTTTAATCAAATTGTCTTTTCGGCGTGGCGCGTTACGTGGCAGCCTATATTCACGGCTGCGGGAAGCCCGGCTATGTGCGTCGGTGCCGCCTCGATGTTTACGGCAAGAGCCGTGGTTTTGCCGCCGAAGCCCTGAGGGCCTATATTCGTCGCGTTTATGCGGCGCAAAAGCTCCTGCTCCATCTCGCGGTAAACAGGGATTTTGTTTCTCTCGCTTACGGGGCGGCAAAGTGCCTTTTTTGCGAGATATGCGCAGTATTCAAAATCTCCGCCGAAGCCTACGCCTATCACCATAGGAGGGCAAGGATTTCCTCCGGCAAGCTTCACCGTTTCAAGCACAAAGTCCATAAGGTCGTCCTTTGAGGCGGAGGGCGTAAACATTTTAAGCCTGCTCATATTTTCGCTGCCGAAGCCCTTCGGTGCGACGGTAAGCTTTATTTTGTCACCCGGGACTATTCTTGTGTGAATTACGGCAGGCGTATTGTCGTTTGTGTTAACTCTGTCGAGCGGATCGCGCACTATTGACTTGCGCAAAAGCCCGTTTGTGTAGCCTCTTGAAACACCCTCGTTTACGGCATTTTCAAAATCACCGCCGACAATATGCACGTCCTGACCCACATCGCAAAAAATTACCGCCATACCGGTATCCTGACAAATAGGCAAATTAAGCTCCTTTGCCGCATCGAGGTTTTCAAGCAAGGTGCCCATTATCTTTTTTGGCAGCTCATCGGTCTCGGATTTTTCGGCACAGGATATGCAGCCGCACAAATCGTCCGGTAAAATTTTATTGGCTTTTATGCAAAGCTCCTCTACGGCTTTGATTATTTCGCCGACATCTATTTCTCTCATATTTAGCTCCATAAAAACAGGCAGACAAATACTTGCCTGCCGTACATTTTATTTTCTTCTTGAATACGAGCCGCGTTTTCCGTCCGTGGCACGCTTAAGGTCTGTCATTTTTTCGTCGCTGACCTTTTTGAATCTGTCCATCATATCTTCAAAAGACATAGGACCGTCCTTCTTTTCGGACGGCTGACCCTTCCAAACATTGGGAGTGCTGTTTCTGTGCCCCTTGTTTTGGCGGAAAGAACGTTCACCCTGCGGCTGCTGCTGCGCCGGCAATGCTTTTTTGATGGAAAGGCTTATTTTGCCCTCCGGCGTAATGTCAATTACCTTTACCTTGACCGTTTGATTTTCTTTCAGATGCTCGTGAATATCACTTACATAAGACTGCGAAACCTCCGAGATGTGAACCATACCCGTAAGATTGCCCGGCAGGCTTATAAAAGCTCCGAAATTTGTGAGTCCGGTAACCTTGCCTTCAAGTATTTCCCCTACTTCGACCATAAAAGAATTTTATCCTCCCCGTGAGCCAACCTCTCAGTTGCCCGGTGTAATATCATAGTATACCTTTTCATCAGGCATAACGTATCCGAGTTTTTCGCGTGCAACACGTTCGATATAATCTTCCTGGCTGCCGCCGTCAGCTACCTTTTGCAAGCGTTCGTTTTCGGCGAGCTGCTGCTCATACTGGGCAGAAACCTGCTCCGCCGTTTTTTCCCTCTCCTTAATTTTGAGCTGCGTATCGATAAGACTTATTGTAAAATACCCGACCGCAAGCACCAAAAGCAAAGTAAGTATGAAGCTGTGCTTGGCTTTACCTTTTTTCTTCTTTGCTTTTACCGCTCTTTTTTCGGCAGCCATTTTGCTTCACTTCCTTCCGCATTTTCGGATAATTGCGCTTATTATTTAATTGATTATACAACAAAGAGCCGCATAGTTTCAAGTGGATTTTTGATTTTTTTGCCGCTTTTACCGCTTTTTTTCGACTTTTTTGTGATATTTTTCCAAAAACTCGCTTAAAAAACCCAAATAGCTTTAAAAACGGAGCTGCAAGGGTCTTAAAAATTTTAATAAAAAAGCCTTTAACGGCTTCGGTAACGCGCTCGGAAAATCGCACCGCAAACACGCCGAACGTAATGTAATATATAAAAAAACCGAGCATCTCTCCGAAAACCACATACGCCATAACCATACCGTTTGTTATAACGAGCGAAAATATAAATGTCACAAGGCCGGCAAAAGCCGAATACAATATGTCAAATATCAGCACCGTGCGTTTTCCGCCGCCGAAAATAAGGCGTATCGTTCTGACAACGTCATACAATACGCCTATACAAAACCCAAAGCCGAGCGACAGCAAAAAATTTGTCGTCTGCCGCGGCATACCGACTATGTAATCCATCAGCGGAACACCCTGCTCCAAAATCCGCCCTCCTGTGTCGGCTTGCTGTCGGAATATGAGAGAGAGCTGATGTTTCCCTCTATCATAATTTCCCCGACCTCAAGACTCAAGCGGTTTATATGAAGACCCTCGCCCTTCACCGTAAGCTCGCCCATATCGGTAAAGACTATTACGGTCTGTTCGTCAAAGCTGTCCACATCGGAAATTCCCGAAACCGTAAGTGTGTGTCTGTCCTCCATAATGACATTATGCGGAGCTTTTACGCCCTCGGCGGCACCTACCGCAGCTTTACTGCCGTTCATAACACAACCTCCTTTACTTTGTACAAGTATATGCCGCAGGTCGTGTTTTTATGTGCGTTACGGTACAGCGGACAAGAAACGCAGCGGCTTACATAATCCGCGCAAAAAAACATCGCCCCGAAAAACGGAGCGATTAAAAAATCACTTAATAAGCGACATTAAAAGCCGCGGATTTCGCGTAGTGATGTTATCGGGAGCAAGGCTCAAAACATACAGCATAAGCGGTTTTTTATCCACAGTCCAAACCGATACCGAAAGCCCACGTTCGTGCATAACATCAACCAAGGCCTTTGACAAATATGTGTATTTGCAGTTTATACCCACGGCTCCGGCGTTCTTTATTTCATCTGCCGTCCGACGTAAATACTCCTTATCGCGAAGCCTCAGTACATTTAGCTTCATATTGAGATAATACGGTATTTCCGGCGCGTATTTTTTGACCTTTGCCGCGTTATCTTTCTCAACTCCCGTAAAGAAGCATCTGCCTATAAGCCCTGCTTTTTTTACGATGCTTTGTATTTGGTCAAGATTTTCAAATACCTTTAAATCAAGATTTTGCAAAACCGTGCTCGAATTTGACGCTATGTAATACTGCGCCTCGGCAAAGAGCAAGCCGCCGTCTCCTGCCGAATCGGCGTGCATAAAGACCGGCGTTCCGTCAGTCCTGAGCGTTAAGTCATTCTCTATTACGGGGACGTCCAAAAAAATCGCCCTTTGTATAGACTCTATGGAATTGTCGGGGCTACCGTCGCAGCCGGTGTGAGCGGTGACTGTAAAGCCATGCGGCAAGGAAAGCTTTTGCTCTTTAAGCTTTTGATATTTTGCTCCCAAGGCAGCCGCTCCGAAAGCGGAGAACACGGCGGCAAATCTAAGAAAAAACCTGAATTTCATTTAATCACCTTATTTTTGCGGAAGCACCGCATTCCAATCCTCGGGCGGCGCGTCATACATTGATGACAAAACCGCGTCAAGTAGTCCTTTTATTTTACCGTCCTTGTCAAACGGCCTTACAAGCTTTTTTATTCTGCCCATAAAGGCATCCATTGCCCCGTACTCGGGTGTCCCCGGATAAAACGGCTCGTCACCGTGATAAAGATTTATCATTATCTGCAAAACAAGGTCCTTCAGGACTATTCCGCGCGCTCTGTCGTCTATTTTGCCGGATACTCCGAGATATTTAGCCGCCGCTCCGACGGTACGATTGTTCAAAAGCGTACCGATTATCTTCAGCGGCACCTTTAATTTGTAAACCGTCTCTGCCGTCATACTGAAGCTCGGTGCCAAGTCCGCCAGATGGTCTATATCATAAGCCGTTGATGATATTATATCATTCAGGAAAAACGTAAAGTGATTTTTCAGATAATCATTGACCGAAAGACCGTTGCGGTCAAAATCAAAATCATCTATCTGCTCTGTCCTCACATCAATCTTTTCGCCGTCTATTGTAACCTTTCTTATCGCCGTGGGATAGCCTACAAGCGACGAGGTGTTTACGTCATAGAAAACGTTGCCCTTTTCGGTACGCTTTACGGCGATATTCTGCATATGAGTGTGCCCCGTGAACACGAGATTCACTCCCGAATCGGCAAGACGCGTAGTAATTTCGTCATAGTCTGCAAGCATATCCTTTTTCGAGAATAAAGGATAAATCGGATTCGGCGGCAGGCACGGATGGTGATTCATAACAAAAATGTAGTCGCCGTTCTTCTTCGCCTCTTCTATCTGCGAGAACATCCACTCGATTTGACTCTCGGTATAGCCGTGACGTTCGGGTGTCCCGTCGTCATTCATACAGAGAAGCCTAAACCCTTTTTTGAGCTTTACGCAGTAGGAAAACGACTCCTTGTGCTCGGAGACGGCTCTGTCCCAGCCGAAATCCGCATACAGCTCACGAAGCTTCGGACGCGGCGTAGGCGTTGCTGGTAAAAGCTCGTCACCCTCACACCGCAGGGGTTCCATTTCCGAGCTTATAAAGTCATGTGTAGCCGTTATAAGATACACCTGTTTCCCGGCGTCACGGAGCCTTTGCAGCTTGGGCAACAAATCGAGATGACTTTCCATAGCACCCGTGCTTGTAAGATCACCGGCTATCAAAACTATATCAATGTCCTTGTCTGCAATGAGCTTTGAAAATGCGGCATCAATAATCGCACCTGTCTCGGCAAGGCATTTTTGTTCCTTGTTGTTCCACTTTTCATATGCCTTGCCACTTGTTCCGAGCGACGGAGCATAGTGATGAAGGTCGGTAATAAGGTAAAACTTCAATGAATCAGCCATAAATATCATCTCCGTTCAAAAATAATACCCCCCGAGAGAAGCACGGAGGGCATATAAAGTCTTTTTTTATTTTGCGAGAGCAGCAACCTCAAGCATATATGTACCTATCTGGCCGCCGAATTCGGGAGCACCGTCCATGATAAGATGGCCTGTCTTTACCGCCTCAAGCATATCATCTGTGCCGAGGAGTATTCCGAGCGCACTGTCAAGGTTGTCAAAGCGCAAGGTGAAGAACGGCATAGCACGCTTATAATCGCCTCTGCCTGCTCTTGACTTGCCGGCTTTAATGCGAAGATATGCGGAGACCGACGGATAACCGTCAACCGCCCATGCATAAACACGGTCGGGACTCTTGCTGGTCCAGTCGTGAATATCCTCATGACCCATCTTGTTGAGCTGGCTTATACCGCTTGACAAAAGATAGAAGAAGCACTTAACCATAAGCTCTTTTGTTGCCTCGTCCTTCGGAGCCTCGGTTGCGCCGAGAAGCGACGACATTTTAAGTAGCGTCATTAAGAATGCCTTGAACGCACCGAAGTGTGAGACGACACCTTTCATCTTAGGCAGAGTCGCAGGTGACATCTTACCCTTAAAGAATGCGTTCATAGCCTCAACGCTCTTGAATTCAAGCTCAACGTGAGGATGGGGGTCTACCTTGTTTAAATGAACAAGCCACTCATCACTGTTTACGACAAAGTGCATGCCGACCTTGCCGCCCGGAGCATCCGGGTCCTTAGCGCTTACCTGAATAATCGCATGAACGTGCGCAAACTGCTTTTTAAGCGAGGGCACATCGTTCGCAATTACCTTAACAAGCGGTAAGGCTGCATTAAAGAATATTTTATTTGAATATAATTCTTCTTTTGTATGCAAATTTTTCACTCTCCTTTTTTGAGGATTTTATTTGCTCGAAAGCGCGAAAAATCACAACGGATTTTCCGCCGAAGCGGTACGCCGAAACCGAAAAAACACCGGCATACCGTTAATAATTTAAGCGATGTATTAAACAATCTCCGATCGTTTAACAGGCTTTGGAGAAAACGGATTAAAGTTCCGCTGCCACGTACTGCGGCACGACAGAGATCGGTTAATTCGTTTTATCAAAGAATACCTTACAAAATTTATTTTGTTTGATAGGCTTTAGAGAAAACGGATTAAAGTTTGACCGCCGCGTACT